>Ga0207709_10000086_pt1 | contig 156177 bp, 121 predicted proteins | sample KBSM34metaG_FD_184397 | JGI IMG/M metagenome (GOLD analysis project Ga0207709, IMG submission 184397) | Miscanthus rhizosphere microbial communities from Kellogg Biological Station, Michigan, USA - KBS M3-4 metaG (SPAdes) (version 2) | ecosystem: Host-associated > Plants > Roots > Rhizosphere... | reverse complement strand
ATTATCCAGCATCTTTTTCAGACCATCGAGAGGCGTGCGGCCCACACCGCGGGCAGATGGCACGCAGGAAGCCCGGACTAATAAGATGGCATTGAAATCCCCCGCGTTTCGTAAAAAATTTCCGTTGTTGGTAACCGGCAGTCTGCTGGCTATGCAACCTCTGGCCAGTTCATTCGTTGTCGCCGCCGAGCAGTATGACTGCGCCGTCTCGGCTACGGGCGGCTGGGCCTGTTCGCCGAAGACGCCGGCAGCGGCATTGCCGCCGCGTCCGGTGCATGATGGCAGTGCCGTCAGCGCCGCTGGCGAAGCCCCGGCCGAGAACGGTACGGTTTCGGACGCCGGGCCAAAACCCGTGCTCGTCACCGAGTCCAAGGGCCGTGGCCTGAAATCCCGTAGCGAAGACTACAGTCACCTCGACTGGGTTCCGCGCGAGAAGCTCACCGCCGCCCAACTGGCCGAGACCGGTCCTTACTGCTCTGGTTCCTATATCGAACCGATTCGTCCTGGCATGAATGACAAGACGAATAAAAGTGACGCCCCGACCTTCATCGGCGCGAAAGCCTCGCGCTACAACACCGAAGATCAGGTCGGCACACTGGCCGGTGACGTGGTTCTGCGTCAGGGCAGCATGCAGGTCGAATCCCAGGAAGCGAGCCTCTACCAGGCCGAGAGCCGCGCCGAACTCAAGGGCGACGTGCGCATCCGTGACAACGGCGCGCTGATCGTCGGCGACCACGCCGATGTGCAGCTCGACACCGGTGAAGCGAAAGTCGACAACGCCGAATACGTGATGCACAAGTCGCGCATCCGCGGTAACGCGCTGTACGCCAAGCGCGCCGAAAACGCGATCATCCGCCTGAAGGACGGCACGTACACCACGTGCGAACCGAACAGCAACGCCTGGCAGCTCAAGGGCAACAACATCACCCTGAACCCTGCCACCGGCTTCGGCACCGCGACCAACGTGACGCTGCGGGTCAAGGACATTCCGATCCTTTACACCCCGTACATCTACTTCCCGATCGACGACCGTCGTCAGTCGGGCTTCCTGCCGCCGACCATCGGCACCAGCACCGACACCGGCTTCATGCTGGTGACCCCGTACTACTTCAACCTGGCGCCGAACTACGATGCCACGTTGTACCCGCGCTACATGAGCAAGCGCGGCATGCTGGTGGAAGGCGAATTCCGTTACCTGACCAAGTCCAGCGAAGGTCAGTTCGGTGCTGCGTTCCTCAACGACGAGGACCACGACCGCGACCTGCAGACCGACTCCAAGCAAACCCGATACATGTACAACTGGCAACACAAGGGTGGCCTGGATTCGCGCGTATTCACGCAGGTCGACTACACCAAGATCAGCGATCCGTACTATTTCCAGGATCTGGAAACCGATCAGATCGGCGTGAAGAGTGCCGACTATGTGAACCAGCAGGGTTCGATCTCTTATCGTGGCGACAGCTACACGGCCCGTCTGAATGCCCAGGCCTACCAGCTGGCGACCGTGTCGAGCATCACCCCGTATGACCGCCTGCCGCAGATCACCTTCAATGGTCAGCTGCCGTTCCATCCGGAAGGTTTGAATTTCGATTACGAGACGGAGCTGGTTCGCTTTGATCGGGATCTGCTGACTGGCAGCTACACGAATAAAGACGGAACTGACCCTCAGCCTCGTCTCGATACCAACGTGGCAGGCCTGGATCGCGCCAACGGCACGCGTCTGAATCTGAAACCGGGCGTCAGCCTGCCGATGAACTGGACGTATGGCTTCATCAAGCCATCGCTGAAGTACCAGTACACCCAGTATGACCTTGACCTCGACGGCCAAGGCAAAAACGACCTGGTGACCAACCGCAACAATGCATCCAAGCTGGGCGAGTCGTTCAACAGCTCGCAGAACCGTGGTGTTCCGATTGCCAGTATCGATAGCGGTCTGTACTTCGACCGCAACACGTCCTACTTCGGCAAGAACTACCGTCAGACCCTCGAGCCTCGTCTGTTCTATCTCTATGTTCCGGAGAAAGACCAGAAAGACATCCCGGCGTTCGACACCAGCGAATACACCTTCAGCTACGCGTCGCTGTTCCGCGACAACCGCTTCTCCGGTGCCGACCGTGTCGGTGACGAGAACAAGCTGTCGCTGGGCGTGACCAGCCGCTGGATCGAAGACGACGGTTTCGAACGTCAACGCATCAGCGTCGGCCAGGCCCTGTACTTCAAGGATCGCAAGGTTCAACTGCCGGGCGTCGACTTCGCCGATCGCGACGACGCACGCTCCAACGTTTCGCCTTACGCGCTGGAATACGAATATCGCTGGAACCGCGACTGGCGCACCACGGCCGACTACAACTGGGATCCGGACAGCCACAGCCCGCGTTCGGGCAGTGCGATGTTCCACTACCAGCCTGAAGACAACCCGAACAAGGTGGTCAACGTCGGCTATCGCTATCGCAACGACCAGGTCCGTTACGACCAGAACACCGGTAAATGGACAGTGGGTGGTGGCGACTACGGTCGTCCGGGCGACGCCAATTACGTGAAGGACTACTACAAGATCGAGCAGCATGACTTCTCGGTCATCTGGCCGATCGTTCCACAGTGGAGCGCCATCAGCCGCTGGCAGTATGACTACAACCGCAATCGTACGCTGGAAGCCTTCGGTGGTTTCGAATACGACAACTGCTGCTGGAAACTGCGCCTGATCAACCGTTACTGGGTGTCCTACGACGAGTTCAGTCAGCAGGCCCCGGAAAACGAAAAAGGCGACCACGGCGTCTTCCTCCAAATTGTTCTGAAGGGACTCGGCGGCCTCACTGGCGCCAAGACTGAGAGCTTCCTCGACAAAGGCATCCAAGGTTATCGTCAACGTGAAGACCAAGCTTTCTGATTGTCTGCGCCCGCTGATGCTGGGCGCGCTGTTCCTGGGTACCGCGGCCAACGCCGCGGTACAGCCCATCGACAAAGTGGTGGCCATCGTCGACAACGACGTGGTCATGCAGAGCCAGCTGGATCAACGTGTCCACGAAGTTCAGCAAACCATCGCCAAGCGTGGCGGCGGCTTGCCGCCTCCGGGCGTGCTGGATCAACAGGTGCTCGAGCGCCTGATCGTCGAAAACCTGCAACTGCAGATCGGCGAACGCTCCGGCATCCGCATCACCGATGAAGAACTGAACCAGGCTGTCGGCACCATCGCCCAGCGCAACAACATGACTGTCGACCAGTTCCGCGCGGCCCTGGCCCGAGATGGCCTGAGTTACGACGGCGCCCGTGAGCAGATCCGCAAGGAAATGATCATCAGCCGTGTGCGTCAGCGTCGTGTTGCAGAACGCATTCAGGTATCGGAGCAGGAAGTGAAGAACTTCCTCGCCTCCGACCTTGGCAAGATGCAACTGTCCGAAGAACTGCACCTGGCCAACATCCTGATTCCTACCCCGGAAAGCGCCAGCTCCGAAGCGATTCAGAGCGCTGCACGCCAGGCGATGGAGGTTTACCAGCAACTCAAGCAAGGCGCTGACTTCGGTCAACTGGCCGTTGCCAGGTCCGGTAGCGACAACGCCCTCGAAGGCGGCGACATGGGCTGGCGTAAAGCCGCTCAACTGCCCCCACCGTTCGACCGCGAGCTGAGCAGCATGTCGCCGGGCGACATCACTCAACCGGCACGTACTCCGGGTGGTTTCATCATCCTGAAGCTGCTGGAAAAACGCGGTGGCGAAAGCCAGATGCGCGACGAAGTGCATGTGCGCCACATTCTGGTCAAGCCAAGTCCGGTCCGCGACGAAGCCAAGACCAAGGAACTGGCCCAGTCGCTGTATAACCGCATCGAAGCCGGTGAAGATTTCGCCGAACTGGCGAAAAAATACTCGGAAGACCCGGGCTCCGCCCTCAATGGTGGCGACCTGAACTGGATCGACCCGAACGCACTGGTACCGGAATTCCGCGCCGTGATGGCCAAGTCCCCACAGGGTCAGCTGTCCAAGCCGTTCCAGACCCAGTATGGCTGGCACGTTCTGGAAGTCCTTGGCCGTCGCGCCACCGACAGCACCGAACAGGCCCGCGAGCAGCAAGCGATGACCGTACTGCGTAACCGCAAATACGACGAAGAGCTGCAGACCTGGTTGCGTCAGATCCGTGACGAAGCGTACGTAGAAATCAAACTCCCTGGTGCAGACCAGGCAGCGCAGTGAAACCCAAGCGTTTCGCGCTGACTCCCGGTGAGCCAGCCGGCATCGGTCCCGACCTGTGCCTGCTGCTCGCCTCCCAAGCCCAGCCACATCCCCTGATTGCCATCACCAGCCGCGACCTGCTCCAAGAGCGGGCCGCGCAGTTGGGGCTGGCCGTCAGTCTGCTGCCCGTTTCGCCCGCTCACTGGCCGGATGCTCCGGCGCCAGCCAACAGCCTTTATGTCTGGGATACTCCGCTCAGCGCCCCTGTGGTCGCCGGGCAACTGGACAAGGCCAACGCCGCATTCGTTCTTGAAACCCTGACCCGCGCCGGCAATGGCTGCTTGAACGGCGACTTCGCCGGGATGATCACAGCGCCAGTACACAAGGGCGTGATCAACGAGTCCGGTATCGCCTTTTCCGGCCACACGGAATTCCTCGCCGACCTGACCCACACCGCCCAAGTGGTGATGATGCTTGCCACCCGCGGTTTGCGTGTGGCGCTGGTCACCACTCACCTGCCCTTGCGCGACATCGCCGATGCGATCACGCCGGAGCGACTGGAACGGGTCACGCGGATTCTGCACGCCGACCTGCAAGACAAATTCGGCATCGCCCAACCGCGTATCCTGGTCTGCGGGCTTAACCCGCACGCCGGTGAAGGCGGACACCTGGGCCATGAAGAAATCGACATCATCGAACCCACCCTGGAGCGCCTGCGCGGCGAGGGCATGGACCTTCGTGGCCCGCTGCCTGCCGACACTCTGTTTACCCCCAAATATCTGGAGCACTGCGACGCGGTGCTGGCGATGTACCACGATCAGGGCCTGCCCGTGCTGAAATACAAAGGCTTCGGCGCCGCAGTCAATGTGACCCTGGGCCTGCCGATCATCCGCACTTCGGTCGACCACGGCACCGCCCTGGATCTGGCCGGCAGCGGCAAGATCGACACCGGCAGCCTGCAGGTCGCCCTGGAAACCGCCTACCAGATGGCCGAGACCCGTTTATGACCGAGCAATACCAACACAAGGCGCGCAAACGCTTTGGCCAGAACTTCCTGCACGATGCCGGCGTCATCGACCGCATCCTGCGCTCCATCAGTGCCAAGGCCGGCGACCGCATGCTGGAAATCGGGCCGGGCCAGGGCGCACTGACCGCCGGCATCCTCAACTCCGGCGCACAGCTGGACGTGGTGGAGCTGGACAAGGACCTGATCCCGATCCTCAACCAGCAGTTTGCCGGCAAGAGTAACTTCAACCTGCATCAGGGCGACGCACTGAAGTTCGACTTCAATACCCTGAATGCTGCGCCGAACAGCCTGCGCGTGGTCGGTAACCTGCCGTACAACATCTCCACGCCGCTGATTTTCCACCTGCTGAGCAATGCCGCGATCATTCGCGACATGCACTTCATGCTGCAGAAGGAAGTGGTCGAGCGTCTGGCCGCAGGCCCGGGTGGTGGCGACTGGGGCCGCCTGTCGATCATGGTTCAGTATCACTGCCGGGTCGAACACCTGTTCAACGTTGGCCCTGGCGCATTCAATCCGCCGCCGAAGGTCGACTCGGCCATCGTGCGCCTGGTGCCGCACGCGGTCTTGCCACACCCGGCCAAGGATCACCGCCTGCTGGAGCGCGTCGTGCGCGAAGCCTTCAACCAGCGCCGCAAGACCCTGCGCAACACCCTCAAGCAATTGCTGAGCAACGCCGAAATCGAGGCCGCCGGCGTCGATGGCAGCCTGCGTCCCGAGCAACTCGATCTGGCTGCCTTCGTGCGTTTGGCCGACCAGCTCGCCGATCAGCCGGCACCGGCAGCCGACTGACAGGCAAGGACCGCTCCCGGGCAGGACGCCGCTCTGGTCTCCTGCCCGATACTTGCCTAGACTCAACCCACCGGCGACACCCCGCGTCTCGCTTAGTCCTTAAGGCCTCTTGCATGTCCGATCCTCGTTATCAGGTCGATGTCAGCGTCGTTACTCACTATCTGGCAGACCAATCGCAACCCGAGCACGACCGCTTCGCCTTCGCCTACACCATCACCGTGCAGAACAATGGCGAACAACCGGCCCGACTGATGTCCCGGCATTGGGTAATCACTGATGGCGACGGGCATGTCGAAGAAGTGCGCGGCGCCGGTGTGGTAGGCCAGCAACCGCTCATCGATGCGGGAAAAAGCCACACTTACAGCAGCGGTACGGTCATGACCACCAAGGTCGGCACCATGCAGGGCAGCTATGAAATGGTCGCCAGTGACGGCAAGCATTTCGATGCGATCATCAAACCCTTCCGCCTCGCCGTGCCCGGAGCCCTGCACTGATGGCGACGTATGCCGTCGGCGACCTGCAGGGCTGCCTGGAACCGCTCAAGTGCCTGCTCAGGCAGGTCGCGTTCGACCCGGCGGTGGATCGGCTGTGGCTGGTGGGCGATCTGGTCAACCGCGGCCCGCAATCGCTGGAAACCCTGCGCTTTCTGTATGGCATGCGCGATTCGCTGGTCTGCGTGCTCGGCAACCACGACCTGCACCTGCTGGCGGCGGAGAAGAACATCGAGCGCATGAAGAAGTCCGACACGCTGCGTGAAATCCTTGAAGCACCGGACTGCGCCGATCTGATGGAGTGGCTGCGCCAGCAGAAACTCATGCATTACGACGAACAGCGCGAGGTGGCCATGGTGCATGCGGGCATCCCACCACAATGGTCGCTGCGCAAAGCGCTCAAATACGCTGAAGAAGTCGAGACCGCATTGCGTGACGATAACCTGCTGCCCCTCTTCCTGGACGGCATGTACGGCAACGAACCAGCGAAGTGGGACAGCGAACTCAAAGGCGTGGCCCGCCTGCGGGTCATCACCAACTACTTCACGCGCATGCGCTTCTGCACCGCCGAAGGCAAGCTCGACCTCAAGAGCAAGGAAGGTCTGGACACCGCGCCACCGGGCTACAAGCCGTGGTTCCAGCACAAGGAACGCAAGACCCGCGGCCTGCGGATCATTTTCGGCCACTGGGCGGCGCTTGAGGGCGACGTCCACGAGCCAGGCATTTCAGCCCTCGACACCGGTTGCGTGTGGGGCGGCAGCCTGACCCTGATGAACGTGGACAGCTTTGAACGGCTGTCGTGCAAATGCGACGAACACGGCGGCGCCCTGCCTCCCGTCGCACCACCGATCACCGAAACTTCGCCAGTCAGCGCCCCGCGTTAGACTGTGCTTTCAGCCGTGCCACAGGAACCCGCCATGAGCGAATTCAAACGAATCCCCCCGGAACAGGCCCAGGCCCTGCGCGAGCAAGGTGCCGTAGTGGTCGACGTCCGCGATCCAGCCACATTTGCTGCGCTGCACATCAGCGGCTCGAAGCATCTGGACAATCATTCCCTGCATGCCTTCATCCAGGGGGCCGACCTCGACGCACCGACTGTCGTGGTCTGCTACCACGGCAACTCGAGCCAGGGCGCCGCGGCTTATCTCGTCAGTCAGGGCTTCTCCGACGTCTACAGCATGGACGGCGGCTTCGAACTGTGGCGTACGACTTTTCCTTCGGAAACCGCGCAAGGCACCTCCGAATAATTTTTTTGTAGCGTGCGAGGCCCCGGCTTCCGTGGGCTCGCGCGGTGGCAGACGAACGGTCTGCCACACATTATTACGTATCTCGCCTTTACCTCCCGAATTCCCAACTATCCTTAAGCCCAGGCCATCCAAAACAGGGGAGAGCCGGTACACCGGCGCACGGGTCATCGGGAGTGACTTTCGCGGTTGTCGATCGCGAAAGGGTTCTGGGGGGTAAACAACAGCTGCCATCGCGGCTGCTTGCCAGCATCGACTGAGTGATCCGGCGTCGGCTCCACGTATCGAGCGAGGTGACGTCATGAGTATCTTTAGCCACTTCCAACAACGCTTCGAGTCCACACGCCAGGAAGAATTCTCGCTGCAGGAATACCTGGAACTGTGCAAAAAGGATCGCAGCGCCTACGTTTCCGCCGCCGAGCGTCTGTTAATGGCTATCGGCGAACCGGAGCTGCTCGACACCTCGACCAACTCGAGGCTGTCGCGAATCTTCTCCAACAAGGTGATCCGCCGCTATCCGGCCTTTGAAGACTTCCACGGGATGGAAGAATGCATCGACCAGATCGTGTCGTATTTCCGCCATGCCGCCCAGGGACTCGAGGAGAAGAAACAGATCCTCTACCTGCTCGGCCCTGTCGGTGGCGGTAAATCGTCCCTGGCCGAGAAGCTGAAGCAGCTCATGGAAAAAGTGCCCTTCTACGCCATCAAGGGCTCACCGGTATTCGAGTCCCCGCTGGGTCTGTTCAACGCCACCGAAGATGGCGCGATCCTCGAAGAGGACTTCGGCATTCCCCGGCGCTACCTGAACACCATCATGTCGCCATGGGCCACCAAGCGCCTGGCCGAATTCGGTGGCGACATCAGCCAGTTCCGCGTGGTCAAGCTGTACCCGTCGATCCTCAACCAGATCGCCGTGGCCAAGACCGAACCGGGCGACGAGAACAACCAGGACATCTCCGCGCTGGTGGGCAAGGTCGATATCCGCAAACTTGAAGAATTCCCGCAGAACGATGCCGACGCCTACAGCTACTCCGGTGCGCTGTGCCGGGCCAACCAGGGCCTGATGGAATTCGTCGAAATGTTCAAGGCACCGATCAAGGTGCTCCACCCATTGCTGACCGCCACCCAGGAAGGCAACTACAACAGTACCGAAGGCCTCGGCGCGATTCCGTTCACCGGGATCCTGCTGGCCCACTCCAACGAATCGGAGTGGCACACCTTCCGCAACAACAAGAACAACGAAGCCTTCATCGACCGGATCTACATCGTCAAGGTGCCGTACTGCCTGCGGGTCAGCGACGAAGTGAAGATCTACGACAAGCTGCTGTTCAACAGTTCTCTGTCCAAGGCTCATTGCGCGCCGGACACCCTGAAGATGCTGGCGCAGTTCACCGTACTGTCACGCCTGAAGGAGCCGGAAAACTCCAACATCTATTCGAAGATGCGCGTGTATGACGGCGAAAACCTCAAGGACACCGATCCGAAGGCCAAGTCGATCCAGGAATACCGCGATGCAGCAGGTGTCGACGAAGGCATGAACGGACTGTCGACCCGCTTCGCGTTCAAGATCCTGTCCAAGGTCTTCAACTTCGATCCCCATGAAATCGCCGCCAACCCGGTACACCTGCTCTATGTACTGGAACAGCAGATCGAACAGGAACAGTTCCAGGCCGAGACCCGCGAACGCTATCTGCGTTACCTGAAAGAGTACCTGGCACCGCGTTATATCGAGTTCATCGGCAAGGAGATCCAGACCGCCTACCTCGAGTCCTACAGCGAGTACGGCCAGAACATCTTCGACCGCTACGTGCTGTATGCGGACTTCTGGATTCAGGATCAGGAATACCGCGATCCGGAAACCGGCGAGATCCTCAACCGCGTCGCCCTCAACGAGGAACTGGAAAAAATCGAGAAACCGGCCGGCATCAGCAATCCGAAGGATTTTCGCAACGAAATCGTCAACTTCGTATTGCGCGCACGGGCCAACAACAACGGCAAGAACCCGACCTGGCTCAGCTACGAAAAACTGCGGGTGGTCATCGAGAAGAAAATGTTCTCGAACACCGAGGACCTGCTGCCGGTCATCAGCTTCAATGCCAAGGCCAGCAAAGAGGATCAACAGAAACACAACGACTTCGTTACACGAATGGTCGAGCGCGGCTACACCGACAAACAGGTACGACTGCTCTCCGAGTGGTATCTGCGGGTCAGAAAATCACAGTAAACCGCGGCCGGTCAGACCGGTTGTCGTCAGCCCGAGGCCTGTGCACGCATTTTCTGCTACACAGGCCTCTGGAAGGTGTTCAAAAGGCGTTAGCAAGGTTCAGGCAGCACCCAAAGCGCTTGGGGGAGCGTTTGCGTCCCCAGTCTTCGGTTAAATGCTGCATGACCGCTCGCCCTTTGCAGGACAGCTTCTAAGGAGCAGTCATGAGTTATGTGATCGACCGACGTCTCAATGGCAAGAACAAGAGCACGGTGAACCGTCAGCGCTTCCTGCGGCGTTACCGTGACCACATCAAGAAGGCTGTCGAAGAGGCGGTCAGCCGGCGTTCCATCACCGATATGGAGCACGGCGAGCAGATCAGCATTCCCGGTCGCGATATCGACGAACCGGTGCTTCACCATGGTCGCGGCGGCAAGCAGACCGTGGTTCATCCCGGCAACAAGGAATTCACCGCAGGCGAACACATCGCGCGTCCTCCGGGAGGTGGCGGAGGCCGCGGACCGGGCAAGGCCGGCAACTCCGGGGAAGGCATGGATGAATTCGTCTTCCAGATCACCCAGGAAGAATTCCTCGAGTTTATGTTCGAAGACCTTGAACTGCCGAACCTGGTCAAACGCAATCTGACCGGTACCGATACCTTCAAGACTGTGCGTGCCGGGATCAGCAATGAAGGCAATCCGTCCCGGATCAACATCATCCGCACCCTGCGCTCTGCCCATGCCCGACGAATCGCGCTGTCCGGCAGCAGTCGCGCCAAACTGCGCGAGGCCAAGGAAGAGCTGGCGCGCCTGAAACGCGAAGAACCGGACAATTTCGGCGACATTCAAGACCTGGAAGCGGAAATAGAGAAACTCAGCGCGCGCATTCATCGCGTGCCCTTCCTCGACACCTTCGACCTCAAGTACAACCTGCTGATCAAGCAGCCAAACCCCAGCTCCAAGGCCGTGATGTTCTGCCTGATGGACGTTTCCGGCTCCATGACCCAGGCGACCAAGGACATCGCCAAACGCTTTTTCATCCTGCTGTACCTGTTCCTGAAGCGCAACTACGACAAGATCGACGTCGTGTTCATTCGCCACCACACCAGCGCCAGGGAAGTGGACGAAGAAGAATTTTTCTATTCCCGGGAAACCGGCGGCACCATCGTCTCCAGCGCCCTGAAACTGATGCAGGAGATCATGGCCGAGCGCTACCCGAGCAACGAATGGAACATCTACGCGGCCCAGGCTTCCGACGGCGACAACTGGAACGACGATTCGCCGATCTGCCGTGACATCCTGATCAACCAGATCATGCCGTTCGTGCAGTACTACACTTACGTAGAGATCACCCCGCGCGAACATCAGGCCCTGTGGTACGAATACGAACGCATCGCCGAAGCCTTTTCCGACACTTTTGCCCAGCAGCAGCTGGTCTCGGCCGGAGATATCTATCCGGTCTTCCGTGAACTCTTCCAGCGCAGGTTAGTGACATGACCGCCAAAGAGCAGAAGCGCCAACCGATATCCACCGGCTCCGAATGGACATTCGAGCTGATCCAGGCCTACGACCGCGAAATCGCCAGGATCGCGGCCGGCTACGCCCTGGACACCTATCCCAACCAGATCGAAGTGATCACCGCCGAACAGATGATGGACGCCTATGCTTCGGTCGGCATGCCGCTGGGCTATCACCACTGGTCCTACGGCAAACACTTCCTCAGTACCGAGAAATCCTATAGCCGCGGGCAGATGGGACTCGCCTACGAGATCGTGATCAACTCGGACCCGTGCATCGCTTATCTGATGGAAGAGAACACCATCTGCATGCAGGCACTGGTCGTGGCCCACGCCTGTTATGGCCACAACAGCTTCTTCAAGGGCAATTACCTGTTCCGCACCTGGACCGATGCCAGTTCGATCATCGACTATCTGGTGTTCGCCAAGCAGTACATCATGCAGTGCGAAGAGCGCCACGGCATCGACGCGGTAGAGGACCTGCTCGACTCCTGCCATGCCTTGATGAACTATGGCGTCGACCGCTACAAACGCCCATACCCGATTTCCGCCGAGGAAGAGCGGCGTCGGCAGAAGGACCGTGAAGAGCATCTGCAGAAACAGATCAACGACCTGTGGCGCACCATTCCAAAAGGCGCGGACAAGTTCAGCGACAAGGACAACGCACGCTTCCCGGCCGAACCCCAGGAAAACATCCTGTACTTCATCGAGAAACACGCGCCGCTGCTGGAGCCGTGGCAACGGGAAATCGTGCGGATCGTGCGCAAGATCGCCCAATATTTCTATCCACAGCGCCAGACCCAGGTGATGAACGAAGGCTGGGCGACTTTCTGGCACTACACGCTGATGAACGACCTTTACGACGAAGGACTGGTCACCGACGGTTTCATGATGGAATTCCTGACGTCCCACACCAGCGTGGTATTCCAGCCGGGATTCGACAGCCCCTACTACAACGGCATCAACCCCTATGCCCTGGGTTTTGCGATGTACCGCGATATTCGGCGCATGTGCGAAGAGCCTACGGAGGAAGACCGCCGCTGGTTCCCGGAAATCGCCGGCAGCGACTGGCTGTCGACCATCAAGTTCGCCATGAGCAGCTTCAAGGATGAGAGTTTCATCCTGCAGTACCTGTCGCCGAAGGTGATCCGCGACCTGAAGCTGTTCAGCATCCTCGATGACGACCAGAAAGACGATCTGCTGGTACCCGCCATTCATGACGAGGGCGGTTACCGGATCATTCGCGAAACGCTTGCTGCGCAATACAACCTGGGCAACCGCGAGCCGAACGTGCAGATCTACAGTATCGACCGACGCGGCGACCGCTCACTGACCCTGCGTCACCAACAGCACGACCGAAAACCGCTGGGCGATTCCACCGAAGAGGTACTCAAACATCTGCATCGGCTATGGGGTTTCGACATTCATCTGGAGACCCTGCAGGGCGACCAGATCATGAAAACCCACCACGTTCCACCCCGCAGCGAACACGGTGAAGGGGATTACGGTCGGCTCGATCTGGCTGTCATTCATCTTTGATCCCGTTCTGGCCTCCGAAAGTCCGGCGCAAGGGTTATCCTGTCGGGCCAACGGAGGTTTTTTATGCAGATTTACAAGGTCGGCGGCGCAGTACGTGATCGCCTGCTGGGCAAACCGGTCACCGATATCGATTGGGTGGTGGTCGGTGCCACCACCGAAGAAATGCTCGCCAAGGGCTTTCGCCCGGTAGGTGCGGATTTCCCTGTCTTTCTTCACCCGAAAAGCGGTGAGGAGTACGCCCTGGCCCGCACCGAGCGCAAAAGCGGTCGCGGTTATGGCGGCTTCACCTTTCACGCCAGCCCCGAAGTCACGCTTGAAGAAGACCTGATCCGCCGCGACCTTACGATCAATGCCATGGCCGAAGACGATCAGCAGAACCTGACCGATCCCTTCCACGGCCAGCGCGATCTCGCAGACCGGGTTCTGCGTCATGTTTCCCCCGCTTTCGCCGAAGATCCGCTGCGAGTCCTGCGTGTTGCGCGCTTTGCCGCCCGTTATGCGGGAATGGGTTTTACGGTGGCACCCGAAACGATGGACCTGATGCGCCAGCTCAGTGAGTCCGGCGAACTCGAAGCGTTGACTGCCGAGCGTAGCTGGAAAGAGATTTCCCGTGCCTTGATGGAAGACCAGCCTCAGATTTTCATTCAGGTATTGCGTGATTGCGGCGCCCTGAAGGTGCTGATGCCAGAGGTCGATGCATTATTCGGGATCCCGCAACCGGAAGTTCATCACCCGGAAATCGACAGCGGTGTTCACACACTGAGCGTGCTTGAGCAAGCCGCCTTGCACAAACAACCACTGACAGTACGCTGGGCCTGCCTGCTGCATGATCTCGGCAAGGGCCTGACCCCGGAAGAGCAATGGCCGCGGCACATCGCCCACGAACACAAGGGCTTGAAGCTGATCACGGCCGTGAATGAACGTTTCAAGGCGCCGAAGGACTGCCAGGAACTGGCTCTTCTGGTCGGTCAGTACCACACCCACGGCCATCGCGCGCTGGAACTGAAAGCTTCGACCTTGCTGGAGTTGCTGCAAAGTTTTGATGTTTATCGTCGACCGCAGCGCTTCGAAGCATTCATCGTGGCGTGCGAGATGGACGCCCGGGGACGCAAAGGACTTGAACAGCGAAGTTATCCACAGGCGGATTACCTGCGCGGCGCCGCCAGCGCTGCCCGGGCCGTTGCGGTTCAACCGTTGCTGGAAAAGGGTTTCAAAGGCCCGGAACTGGGCGAAGCACTCAAGCGTGAAAGGCTCAAGGCGTTGAAGGCTTACAAGGAGTCAGCGTCTTCTTGAGAAATCTGATGCCATCGCGCACCGGTCGCGATGGCGTCAGTCAGTTCAATAAATCCGAAGGAGTGAGTTGAATACCGCGCCATTCAAATCCGACCGGTGCCAGTACCTGATCGATCTGCGCCTCGGACCACAAGGTGGCAAAGCTTTTTCCCACCCCAGGATGTACCCGATCCGGCGCAATCAGCGACAGCGGCCACAACACAAAAGCATTTTTCAGAATCTCGGCCCGAGGCAGGATCAGCCCGTCGAAATTGCCGGCCAGCTCGCCGTACAGCAGGACATCGATGTCCAGCGGCAATCCCTTGCGGTCCGGGGCGTAGCGACCGTTATCCGCCTCGATGAATTTCAGCCGGCGATCCAGCTCCATCAGGGGCAGATCGGTGTAGGCCGAGACCACAAAGTTGAAGAACGGCCCACTCTTGATCCCCACCGGCTGGCTTTCGAACACCGCCGAACAGCGGATATCCACCAGAAAACCGTCCAGAGCATCCAGACCTGCGCGCAGATGGGTTTCGCGCTCGATATTGCTACCGAGCCCGAGATAGACCTGAGTCAGCGACATCCGCGCTCGATCTCCACACCGACACCACCCTTGGCGGCCGGAACCGCGCCAGGCTTGGTCAGCTTCAGGCGCACCCAGGTGATCTTGAACTCGTTCATCAGCACTTCGACCAGGCGCTCGGCGAAGGTTTCGACCAACTGGAACTGAGCCTGCTCGGCAAAAGCCTGGATCCGTGTGGAAACACTGGCGTAATCGAGCGCCAGGGTCAGATCGTCACCGGCCGCGGCCGGACGGTTGTCCCAGGCGAAGCTCAGATCAAGACGCAGGCACTGTCGGATGCCGCGCTCCCAGTCATAGGCACCGATCACGGTGTCGACTTCCAGGCCCTCGATAAACACTCTGTCCAAGCACTTCTCTCCACTGCACGACAAGGGCGCAATGCGCCGTTAGAATCAGGGCGTCCTCGCCCGGAATAGTTAGCATGTTTTGGTTACTGGCGATCCTCGCCTACCTGCTCGGCTCTCTGTCCTTCGCCATTTTGCTCAGCCGCCTGACCGGAAATCCGGACCCGCGAATGAGTGGCTCGGGTAATGCCGGTGCCACCAACATGCTGCGCCTGGCCGGCCGCAAACTCGCGATCCTGACCCTGCTGGGCGATCTGTGCAAAGGCCTGCTGCCGGTGCTGATCGCTTCGGCATCGGGCCTCTCGCTGCAGGATCAGGCGTGGATCGGCGTCTTTGCCGTGATCGGTCACCTGTTCCCGCTGTACTTCCGCTTTCGCGGTGGCAAGGGCGTCGCCACGGCCGCCGGCATGCTGCTGGGCCTGTATCCGCCTGCCGCACTGCTGGCCGTATGTGCCTGGCTGCTGACGTTCTACCTGACCCGCACCAGCTCACTGGCGGCCCTGATCGCCACGCCCCTGACCCTGCCATTGCTGGCCTGGCAGGAACCGGCGGCGCTGTTGCCGATGAGCACGCTCACGCTGCTGATCGTCTGGCGTCACCGGGGCAATCTACGCGACCTGTTTGCCGGGCGCGAACGGCATTTTTAAATAGCACACGTGAGCGTCGCTCATCCCAGCGCCGACAATTGCTCCATCGGCCAGCGCGCCTGCACGCTGATCGCCAGGCTTTCCTGCTGGCCGGCCTGCAAACGCTGGCAACCGGCAAACGCAATCATCGCGCCGTTATCGGTACAGAATTCGGGGCGGGCGTAGAACACATCGCCCTTCATGTCGCCGAGCATTTTCTCGAGCGAAACCCGCAACGCCTTGTTGGCACTCACGCCACCGGCGATCACCAGACGCTTCATGCCGGCCTGTTTCAGCGCACGCTTGCACTTGATGGTCAAAGTCTCCACCACGGCCTGCTGGAACGCCAGCGCGATGTCGCAACGGACTTGCTCGCTGTCGTCCCCGGCGCTGACGCACTGCTGCCAGGTGTTGAGGGCGAAGGTCTTCAGACCGCTGAAGCTGAAATCCAGGCCCGGGCGATCACACATCGGACGCGGGAAAGTGAAACGTCCTGCGACGCCCTTCTCCGCCAGCTTGGCGATTTCCGGCCCGCCCGGATAATTGAGGCCCATCATCTTCGCAGTCTTGTCGAAGGCTTCGCCTGCAGCATCATCGAGAGTCTCGCCAAGCAGGCTGTACTGGCCGATACCATCGACCTGAACCAACTGCGTATGACCACCGGACACCAATAAAGCGACGAACGGAAACTCCGGCGGTTTTGGCTCCAGCATCGGTGCCAGCAAGTGGCCTTCCATGTGGTGCACGCCGAGTGCCGGAATACCCCAGGCAAATGCCAGCGCCTGGGCGCAGGAAGCCCCGACCAACAAAGCCCCGACCAGGCCGGGACCCGCGGTATAGGCGATGGCGTCGATCTCGGTCGGCACGCAGTCAGCCTCTGCCAACACCTGACGGATCAAGGGCAGCATGCGCTTGACGTGATCGCGCGATGCCAGCTCCGGCACGACGCCGCCGTAGACGCGGTGCAGGTCGATCTGGCTGAACAGTGCGTCGGCCAGCAGGCCGCGCTCGCTGTCGTATAAAGCGACGCCAGTTTCGTCGCAGGAAGTTTCTAATCCCAGTACTAGCATGGGTTTGCGCCTTGTTTAGGCTGAATTCGAAGGCGCGCATAATAGTCGCCACTGGATGCCCCGACCAGCGGTTTTCGATCAGAGGCTTTGCATTCCGAGCGTTGAGGGGTTAACATCCGCAACCCTTAAAAACCGACGTCTTCAAGTGCTCTTTTGCCGCGAGGATGTTGACCCCGGTAATGAATGAAGGTAGCTCTGGATGCCAGCCGTCAAAGTTAAAGAGAACGAACCCTTCGACGTAGCTCTGCGTCGTTTCAAGCGCTCCTGCGAAAAAGCCGGTGTACTGGCTGAAGTTCGTAGCCGCGAATTTTACGAGAAGCCAACTTCCGAGCGTAAGCGCAAGGCAGCAGCCGCTGTCAAGCGTCACGCCAAGAAAGTTCAGCGCGAACAGCGCCGCGCCGTTCGTCTGTACTAATACACAGACGATCGTAGCAAGCTTCTGCCAAGCCCGGCCCTCAGCCGGGCTAATGGCATTTGCGTAAAACGCTTGATGCTTCACCGTCGAAGCCGCACACGCGACCGAGACAAATCCGCTTCACCGCGTCAGGCCTGGCTCTTTTGCCAGCGGTGCACGTCTTTTCTGACGAGCCTTTCAAGGCTACTGACGAGCACACCCACTGATTCCTCTTACGACGATCAGCCCAAGGCACCTGCTTGCGTGCCCGCTTTATTGAGCTATCCGAGGCCATCAACCGGCCGTCAGCGGATTCAGCGCAACACTTTCAAATAGTCGAAGACTGATAGGTACTAACGTCAGTGGATTTTCGGCAGATACACTTCCCGACAGCGATTACGCAGACGACACCGGTCGAGCCGCACTCTTCGTGCGCTTTCAAGCATGACCCGCGTCCGGCCGCCCTTCGCATCGGACTCATTACAGCGCAGACGACGAGAACGCCATGGCCGGGCTGATTCCCCAGAGCTTCATTGACGACCTGCTGAACCGCACTGACATCGTCGACGTGGTCAGCTCGCGCGTGCAATTGAAGAAGGCCGGCAAGAACTACACCGCCTGCTGCCCGTTCCACAAAGAGAAAACCCCGTCGTTCAGCGTCAGCCCCGACAAGCAGTTCTATTACTGCTTCGGCTGCGGCGCAGGTGGCAACGCTCTCGGTTTTCTCATGGATCACGACAACCTGGACTTCCCCCAGGCCGTCGAGGATCTGGCCAAAGCCGCCGGCATGGAAGTGCCGCGCGAAGAAGGCGGCCGCTCGCACAAACCGCGCCAGCCGACCGACTCACCGCTGTACCCGCTACTCAGCGCCGCCGCCGACTTTTATCGGCAGGCGCTCAAGAGCCATCCGGCACGCAAGGCGGCAGTGGATTACCTCAAGGGTCGTGGCCTGACTGGCGAGATCGCCCGGGACTTCGGCCTCGGCTTCGCTCCCCCGGGCTGGGACAATCTGTACAAGCACCTGAGCAGCGACACCCTGCAGCAGAAGGCCATGATCGATGCCGGCCTGCTGATCGAGAACGCCGAAACAGGCAAGCGCTATGACCGCTTCCGTGATCGCGTGATGTTCCCGATCCGCGACACTCGCGGGCGCATCATCGCCTTTGGCGGCCGGGTCCTCGGCGACGACAAGCCGAAATACCTGAACTCGCCGGAAACCCCGGTATTCCATAAAGGCCAGGAACTCTACGGCCTGTATGAAGCCCGCAAGAACAACCGCAACCTCGACGAAATCATCGTCGTCGAGGGCTACATGGACGTCATCGCTCTGGCCCAGCAAGGCCTGCGCAATGCCGTCGCGACGCTGGGTACAGCCACCAGCGAAGAGCACCTGAAGCGTCTTTTTCGCGTAGTGCCGAACGTCTTGTTCTGCTTCGACGGCGACCAGGCCGGCCGCAACGCCGCATGGCGCGCACTGGAAGCGACACTGAGCAGCCTGCAGGACGGTCGCCGCGCACGGTTCCTGTTCCTGCCCGAAGGCGAGGACCCGGACACCCTGATCCGCGCCGAAGGCACAGACGCCTTCCGTGCGCGGATCAATCAGCACGCGCAGCCCCTGGCAGACTACTTCTTCCAGCAACTGACCGAAGAGGCCGACCCACGTTCGCTCGAAGGCAAGGCGCATATGGCGACGCTTGCCGCACCGCTGATCGATAAAGTGCCGGGGGCCAATCTGCGGATCCTGATGCGCCAGCGCCTGACCGAAATCACCGGCCTGAGCAACGAGACCGTCAGCCAGCTGGCTCAGAGCGCGCCGCAGGAAGCGCCGCCCGCCTACGATCCGGGCATCGATTATGACGCGATGCCGGACTTCAGCGACTACCATCAGCCGCAGGCACAGGACATGTATGTGCCGCAGCAGGAATGGACCCCGAAAAAACCCGGCGCCGGCGGCAAGAAATGGGACAAAAAAACCTGGGACAAGAACGGCAAGCGTGGCGGTGATCGCGATCAACCGCGCGCACCAAGAGTACCGGCCCCGGTCGAGCCACCGATCATGGCCGCCCTGCGAACGGTGATCCATCACCCGCAACTGGCGCTGAAGGTCGAGACGGCCAGCCATTTCGCGGATGAAGACAATACCAATACCCAACTGCTGGTAGCCTCACTGGAAGCCGTGCAAAAGAATCCTCAGCTAAACTCTTTTCAGTTGATCTCGCGATGGCATGGCACCGAACAAGGTCGATTGCTGACCCGCCTTGCAGAAAAGGAGTGGTTGATCAACGGAGAAAACCTTGAACAACAGTTTTTCGACACCATAACTAGCTTGTCAGCCCGCCAGCGCGAGCGAAAGCTGGAACAACTTCTCAGGAAATCACGTCAAAGCGATCTGAGCACCGAAGAAAAATCTTTGCTGCTCGAATTGCTCAAACGGGATGTTCCTGCATCAAACCCGACCTCAACTGGCGCGTGAGGTCATAGCTCAGGTATAATCCTCGGCTTGTTTTTTGCCCGCCAAGACCTTCAGTGGATAGGGTGTTATGTCCGGAAAAGCGCAACAGCAGTCTCGTATTATTGAGTTGATCAAACTGGGTCGTGAGCAGAAGTATCTGACTTACGCCGAGGTCAACGACCACCTGCCCGAGGATATTTCAGATCCGGAGCAGGTGGAAGACATCATCCGCATGATTAACGACATGGGGATCCCCGTACACGAGAGTGCTCCGGATGCGGACGCCCTTATGTTGGCCGACGCCGATACCGACGAGGCCGCTGCGGAAGAAGCAGCCGCTGCGTTGGCGGCGGTGGAGACGGATATCGGTCGCACCACTGACCCAGTGCGCATGTACATGCGTGAAATGGGTACGGTCGAGCTTCTGACTCGTGAAGGCGAAATCGAAATCGCCAAACGTATCGAAGAGGGCATCCGTGAGGTGATGAGCGCAATCGCGCACTTCCCCGGCACGGTTGACCACATTCTCTCCGAGTACACTCGGGTCACCACCGAAGGTGGTCGCCTGTCCGACGTTCTGAGCGGTTACATCGACCCGGACGACGGCATTGCGCCGCCTGCCGCCGAAGTGCCGCCGCCGATCGACGCGAAAGCGGCGAAAGCCGAAGAATCCGACGACGATGACGATGCCGAAGCTTCCGATGACGAAGAAGAAGCCGAAAGCGGTCCGGATCCGGTCATTGCCGCACAGCGCTTCGGTGCTGTCGCCGATCAGATGGAAATCACCCGCAAGGCCCTGAAAAAGCACGGTCGTCACAACAAGGCGGCGATTGCCGAACTGTTGGCGCTGGCCGAGCTGTTCATGCCGATCAAACTGGTGCCGAAGCAATTCGAAGCCCTGGTCGAGCGTGTTCGCAGCGCCCTGGATCGTCTGCGTCAGCAAGAGCGTGCGATCATGCAACTGTGCGTACGAGATGCACGTATGCCGCGCGCCGACTTCCTGCGTCAGTTCCCGGGCAACGAAGTCGACGAAAGCTGGTCCGACGCCCTGGCCAAAGGCAAGAGCAAGTACGCCGAAGCCATTGCCCGCGTGCAACCGGACATCATCCGTTGCCAGCAGAAGCTGACCGCGCTGGAAACCGAGACCGGCCTGACCATCGCCGAGATCAAGGACATCAACCGTCGCATGTCGATCGGTGAGGCGAAAGCCCGCCGTGCGAAGAAAGAGATGGTTGAAGCGAACTTGCGTCTGGTGATTTCCATCGCCAAGAAGTACACCAACCGTGGCCTGCAATTCCTCGATCTGATCCAGGAAGGCAACATCGGTCTCATGAAAGCGGTGGACAAGTTCGAATACCGTCGTGGTTACAAGTTCTCGACTTATGCCACCTGGTGGATCCGTCAGGCGATCACTCGCTCGATCGCCGACCAGGCCCGCACCATTCGTATTCCGGTGCACATGATCGAGACGATCAACAAGCTCAACCGTATTTCCCGCCAGATGCTGCAGGAAATGGGTCGCGAGCCGACCCCGGAAGAGCTGGGCGAGCGCATGGAGATGCCTGAGGACAAGATCCGCAAGGTATTGAAGATCGCCAAGGAACCGATCTCCATGGAAACCCCGATCGGTGATGACGAAGACTCTCATCTGGGTGACTTCATCGAAGACTCGACCATGCAGTCGCCAATCGATGTCGCCACTGTCGAGAGCCTGAAAGAAGCGACTCGCGAAGTACTGTCCGGCCTGACTGCCCGTGAAGCCAAGGTCCTGCGCATGCGTTTCGGTATCGACATGAACACCGACCATACGCTCGAAGAAGTGGGCAAACAGTTTGACGTGACCCGCGAACGGATCCGTCAGATCGAAGCCAAGGCGCTGCGCAAGCTGCGCCACCCGACGCGAAGCGAACACCTGCGTTCGTTCCTCGACGAGTGATACCAGAACCCCCGGCCCAGGCCGGGGGTTTTGTTTTTCAGGGCATATTAAATACCTCGCACTCCCCCCCTCGCGCACAGCCCGTCTACACTCGAAACATTCCCCCGAGCCATACCGAGACCGTTATGCCCAGACTGGCGTCCGTGCTCTTTTTGCTGTCACTGATGATCTGGACCGCAACGGCTGACGCGCTGACTCTGACCGACGAAGAACGTAGCTGGCTGGCGGCTCACCCGGATTTGCGCCTGGGTGTCGATGCTTCGTGGCCGCCATTCGAGTTTCGCGACGACCAGAACCGCTATCAGGGCCTGGCCGCGGACTATATCGACGTCATCCGCCAACGCCTGGCCATCAAACTTACGCCCGTCGAACCCTCAAGCTGGACAGCCGTGCTCGAACAGGCCAAAAACGGCACGATCGATCTGCTGCCGGGCATCATGTCCACCCCGGAACGTCAGAACTATCTGGCATTCACTCGCCCTTACCTGGACTTTCCGATCGTCATCCTCGCCCACGTCGGCGGTCCACAACCGCGCAAGATCGAGGAGCTGTATGGGCTGAAGATCGCGGTCGTCGAAAACTACGCCCCCCATGAGCTTCTGCGTACCCATCATCCCGATCTGAATCTGGTGGCCATGCCCAATGTCAGCTCGGCGTTGCAGGCCCTGGCCACCGATGAGGTGGACGCGGTGGTCGGCGACCTCGCCTCCAGTGTCTGGAGCCTGCGCCAGCTCAAGCTCGACGGGCTGTATGTCAGCGGCGAAACCCCTTATCGCTATCAATTGGCAATGGGGGTTCCCCGCGACAGCAAAATGCTGGTGGGCATTCTGGACAAAGTCCTGGCCGACATGTCCCCTGAGCAGATCAGCAGCATCCAGGAACACTGGGTGGGCAACGTCCTCGATCATCGGACATTCTGGTCGGATCTGCTGGTCTATGGCCTGCCAGGCCTGTTGCTGCTGGTGATCGTGCTGGCGGTGGTGATCCGTATCAACCGCCGCCTGAGCTCGGAAATCGCTCGACGTATCGACCTTGAACAGGAACTGCGCAGCAGTGAATACCACTATCGCGGCCTGGTGGAGAGTCTGTCGGCCATTGCATGGGAGGCACGGATCAGCGATTTCACCTACAGCTACGTATCGCCCCACGCCGAGGATCTGCTCGGCTACCCCCTGTCGCACTGGCTGATTCCGGGCTTCTGGCGCAACATCATCCACCCCGCCGACCTGACCCGCGCACAGAGCTTCTGCGATCACGAGGTCCTCGCCGGGCGCGATCACAGTCTCGATTACCGGGTGATCACCGCCGATGGCCGTTGCCTGTGGGTGCGCGACATTGTCAGCCTGATCGAGCATGGCCACGAGCCGGTGATGCGCGGCCTGATGATCGATATCAGTGAAACCAAGCGTACCGAAGAGGCCCTGCGCCTGTCGGAGCAGAAGTTCGCCTCGGTGTTCCAGCAATGCCCGGATATTCTGGTCATCGCCCGGCTATCCGACGGCTGCCTGTTGGAGGTCAACGAAGCCTTTGAGGAACAGATCGGGCTCAAAGCCAAAGACGTCATTGGCCAGACCGCCACCGAACTCAATATCTGGGGCATTCCCGGCGTGGGTCCCGGCCTGCTGCAACGCCTGCAGGCCGGCAGCATTCGCAACCTGGAGATGCCCTTTCGTCGCAACAATGGGCAGGTGTTCACCGGGCTGATTTCCGCCGAACCGTTCGAGCTCGACACGACACCGGCGCTGGTCGTCGTGGTGCGCGACATTACGCAGCTCAAGGAAACCCAACAGCAGTTGCAAACCTCCGAAGAAAAGTTCGCCAAGGCCTTTCACGCCTCGCCGGACGGCCTGCTGCTGTCACGCCAGAGTGATGGTCTGTTGCTGGAGGTCAATGAAGGTTTCAGCCGCATCACCGGTTTCAACAGCGCCATGTCGGTGGACCGTTCGGCACTGGATCTGGGGATCTGGGTCAATCTCAACGAACGCAAACAGATGCTCGACCTGCTGCACCGTGACGGTTTCGTTCGTGACTTCACCTGCCACATCCGCCGCAGCGACGGGCAAATCCGCCTCTGCGAAGTGTCCAGCCGTCCGCTACCGATCGGCGACGAAGACTGCATGCTGACCATCGCCAGGGACATCACCGAACGCCACCTGATGCAGGAAAAATTGCAACAGGCCGCAACCGTCTTCGAAAGCACCGCCGAGGGCGTGCTGATTACCGACACCCAGCAGCACATCAGCGCGGTGAACCGCGCATTCACGGAAATTACCGGCTACAGCGAAAGCGAAGCGCTAGGCCATACCCCACGCCTGTTGGCTTCCGGGCTGCATGACAGCGCATTTTATGCGGCGATGTGGCACCAGTTGACCGACGAAGGCCACTGGCAAGGCGAAATCTCCAACCGGCGCAAGAATGGCGAGTTGTACCCCAGCTGGCTGACCATCAGCGCCGTGCGCAACCGCGACCGGTTCATCACTCACTTCGTCGCGGTGTTTGCCGATATTTCCAGCCTCAAGCACGCTCAGGCCAAACTCGATTACCAGGCCCACCATGACCCGCTGACCGGTCTGCCAAACCGGACACTGTTCGAAAGCCGCCTGTTGATGGCGCTGAACAGTCAGCAGGAAAACGACAGCCTGGGCGCGGTGTTGTTTCTCGATCTCGATCGTTTCAAGCACATCAACGACAGTCTCGGCCATCCGGTCGGCGACCTGCTGCTCAAAGGCATCGCCGTGCGCCTCAAGGAACAGCTTCGCGATATCGACACGGTGGCGCGGCTGGGCGGCGATGAATTCATCATCCTGCTACCGGGCCTGCAACAGGCCGGTGATGCAGACAACATTGCCACCAAACTGCTGAATTGCTTCGCCGCACCGTTTCAAGCCGGCGAGCATGAGTTCTTCATCAGCGCCAGCATCGGCACCAGCCTCTATCCCCGCGACGGCTGCGACGTCGCCACCCTGATCAAGAACGCCGACGCGGCGATGTATCGCTCCAAGGCCAAGGGCCGCAACCGTGTCGAAAGCTACACCCGCGACCTCACCGCCCAGGCCAGCGAACGGGTGGCGCTGGAACATGAACTGCGCCGGGCCATCGAGCGGGAAGAGCTGTACCTCTACTACCAACCGAAAATCAGCCTCGACGATCACAGTCTGGTCGGGGCCGAAGCCCTGATCCGCTGGCGTCACCCGACCTTCGGCGAGGTGCCGCCGGAGCATTTCATCCCGCTGGCGGAAGAGAACGGCATGATTCTGCAAATCGGCGACTGGGTGCTGGAAACCGCCTGTCGGCAAATGTTCGAATGGGGACAGATCTATGAATCCCTGGGCCCGCTCTCGGTCAACCTCGCCGGCGCACAACTGCGCCAGCCGAACCTGTTGGGACGCATCGAACAACTGCTCAAGGACAACCGCCTCAGGCCGGATTTACTGCAACTGGAAATTACCGAAAACTTCATCATGAGCCAGGCCGAAGAGGCGCTGGCCGTGCTGCACCAACTCAAACACCTCGGCGTGCAACTGGCCATCGACGACTTCGGCACCGGTTATTCCTCGCTGAGTTACCTCAAGCGCCTGCCGCTGGATATCCTCAAGATCGACCAGTCTTTCGTCCGCGGCCTGCCCGACGATCCGCACGACGCGGCAATTGTCCGCGCCATCATCGCCCTGGGCCGCAGTATGCAATTCACCGTGATCGCCGAAGGCGTGGAAACCCAGGCCCAACAACAATTCCTCACCGCCGAGGGCTGCGAACAGATCCAGGGCTACATCGTCAGCCTGCCGCTGCCACCCGAAGAGTTCGCCGCGACGTTTCTTCGTATAGCCGTATCAGATTTTTCGGATAGCACAGCCGAGAAACCGTCGCTATAATCCGCGGCCTACTGAGGGCCTATAGCTCAGTTGGTTAGAGCAGAGGACTCATAATCCTTTGGTCCACGGTTCAAGTCCGTGTGGGCCCACCAAACATCAAAAAGCCGCACATATGTGCGGCTTTTTCGTATCTGCGTGGAGAAGTCCCTTGTCCGACATCCGCCCACCCGTGCTTGATGAAATCGATCGCCAGTTGATTGCCGCCCTGCAGATCAATGCCCGCGAAAGCGTGGCAATGCTCGCCCGGCAGCTCGGCATTGCCCGCACCACGGTCACCTCACGTCTCGCACGACTGGAAAAGGCCAAAGTCATCACTGGCTACGGCGTGCGTCTGGGCCAGCGTGTCGTGGATGGCGGGTTGCAGGCCTATGTCGGGATCAAGGTGCAGCCGCGCTCCGGCAAAGAGGTGCTGCGACGGTTGAGTGCGATGGCCCAGGTGCAGCAGCTGTGTGCGGTGAGTGGCGAATTTGATTACGTGGCGTGGCTGCGTACCGACTCGCCAGAACAGCTGGATCAACTGCTGGATCAGATCGGCAGCGTAGATGGCGTGGACAAGACCACGACCTCGATCATCCTCAGCAGCAAAATCGATCGCGGGCATCCAGTCTGACCAACATTGTCGTCATATTGCAGCAGCAACACTCAAATCGACGACACTTTGCGTCTTATTAACGTGTTCTACGCTCCCTAGAATGGCTGGCATCTTTTCCTATACTCAGACGCGCATCCGGCGTCGGGTCGCCAGCAAGGTCAGCCATGAACAAGAACAATCGCCATCCTGCAGACGGTAAGAAACCGATCACCATTTTCGGCCCGGACTTTCCGTTCGCCTTCGACGACTGGATCGAACACCCGGCGGGTCTGGGCAGCATTCCCGAGCACAACCACGGTGCCGAAGTGGCAATCGTCGGTGCCGGCATCGCGGGTCTGGTAGCGGCTTACGAACTGATGAAACTCGGTTTGAAACCGGTCGTTTATGAGGCCTCGAAGCTCGGCGGCCGTCTGCGCTCCCAGGCATTCAACGGCACTGACGGCATCGTCGCCGAGCTCGGCGGCATGCGCTTCCCGGTATCCTCCACCGCGTTCTATCACTACGTCGACAAACTCGGTCTGGAAACCAAGCCCTTCCCCAACCCGCTGACCCCGGCCTCCGGCAGTACCGTGATCGACCTGGAAGGCAAAACCCATTACGCACAGAGCCTGAAGGATCTTCCTGCACTGTTCCAGGAAGTGGCTGACGCCTGGGCCGACGCTCTGGAGGCCGGCTCGCAGTTTGCCGATATCCAGCAGGCGATCCGCGACCGCGATGTGCCGCGCCTCAAAGAGCTGTGGAACACCCTCGTACCGCTTTGGGACGACCGCACGTTCTACGATTTCGTTGCCACGTCGAAAGCCTTCGCCAAGCTATCGTTCCATCACCGTGAAGTGTTCGGCCAGGTCGGTTTCGGCACCGGTGGCTGGGACTCGGACTTCCCCAACTCGATGCTGGAAATCTTCCGCGTGGTGATGACCAACTGCGACGACCACCAACACCTGGTGGTCGGCGGTGTGGAACAAGTGCCACAAGGCATCTGGCGTCATGCGCCGGAACGCTGCGTACACTGGCCGCAAGGCACCAGCCTCAAGTCGTTGCACCATGGCGCGCCGCGCTCGGGGGTGAAGAAAATCGCCCACGCGCCTGACGGGCGTTTCGCGGTCACCGACAACAACGGCGACACCCGCGAATACGCCGCCGTACTCACCACCTGTCAGAGCTGGCTGCTGACCACCCAGATCGAGTGCGACGAAACCCTGTTCTCGCAAAAAATGTGGATGGCCCTCGACCGCACGCGCTACATGCAATCGTCGAAGACCTTCGTGATGGTTGACCGTCCGTTCTGGAAGGACAAGGACCCGGAAACCGGCCGCGACCTGATGAGCATGACCCTCACCGATCGCTTGACCCGTGGCACCTATCTGTTCGACAACGGTGACGACAAGCCAGGCGTGATCTGCCTGTCGTACTCGTGGATGAGCGATGCGCTGAAAATGCTCCCGCATCCGGTGGAAAAACGCGTGAAACTGGCGCTCGATGCGTTGAAGAAGATCTACCCGAAAGTCGACATCGCCGCGCGAATCATCGGCGATCCGATCACCGTATCCTGGGAAGCCGACCCGCATTTCCTCGGTGCATTCAAAGGCGCCCTGCCCGGCCACTATCGCTATAACCAGCGCATGTACGCGCATTTCATGCAGGACGATATGCCACCGGAGCAGCGTGGGATTTTCATCGCCGGCGACGACGTATCGTGGACGCCTGCCTGGGTTGAAGGCGCGGTACAAACGTCGCTCAATGCGGTGTGGGGAATCATGAAGCACTTCGGCGGGTCCACACATAAAGAGAACCCCGGCCCGGGTGATGTGTTCAACGACATCGGCCCGATCGCCCTGCCCGAGTAAGAGGAATCCCCGATGCGTGTAGCCCTTTACCAATGTCCACCTTTGCCCCTGGAACCGGCCGCCAACCTCCAGCGCCTGCATCAACTGGCGATGGAGGCCAAAGGCGCCGATCTGCTGGTGGTGCCGGAGATGTTCCTGACCGGCTACAACATCGGCAAGGAAGCGGTCGCGACATTGGCCGAGGTCTATAACGGTGAGTGGGCGCAGCAGGTTGGACGGATCGCCAAGGCTGCCGGCCTGGCGATTCTCTATGGATACCCGGAGCGCACCGCCGAAGGACAGATTTACAACGCCGTGCAACTGATCGATTCGAACGGCGAGCGCCTGTGCAATTACCGTAAAACGCACCTGTTCGGCGATCTGGACCGTTCGATGTTCAGCCCCGGCGATGGCGAGTTTCCCATCGTCGAGCTCAACGGCTGGAAGCTCGGTTTCCTGATCTGCTACGACCTGGAATTCCCGGAAAACGCCCGGCGCCTGGCCCTTGAAGGCGCCGAGCTGATCCTGGTGCCGACCGCCAACATGATTCCTTTCGATTTCATTGCCGATGTTTCCGTGCGCTCCCGCGCCTTTGAAAACCAGTGCTACGTGGCTTACGCCAACTACTGCGGCCACGAAGGCGACATTCATTACTGCGGGCAAAGCAGCATTGCCGCACCGGATGGCAGCCGCATCGCCCAGGCCGGACTGGACGAAGCCTTGATCGTCGGTGAGCTGGATCGCCAGTTGATGATCGATTCGCGTAACGCCAACCGCTACTTCAACGACCGCCGCCCCGAACTTTACGACGCGCTCAACAAGCGCTAATCCGCTAGCATTGGCACTTCACTGTTCTGGAAGTGCCCATGCCTGCGTCGACTCACCCCCGCCCCCACACCGAAACCCTGGCCAACGGCTTGCGCGTGACCCTGCGCCACGTGCCCGGTCTGAAGCGCAGCGCCGCCGCGTTGCGGGTGGCTGCCGGCAGTCATGACGTGCCGTTGGCGTGGCCGGGGCTGGCGCATTTCCTTGAGCATTTGCTGTTCCTCGGCACCGAGCGTTTTCCTGTGCAGCAAGGGCTGATGGCCTATGTGCAATGTCACGGCGGCCAAGTGAATGCCAGCACCCGTGAGCGCACCACCGATTTCTTCTTTGAGTTGCCACCAGCGTCCTTCAGTGGCGGGCTGGAGCGTCTGTCAGACATGCTCGCCCGGCCGCGTATGAACCCGGACGATCAGTTGCGGGAACGGGAAGTGTTGCAGGCGGAGTTTGTCGCGTGGTCCCAGGATGCTGCGGCTCAGCAGAAAGAGGCACTGTTCGAGGGATTGTCGGCAGCGCATCCTTTGCGCGGCTTTCATGCCGGGAACCGCGACACGCTGCCGGTAGAAGAGGCGGAGTTTCAGCAGGCACTGAAAGATTTCCATCGGCAGTTTTACCGCACCGGGCAGATGACCCTGAGTCTGGTCGGGCCGCAGAGCATTGAAGAGCTGCGAGTGCTGGCCGGGCAGTTTGCCGCCGCGCTGACGGCTGGGGATAAAACTGCACAGGCTGCCCCCGTTCGCTTGATGGGTAACGCGCAGGAAAGTTATCAACAGGCCGGCGATTGTCGCGGCAATCTGCTGTTTGCGTTGGAGGAGTTACCGGAGTCGTCGGCCGAAGCGCTGGCGTTTCTCTGCCACTGGTTGAACAGCACCAAACCCGGTGGGTTGCTCGCGCATTTGCAGCAGCTGGGTCTCGCTGACAGCTTGCAAGCCTGCGTGCAGTACCAGTTCGCAGGGCAAGCCCTGCTGCATCTTCAGTTCACTGCACCCAGCGGGTCACTCGATGCCATTCGCGAGCAATGGCTGGATTGGCTGAGTTTCTTCGCCGAACAGCAGGACTGGCCGGCATTGCGTGAGGAATATTCGGCGCAGCTTCAGCGTCAACAGCAGGTCAGCGGCGCGCTGCAACGGGCGCGACTCGACAGCGAACAACTCGAAAGCGGCCTCTCCGAATCGGCGGTTGCAGCGCTCAAAGTGATTCTCGGCAAAATCGGCATTGTGGATAACTTCAGCAGTCACTGGCATCTGCCCGCTGCCAATCCGTTCCTGCGCGCAGCAGAACCGCTGGCCAACGCCGGCCTGATTCGCGGCCAGACCAGCGCCCACCGAGGCCTGCGCACGTTTGCTCAGGATCGCTCGCGCAGCCGCCGCGAACGCTCGCCGATGCAATTCAGCCAGGCGCTGCCGGATAACGGCGACGAAGGTGCGGTGTATGTGCGCTGGCAGACGGAAGCAGCGGCCACGGCCGAGCTGCAAGCGAAACTGCAACGCAGTCTGCGGGAGGTGTCTGACGACGCACGTCAGGCCGGGGTCGAACTGTCGTTCAGTACCACGGGGAATCAGTGGATATTGAAGGTGACCGGTCTGCAGGACGTACTACCCGGCGTCCTGGAGCATACGCTGAAACATCTGACGCAAGTTGACGCTGATTCCGCGACAAACGAGCCGGACGTGCCATCGATGCCGATCCGCCAATTGCTCAAGGCATGGCCCGAGCACTGTCTTCCAGCGGTTGTGCAATCCGACGACGCCAATCAGCTGTGGACAACTTCCCGTTGGGATGGCCTGGCCCTGTGTCTCGATGCCCAGACCCAATCGGCCATGGGTCTGGCCCTGAGTCGCATTCCAGGCAAGCCAGACAACGAAATACCAACCCCGTCGGCAGTCCACGCACGCTACCGATGGAGTCAGATCGACACCGCCTCCAGCGAACACGCATTGCTGCTGTTCTGCCCGACCGCCAGCCCGAACATAGCCGACGAAGCCGCATGGCGTTTTCTCGCGCACCTGTGCCACACGCCGTTCTATCAGCGGCTACGGGGCGAGTTGCAGCTGGGATACGCGGTGTTCAGCGCCTTCAGACAGGCGCATGGCCAGAGTGGATGGCAGTTCGGCGTGCAATCGCCGACAGTCACTCCTGAGCAACTGCTGGGCCACGTTCAAGCGTTTATCGAAGGCATTCCCGCGCTGATCGAGAAAATCGATGACGCGCTGTTCATCGAGCAGCGCCAGATCCTCGCCGCGCATCTGGATGCCGATGTCCTGCCCGCCAAAGACGCTGCCGAACTTCTGTGGCAGGCAAAACTGGCTGGCCACTCGTCGGATTACCTGGATCAACTGAGCAAGGCCATCGCTCAACTGGATCGCCCGGCATTGCAAGCCGCCGCACAGCGCCTGATCCGCGCCGAAGGCGGCTGGCACGGCTTGGCCAACAGCCCTTCGCCAGGCGCGCCATGGCTAGCGACAAAATGATCATTACCGGGGCTGCAAGGAGCTTTCTCAAAGATTCACGGGCAAACCCCCTGAAATTTTGAGTAACATAGCCACCTAACTATTTGGAACATCCCTGCGCTGCCGTGGACTATACCTATGGATAGCGCTATCTCACCCACCTGAAAAAGGAGTCACCCGATGGCCTGGACCAAACCTGCTTACACCGACCTGCGCATCGGCTTCGAAGTCACCATGTACTTCGCCAGCCGCTGAGTCCTGCCTCAAGCAGAACACTGCAGTGCAACGCCTCGGCTCGCCGGGGCGTTTTATTTTCAGCGTTGAAATGATGGAGCGTTCATGTTCGTCCAGATTCTGGGTTCGGCCGCCGGTGGCGGTTTTCCGCAGTGGAACTGCAACTGCGTCAATTGCGCCGGTTTTCGCGACGGCAGCCTGAATGCCCAGGCCCGTACCCAATCGTCCATCGCGATTTCCGATGACGGCGTGAACTGGGTGCTGTGCAATGCCTCGCCGGACATCCGCGCGCAGCTTCAGAGCTTCGCCCCGATGCAACCGGGCCGTGCCCTGCGTGACACCGGCATCAGCGCGATCATCCTGATGGACAGCCAGATCGACCACACCACCGGCCTGCTCAGCCTGCGCGAAGGCTGCCCGCATCAGGTCTGGTGCACGGACATGGTCCACGAGGACCTGAGCACCGGTTTCCCGCTGTTCACCATGCTCAAGCACTGGAACGGCGGGCTGGACTGGAACCGCATCGAACTCGACCAGAGCTTCACCGTCGCCGCCTGCCCGAATTTGCGCTTCACCCCGTTGCCGCTGCGCAGCGCGGCACCGCCCTACTCGCCGCACCGCTTCGACCCGCACCCGGGCGACAACATCGGCCTGATCGTCGAAGACCTCAGCACCGGCGGCAAGCTGTTCTATGCGCCAGGTCTGGGCAAGGTCGATGCGCCGTTGCTGGAAATCATGGCCGACAGCGACTGCGTGCTGGTGGACGGAACGATGTGGGACGACGATGAAATGCAGCGCCGTGGCGTTGGCACCCGCACCGGTCGCGAAATGGGTCACCTCGCCCAGAACGGTCCCGGCGGCATGCTCGAAGTGCTGGAACAGCTTCCCGAGCAGCGCAAGGTGCTTATCCACATCAACAACACCAACCCGATTCTCGACGAAGACTCCCCGGAGCGCGCGGAACTGGTGCGACGCAATGTTGAAGTGGCGTATGACGGCATGAGCATTGTCCTGTAACGAATGGCCCGGAGAACCGCAATGACCGACACCCCGCTGTCCCCCGCCGAATTCGAAGCGGCCCTGCGCGCCAAGGGCTCCTACTACCACATCTATCACCCGTATCACGTGGCGATGTATGAAGGCCGGGCCACCCGCGAGCAGATTCAGGGCTGGGTCGCCAACCGCTTCTACTATCAGGTGAACATTCCCCTGAAAGACGCGGCAATCCTCGCCAACTGCCCGGATCGCGAAATCCGCCGCGAGTGGATCCAGCGCCTGCTCGACCACGATGGCGCCCCCGGTGAGGACGGCGGCATCGAAGCCTGGCTGCGCCTCGGTCAGGCCGTCGGTCTCGACCCGGATCAATTGCGTTCCCAGGAGCTGGTGCTGCCCGGCGTACGCTTCGCCGTCGACGCCTACGTCAACTTCGCCCGCCGCGCCAGTTGGCAGGAAGCTGCCAGCAGCTCGCTGACCGAGCTGTTCGCGCCGCAGATCCACCAGTCGCGCCTCGACAGCTGGCCGCAGCATTACCCGTGGATCGACCCGGCAGGTTACGAATATTTCCGCACCCGTCTCGGTCAGGCCCGCCGCGATGTCGAGCATGGCCTGGCGATCACGCTGGAGCACTACAAGACCCGCGAAGGTCAGGAGCGCATGCTGGAAATTCTCCAGTTCAAACTGGACATCCTTTGGAGCATGCTCGATGCCATGAGCATGGCCTACGAACTGAACCGCCCGCCGTATCACAGCGTCACCGATCAACGGGTCTGGCATAAAGGAATCGCCTTATGAGTTTCGACCGCAGCAAGACCCCGACCTGGCGTCCCGGCTACCGTTTCCAGTACGAACCGGCGCAGAAAGGCCACGTGCTGCTGTACCCGGAAGGCATGATCAAGCTCAACGAAAGTGCCGCACTGATCGGCGGCCTGATCGACGGTGAGCGGGATGTCGCGGCGATCATCGCCGAACTCGACAGACAGTTCCCCGGCGTACCCGAGCTCGGTGACGACATCGAGCAATTCATGGAGGTTGCCCGTGCGCAGCACTGGATCGAACTTGCCTGAGACATCGGCGCAAGTCCCGGCCAAACCGGAAGTCGGCCTGCCGCTGTGGCTGCTCGCCGAACTGACCTACCGCTGTCCGCTGCAATGCCCGTACTGCTCCAACCCACTGGATTTCGCCGAGCAGGGCAAAGAGCTGAGTACCGAACAGTGGATCAAGGTATTTCGCGAAGCGCGGGAGATGGGTGCGGCGCAACTGGGTTTTTCCGGGGGCGAACCGCTGGTGCGCCAGGACCTCGCCGAGCTGATTCGTGAAGCGCGTCAGTTGGGTTTTTACACCAACCTGATTACCTCCGGCATCGGCCTGACCGAGCAGAAGATCAGCGACTTCAAGAAGGCCGGGCTCGATCACATCCAGATCAGCTTCCAGGCCAGCGACGAGCAAGTGAACAACCTGCTCGCGGGCTCGAAAAAAGCCTTCGCGCAGAAACTGGAAATGGCCCGCGCCGTGAAGGCCCACGGCTACCCGATGGTGCTGAACTTCGTCACCCATCGGCACAACATCGACAAGATCGACCGCATCATCGAGCTGTGCATCGCTCTGGAAGCGGATTTCGTCGAGCTCGCCACCTGCCAGTTCTACGGCTGGGCACAGCTCAATCGTGTCGGCCTGTTGCCGACCAAAGAGCAACTGGTCCGCGCCGAACGCATCACCAACGAATACCGCGCCAGACTGGAAGCCGAAGGGCATCCGTGCAAGCTGATTTTCGTCACCCCGGACTATTACGAAGAACGTCCGAAAGCCTGCATGAATGGCTGGGGCAGTCTGTTTCTGACGGTCACACCGGACGGTACCGCCCTGCCCTGTCATGGCGCCCGACAGCTGCCGGTACAATTTCCCAATGTGAGCGACCACAGCATGCAGCACATCTGGTACGACTCGTTCGGCTTCAACCGCTTTCGCGGCTATGACTGGATGCCCGAGCCGTGCCGCTCCTGTGACGAGAAAGAACAGGACTTCGGCGGCTGCCGCTGCCAGGCGTTCATGCTTACGGGCGATGCCAGCAACGCCGACCCGGTGTGCAGCAAGTCCGAACATCACGGCGTGATCCTCAAGGCCCGCGAAGAAGCCGAGCACGCCACCCAGACCATCGAACAACTGGCCTTTCGCAATGAACGAAACTCGCGCCTCATCGCCAAAGGCTGAGCCTTTCAGCGCCACCGCCGCGGTTGCCGCCGGCGTGGATTTCGCCGAATTGCAGCTCGGCACCCAGGGTTTGTTCTGGAATGAATATCGCCCGACAGACGCTGCCTGCCGGATCTGGCACTGGCACGATGGCGTAGCGAAATGTCTGACGCCTGCGGGCTTCAGCGTGCGCAGCCGGGTGTACGAATATGGTGGGGGGGCGTTTTGTCTGACGCCTGACGGGATTGTTTTCGTCAACGAGGCAGATCAACAGCTGTACCGGCAGACACTGGATGGCGCGCCCGAAGCTCTGACGACGGGTGAGTGCCGATATGGCGATCTGCATTTTGCCAACGGGCAGGTCCTGGCCGTTGAAGAGAACGGTGATCGCCATCGGTTGGTGGCCATTGATCTGGTGAACGGCACCGAGAGTTTGCTGGCAGAAGGTGCAGATTTCTACGCGGCACCGATCATCAGCCCGGACTGCCAGCGCCTGGCGTGGATCGAATGGAGCCGCCCGCATCAGCCGTGGACCGCCACCCGTTTGATGATCGCCAAGCGAACCGATAACGGTTTTTCCGCCCCTCATTGCGTGGCCGGAGAAACGCTGGAAGAGTCGATCCAGCAACCCCGTTTCGATGCCAGCGAACGACTGGGCTGCCTGACCGACCGTGGCGGATATTGGCAACCGTGGGTCGAGTCTGCAGAAGGATTGCAACCACTGCGTTGCGCCCCAGCCGATCACGCGCCAGCCCCATGGCAACTTGGCGGTTGCACTTGGCTGCCCACCGACGAAGGATTCCTGGCCAGTTGGAGTGAAGGCGGTTTCGGGCGTCTGGCGCTTAACGGCGAAGACTTCACCGGCGACTACAGCCGCTTCCGTCATCTGGCGGTCGATGATCAATTCATTTACTGCATCGCCGCTTCACCAATCAGCCCTTCAGCCGTGATCGCCATTGATCGCGAGTCGCGTGAAGTGAAAATCCTCGCCGGCGGCGTTGCTCCGCTTCCCGCCGAGCGCATCAGCCAACCGCAAACCCTGTGTTATCCCAGCGGCTCGGGCCAGGCTCACGGCTTCTTTTATCCGGCCACCAATGGCGATGAAAAACCGCCCCTGGTGGTGTTCATCCACGGCGGTCCGACGTCGGCCTGCTATCCGCTGCTGGATCCGCGCATCCAGTACTGGACGCAACGCGGCTTCGCCGTGGCCGACCTCAACTACCGAGGCAGCAGCGGCTATGGCCGGGAGTATCGAAAGGCGCTGCATCTGAGTTGGGGAGCAGTGGATGTCGAGGATGCCTGCGCAGTGGTGGCCTATCTGGCCGAACGCGGCATGATCGACGGCGAGCGTGCATTCATCCGTGGCGGCAGCGCCGGTGGCTACACCACGCTTTGTGCATTGGCGTTCCACCAGGTGTTCCGCGCCGGCGCCAGCCTGTACGGCGTCAGCGACCCGGTAGCTCTGGGCCGTGCAACACACAAGTTCGAAGGCGATTACCTGGACTGGCTGATCGGCGATCCCGAGCGAGATGTGGAACGCTACGCCACCCGCACGCCGTTGCTGCACGCCGGCAACATTCGCGTGCCGGTGATTTTCTTCCAGGGTGAGCTGGACGCCGTCGTCGTGCCGCAACAGACCCGCGACATGGTCGCAGCCCTGGAGCAAAACGGCATTGAGGTCGAAGCGCATTACTACGCCGACGAACGCCACGGCTTCCGCCGGGCCGCGAACCAGGCCCACGCGCTGGAGCAGGAATGGCGCTTCTACCGGCGAGTGATGGGCCTGGCCGATTGAAACTCAGCGCTTGGCGATGATGTACACCGCGTGCACGATCCCCGGGATGTAACCGCACAGCGTCAACAGAATGTTCAGCCAGAACGCGCCGCCGAACCCGACCTGCAGAAACACACCCAGTGGCGGCAAGATAATGGCGATGATGATGCGGATAAAGTCCATGGGGCAGCTCCTGATTGGGGGTTGGCTCGACTGAGCCATACAAGCTAATCGACCTGCGCCGTTTGTCAGGGTTCAGTGCTATCGCCAGACAGAGTGCGCAAGACCACTCAAGCCAGTATTTGCAGACCGTGTTTCTGCACAATGCTGAGCAGCTTCAAAGCCATTCCGCTTGGATGCTTATCCCCTGATTCCCATTGTTTAACAGTCGAAGCACTGGTGTTCAAATAACGCGCGAACACTGGCTGGCTGACGTTGTTAAGCTCACGCAATGCCTTGATCTGCTCCGCCGGGATCGCATCCGGGACCGCAGCAAGGCACGACTCATCAAACTCACGCATCGTTGCCTTGCTGATCGCACCGACTGCATGCAGGGCGCTGGCTGACCCGTGCACTGATTCAAATACGTCACTCTTGAATTTTTTACTCATGAGTTATCTCCACAAACGCCTTCATGACCAACAAGCCTTGAATCTGCTCTTCGGTAAGTTGTGCATAGGCTTTCGCCAGTTTGCGCAGCTCCTTCAACTCTGCAGAATTGATATTGCTCCGATCCTTTTTGGCGAACAGCACCTGATAAATCCAGTAACGCCCGCCCTTGGCCAGAACAATTGAACGGTGGCGGTTTTCGTTCAGGCGCTTCTTCCAGACTCCGCCTCCCAGATTGTCCGCTTGCCCATCGAGCATCTCGGCAAAAGCCTCGCGAAGCTCGTCGTCGGTGATCCATGCTTTGTTGGCCTGTATCGCAAAACCTTTTGTCTCGAACAACCTGAACGACATCGGTATCCCTTCCAAAAAAACATACCACTCAGTGGTATAGATTACAAAGCCTGCCTTGCGACAAGGGTGTTCCGCCAGCTTCGGCAATCCTTGCCGAAGCCCATTAAATAAACACTGCAGCGGCGGTCCCTCAAGCAATAAACCGCGATGGAAAAACCCGGCCACAAAAAAACGCCCCACGCCAAAAGAATCAGGCGTGGGGCGTGCGTTATACCGCGAGACGGTTCTTGAATTCGGGTGGGAAACTTCAGCTCAGACGGCAATCCCTTTGCGGCATTGCAGTTGCGCGGTGCGTACCCGGGAGAAAGCTCGGGCCAGACGCAGGAGCATTTCGTCGATGTTGGCCTTGCTGACGGTCAGTGCCGGGGTGAAGCGCAGACAGTTGGCTTGTGGAGCGTTGAGCAGCAAGCCTTCATGGAGCGCGGCTTTGACGACAGCCTCGGCGGAGTCTTCCGACAACGTCAGCCCCCAGAACAGACCCTGCCCGCGCAACTCGCCATGTTCATAACGACGGGCCAGACGAGCGAGCCCTTCGCGCAAATGCTGGCCGTTGTCCCGGATCTGTTCGAGGAATGCGCGATCCTGCACGCTGTCGAGCACCACCAGCCCTGCGGCGGTCATCAGCGCGTTGCCGTGATGAGTGCCGCCCAATTCGCCGGGTTCGAAACAGCACGCCTTGCCTCGCGCCAGCAATGCAGCCAGTGGAACGCCACCGCCGAGGCCCTTGCCGAGCACGACGATATCGGCGCGCACGCCGTAGGACTGTTCGGCGAGCAAGGTGCCGCAGCGACCGATGCCGGTCTGCACTTCGTCGAGGATCAGCAGAATCCCCAGTTCACGGCACAGGCGTTCGACACCCTTGAGGTAATGCTCGGTCGCAGGAACCACACCGGCATCGCTCTGAATTGGCTCAAGCATGATTGCCACGGTCTGCGCATCGACTGCGGCATGCAGCGCCGGCAGATCATTGAACGGCACCAGATCGAAACCCGGCAGCAGCGGCGCGAAGCGATTGTGCAGATTGCAACTGTCCGACGCCGAAATCGTCGCCAGACTGCGTCCGTGACAGCCTTGTCTGGCGACAATGATCCGCGAGGCGCCACCACGATGCAGTTGACCCCATTTGCGCGCCAGTTTGATCGCGGCTTCACAAGCTTCGCTGCCACTGTTGAGCAGATACGCCTGATCGCTGGAAGTGCTGGCACACAAACGCTCGGTGAGGCTGAGCATGCCGCGGTTGTGCAGATTGAATCCGGGATTGATCAGGGCCTGTGCCTGGCTGGCAATGGCTTTGACCAGCGCCGAAGGGCTGTGGCCGAGGCTGTTGGCGCCACCGGCCTGGGAAAAGTCCAGGTAGGCGCGGTCATTGCTGTCCCACAACCAGGAGCCCTGGCCGCGAACGAAAACCTGTTGCGGGCGTTCCACGCCAGGCATCAGGCGCTCGGCATTCAGGCCATCAGCGGCGGTCGACTCATGGGTTTCAAAAGCCAGGTCATCAAGGCTCGGCGTCTGACGCCGCAAACTGAACAGATTCATTGAAAAAGACCTCGATCGAGGTTTTTTGAACTGCCTATGCAAACACTTTCAAAACAAACGCTGGTCATTGCGCTTTCCGGCCCTGTAAGCCTTGTGAATGCGGTTAGACTAGGCCTGTTCTCGGCGTCGAGCCATTTCGATTTACCAGCATTTTCGATAAGTGTTACTTATGGATTTCAAACAACTGCGTTATTTCGTCGCGGTCTACGAAGAAGGTCACGTCGGACGGGCCGCGGAGCGGCTTTCGATCTCCCAACCCGCACTGTCCCAGCAGATCCGCCACCTGGAACAGAACCTCGATGTCACGCTATTCGAACGCAGCAGCAAACGCCTGCTGCCGACCCTGGCCGCTCATACGCTGTACAACCACGCGCTGCCACTGCTTGATGGCATGCAGCGGGCGCGTGAAGCGCTGGGCAACTTCAAGGGGCAGGCGCTGCGTACGCTGGCGATCGGCGTGCTGCAAACCGTGCACACCAGTCTGGTGCCGCAAATGCTTGAACGGGTACGCAAGGCTCAGCCGCATCTGGTGGTGCAGATTTATGAACTGACGGGGCTGGAGATCGAGCGGCGACTGCTCAACGGTTCGCTGGACATTGGCATCAGCTATCTCCCACCGCGCCAGCCGGGACTGCACGGCGTGATGCTGTACGAAGATGAACTGACGCTGGTCATCCCGGCGGATCATCCGCTTCGGGAGTTCAAGAAAGTCTCGATGAGTCAGGCCGCTGAATTGCCGATGTTGTTGCTGGGCGAGGAATTCCAGATCCGCCAGATCTGGCAGGCGCAACTGGCCAGTCTTGGACGTCGCCCGCAAGTGCAGGCAGAACTGAACAACATGGTGGGGATTCTCGACAGCCTGCCGCACACCCGTCTGGCGACGGTGCTGCCCGGTCGTTCGCAGAAGGAGTACGACGATCAGGATCTGCTGTGGAAACCATTGAGTGAGCCACGTGTACCGTTGACGGTCGGGCTGGTGTGTCGCGATGTTCAGCGCCAGCAGGCGCCATTGGCCTTGCTGCGAACGTTGCTGGAAGAGGTGATGCAGCGCGAAGACAAACCGCTGAAGGGGGCGCCGCCACTGGACGCGCTGAGCTGAAAACTTTTCTGCGGGCATAAGAAAACCCCGCCGAAGCGGGGCTTTGCAGACTGTTTCCCTGACATCCATTTCACTCCGCCACCCTGGCAGAATCCTTACGTGTCCGTGTTGTTACTTTGCGCTTCCTGCGCTACGTCCATGGAAAGTAGATTAGCTCTGGATCCAATCTACGCCTATGGGAGAAAAGCAGCACGTCATGTAAGAGATCGCTTACATGACGTTACATCATCAGAACTGCGCAGCGTCCAGCAGGAACAGCGACTCGCTGCCGGCCTTGACCGACGCGCTCAACGAGTGAATCCGCGGCAGCAGACGGGCGAAATAGAAGCGCGCCGTGCCGAGTTTGCTCGCGTAGAAATCGTCCTGCGCTTCTTTGCCCAGCGCTGCCTTGGCCATCAGTGCCCACATGTACGCGTAGGCGGTGTAACCGAAGGCTTGCAGGTACTCGACCGACGCTGCGCCGATTTCGTTCGGGTTGGTTTTCGCCCGGTCCAGCAGCCATGAAGTCAGCTCGTCGAGGGTGTCGACGGCGTCATTCAGCGGCTTGGTGAACTCGCCCAGATCGGCACTGGCGGTTGCGATGAAATGGCGAATCTCGTCGGCGAACAGTTTGTAGAACGCGCCGCCGCTGCCGACGATCTTGCGGCCCACCAGGTCCAACGCCTGAATACCGTTGGTGCCTTCGTAGATCTGGGTGATGCGCACGTCACGCACCAGTTGCTCCTGACCCCACTCGCGGATGTAGCCGTGGCCGCCGAAAATCTGCTGGCCGTGAACGGTGGTTTCCAGACCCAGATCGGTCAGGAACGCCTTGGCCACTGGCGTCAGCAAGGCCACCAGATCTTCTGCACGCTTGCGGGTGGCAGCGTCTTCGCTGAACTTGGCGGTGTCGAGTTGCATTGCCACGTAGGTGGAAAACGCACGACCGCCTTCGTTCGAGGCTTTCATGGTCAGCAGCATGCGACGCACGTCCGGGTGGACGATGATCGGGTCAGCGACCTTGTCCTTGTTCTGCGCGCCGGTCGGCGAACGGCTTTGCAGGCGATCACGGGCGTATTCGATGGCGTTCTGGTACGAGCGCTCGCCGGTAGCCAGGCCCTGGATACCGACGCCCAGCCGCTCGTAGTTCATCATGGTGAACATCGCGGCCAGGCCTTTGTTCGGTTCGCCGACCAGGTAACCCACGGCTTCATCGAAGTTCATCACGCAGGTAGCGGACGCCTGGATGCCCATCTTGTGTTCGATCGAACCACAGTTGGCCGGGTTGCGTGCGCCCAGGCTGCCATCGGCATTGACCATGAACTTCGGCACTAGGAACAGCGAAATGCCTTTCGGCCCCGCCGGTGCGTCCGGCAGTTTGGCCAGCACGAGGTGGATGATGTTTTCGGTCAGGTCGTGCTCACCGCCGGTGATGAAGATCTTGGTGCCGCTGACCTTGTAGGAGCCGTCGGCCTGAGGTTCGGCCTTGGTGCGGATAATGCCCAGGTCTGTGCCGGCGTGCGGCTCGGTCAGGCACATGGAACCGGCCCAGACGCCGGCGTACATATTCGGCAGGTAAGCGGCTTTCAGCTCTTCGCTGGCGTGGGCGTTGATCGACAGGCACGCGCCGGCAGTCAGCATCGGGTACAGACCGAAGGACAGGCTGGCGGAGTTGACCATCTCTTCAACCTGAGCCGACACGGCTTTGGGCATACCCATGCCGCCGTAGGCCGGATCACCGCCAACACCGACCCAGCCACCTTCGGCATAAGTCTGATAGGCCTGTGGGAAACCGGCCGGCGTGGTGACGGCACCGTCGGCCCAGTGGCAGCCTTCTTCGTCCGCGGCACGGCTCAGGGGCGCGATGCTTTTGCTGGTGACCTTGCCGGCCTCTTCGAGAATGGCTTCAACGGTTTCCGCGTCGACGGTCTCGGCCAGGGCCGGCAGCTCGGCCCAGAGTTTGGCGACTTCGAACACTTCATTGAGGACGAAGCGCATATCGCGCAGCGGCGCTTTGTAGTCAGCCATGGCAAACCTCGCAAAGATCTAAACAGGTGATTCGTGGAAGGGTGATGTCATTGAGCTGGAGTGTACCCCAACAACTTTTGCGACACATAGGGTCAGGCGGTGACTGTTTTGTTATTTTTAGTCATCAGCAGTCAACTATAAAGAAGCCCGCAATCAGCGGGCTCTTTTGTTTAACAGTGACGTGTTACAGCGAGAACAACTGGGCCGGCAGTTTCATCAGGCAATCGCTGCCCGCCTCGATCGCCGAACGATGGGCTGCGGTACGCGGCAACAGACGCTTGAAGTAAAACTCGCACGTCGCCAGTTTGCCCTGGCAGAAATCGCCGTCACCCTCGCCCGACTCCAGCTGTGCCTGGGCGACCAGCGCCATGCGCAGCCACAAATAGCCGAGAACGATGTATCCGCTGTACATCAGGTAATCCACCGATGCGGCGCCGACTTCATCCGGATTCTTCATCGCGGCCATGCCGACCTGCATGGTCAACTCACCCCACTGCTGATTGAGGCTGTCGAGCTGCGCCACAAACTCGCCCAATTGCGCATGTCCGGCGTTCGCTGCACAGAACTTGTGAACGATCTTCGTGAAGTTACGCAGCAGCTTGCCCTGGCTGCCAAGGACTTTGCGCCCCAGCAAGTCCAACGCCTGGATACCGTTGGTGCCTTCGTAGATCGGTGCAATGCGGCAGTCGCGAACCAGTTGTTCCATGCCCCACTCACGGATAAAACCGTGGCCGCCAAACACCTGCATGCCGTGGTTGGTCACCTCCAGGCCGGTGTCGGTCATGAACGCCTTGCAGATCGGGGTCAGGAATGCCAGCAGGTCTTCGGCCTCCTGACGCGCGTCGGCATCCGGGCTCAGGTGCGCGACATCGAGCATCTGCGCAGTGAAATAGGTCAGTGCGCGGTTGCCTTCGTTGAAGGCTTTCATGGTCAGCAGCATGCGCCGCACGTCCGGATGGACGATGATCGGATCGGCCGGTTTGTCCGGGGCTTTGGCGCCGGTCAGGGCGCGCATTTGCAAGCGGTCGTTGGCGTATTTGATCGCGCCCTGGAAACTCGCTTCGCCCAGACACAGACCCTGCATCCCGGTGCCAAGCCGCGCATGGTTCATCATGGTAAACATGCAGTTCAGGCCTTTGTCCGGCTCGCCGATCAGGAAACCTTTGGCGTCATCGAAGTTCAGCACGCAAGTGGCCGAGGCTTTTATGCCCATCTTGTGTTCGATCGAACCGCAGGAAACGCCGTTGCGCTCCCCCGCCTCGCCGGCTGCATCCGGCAGGAATTTCGGCACGATGAACAGCGAAATTCCCTTGGTCCCCGCCGGTGCGTCCGGCAGTTTGGCCAACACCAGATGAATGATGTTGTCGCTCATGTCGTGCTCGCCGGCGGAGATGAAAATCTTGCTGCCGGTGACCGCGTAACTACCGTCTGCCTGAGGCACGGCGCGGGTCTTGATGATGCCCAGGTCGGTGCCGCAATGGGCTTCGGTCAGGCACATGGTGCCGGTCCACTGGCCCGCAGTGAGTTTGCGCAGATAGGTGTTTTTCTGTTCCTCGGTGCCGTGGGCGTGGATCGCCGACATGGCGCCGTGGGTCAAGCCCGGGTACATGCCCCAGGAAGTGTTGCTGGAGGCGACCATCTCGCTGATCACCAGCCCCAGCGAACTCGGCAGGCCCTGGCCGCCGTAGGCCGGGTCGGCCGCCAGACCATGCCAGCCGCCTTCCACGTATTGTGCGAAGGCTTGCTTGAAGCCTGCAGGCGTTGTCACCACGCCATTGTCGAAATGGCAGCCCTCTTCGTCACCGCTGCGATTGAGCGGCGCCAGAACGTTCTCACAGAACTTCGCGCCCTCCTCGAGGATCGCGTTGATCATGTCCGGGCTGGCATCGTGAGCGCCCAGGGCCGCGTACTGGGTGTGGAAGTCGAAGACGTGGTCGATCAGAAAGCGCATGTCGCGCAGGGGAGCTTTGTACTCGGGCATGGTGGCTTCTCCGTCAGCAGATCGTTTCAACCTACTGCCGGCCACCCTACCCCACAATCACTGTCCAGACGCTGAATGCGCCGTCATCACTCAACCCGCAGCGTTGTCCATGCGCACCGCGCCACGGCGGTTCTGACCGAACGCCATCACACAGTTACGGCCCGCGCCCTTGGCGGCGTAGAGCGCCTGGTCGGCGGATTTGAGCACTTCTTCCGGGGTACGCTGCTCGACTCGTTCGGCGACGCCGATACTGACCGTGACCGATACGCTGGACGCACCGGAGCCGCCCCGCCGCTGGCGCCCCTGTTGATCGTCCTGAGGGCGGTTTTCCTGATTGCGAAGCTGAATGTTGTAGGACGCAATCGACTCGCGGATGACTTCCAGGTGCGGCATGCACTCTTCAAGGGTCTTGCCTGCAAACACCAGGGCGAATTCCTCGCCACCGTAGCGATAAGCCCTGCCGCCACCGCTGATTTTGGACAGCTTGCTGGCGACCAGTCGCAGAACCTGGTCACCCACGTCGTGACCGTGGGTATCGTTGAATTTCTTGAAGTGATCGACGTCGCTCATCGCCAGCACATAGTTGCGACCCAGACGCTGCATGCGTTCGTTGAGTGCGCGACGGCCCGGCAGACCGGTGAGTTCGTCACGGAAGGCCATTTGATAAGCCTCGTGCGCCACCGCCGCTGCAATCATCAACATGACCTGGCTGCACATGATGTTCAGGGTGAACGGCAGGATGAAGGTTTTCGGCAGCATCCAGAACACCCCGAGCAATCCCACCAGTTGCGCCGCGTGCAGCGGACGCGGGTGGCGCCAGTACTGCCAGGCCAGCAACAGGAACGCCGAGAGGAACACCGGATAGGACATCTGGATCAGGCTCATCCAAGCGCCGTGCAGGGCCGGCCAACGGATCTCCGAAAGCCACATCAGCAGAGCCTGGGGATAGCTTTGTTCAAGTCCCAGCGCCACGCTGCCGAACGCCAGCAACACGGCGAAACGCGCCACCATGTCCTGAAACAGATGCGTGCGCTCCTGCCACGCGGCGAACAGACCGAACAACAAGGGCAGCAGCAGACACACCAGATGGAACACCACGGCCGCGTCCTCGCGCACCTTGCCGTTGTCGCGGTAATAGTCGGTCTGGGTGTCGAGCAGGAAGTAGGCGATGTACACCGTGACCATCAGAAACAGTTCGCGCTGGCGTCGGTAAACCGCGCAATACGACCCGCCCAGCAACAGCACCAGAGTTGGCAGCACGTTGAACAGCGAGGTGAAGAACACGTTGAGGTCTTTGACGTACGCAGCCGCCAACCCCGCAAGCAACAACAGCAGTGAAGGTATGAAATGACTGAAACGTACAGCGGAAGAACGCGGCAAGGGTAAAGCTCCGACCGTCTTGGCAAAGAGATGGCATTGTGCCTGCAATGTGGCCAGTTAGGCACACACAATGTGATCCAGATCACAGGTTGTCTCTTTAACGGCCGCCCCCCTCGGTTTCTGAGCCTTCAATCAAGGTTTTTTCCCTGACAAACACGAAACTTCCGTCATGGCCATCATGCTTGATGGCCAGACGGTCATTTCCCCTCAAAGATCGTTGTAGAACGGCAGCAATGGCCCCTCCGCCATCGGCCGACCTTCAGCGCCATAAGGCTTGAGATTGAGCAATGCATCCGTTGCCTGGCGGGTCGTGACTTTCGGACTGGCCGGGCGCTGGGTCACGGCGTTTTCATCCCCGATGTGACCTTGCGGGATGACCAGCGACGGGTGATCGAATGGCGCCCGCTCCCAGGCGACGCGTGGATCGGTCAGGCCGACTTCCATGAATTTCACCAGGGCGTCGATTTCATCAGGCGTCAGGTTCAGCGCCGTCATGTCCGGGTCGAGGTTGGAGGTGTTGTGCTGATTCACCGCCGGGTGCTCGAAGCCGCTGGTGTTGTTGGCATCCTCGCCGCGCCGGTCGCCGCCACGGTTGTAGAACTCCATGACCTGCTTGAGCGTGGCGCGGCTGCCGTTGTGGAAGTACGGGCCGGTCAGAGCGATATTGCGCAGGGTCGGGGTCTTGAACGCGCCGTCGACCGAGTCGCGAAAACCGACATTGGGCTTGAGTGTGGCGTCGCACGGAATCGCTGCACTCAGCGGTGCTTCGAAGGTACAGACGTCGACATCCAGCGGATCGACCGATTTGCCGCCCTGCAGTACGGAGTTGTACTGACGGGTGAACGACCACGGATTGCCCCAGGCATCCGCACCGCCGAGGGCGAGATCTTCCGAGGTCGGGCGGACACCGGTGTTGTAGAAGCCGTTGTCGTAGAGGGTCGTCAGGTTATCGGCCATCACCATCCGTTCGATGCGTTCGCGCGGATGCATCAGCAGGCGGCTGGCAGCGTTGGTCAGCTCCGGCCCGCCGTGGCAATTGACGCATTTGCCCTTGCCGAGGAACAGGTTCATGCCCTCGACCTGCTGCGCGTTCATCGCGGTGTGGTCGCCTTGCAGGTAAGCATCGATCGGCGCCTGATCGGAGACCAGCGTGGCTTCATACATCTGGATCGCCAGGCCGAAGAACAGCGGAAAGTTGGCTTCCATCTGAGTGTATGGCGCACCGCCCACCAACACGTTTTGCGTGGCGTTCCACAGCCGGGGCTGGAAGGCATTCTTGATCAGTTCGCGATAGGTCGGACGCCGCGCGCCAGACACAGGGCCCAGCACCGAATCAGTGGACGAGATCCGTTGCTGCTTGAGCATCAGCGTGTCGAGCATCCGCCGGCCGATGTCGGCAAAGGTGCGACCGCCGCAGGACATTTCCACCGGACTTCCGGGCGGGCCGACGGCTTGCGAGGCGGCTGACGCATCGTTGAGCGCCAGCCTGACTTTGGTGGCGACCGTGCTGCGTTCGCTGGTCACGTAGATCCCGGCATCGGGGTCGCGATTGCCGAACGGCGAGAAGCCGTTGAACACGTTGTTGGCCCGACCGTCCCAGAAGTTGCGCACGTTGAACGCGGCGTTGATCACCGACGGCGCATTGCGCCCGGTGCTGCGACGCACGTTGATGCCGCCGACCTGGAAAATACCGTCCGGCTGCTGGGTGCATTTGTCGAAACGCGCCTGATTGGGTTTGACGAAGTTGGCATCGAACACACCTTGCGAGCCGACCACGTCGTCCGTCGAGTACACGATGGGCGAGTTGCGCTCCAGCGGGTTGCTCAGTACGTGGGTCGGGAAGTCGGTTTTCTTCAGCGTGTAGTTCGGGCCGCCCTTGCCGCCGGACAACGTCGCGTAGGTGGCCACGTCGCCCGGAATATCGGAGGCCATGAACGGCTTGTTGAAAATCGACGCAACGTTGGCGTTGGTGTTGGCCTGGCCGGGGTTGATCTGGTTGGTGATGCGGTGATCGACGCCTGCATGGTAGTGGCAGGATGCGCAGGCCGTCGCGCCGTCGCTGCCGATCTCCATGTCCCAGAACAACGCCTTGCCCAACAGGATCGCAGCAGAGCGGTTGAGCACGTAGTCGGTCATCAGGTCGACCTTGCGTCCGCCTTCGGTCCCGGAGGGATCGGGAGGCACCATCCCGCGCAACGATTGCAGCGACGGGACCTCCGGCACCGGGGGATCGACTTCGGCGGGAGCGGCGGCCCAGGCGCTGTGGACTGACAGCGCGATGGATAACCAGAAGGTCAAACGAGCGAGTCGACTGATGTTCATAGGCTTCACCCTGACTGTTGTTGTTAAGTGCCGGGCGTCATGCTTCTTTGAGCAGGCAGTTCTGGTTAGCACCGGTAATTCGGGCAGTGCAATTAATTGGCCACCCTACTGGAAACATCTTGAATCAATAAGCGCCGGGGTTTGGCTGAGCGACTACATCATCAATGCTGGGGAATCAGCCCCGGGATTGGGGAAATCCGGGCACAAAAAAACCGCTGCCCCCGAAGGAGCAGCGGTTTTTCGAAAGACCGCGTTAAAGCTTAGTAGCCCAGTGCGAAGTCTTCTTCTTTCATGTCCATCAGGTTGTTGGCGCCCGACAGCATGGTGGCCACGTGCGTACGAGTACGCGGCAGGATGCGCTGGAAGTAGAAGCGCGCGGTTTGCAGCTTGGCGGTGTAGAAGGCCTCGTCGGTGGTGCCGGCAGCCAGTTTTTCAGCCGCCAGACGCGCCATGTCGGCCCAGAAGTAAGCCAGGCAGGCGTAACCGGAGTACATCAGGTAATCCACGGAGGCCGCGCCGACTTCTTCGCGATCTTTCATGGCGGCCATACCGACCTTCATGGTCAGCTCGCCCCACTCTTTGTTCAGTGCAGCCAACGGTGCGACGAATTCCTTGACGGCTTCGTTGCCTTCGTTGTTCTGGCAGAACTTGTGGACGATCTTGGTGAAGCCTTTCAGAGCCTCGCCTTGAGTCATCAGCACTTTACGGCCCAGCAGGTCGAGTGCCTGGATGCCGGTGGTGCCTTCGTACAGCATCGAAATGCGGCTGTCGCGAACGTTCTGCTCCATGCCCCACTCGGCGATGAAGCCGTGGCCACCGTAGATCTGTACGCCGTGGTTGGCGGATTCGAAACCGACTTCGGTCATGAACGCTTTGGCGATCGGAGTCATGAAGGCCAGCAGTGCGTCGGCTTTCTTCTTCTCTTCTTCGTCCACGCCGTATTTGACGATGTCGACCTGTTTGGCGGTGAAATACACCATCGCACGGTTGCCTTCGGCGAATGCCTTCATGGTCAACAGCATGCGGCGTACGTCTGGGTGCACGATGATCGGATCAGCGGCCTTTTCCGGCGCTTTCGGGCCAGTCAGGGAGCGCATTTGCAGACGATCGCGAGCGTATTTCAGGCCGCCCTGGAAGCCGATTTCGGCGTGGGCCAGACCTTGCAGCGCGGTGCCCAGACGTGCGGTGTTCATGAAGGTGAACATGCAGTTCAGGCCTTTGTTCGCCGGGCCGATCAGGAAACCGGTCGCGCCGTCGAAGTTCATCACGCAAGTGGCGTTGCCGTGGATGCCCATCTTGTGTTCCAGCGAGCCGCAGCTCACAGCGTTGCGAGTACCCACAGTGCCATCGGCATTCGGCAGGAACTTCGGAACGATGAACAGGGAAATGCCCTTGGTGCCAGCCGGTGCATCCGGCAGGCGGGCCAGTACGATGTGGACGATGTTGTCGGCCATGTCGTGTTCACCGGCCGAGATGAAAATCTTGGTGCCGGAGACTTTGTAGGAACCGTCGGCCTGAGGTTCGGCCTTGGTGCGCAGCATGCCCAGGTCGGTGCCGCAGTGCGGTTCGGTCAGGCACATGGTGCCGGTCCATTCGCCGGAGACCAGTTTGGTCAGATAGGCTTCCTGCTGCTCGGGGGTGCCGTGCTCGGAAATGGTGTTCATCGCGCCGTGCGACAGGCCCGGGTACATGCCCCACGACCAGTTGGCTTCGCCGACCATTTCGCTGACAGCCAGACCCAGCGACTCTGGCAGACCTTGACCACCGTGCTCGACGTCATGGGCCAGGCTCGGCCAGCCGCCTTCGACGAATTGCTTGTAAGCCTCTTTGAAGCCAGTCGGGGTTTTCACACCGGACTCGCTCCAGGTGCAACCTTCGATGTCGCCCACGCGGTTCAGCGGCGCCAGTACCTGCTCACAAAACTTGGCGCCTTCTTCGAGAATGGCGTCAACCATGTCCAGCGTTGCGTCTGCGCAAGCTGGAAGGCTCTGATAGTGCGCTTCGTAGCCGAGCAGTTCGTCACGAACGAAGCGAATATCACGCAAGGGGGCCTTGTAGTCAGGCATAGCGATAAACCTCTGCTGATGTAACCGGGAATGAACGACCGCATTGATTTGTTGTGACGGTCAAACAGTTGTTTGAAACATACGTTTACGCCGAAACCTTGTCAAGCGTCGATCTTTTGCCGTTCGTCATCACATTTTTCAAACGCCGGACACAGCACCTCGACATGCATCCGAAACGGCCATGCACACAAAAAAAGATTAGTTGAGGGAGAAGGACTTACAACGAAAAACGCCGCGAACAGTCGCGGCGTCTGGCAAAGCGGGTATCAGAAAATCAGGCGAACGTATCGATGATCGTGCCGAGCATTTCATCGGATGCCTTGGCGACTTTCGTGCCCAGTTCCACTTGAAACTTGCCCTGGGCCATCTCGGCCATGGCGCTGCCCGGATCCAGTTGCTGGCTGCGATCCACGCCGCGCAGGCGATCGATCTGGGCTTCGGAGGACTGACTGGTGACCGAACGCTCGATGGTGTTGTTGGCGATCTGGCTGGCAGCCTGATCGACGCGGTTCTGCCCGGTCTGAATCGTGCTCAAACCTGCATAAAAAGCCGTGTTTCCGGAGATTTCCATGGGAGCTCTCGTCCTTGGGAAGGATCAATGGCTGCCATTGAACCAGAGACGTCAGAAAAACACCCGTCAAAAACACTAATGGCACTGTGCCTTGTCATAGCCAAAATCAGTCGAGCAAGTCCAGTTGCAAATGCTCGGCGACCGCCTCGGCGCTGATCGCCTTGAGCTTGGGCACTCGCCCCAGGCATGGCGCTGGAATCCGCTCGGCCAGCGTCGCCAGGTTTTCCTCCAGCCGCGACGTCTTCGGATCAATGATGTTCGCCACCCATCCCGCCAGTTGCAGCCCGTCCCGGGCAATCGCCTCGGCAGTCAATAGCGCATGACTGATGCAACCCAGACGCACGCCCACCACCAGAATGACCGGCAGCTTCAGCGCAATCGCCAGATCCGACAGATTGTCCTGATCCGCCAACGGCACCCGCCAGCCACCCGCACCTTCGATCAGCGTGAAATCGGCGTTCATCGCCAGAATCTCGCGCATCGGCACCAGCAGCGATTGCACCGTCAGCGCCACACCTGCCTCTCGTGCCGCCAGATGCGGCGCGATCGCCGGCTCGAACGCCACCGGATTGACCTGTTGATACGTCAGCGGCAACGAACACTCGGCCTGCAACGCCAAGGCATCGGAGTTGCGCAGGCCTCTGGGTGTCACGACACAACCGGACGCCACCGGCTTGCCCGCCGCCGTACTCAGCCCCGCCGACCGCGCCGCATGCAGCAACCCGGCGGCGACAGTGGTCTTGCCAACGTCAGTGTCGGTTCCGGTGATGAAATAGGCTGCGCTCATAAGGGTTTCTCCAACACGGCGTAGACCACCCGATAAGTCGCCGGCAAGCCTTGTTGCTGACGGAACTGCTCGTACGCCTCGACCAGCCCGAGAATCCGCGCCCGCCCGGTGAGTCCGCCCGGCCGACCGGGATTCAGATTGTGTGCGCCCAGTGCCTTGAGTTCGTGCGTCAAGCTGCGCACATCCGGGTAATGCAGCACATGCGGCCGGTTCTCAAGACTGACCGTACGCAACCCACTGGCCGCGCACAATTGTTCATACCGGGCGAATTCGCGGAAGCGGTTGACGTGTACCAGACCATCGACCTGGCGCCAACTGTCGCGCAATTCGTACAACGTCCCTACACAAAGACTAGCAAACGCAAAAATCCCCCCTGGTTTCAGCACCCGAAACGCTTCGCCGAGCACCGATTCGAAGTCTGCGCACCACTGCACGGCGAGGCTGGAGAAAATCAGGTCGCAGGTCGAATGCTGCAACGGCAGACGCTCGGCATCGCCCGCAATAAAGTGTGTGGCACCACCCAATGGCCGGGCGTGATTGAGCATGCCTTCGGCGATATCCAGCGCCAGCCCTTCGTTCCCGGCAAAATGTTCGGCCAGCGCCCGGGTGAAATAACCGGTGCCACAGCCGAGATCCAGCCAGCGCGACGGCAGAAAATCCACCGGCAGACGATTCAGCAACTGCGTGCCGACGTCACGCTGCAACTCGGCGACGCTGTCGTAGCTGGCCGCTGCACGTGAGAAGGAAGCCGCTACCTGGCGTTTGTCAGGCAAGCCGCCGGGCAGCGCAGCAAAAGACAAATCAGTCATCACCACACTCACTTAAAAACGCCTGGATAGCACCGGCCACACCGTGGGGATCTTCCAGAAGAAACCCATGGCTGGCCTTCTCGATCAGCCCGACCTCGACATCCGCCAGCAGCGCGAACAACTCGCCCGCGGCTTCCGCCGGCACCAGCCCATCCAGCCCGCCAAACAAATGCAATTGCGGGCCTCGAAACACTTGCAAGGCATTACGCGTATCGATCTGCGCCAACAACGCCAGACCCGCCATTAACGCCGCCGGCGAAGTGTTCGGCGCGCCGCCGAGCAACAGTCGCGACAAGCCGCGCGGGTCTTGCGCACCTTGAGCACATAACAGAGAGAAACGTTTGAGGGTCTGTCGCGGGTCGGCATTGCAACCGGCCAGAAACGCATCGAAGGTCTCGCCGGGCATCGCGCTCGGCCATTGCTCATGGGCAACAAACGAAGGATTGCTCGCCAGGGTCAGCAAGCCGCAGCAATGTTCGCCACGTCGCGCCGCCAGCTCCGAAGCGAGCATCCCGCCCAGCGACCAGCCACCCAGCCAGGCATAGTCGGGAATGCGCCCATCGAGTTCGTCGAGCCAGTCCGCAGGATCGCTGGATTCCAGCTCCGGCAACGGCTCGATGTCGACCGTCAGGTGTTCATCCAGCCCACGCAACGCAGCGGCCAGAGGCTCCAGCGGCGAAACGCCGAGGCCCCAACCCGGAAGCAGAATCAGACGATCACGCATGGCTTGGCTCCGACTTGAGTTGGGCAAAGCAATCGGCCAGTCCTTCTAACAATAGTTGCACCTGCGCCTCACTGTGGGCGGCGGTCAGGGTGACGCGCAGCCGCGCGCTGCCGGCAGGCACGGTCGGCGGGCGGATCGCAGTGACCATCAGCCCACGCTCGCGCAGCATCTGCGACAGACGCACGGCGCGACCGGCATCGCCGATCAGGATCGGCTGGATCGGCGTGAAGCTGTCCATCAGCTCCAGGCCTATCTGTTCGGCGCCGTGGCGGAACTGGCGGATCAGCGTCTGCAAATGCTCGCGACGCCAGTGTTCGCTGCGCAGCAGTTCCAGACTTTTCAATGTTGCACAGGCCAGCGCCGGCGGCTGGCTGGTGGTGTAGATGTACGGGCGGGCGAACTGGATCAGGCTTTCGATCAGCTCTTCGCTGCCGGCGACAAACGCGCCCGCCGTGCCGAACGCTTTACCGAGCGTGCCGACCAGCACCGGCACGTCATCCTGGCTCAGTCCGAAATGCTCGACGATCCCGCCACCGTTCGCTCCCAGCGGACCGAATCCGTGGGCGTCATCGACCATCAACCAAGCGCCTTTGGCCTTGGCCTCTCGGGCCAGCGCCGGCAGGTCGGCAAGATCGCCGTCCATGCTGAACACGCCGTCAGTGACCACCAAAGTATTGCCGGCGGCTTTCTCCAGACGCTTGGCGAGGCTGTCGGCGTCGTTGTGCAGATAACGATTGAAGCGCGCACCGGACAACAATCCGGCATCCAGCAACGAGGCATGATTGAGCCGGTCTTCCAGCACCGTATCGCCCTGCCCGACCAGCGCCGTAACCGCGCCGAGGTTGGCCATGTAGCCGGTGGTGAACAACAGCGCACGGGGCCTTCCGGTGAGGTCGGCCAAGGCCTCTTCCAATTCGTGATGCGGGCCGCTGTGGCCGATCACCAGATGCGAGGCACCGCCGCCGACGCCCCACTTCGAGGCACCGGCGCGCCAGGCTTCGATCACTTGCGGATGATTGGCCAGGCCCAGGTAATCGTTGTTGCAGAACGCCAGCAACGGCTGACCGTCGACCACCACTTGCGGCCCTTGCGGGCTTTCAAGCAGGGGGCGCTGGCGATAGAGATTTTCGGCACGACGGGCAGCAAGGCGTGCGGCGAGATCGAAAGACATGCAAGCCTCACGGGTGGCAAATGAATCAGCAGGCGCCGCCCGAGGCAGCGCCTGAAACAAACGGGCGATCAGACCGCCGCGTTATAGAACTGCTCGCTGCTCTTCTGCTCCACCAGCGCCTGCTCGATGGCGGCCTGATGCACTTCGTCGGCATGCTCTTCACGGGCTTCCGGCTGAATACCCAGACGTGCGAACAACTGCATGTCCTTGTCGGCCTGCGGGTTGGCGGTGGTCAGCAGTTTGTCGCCGTAGAAAATCGAGTTGGCGCCGGCGAAGAACGCCAGGGCCTGCATCTGCTCGTTCATCGCTTCGCGGCCGGCGGACAGGCGCACGTGGGATTGCGGCATGAGGATGCGCGCCACGGCGAGCATGCGGATGAAGTCGAAAGGATCGACGTCGTCGGCGTTTTCCAGCGGCGTGCCGGCGACTTTCACCAGCATGTTGATCGGCACCGATTCCGGGTGCTCCGGCAGGTTGGCCAGCTGGATCAGCAGGTTCGCGCGGTCATCGAGGGACTCGCCCATGCCGAGGATGCCGCCGGAGCAGATCTTCATCCCCGCATCGCGCACATAGGCCAGGGTCTGCAGACGCTCGGCATAGGTGCGGGTAGTGATGATGCTGCCGTAGAACTCCGGCGAGGTATCGAGGTTGTGGTTGTAGTAGTCGAGGCCGGCCTTGGCCAGCGCTTCGGTCTGGTCCTGATCGAGACGACCGAGGGTCATGCAGGTTTCCAGGCCCATGGCCTTCACGCCTTCGACCATTTTCAACACGTAAGGCATGTCCTTGGCCGACGGGTGCTTCCACGCCGCGCCCATGCAGAAACGGGTCGAACCGATGGCCTTGGCGCGGGCAGCCTCTTCGAGGACCTTCTGCACTTCCATCAGCTTTTCTTTTTCCAGGCCCGTGTTGTAGTGACCGGACTGCGGACAGTATTTGCAATCTTCCGGACAGGCGCCGGTCTTGATCGACAGCAGGGTGGAAACCTGGACGCGGTTGGCGTCGAAATGCGCGCGGTGCACCGTCTGCGCCTGAAACAGCAAGTCGTTGAATGGCTGAACGAAGAGTGCTTTGACTTCGGCCAAAGTCCAGTCGTGACGCAGGGTGGCAGTGGTGCTGGCGCTCATGGGCGATTCCTTGGTTATGCTTGGCTTGCGCCTGGGGAAACGGAATACCCACAGGCACGACACGGATGTTCGGCATATTTAAGGAAGAGCCATGCACTGTCAACCACATCAAGATAGACCGGTTTACATCTGGTTAAATAATAACCAAACCTGTTTGATTTGCGATGAGCCGGCGGAAACCGAAACGCCCCTCTGCGTAGCCTGCGAAACCGACCTGCCCTGGCTTGGCGATCAATGCATGACTTGTGCATTGCCGCTGCCCGCAGCAGGCCTGACATGCAGCGAGTGCCTGAAGGATCCACCCGCCTTCGAACAGGTGGTGGTGCCCTGGTCCTACGGCTTCCCGGTGGACAGTCTGATCACCCGTTTCAAACACAACGCCAAATGGCCGTTTGGCCGCCTGTTGGGCGAGGTTCTCGGGCAGTTCCTGCAACATCGCTTCGACGAGGGCCTGCCACGTCCGGACGCCCTGCTGCCGGTGCCATTGGCGAACAAGCGCCTGCGTCAGCGCGGATTCAATCAGGCGGCAATGCTGGCGCAATGGCTCGGCAAGCAACTGGATCTGCCCTGTGAAGAAAATGTCCTGCGCCGTACCCAGGACACCAGCGCCCAGCAGGCACTCGACGCCAGGGCGCGTAAACGCAATTTGCGCAATGCCTTCAAGCGGGTGCCGGAGGCCGATGTACGAGGCCGGCATCTGGCCTTGGTGGATGATGTGCTGACCACCGGCGCCACAGCTCAAGCGCTGGCCCGGTTGCTGCTGGACGCGGGCGCCACGCGGGTCGACGTCTACTGCCTGGCCCGCACACCGAAACCTGGCGACGCGGCTTGACTCACACGCGCCAAGCGGCCAACTTCCTCCTCCATCACCCCAGAACAAAGCACTCGACATGTCCCTGCCCAGCCTGTTGTCCCAGCACATCGTCCGCCGCCCGCAGCGTATCGCCCTGCTGCAACACATTGCCGAACAGGGCTCGATTACCCGCGCCGCAAAAAGCGCGGGCCTGAGCTACAAAGCGGCATGGGACGCCATCGATGAATTGAACAATCTGGCGCAGAAACCCTTGGTCGAGCGGGCTGTCGGCGGCAAGGGCGGCGGCGGCGCGAAACTGTCCAGCGAAGGTGAACGGGTGATGCGTCTTTATCAGAAGCTCCAAGCCTTGCAGGCGCAGGTGCTGGAAGCCGCCGAGGACGCCAGTGATCTGGATCTGCTCGGCCGTCTGATGCTTCGCACCAGCGCCCGCAATCAATTGCACGGCACAGTCGTCAGCATCGAGCATCAGGGCCGCAATGACCTGATCCGCCTCGAACTGGCCGAAGGCTTGTGCATCGACGCGCAGATCACCCACGACAGCACCGTGCATCTGGAGCTGCAACCGAACACCGAAGTGGTGGCACTGATCAAGGCCGGCTGGCTTGAATTACTGGGCAACGGGCAAGCCGCAACATCTGGTCACAATCTTCTCGAAGGCACCCTCGAAGCCATTCTCGATGCCGAGGACGGCCCCAGCGAAGTGCGCATCGCCCTGCCCAACGGCCAGACACTCTGCGCCCTGGCTGAGCCGCTGCACCTGCGCACCCACAAACTGACCGTCGAACAACCGGTACGGGTGCAGTTCTCGCCGTCCAATGTGATCATCGGCACACCACTCTAGCCCGGGTTCCTGCAACAAAAGCGTCATCGCCTCTCATTAAGGTGGCTGCCAAAACCAAGCAGGGAGCCTGATGTGAGCCTATTAGAAGAAAACCAATCCACTGATCTGGAAAAAATGGTCGGCCTGAGCCGTCGTGGTTTCATCGGTGCCGGCGCGCTGTGCGGCGCGGCGATGTTCCTCGGTGGCAGCCTGTTGAGTCGCAGTGCCCTGGCCACCGGTGTCAGCGCCGGCAACAGCCGCCTGCTGGGCTTCGACAGCATTGCGGCCGCCACCACCGACGTCATCAGCCTGCCCAAGGGTTACAAGTCGTCGGTGCTGATCAGCTGGGGCCAGCCCCTGCACAAGAACGGCCCGGCCTTCGACCCGAGCGGCAACGGCACTGCAGCCGCACAGGAAGTGCAGTTCGGTGACAACAACGACGGCATGAGCCTGTTCGCCTTTCCGGACGACAGAAACCGCGCCCTGATGGCGATCAACAACGAATACACCAACTACCGCTACCTCTACCCTCACGGCGGCCTTCCGCAATCGGCGGAAGACGTGCGCAAGGCCCTGGCCTGCGAAGGTGTCTCGGTGATCGAAGTGGCGCGCAAGAACGGTCAATGGCAGTTCGTTCAGGGTTCGCGCTACAACCGCCGCATCCACGGCAACTCACCGCTGCGCATCAGCGGCCCGGCGGCCGGTCATGAATTGATGAAAACCAGCGCCGACAAGCACGGCAAGAAAGTCCTCGGCACCTTCCAGAACTGCGCCAACGGCAAGACCCCGTGGGGCACTTATCTGACGTGTGAAGAGAACTTCACCGACTGCTTTGGCAGCAGCAATGCCCAGCAACAGTTCGATCCGGCGCAGAAGCGCTACGGCGTGACGGCCGCCAGCCGCGAGATCAACTGGCATCCGTTCGATCCGCGCTTCGACATGGCCAAAAACCCGAACGAGCTCAACCGTCACGGCTGGGTGGTGGAAATCGACCCGTTCGACCCGCAATCGACGCCGGTCAAGCGCACTGCCCTCGGTCGCTTCAAACACGAAAACGCTGCCCTGGCCGAGACCGACGACGGTCGCGCCGTGGTGTACATGGGCGACGACGAACGCGGCGAGTTCATCTACAAGTTCATCAGCCGCGACCGCATCAACCACCGCAACGCGAAAGCCAACCGCGACATCCTCGATCACGGCACCCTGTACGTGGCGAAGTTCGATGCGGGCGACGGCAACTCCGACCACCCGAAAGGCCAGGGCCAGTGGATCGAACTGACCCACGGCAAGAACGGCATCGACGCCAGCAGCGGTTTTGCCGATCAGGCTCAAGTGCTGATTCATGCGCGTCTGGCAGCCAGTGTGGTCGGCGCCACGCGCATGGACCGTCCGGAGTGGATTGTGGTCAGCCCGAAAGACGGCCAGGTTTATTGCACCCTGACCAACAACGCCAAACGCGGCGAAGACGGGCAACCGGTGGGCGGGCCGAACCCTCGCGAGAAAAACGTCTACGGACAGATCCTGCGCTGGCGCACTGACCGCGACGATCACGGCTCCAAAACTTTCGTCTGGGACCTGTTCGTGGTGGCCGGCAACCCGAGCGTGCACGCCGGCACGCCGAAGGGCGGCTCGTCGAACATCACGCCGCAGAACATGTTCAACAGCCCTGACGGGCTCGGTTTCGACAAGGCCGGCCGACTGTGGATTCTCACCGACGGTGATTCGAGCAACGCCGGGGACTTTGCCGGAATGGGCAACAACCAGATGCTCTGCGCCGATCCTGCGACCGGTGAGATTCGCCGGTTCATGGTCGGACCGATCGGTTGTGAAGTCACCGGGATCAGTTTCTCGCCGGATCAGAAAACCCTGTTTGTCGGGATTCAGCATCCGGGCGAGAACGGCGGCTCGACCTTCCCCGAGCACCTGCCGAACGGCAAGCCACGCTCTTCGGTGATGGCGATTACCCGTGAGGATGGCGGGATCGTCGGCGCCTGATGCTGCGACGCTCTGATCGTTCCCGTGCCCTGCACGGGAACGATCCCCTCAAGACAGCCCGTCTGCGCTACCATGCTGGGCCGGACGCGGCAGCCTGCTGCGCGCAGGAGTCAGCATGGCCCACCCGTTTGAAACCCTCACCCCAGACCTCGTGCTCGATGCCGTCGAAAGCATCGGTTTCCTGAGCGATGCGCGCATCCTGGCGCTCAACAGTTACGAAAACCGCGTCTATCAGGTCGGCATCGAAGACTCGGAACCGCTGATCGCCAAGTTCTATCGCCCGCAGCGCTGGACTAACGAGGCCATTCTCGAAGAACACCAGTTCACCTTCGAACTGGCCGACGTCGAGATCCCGGTGGTGGCGCCGCTTGTCCACAACGGCGAAACCCTGCACGAACACGCCGGTTTTCGTTTCACCCTGTTTCCCCGTCGCGGTGGCCGGGCACCGGAGCCGGGCAATCTCGATCAGCTGTATCGCCTCGGCCAGTTGCTCGGGCGCATGCACGCGGTCGGCGGAACGAAGCCGTTCGAACACCGAGAAGCGCTGACCGTACAGAACTTCGGCCATGCGTCGCTGACCACTTTACTGGAAGGCAACTTCATTCCGAAAAGTCTGTTGCCGGCCTACGAGTCTGTCGCCCGCGATCTGCTCAAGCGTGTGGAAGACGTCTACGCCGCCACGCCGCACCAGAACATCCGCATACACGGCGACTGCCACCCCGGCAACATGATGTGCCGCGACGAGATGTTCCACATCGTCGACCTCGACGACTGCCGCATGGGTCCGGCGGTGCAGGACATCTGGATGATGCTCGCCGGCGATCGCCAGGAGTGTCTCGGACAGCTGTCGGAGTTGATGGACGGCTACAACGAGTTCCACGATTTCGACCCCCGCGAACTGGCGCTGATCGAACCACTGCGCGCCTTGCGCCTGATGCATTACAGCGCGTGGCTGGCCCGACGCTGGGACGATCCGGCGTTCCCTCACAGTTTTCCGTGGTTCGGCACGGAGCGGTATTGGGGCGATCAGGTGCTGGCGTTGCGTGAGCAACTGTCGGCGCTGAACGAAGAGCCGTTGAAGCTTTTCTGACACGACACGTCTATACAACTGCCCGTACAATCGCTGCTTGTTAGCTGCCTAAGCAAGGACTCTGCATGCAAGCCGCCAACCCGCGTCGCGGGTACATTCTGGGCCTCAGCGCCTACATCATCTGGGGACTGTTCCCGCTCTATTTCAAAGCCATCGCCGAAGTGCCGGCGGTGGAAATCATCATCCACCGGGTGCTGTGGTCAGCGCTGTTCGGCGCGTTGCTGTTGATGGTCTGGAAACACCCGGGCTGGTGGCAGGAGCTGCGCGACAACCCTAAACGCCTGGCGATTCTCGCGCTCAGCGGCACCCTGATCGCGGCCAACTGGCTGACCTACGTCTGGTCGGTGAACAACGGCCGGATGCTTGAGGCGAGCCTCGGTTACTACATCAACCCATTGGTTAACGTGCTGCTGGGCATGTTGATCCTCGGCGAACGCCTGCGTCGCATGCAGTGGCTGGCGGTCGGTCTGGCGGCGGTCGGTGTGGCGCAGCAGGTGTGGCAGGTCGGCAGTCTGCCTTGGGTATCGCTGGTGTTGGCGTTGACCTTCGGTTTCTACGGACTGATCCGCAAGCAGGCGCCGGTCAAGGCGCTGCCCGGGCTGGTGGTGGAAACCTGGATGCTGGTGCCGATCGCCCTCGCATGGCTGCTGTTCAATCCGACCGCGACCAGTGCTCAGGCCGAGTTCTGGACGACCTCCGAAGCCTGGTGGCTGGTGGCGGCCGGCCCGGTGACGCTGGTGCCGCTGGTCTGCTTCAACGCGGCGGCGCGGCACCTGCCCTACACCACCCTCGGCTTCCTGCAGTACCTGGCACCGACTCTGGTGCTGCTGCAAGCCGTGCTGCTGTTCGGTGAACACTTGTCGTCCAGCACGCTGATCGCCTTCATGTTTATCTGGGCCGGTCTGGCAGTGTACAGCGTCGATGCGTGGATAAGTCTGCGCCGGCGCAGCTGATCAAAAAACGTACAAAACTCCGTAGGCCACGGTTCTCGTGGCCTGCATCGTTCCTTCCCAAGGTTATCCACAGCGTGATCCCCGCTGTTTGTGCGCAAGTCACTGAATGCTGGCGTTTTTTTGATCAATTCGCGCAAAGCCAAGGCGGACGTGGCCTGGCGGTCAGTCTCTACAGGTTATCCACAGGCAGGTGCACGTTTAAACTGGATAACCCGATCCGTCTTCACGGGTCGGTGCGCAGCACCAATTCCACCATCAAGTCATCGGCCAGGGTTTCCAGGCGCGATTGCAGCACGTCCAGTGAAAGAGTCAGGGGCACCGCCAGAATCGCTTCGGCGTGAAACAGTGGCTCGCTGCTCATCGGCGCCGGACGCACTTCGGTCACCAGCCGCTCGAGGTTCACACCCTGCTCGCTCAGCAACCGGGTGATATCGCGCACGATGCCCGGACGATCATTGCCCACCAGTTCCATGGCAATCGGTTTCCAGGTGCAGGCCTGCTCGATACCGCTTTCGGCCACCAGCACGCGAATGCCCTGCGCCGACAGCGCTTGTAAGGCATCGACTAATTCGTCGTAAGCCTCTGCCGGCACGCCAACCCGAAGGATCCCGGCGAACTGCCCGGCCATTCGCGACATGCGGCTTTCCAGCCAGTTGCCGCCGTGCTCGGCGATGCATTGGGCGATGCGCTCGACCTGCCCGGGCTTGTCCGGCGCGAAGACGGTGAGTACGAGGTGATCCATGGCGCAGCCCTCTTGTCATGACTTTTGTTATAGAAAAGCAAGTATAGGCAAGCGTTCGACAGACGCCTCAGACGCTCGAAACCACCAATCGTGTACAACTTTTTATATTTAACTGGAACAATCCATTGGTTTTTTGAGAACATCCCGTTCCGCGCCGTGACCGCAATGCGTCATGGGGTCGCAGAACGACGTAATTAGTCTGATTTTCACAACCGCAACTCATCATGTAGTATGCCGCAGCGCGCACTACATAACGCTGGATCGATGTCTGCCCAAGGCACGTTCGCAACCCTGAAAGCCCCGTCAGCAAGGCCCCCAAGCCGTTGATTGGTCCCAGCCCAGCCGCCAGCGATGGCATGTACTGGTCGAGGGGTTTGTGGTTTAAATGGCCAGAGGCTTCATTGTTAAATTGAAGAGCTGAAAAGCGAAATAGCTGAGCAGAGTGAGGCAAGCAATGACTGAACACGTTCAAGTCGGTGGCCTGCAGGTCGCCAAAGTCCTGTTCGACTTCGTGAACAACGAAGCCATTCCCGGTACCGGCCTCACCGCCGACAAATTCTGGGAAGGTGCCGACAAGGTCATTCACGACCTGGCGCCGAAGAACAAAGCCCTACTCGCCAAACGCGATGACTTCCAGGCTCGTATCGACGGCTGGCACCAGAGCCGTGCCGGTCAGCCGCACGACGCCGTGGCTTATAAAGCCTTCCTGCAAGAGATCGGTTATCTGCTGCCAGAAGCGGCTGATTTCCAGGCAACGACGCAAAACGTCGACGACGAAATCGCCCGTACCGCCGGCCCGCAACTCGTGGTTCCGGTGATGAACGCCCGCTTCGCCCTCAACGCCTCGAACGCCCGCTGGGGTTCGCTGTACGACGCCCTGTATGGCACCGACGCCATCAGCGAAGCCGGCGGCGCGGAAAAAGGCAAAGGCTACAACAAGGTGCGTGGCGATAAAGTCATCGCCTTCGCCCGTGCGTTCCTCGACGAAGCCGCGCCACTGGCAGCAGGCTCCCACGTCGATTCCACCGGCTACAAGATCGCTGACGGCAAACTGCTGGTCACCCTAAAGGGCGGCAGCACCAGCGGCCTGCGCAACGATGCGCAACTGATCGGCTTCCAGGGCGACGCCAATGCGCCGATCGCGATCCTGCTGAAAAACAACGGCCTGCATTTCGAAATCCAGATCGACGCCAGCACCCCGGTCGGCCAGACCGATGCCGCCGGCGTCAAAGACATCCTGATGGAAGCGGCGCTGACCACCATCATGGACTGCGAAGACTCCGTGGCTGCCGTCGATGCCGACGACAAGGTGGTGATCTACCGCAACTGGCTCGGCCTGATGAAGGGCGACCTCGCGGAATCCGTGTCCAAGGGCGGCCAGACCTTCACCCGTACCATGAACCCGGATCGCACCTACACCAAGGTCGACGGCAGCGAACTGACCCTGCACGGCCGCTCTCTGTTGTTCGTGCGTAACGTCGGCCACCTGATGACCATCGACGCGATCCTCGACAAGCACGGCAACGAAGTGCCGGAAGGTATCCTCGACGGTCTGGTCACGTGCCTGGCGGCGATGCACAACCTCAACGGCAACACCTCGCGCAAGAACACTCGCACCGGTTCGGTCTACATCGTCAAACCGAAGATGCACGGCCCGGAAGAAGCGGCGTTCACCAACGAGTTGTTCGGTCGCATCGAAGACGTGCTGGGCTTGAAGCGCAACACGCTGAAAGTCGGGATCATGGACGAGGAGCGCCGCACCACGGTCAACCTCAAGGCCTGCATCAAGGCCGCCAGCGAGCGCGTGGTGTTCATCAACACCGGTTTCCTCGACCGCACCGGCGATGAAATTCACACCTCCATGGAAGCCGGCCCGATGGTGCGCAAGGCCGACATGAAGGCCGAGAAGTGGATCGGCGCCTATGAAAACTGGAACGTCGATATCGGTCTGAGCACCGGCCTGCAAGGTCGTGCGCAAATCGGTAAAGGCATGTGGGCGATGCCCGACCTGATGGCAGCGATGCTCGAACAGAAAATCGCTCACCCGCTGGCCGGTGCCAACACCGCCTGGGTACCGTCGCCGACCGCCGCTGCGCTGCACGCGCTGCACTACCACAAGGTTGACGTGTTCGCCCGTCAGGCCGAGCTGGCCAAACGTGCCCGCGCTTCGGTCGATGACATCCTGACCATCCCGCTGGCGGTCAACCCGAACTGGACCCCGGAGCAGATCAAGAACGAACTGGACAACAACGCCCAGGGCATTCTCGGTTACGTGGTGCGCTGGATCGACCAGGGCGTGGGCTGTTCGAAAGTGCCGGATATCAACGATGTCGGCCTGATGGAAGACCGTGCGACGCTGCGTATCTCCAGCCAGCACATCGCCAACTGGCTGCGCCACGGTGTGGTGACCGAAGCGCAAGTGATGGAAAGCCTCAAGCGCATGGCACCGGTAGTGGACCGTCAGAACGCCAACGACCCGCTGTACCGTCCGCTGGCCCCGAACTTCGACAGCAACATCGCCTTCCAGGCGGCGGTCGAACTGGTGATCGAGGGCACCAAACAGCCGAACGGCTACACCGAGCCGGTCCTGCACCGTCGTCGCCGCGAGTTCAAGGCTGCCAACGGCCTGTAACTTGCGCGGATGCCGGACATGAAAAAGCCCTGATCTTTTGATCAGGGCTTTTTTGTTTGCGCCGGATTGGCTAGGGCTCGATGCCCAGCTCATGCCTGACCAGTCCAAGCAATTTGGCGGTATCGATCGGTTTGAGCAGAAAATCCACCACACTCAAATGCATCGCCGCAATCGCGTCCTTCACGTCGGCATCGCCCGACACAATGATGATCGGCAACGCCGCCCGCACTGACTCGCGCACCTGGCGGATCAACTCCAGACCATCGACGTTGCCCATGCGCAGGTCTGTGATCACCAGTCCGATCGAAGGTTTTTCCGCGAGCATTTTCAGGGCGGTTTCGCCGCTGGCCGCGGTCATGCATCGAATGCCATCCAATCCGAGAATCTCCGACAACAGCTCCCGGGCGTCCTTGTCGTCGTCGACGATCAATACACGTTGCGGTGGCAAATCGGGTTCGAGCATTACAGCGCTGAGCGCTTCCCGCTCGGCGTCGCTCAAAATATCGTGGTCGGACATGGCGTTCTCTACGTTTTCAATTCAGTCCCCTGGCACAGTGGTCAGACATCGCTGGGCAGAGCTTCAATGTGCACTTCGTCGGATTTTTTTCCAAGGGGCGAACCGAAGAATTTCCGACTGATTTTGTAGGGCATATCCGAAAACTCCCCAACGGCATGCCCAACCTAGACTTACGTCCAATGGGCACCCCGCGCGATGGGGTCGACCATGGCTGCAACGATCCGACAACAACAATTCGAAAAAGACTGCGGTAATGGTTATGAGTAAAGCGGACGCCTTCACCCAGGCAGGGAAAACCGCGGTGTTGCAGAACATTCAGGGCACTTTGCAATTCCTCCAGCGTTTCCCCCCTTTCAATCAAATGGAACACGCCCACCTGGCCTATCTGGTGGAGCAATGCCAGCTGCGCTTCTATGGTCAGGGCGAGAGCATCATCAAGCCCGCCGACGGGCCGGTCGAACACTTCTACATCGTCAAGCAGGGCCGGGTGGTCGGTGAGCGCCCACACACGGCCAAGGGCGGCACCGAAACCACGTTTGAAATCACCACTGGCGAGTGTTTTCCCCTCGCCGCGCTGCTCGGCGAACGGGCGACCCGCACCGAGCATCTGGCCGGCGAAGACACCTTCTGCCTGCAACTGAACAAACAGGCGTTCATCAAGCTGTTCGCCCTCTCCAATACCTTCCGCGACTTCGCCCTTCGCGGGGTCAGCAGCCTGCTGGATCAGGTCAACCAGCAAGTCCAGCAGAAAGCCGTGGAAACCCTCGGCACCCAATATTCGCTGAACACCCGTCTCGGCGAATTGGCCATGCGCCATCCGGTGACCTGCAGCCCCTCCACCCCACTGCGCGAAGCGGTGAAGCTGATGCACGAACAACAGGTCGGCAGCATCGTCGCGGTGGATGAACACAAGGCGCCGCTGGGGATTTTCACCCTGCGCGATCTGCGGCATGTCGTGGCTGAAGGGGTTGGCGATTTCAGCGAGCCGATCGAACGCCACATGACGCACTCGCCGTTCTATCTGTCGCCGGATCACAGCGCTTTCGACGCGGCGATTGCCATGACTGAACGGCACATCGCCCACGTGTGCCTGGTCAAGGATCAGCGCCTGTGCGGCGTGGTTTCCGAACGGGATCTGTTTTCGCTGCAGCGGGTCGATCTGGTGCACCTGGCCCGGACCATCCGCAGCGCCCAGCGAGTCGAGCAACTGGTGACCCTGCGCGGCGAGATCGGCCAACTGGTGGAGCGCATGCTCGCTCACGGCGCATCCTCGACCCAGATCACTCACATCATCACCCTGCTCAACGATCACACCGTGTGCCGGGTGATCGAACTGACCCTCGCCGAGAAAGGCGACCCCGGCGTGCCATTCAGCTGGTTGTGTTTCGGCAGCGAAGGCCGGCGCGAGCAGACCCTGCACACCGATCAGGACAACGGCATTCTGTTCGAAGCCCGGGATGCGGCCCACGCGGCGGAGATTCGCGGCAAACTGCTGCCGATTGCCCAGCAGATCAACAACAGCCTGGCGCAATGCGGCTTCACCCTGTGCAAGGGCAACGTCATGGCCGGCAATCCGCAGCTGTGCCTGTCCCGTGCCGAATGGGCCCGACGTTTTGCCGCATTCATTCGCGAGGCGACGCCGGAGAACCTGTTGGGTTCCAGCATCTATTTCGACCTGCGGGTGGTCTGGGGTGATGAACAGGGTTGCGAGCAATTGCGGCGGGGGATTCTCGATCAGGTCGGCGACAATCGCCTGTTCCAACGGATGATGGCCGAGAACGCCTTGCGCAATCGCCCGCCGGTGGGGCGATTCCGTGAGTTCGTGCTGACGAAAAAGAACGGCGAGAAAGCCACGCTGGACCTGAAGATCCAGGGCCTCACGCCGTTTGTCGACGGTGCTCGCCTGCTCGCGCTGGCCAACGGCATCGACGCCAACAACACCCTCGAACGCTTCCGCCAGCTTGTGGATAAAGAAGTCATCGACCGACTGGATGGCGCCGCGTACGAAGAGGCGTATCACTTCATCCAGCAGACGCGCATGCAGCAGCATCAACTGCAGACCCGGGAAAACCTGCCGTATTCGAACCGGGTCGATCCCGACAGCCTCAATCATCTGGACCGGCGCATCCTGCGCGAATCCCTGCGCCAGGCCCAGCGCCTGCAAAGCAGCCTGACCTTGCGGTATCAGCTATGAGCCTGTTTTCGTGGCTGCGCCCGGCCAGCCCCGTTCTGCCGGACGATCTGCGACAACGCCTGGCAAAACTGCCGGCGATCCGCGGACTGAGCGAGTGCAGTCTGCGCGAACAGCGCTGGGTGGTGCTGGATCTGGAAACCACCGGGCTCAATCTGAACAAGGATCGGGTGCTGTCGATCGGCGCGGTGGTGATCGAGGACGGTGCGATCGATTTCAGCCAGCAATTCGAACGCACCCTGCAATGTCGCGAACTGAAACTCGGCCCCAGTGTGTTGATCCATGGACTGGGGCCGAACGCGATTGCCGCCGGCAGCGAACCGGCCGAGGCTCTGGTCGATTTGCTGGAGTTTATCGGGGACAGTCCGGTGCTGGCGTTTCATGCGCCGTTCGATCAACACATGCTGGGCCGCGCCATGAAAGAACACCTGGGGTACAAATTGCAGCAGGTGTTTCTGGATGTCGCCGACATCGCACCACTGGTTTGCCCACAAGCGCACATCCGCGAGGCAGGGCTGGACGAATGGATCGACTGGTTCAGGCTTGAAGTGTTCGAACGCCACCACGCCAGCGCCGATGCGCTGGCCACGGCGGAACTGGCGTTGATTCTGTTCAGTCGCGCGCGTCAGCAACAGATCCACAGTCCGCTGAATCTGCAACAACGCCTGAGCCAATGGAAGCGCCGTCAGCAGACACATTCGTTCTGAGTCCCGGGTTGTCGCCCGACAACCCGACCGGTGGCCAATTGCTAACCATTCCCACCTCTGCCACAATCGCGAACAATTCTCGTTGGTTAACATTTCCCAGTCGGTGTTTTCGTGTCGTCAGCCCAAAGCCCTCACAGTGAGCTCGTCGGTGCGTTGTATCGCGACCACCGCGGCTGGCTGCTGGCCTGGTTGCGGCGCAACGTGGCCTGCCCGCAACGCGCCGAGGACCTGAGTCAGGACACCTTCGTCCGCCTGCTCGGCCGCGACGAACTGCTGACGCCCCGCGAACCCCGAGCCTTTCTGGTAGCCATCGCCAAAGGCTTGTTGTTCGACTACTTCCGCCGGGCAGCGCTGGAACAGGCGTATCTGACCGAACTGATGCTGATTCCCGAAGGCGAGCAGCCGTCGGTGGAAGAGCAACAACTGATCCTCGAAGACCTCAAGGCCATCGATCGCATGCTCGGCAAGCTGTCGACCAAGGCCCGCGCCGCTTTCCTTTATAACCGTCTCGACGGCCTGACCCATGCCGAGATCGCCGACAAGCTCGGCGTGTCGGTCCCCCGCGTGCGTCAGTACCTGACCCAGGGCATCCGTCAGTGCTACATCGCCCTGTACGGTGAGCCGACGTGAACCCGGCCAGTTCCAGACCGGTGCCGGCCCATGTGCTGGATGCAGCGATCGCCTGGCAATTGACCCTCGACTCCAGCAGTCCGCTGGAGCGCGAAGAGTTCGCCAAATGGCACGCCGCCAATGAAGAGCATGCCCGCGCCTGGCGCCAGCTGGGCATGCTCGACCAGCGTTTCAGCGTGGCCAACGGCCCGGCACGCAGCGCATTGCTGCAATCGCGCGAAGGCATCCGCCGTCGGGTACGCAAACTGGGCAGCGGGCTGGCCAGTGTCGTGGCGGTGGTCGGTCTGGCGTTGTTTGCCGGCGAACGTTATCTGCCGCTGGATTACTGGCTCGCCGATCAGCGCACCGCCACCGGTGAACAACGTACCGTGCGGCTGGCGGACGGCACCGTGGTCAATCTCAACACTCACAGCGCCATGGATGTGCGGTTCGATGAAAAGCAGCGGCTGATCGTGCTGCAGGAAGGTGAAATCCTCATCGAAACCGGTCATGGCGATGCGCGGCCGTTCCTCGTCGAAACCGCCGAGGGCAGCATGCGCGCCCTGGGCACGCGTTTCCTGGTCAAGCGAGAAGACGCCGGCACGCGCCTGAGTGTGCTGCAGTCGGCGGTGGCGGCGCATCCGCAATCCGATCCGCAGGAACAGATCCTGCGCGAAGGCCAGCAAGTGCTGATCCGCCACAACGGCCTGGATTCGGTGATGGCGCTCAACCCCGGCGTCGATGCCTGGACACGCGGCATGCTGGTGGTGGACAACGCCCGCCTGGAAGACCTGGTGCATGAACTCGGTCGTTATCGTCGTGGCCATCTGGGCATCTCACCGGAGGTGGCCGATCTGCGCATCACCGGCAGCTTCCCGCTGCACGATACCGACAAGGCGCTGAACGCCCTGCTGCCGACGCTGCCAGTGCAGATCGAGCAGCACACGCCATGGTGGGTCACCGTGGCCAAGGCTGATCCGAAGCCTTGATCCTCTGTCATGACGCGGGCCGTTTCGCGTTAATCGACATTATTTTCATCCAGCCCTATCACTTTTCGAATCTCGTCCGGCACACAGGCAATTGAGAAATATTTCCATTCAGGAGCCGCCGTATGTCCCGTTCGCTAGACACCTTGTTGCGCCCCAGTTTGCTGGCGGTCGCCATTGTCCTCTGCACCCCGCTGGCCAGCAGCCAACTGATCGCCGCTGAACAGGCGTCGAGCGTACGCGCCTACAACCTGCCGGCCGCGCCCCTGTCGACCACCCTTAACCAGATCGCCAGCCAGGGCGGCCTCACGCTGTCGCTGAACCCGTCGCTGGCGGCGGGCAAGACCTCGGCGCCGGTCAACGGCCAATTTGACGCAGCCGGCGCCCTGCGCGCGGCCCTGCGTGGCACGGGTCTGCAACTGCAACAGAGCGGCACCGGGACCTACACTCTGGTCGCCGTGCCGGATGGCGTGGTGGCGTTGCCGGAAACTTCCGTGATCAGTGTGGAAAACACCGAAACGGCCTGGGGCCCGGTCGAAGGCTACACCGCCACTCGCACTGCCGCCGGCACCAAGACCGACACCGCGCTGGTCGAAGCGCCGCGTTCGATTTCCGTCGCCACCCGCCAGCAGATGGACGATCGCAGCGTGCACAGTCTCGATGACGCCGTGCGCTACATGCCGGGCATCACCGCCAGCAGCTACGGCAGCGACACCCGCGCCGACTGGCTGCGCGTGCGCGGCTTCGAACCGACTCAGTTCCTCGACGGCCTGCCGCTGCCAAAAGGCGTGTACGCCAACCCGAAACAGGAAACCTGGAACCTCGACCGCCTCGCCCTGCTGCGCGGCCCGGCTTCGTCCGTGTACGGCCAGACCCCGCCGGGCGGCCTGCTGGACATGGTCAGCCGTCGCCCGAGCGATGTGCAGAGCAGCGAAATCCAGCTGCAATACGGCAGCGACAACCACCGTCAGATCAACTTCGCCAGCACCGGCAAGATCGATGAAGCGGGTCAGTTCCTGTATGGCATCAGCGGTGTGGTGCGTGACAGCGACACGCAGATCGACCACATCGAAAACAAGCGCTACAACATCGCGCCGAGCCTGACCTGGAACTTCGATGACGACACCAAATTCACCCTGCTGACCCAGTTCACCCGCGACGATACCGGCATCACCAGCCAGTTCCTGCCGGTGCAGGGCACCAAGATCGACATGCCGTTCGGCAAGGTTTCCCATCACAAGAATCTGGGCGATCCGGACTGGGAATACTACGACCGCACCTACTACGCGCTGGGCTATGCCTTCGAACATCGCCTGAACGATGTGTGGCAGTTCAAACAGAACCTGCGTTACACCAAGTCGGATCTGTCGTTCCAGGGCATTACCGTGGGCTCCTACCCGTTCACTCAAGTGGACAATGACGGCAACGTTGGCCGCTCGACCACCATCGTCGACGAAGACATCAGCCAGTTCGCCGTGGACAACAACTTCCAGGCCGACTTCGCCACCGGTGATATCCGCCACACCCTGCTGCTGGGTCTGGATCACCAGCGCAGCAATACCAACTACACCTCGATCTTCGGCAGTGCGCCGGACATCAACGTGAACAACCCGATCCATGGTCAGCCGATCGTGCGTCCGGCGCGCTCCACCGCGTTCTATGACTACAACCAGAAGACCTACCAGACCGGCCTCTACATCCAGGACCAGATGGCCCTGGACCAATGGCGCCTGACCCTCGGTGGCCGTGAAGACTGGGTGCACACCGGTACCCAGTTCATCAACAAGGCCGATGCGACCAACACCGAGCGCGACAAGTCCTTCAGCGGTAACGCGGCGATCAGCTACGTGTTCGACTCCGGTTTCGTGCCGTACCTGTCGTACGCCGAATCCTTCCAGCCCACCAGTGGCGCCGACGCCTCCTCCACTGAATCGCTCAAGCCCACCGAAGGCAAGCAGTGGGAACTGGGCATCAAGTACCACCCCCCCGGCAGCAAGACCCTGCTGTCCGCAGCCGTGTATGACCTGACCCAGAAAAACGTCTCGGTAAGCTCCTTCGTCAACGGCGTATCGATCACCAGCCAGACCGGCGAGGTGAAAGTCAAAGGCCTGGAGCTGGAAGCCACCTCCGATGTCACCGACAACCTGAAAGTCATCGCCGCCTACACCCTGGCCAAATCCGAAGTGCAGAACGGCGTCGACAAGGGCAATCGTCTGCAACTGATGCCGAACCAGCAGGCCTCGCTATGGGCCGACTACACCTGGCACAGCGGCGTGCTCGACGGCTTCGGCATCGGCGCCGGTGCGCGCTACACCGGCAACACCTACGGCGACAAGGCCAACACCTGGCTGGGCAAGGCGGACGCCTACACCGTGTTCGATGCCAGCGTGCATTACGACCTCGGTCGTCTGGACAACAGCCTCAAAGGCGCGTCGCTGGCAGTCAACGCCACCAACCTGCTGGACAAGGACTACATCTCCACCTGTGACAGCTTCTACTGCTACTACGGCGACCAGCGCAGCGTCATCGCCAGCGCCACCTACAAGTGGTAAGCGTCTGAGCTGAAACCGGCCCGGCAACCAGGCCGTCCCTCGTGGACGGCTTTGGTGCTCTTTAAGGTCATCAAATGAAAAGTAAAACAATTCGCCGCTGGTCGTTCGTCCACACCTGGACCAGCCTGATCTGCACCGTGTTTTTGCTGCTGCTGGCCCTGACCGGCCTGCCGCTGATCTTTCATCACGAGATCGAGCATCTGCTCGGTGACGCACCCCAAGTGCGCGAGATGCCGGCCGATACGCCGCACCTGAATCTGGCGCAACTGGTGCAAGCCGCCGAAGCCCATCGCCCCGGCGAAGTCGTGCAGTATTTCGGTTTCGAAGACGACGAGCCGAACACCGTGCTGACGATCATGGCGAAGACTGCCGGCACCGAGCCGAATGCCTCGCACACCTTCATGCTTGATGCGCGGACCGGAGAAGCCCTGGAAACACCGTCGGCCAATGGCGGCCTGATGCTGTTCATCCTGCGCCTGCACGTCGACATGTTTGCCGGTCTGCCGGGCAAGTTGCTGCTGGCGTTCATGGGTGTGTTGTTCGTGGTCGCCATCGTGTCCGGGACGGTGTTGTACCTGCCGTTCATGCGTCGCCTGGATTTCGGCAGCGTGCGCCGGGACAAATCCACCCGCCTGCGCTGGCTCGACCTGCATAACCTGATCGGCATCGTGACCCTGACCTGGGCACTGGTGGTCGGCGTCACCGGGGTGATCAGCGCCTGTGCCGATCTGATCATCGCGGCCTGGCGCAACGATTCGCTCAACACCATGATCGCGCCCTACCGCGATGCGCCACCGCTGACTCACCTCGCCCCGGCCACCCGCCTGTTGGATATCGCCGGCGAAGTCGCACCGGGGATGAAACCGGACTTCATCGCCTTCCCCGGCACCCGCTTCTCCAGCGAGCACCATTACTCGGTGTTCATGAAGGGCGGCACCCACCTGACCTCGCATCTGCTGACGCCGGTGCTGATCGACGCCAGCAACCTGCAGGTCACGGCAGTCGCCGAACGGCCGTGGTACATGGACGCCATGGGCATGTCGCAGCCGCTGCACTTTGGTGACTACGGCGGCATGCCGATGAAAATCCTCTGGGCCACGCTGGACGTGCTGACCATCATCGTCCTCGCCAGCGGCGTGTATCTGTGGGTGGTGCGACGCAGGGCCGCAAGACCGGTGCTGGAACCGGCGCAGGCCTCTGCATGAAGCCGCGTCAGTCGAATTTCTGGAAGGTCTTCAGCACACCGCTGGTGATCGCGCTGCTGAGTGCAGCGGGCCTGTTCGCGGCGCTGCTGGGGGACGGGATCTGGGATGGTTTGAGCTGGATTGGTCTCGGAGTGCCGGCAATTCTGGGATTGAAGGGATTACTGCAGCGAAGCTGAAAAACCTGTGGGAGCGAGCCTGCTCGCGATAGCGGATTTTCAGTCACCTGGATTGTGAATGAACAGACGCTATCGCGAGCAGGCTCGCTCCCACAAAGAGCTTGAGCCAAGGCGCTGACAGGCTATGCTGCCCGTCATTGCCCCTGACCGAGACCCTGCCGATGTCCGCTCCCAGCATGACCCTGTTCCACAACACCCTGTCCCCGTTCGTGCGCAAAGTCATGGTGCTGCTGCACGAGACCGGCCAGCAGGATCGCGTCGCGCTGCAGGACTGTGTGCTCAGCCCTGTCAGCCCGGATCCCGCCCTCAACGAAGACAACCCGCTGGGCAAGATCCCGGCCCTGCGCCTGGCCGACGGCAATGTCATCCATGACAGTCGGGTGATCCTCGATTACCTCGACCACCAGCACGTCGGCAATCCGCTGATTCCCCGCGACGGCTCGGCCCGCTGGCGGCGCCTGACGCTGGCCTCGATGGCCGACGGGATCATGGACGCCTCGGTCATGGTGCGTTACGAGCAAGTGCTGCGCGCCCCGGAAAAACACTGGGACGAATGGCTCGAAGCCCAGCGCGAAAAGATCCGCCGCGCCCTCGCCCTGCTGGAGCGCGACGCGATTGCCGAACTGACCTGCCACTTCGACGTCGCTTCGATCAGCGTGGCCTGTGCGCTGGGTTATCTGGATCTGCGCTTCCCGGATCTGGGCTGGCGTGAAGCCAACCCGCAGCTGGCCAACTGGTTCTTTGAAGTGAGCCAGCGGCCGTCGATGATAGCGACGATGCCGAAAGTTTGATGCGCGGGGCGGGAGGCAACGACGCAAAGATCAGCGTCATCAACACCTCGGCCTCCCGCTGCTCCTCACGCAGCCCCACGAACCGGCTCATTGCACCGCTCCGATATCGAATTCCAGCGGTTTGGCCGGTTTCTGCCCGATCCCGTACCAGTCCAGATTGCGGGTCAGCACCATGAACACGCCGAGCAGACCGAACAGCAGCAGCGAGCCCATCAGCAGCGCGTAATCCTCGGCGCTCAACAAGCCATAGAGCAAGCCGTACAACGCCGCCAGCCCCACCGAAAAACTCAAGCCGTGGCGCACGCTGCGCAGCACGTGGCAGACATAAAACCCGATCAACACCACGCAACCGCTGGCCGACAACAGATACGCGAGAGCAAAACCGATGTGCTCGGACAACGACAAAAGCAGCAGATAAAAGAACGCCAGCGCCACACCCACCAGCGCGTATTGCACCGGGTGCACCGCCAGGCTTTTCAGCACTTCGAACAGGAAGAAACCGGCAAATGTCAGGACGATGAACAGCAGCGCATATTTGATCGCCCGGTCACTCTTCAGATACTGGTCCACCGGATCGATGAAACTCACGCCGAAACTGCGCCCGCTGAACCCCTCGCAATCATTGCCCGACACGCAACGGTTCATGGCTTCTTGCAAATTGGTGGAGAAAAACGAGGTCTGCCAATCGGCGGTGAAGCCCTGATCGGTGACTTCTCGTTTGGCCGGCAGGAAGTTGCCGATGAAGCTTGGGTGCGGCCAGTTGGCAGCGAGGTTCACGCGGCTGGTCTTGCCCACCGGCAGCACCTGCAGCGAACCGGTACCTTGCAGGCGCAGATCGAAGCCGAAGGCCAGTTCCGTGACCTGAGTGGTATCGAGTGCAGGCAACGTCGCCCGAACACCTTCGCCGAGCCAGCCCACTTGCGTGCCGGGCACAAAGTCCAGGCGTTGCGAACCGAGTTCCAGTTTCAGGGCATTTTCAATGCCTCGAATATCACTGATGCCGATTGCCAGAAACGGCGCATCGAATTTGTAATCGACGAAGTCTTCCTTGATCCCCAACTGCGCCGGTAGCGAAAAATGCCCGCTGATGCGGTTGTCGGCATGGAACAGCCGCGCCTCGTAGATCCCACGGGCACGCAGTTCGGTCTGCACCTGGCCGTCGAGCTCGAAGCGCTCCGGCAGGAAGTACAGGCGGCCACGTTCTTCGCTGATTTCCTGATAACGCTCGTCACTCTTCTCTTTGGTCTTCCAGGTGCGTACCACTTTGCGGTACGGCACCACCATCACCGGCCCGCTGATCTGCTGGCTGTAGCTGGAACTGCGGGCGATGTCTTCAAGCACACCGTCACGCCGTTGCTGGCGATCATCGATGATGCCGTCGATCATCAGCAACGGGACCAGCAGTACCAGGATCAGCAGGGCAATGGCCCCGAGCTTGAAAGTCAGATTTCGGTTCATCAGAACGCTCCCTTGTTTGGAATGGAGCAAGTCTGCAAATGCTGTGTGGGTTTGTGATGGAGGTTCTGTGGGCTTTGTGTGGAAAACCCTGTAAAACGCTTTTCCCGTTATCGAGTGCAGGATCGCTACACGTTATTCGGGACAGGATTTGGACAAGGATTATTCCGTTGAGAAACAACTCATTCGACTTGATCAGGCATTTTGCGGCACTGATGGTGCTGGTCAGTCACCACTTCGCACTTTGGGGTCAGGAAGAACCGGGCATCGCCGGCTACAACTCATTGGGTGGAATGGCCGTCATTGCCTTCTTCGCGATCTCCGGTCTGTTGATTACCCACAGCTTTCTCAATGCCAGAAATTTCGCCGACTACCTGGCCAAACGTGTCGCGCGAATTTTCCCGGCGCTGATTGCCTGCGCCTTCGTCATGACGTTTGTGGCAGGAGGGATATTTGCGCAGGGGTACATCACAGGCCCTTCGGCACTGATCGACTTCCTGCGCATCTCGTTGTTCGGCCGCGCGGCAATCGATGAAATCACCGAAGGCTTTATCTTCAGCGAGTCTTTCAACGGCAGCCTGTGGACGCTGAAGATCGAATTCGCCTTTTACATACTGGTGGCGGGCGCGCTGAGTCTGTTTCGCCGGGCCATGATGCCCGCCGCTTTGCTGATGATGTTTTGCATTGCAACCTATGTACTGGGAAACAGCACGCCGAGCGCCCTGACACAGAAGCTGGCCGTGTATGGCTGCGCCGGTATAGCGTTTTTCACTGGATCGCTAGGGGCGTTCTGCACCGGTGTCTTTTGCTCGACCCGCCGCAGACTGACCATACTGGCGGCCTGCGCCGGCCTGATGGTTGCCGTCGCGGGAACCCCGCTGACCGGTGTGCTCTCCACACTGTGCATGGCTCTTGCGACACTGAGCCTGGGCCTTTCATATGTCGATCACACCATCCGGGGGCGCTTCGACATCTCTTACGGCCTCTATCTTTACGCGTTCCCTGTTCAACAACTGGTGATCAACAAGACTTCGCTGGCGTTCATCCCGTCGATGCTGGTGTCAGCGCTCATCGTGATGGTTCTGGCCAGCGTGTCCTGGCGGTGGATCGAGAAACCGGCCCTGCAATGGGCACGCCGCAGAAACGGAGCCAGGGTCGCAGAAGTGCCAAAAGCATCCTGATTGTTTGACGGTCAAGGCAGACGCAGACACACCCGCACGCCATCCGCCACGTTGGCGATGTGCATCGAGCCGCCATGCAACTTGACCACTTCTTCGACGAAGTTCAGCCCAAGCCCTGTACTTTTACGCCCGCTGTCCGGGCGTGGCAGCGAGTAGAAACGCTCGGTCAGACGCGGCAGAGCGTAGTCGGGAATCGGCGCGGTTTCGTTGAACAGGCAACACACGACCTGCTCACCGGCCCGTTCGGCGCTGAAGCGCAGCAAACCTTGTTCAGGGGTGAAGTCGAGCGCGTTTTCCAGCAGATTGCCCAGGGCCTGTCGTAGCAGGAAAGGCTCGCCGATCACCGATAGATCCGCTTCGACGACTTGCTCGACCCGCAACCGACGGCTTTCGATCCGGGCCATCTGCGCTTGCAGTGTTTGCGCCATCAATGTCGCCAGCGGCACCGCGACGCGCTCTTCAAGACCTTGCCGCTGCTCGACCTGCGCCAGGTTCAGCAGGCGTTCGATCAACTGCTGCATCCGTGCGCTTTCACGATCGATATTGCCGACGAAACGCTGGCGTTGCGCCAACGGCATTTCGCCCTGCAACAGTTCGGCGGCACCACGAATCGCCGCCAGCGGGCTTTTCAATTCGTGGGTCAGCGTGTGGACGTAGCGTTCGACATAGGCCTTGCCTTCAAGCTGGGTGCGCATTTGCTCCACGGCACTCGCCAATTGTTCCAGCTCGCCGCCACGATAATGCGGCACTTGCACCCGACGCCCTTCGCTGACTGCCTGGGCATAACCGGTCAAGCGGTGCAGCGCCCGGCTCAACCACCACGACAGAAGCGCACCCAACAGCAGGCCCAGGACGATCAGCCCGGCGCCGTAAGCCAGCAGGCGGCGCTCGGTACGGTCGACGTAAGGTTGCAACGAACTGTTGGGCTTGGCCACGGTGACCACGCCGATGATCTTGCCCTCATCGCGAATCGGCGCACCGACGTGCATGACCGAAGAGTTCGGATCATTCGGATCGCTGCGGCTGGAGCGCGCGCCGTATTCACCGCGCAGGGTCAGGTAGACGTCGTTCCAGCGCGAGTAGTCCTGACCGACCGCCAGACCGCTGGAATCCAGCACCACAATGCCCTTGGCGTCGGTGACGTAGATGCGGTGGTTGACCTGGTTTTTCGGCAGCCCCCAGATCGTCGCTTTCGGCTGGCGTTCACCATAAGCCCGGAGCAGCTCGGGCCAGCGATTCTGGCTGAGGGTGCCGGCCTTGAAGTCGTCCTTGAGGATTTCCGCCATCAGGTTGGCGGTATCGACCAGGGTCTCCTCGGTGGACTGGCGCACGCCGGGACGGATTTCCTCCATTACGGTGTTGAGCACGAAATAACCGGTCAGGCCGATGAACAGCACGTAGACCAGAAAGATCCGCAGCCCCAGCGGCATCAGCTGTGTCCCGGGCTGTAGCTGTAGCCGAGGCCGCGATGGGTCTGGATCGGCTCGGCCTCGGCGCGCACCAGGCGCAATTTGGCGCGCACGCTTTTGATGTGGCTGTCGATGCTGCGCTCGTAACCGGCATCCGCCGCCACGCCCAGCGCATCGAGCAATTGCTCGCGGCTGAACACCCGCTCGGGTTGTTCGAGCAGGCATTGCAGCAGACGGAATTCGTGGCGGGTCAGGCTCAAGGGCTGACCGCGATAGCTGATCTGCACGCGCTCGGGATCAATGCGAAACATCCCCGACCACGCGTCGACCGGCGCACGGGGCGCCATGCGTTTGAGAATCGCCCGGACCCGCGCGGCCACTTCCCGTGGACTGAACGGCTTGACCACGTAATCGTCGGCGCCGATTTCCAGTCCTACCACGCGATCGATCTCGGCATCCCGGGCGCTGAGGAACAGCACCGGCACTTCGCTGAAACGACGCAACTGCTTGCAGGTTTCGAAACCGCTGATGTCCGGCAGGCCGATGTCGAGGATGATCAGATCCGCCGGCGTCTGGCGCTGATGCTCAAGCGCCGCCGCACCGAGACTCAGCCAGGTCGTGGTGAAGCCCTCGCCCTGCAAGGCAAAAATCAGCGTATCGGCAATCGCCGCTTCGTCTTCGACAATCAGGATATGAGGCATGGCGTCCGAGCCTGTGGATTAAGTGCGCGAACGGTGCCCCAAGCCCGGCGTTACGTCAATGAGACCACTTGTTTCAGCAATCAGGTTTGTCAGCGGTGAAGCGTCGCGCCGGGTTCACCGCCGCGCCGAATTCGCGCAGGGCCTTGGCACCGATCAGCAACGGGTAGTTGAAGTTGCTGCGGTCGGTCAGGTTGACCTCCACGGTACGCTTGACGTCGCCCAGGCACAGCTCCAGATCGACCACCGGGCGCTTGGCCACTTCGGTGCTTTCGCCCTCGTCTTCTTCATCCGAGCGACTCTTGATCTTGCTGATCCGCGCAACCTTGTGCTCGTACACCTTGTTGCTGGCGTCCTTGGTGGCCAGGCGGAAACGTACCCAGTCTTCGCCGTCGCGTTTGAACGTCTCGATGTCCTTGGCCGACAGCGAGGCGGTCAGCGCGCCGGTGTCCATTTTCGCCTTGAGCACTTGCCCGCCGATTTCCGGCAGCGCGATGTATTCGTAGCGCCCGTACAGGGTCGGCTCGGCGGCCAGCACCGGCAGGGCAACGAGGGAAAGCAATGCAAGGAGGGATTTCACGTAATGGGCTTCCTTCGGAAATGGGGGCGTCTGACGCGAGATTTTAGACCGCTGTTCGCTTGATCGTTCCCGCAAGGCTAACGCGCCAAAGGTGAAACATTCGTCACCGCCGATTTGGCCTGTCAGCCGAAGCCACTTATCATGGCGCGCCCATCCGCTTTCATAGAGTTGCTTATGCGCCGCCTGCTCACCGGCTGTCTCGTCACCCTGCTGCTGTTGTCCAACACCCTCGTGCTCTTCGGCCCGCTGATGGTGTTCGCCCTGCTCAAGCTGATCCTGCCGGGACGCTTTCGCGATTACGCCTCGTGGGCGGTGATGTGGATCGCCGAAACCTGGGCGGAAATCGACAAACTGATCTTCCGCCTGTGCATCCCGACGCAATGGGACATCCGGGGCGGCGATGATCTGCGTGGCGACACGTCGTATCTGGTGATCAGCAACCATCAGTCGTGGGTCGATATCCCGGCGCTGATCCAGACCCTCAACCGGCGCACACCGTTTTTCAAGTTCTTCCTCAAGAAGGAACTGATCTGGGTACCGTTCCTGGGCCTGGCCTGGTGGGCGCTGGATTACCCGTTCATGAAGCGCTACACCAAGGCGTTCCTGGCGAAGCACCCGGAGCTGGCGGGCAAGGATCTGGAAATCACCAAGGCTGCCTGCGAGTTGTTCAAGCGTCAGCCGGTGACGGTGGTGAATTATCTGGAAGGCACGCGTTACACCGCTGCCAAAAGCACTCAGCAGCAGTCACCGTTCAGCCACCTGCTCAAGCCCAAGGCGGGCGGCGTGGCGTTTGTACTGGCGGCGATGGGCGAACAACTGGACGCGATTCTCGATGTGACCGTGGTTTATCCACAGCCGAAGATTCCGGGGTTCTGGGACCTGATCAGCGGCAACGTGCCACGCGTGATCATCGACATCCAGACCCGCGAGCTGGATCCGGCCCTGTGGCAGGGCGATTACGAAAACGATCCGGTGTTTCGCGAAAAGGTCCAGAACTGGGTCAACCAGCTCTGGACCCTCAAGGATCAGCGCATCGCCGAACTCAAGGGCGAGCGCCGCTGAGTCAACCGTTGGTGCCGGTGCCCCAGATGCTGCCCAGGCTTTGCAGCAGCGAACCGCCGACACCCTGCTGACCGAGGTATTGCAGCAGGATCGGGGCAAACTGGCCGACCATCCCGCTGTCCATGCCCAACGCACCGAAGGCGTTGTTCAGGTCATTGGTGTCCTTGACGTTGCCCAGCGCATTTTCCAGTCCGGCGGACTTGCCCGATGAGCCGAGCAAGCCACTCAACGCCGCCAGATTGCCTGCGCCGCCCGACAGCTTGTCGATGCCCGGCACTTCCTTGGCCAGCTCGGAATAGTCCGTGTTGCTCAGCTGGTTTTTCGCCAGCCCCAGCATCGCACTGGTACCGCCGACCGCTTGCTGCGGCGTGACGTTCAGCGCGCTCAAGGCACTCAACAGACCGGCGGTTTCCGACGTCGGCGCCGCAGCGGCGGCCTTGTCCCCGCCCTGCATGCCCGCTACCGCACCGGCCACGTCATTCAAACTGAAACCGGCAAACACCGGCCCTGCCGCCAGGGTCAGGAGCGATGCCAGGGCAAAACCGCGTGAAATCTTCATTCAGACATCCTCTTGTGGCGTGAAGACCGCCTGGATACAGGCGATCAAACTGCCGGTTTGACCGGGTAGGCGGCAGCATGTTCCGTCTGAAGGCCAGCCATTTCACTCCAAAGAGATCCGCCAAGCACCGTTCGTTAGCTCGTCGCCTTCTCAATACTCAAAAACCTATTACAAACAGATCTAAAAAACTGTCATTTATGACAGTAGGAAAGGCGAGAAGGAAAACCGAGGATATGACCTCCCATCCTGTAACGGAGTACAAGCAATGAAGCTGAAAATGATGTCGGGGGCCTTGATTTTTCTGGCGATGATGAGCAGCGCCTATGCAGTTACCTGTGCGACTCTCTCGGTAACCGGTTCGAGTAGCGCCGAAGACCTTACCTTTACCTCTGCGCGCATCAAGGACGGAAGCAGCGACAGTTCACTTGTCATTTGCCGTTACGAAGGCAAAGGCGACGTTGGTGCCTCATCTGGCCTCAGACTCGAAACTCCGGTCAAGGGCACGGGAAGCAATTGGAAAGGTGACGATTGTAAGGTTACTGACGGTGATGCCAGCAAGTGCGCATTCAATAGTCAGGACTGATTTGAAAAAAAGAGCAACCGACGGGTTGCTCTTTTTTGTGGCTAAAACTTACGCCGCACTGAACAACTTATGCGGATCAATCACAAACTTCTTCGGCACACCCGCATCGAACTCGCCGTAACCTTCCGGCGCCTGATCAAGGCTGATGACGTGCACGCCCACCACTTCGGCGATGTTGATGCGGTCCCACATGATCGCCTGCATCAGCTGGCGGTTGTACTTCATTACCGGGGTTTGCCCTGTGTGGAAGCTGTGGGATTTGGCCCAGCCGAGGCCGAAGCGGATGCTCAGGCTGCCCATTTTCGCGGCGGCATCGACAGCACCCGGATCTTCGGTCACGTACAGGCCCGGAATACCGATCTTGCCGGCTACGCGCACCACGCCCATCAGCGAGTTGAGCACGGTGGCCGGGGCTTCGGATTTGACGCCGTCGTGACCATGACCACGGGCTTCGAAGCCCACGCAGTCCACTGCGCAATCCACTTCAGGCTCGCCCAGCAGCGCGGCGATCTGTTCGTGCAGCGGGGTGTCTTTCGACAGGTCGACGATTTCGAAACCCTGAGCCTTGGCGTGGGCCAGGCGGATAGTGTTGACGTCGCCGACGATCACCACCGCGGCGCCGAGCAAACGGGCGGAGGCGGCAGCGGCCAGACCGACCGGGCCAGCGCCGGCAATGTACACGGTGCTGCCCGGACCGACGCCAGCGGTAACGGCGCCGTGGTAACCGGTCGGCAGGATGTCGGAGAGGCAGGTCAGGTCACGGATTTTCTCCATGGCCTTGTCGCGGTCCGGCAGTTTCAGCAGGTTGAAGTCGGCGTACGGCACCAGCACGTATTCGGCCTGGCCGCCGGTCCAGTCGCCCATGTCGACGTAACCGTAGGCACCGCCGGCGCGAGCCGGGTTGACGGTCAGGCAGACGCCGGTGTGTTGCTCCTTGCAGGAACGGCAGCGCCCGCAAGCCACGTTGAACGGAACGGACACCAGGTCGCCGATTTTCAGGCTTTCGACATCGCTGCCCTTCTCGATCACTTCACCGGTGATCTCGTGCCCCAGCACCAGACCGACCTGGGCGGTGGTACGGCCGCGCACCATGTGCTGGTCGGAGCCGCAAATGTTGGTTGAAACCACACGCAGGATGACACCGTGCTCGATCTTCCTGCCGCGCGGATCCTGCATTTTCGGATAGTCGATTTTCTGTACTTCGACCTTGCCAGCGCCGAGATACACCACACCACGATTGCCAGACATGCTTTCACCTCGCTGTTGTTTTTATGGAACCGCGCCGCCCAGGCAGGCAGCGCGTTAAGTGCTCGGGTACAGATGCTGATTCTTGTGTTGCCTGTTATGGCCTTATCGCCAGCAGGCTGGCTCCCACGGTTGATTTCTGGTGTCACTGAGATCTGTGATCAGCACAAAACCCTGTGGGAGCGAGCCTGCTCGCGATGGCGATCTAAAGAACGACGGTGCGATTGGCGTTCAAAAACACCCTCCGCTCAATGTGATACCCGACGGCCCGGGCCAGGGTCAGGCCTTCGATATCACGGCCCTTGGCAATCAGGTCTTCGGGGTAATGACTGTGATCCACTGCCTCGACGCCCTGGGCGATGATCGGTCCCTCGTCGAGGTCGTTGTTGATGTAGTGCGCCGTCGCGCCCACCAGTTTCACGCCCTTGTTGTAGGCCTGGTGATACGGCTTGGCGCCCTTGAAACCCGGCAGCAGCGAGTGGTGAATGTTGATCGCCTTGCCATCGAGCTTGCGGCACAGTTCCGGCGACAGCACCTGCATGTAGCGGGCGAGAATCACCAGTTCGGCACCGGCCTCCTCGATCACCTGCCACACCTGCCGCTCCTGGGCCGGTTTGTCGTTGGGGTCGAGGGGGAAATGGTAGTAGGGAATCTGGTGCCAGTCGGCCAGCGGCTTGAGGTCCGGATGGTTCGACACCACCGCCGCCACGTCCATCGACAACTGGCCGATGCGCTGGCGGTAGAGCAAGTCGTTGAGGCAGTGATCGGCCTTGGAGACCATGATCACCACTTTTGGCCGGTAGTTCGGCGCGGTCAGCTCGAAGATCATGCCGAACGCCTGACCACGCTCGGCGAGGCCGGCGCGGAAGGACTGCTCGTCGAAACCGTCGGGCTGACGGAATTCCACACGAATAAAAAAGCGGCCCGAGAGCCGGTCATCGAACGAGTGGTGCTCGGTGACGTAACAGCCCTGCTCGAACAGAAAACGCGTCACCGCGTCCACGGTGCCGAGAACGCTGGGGCAGTCGGCGGTCAGAATCCATGTGTCTGGGGCGCGGCTCATGGTGCGGTGACTCCTGTTCTTTGTGCGGAGTGTCAGGGAGTTTCCCCTCACCCTAGCCCTCTCCCGGAGGGAGAGGGGACTGACCGAAGTGTCTGCAGAGCTACATCAACCTGAAAGTTCGCGGTTGAATATAGATCGCAAGAACAACCGAGATCGGCTCCCTTTCCCCCTCTCCCCCCTGGGGGAGAGGGTTGGGGTGAGGGGGTGGCTTTTGATCTTTCAGGCCTGAACGCTAAGCCCGTACTCAGCCGAAGCATCCTGCAACCACAACCACCAGTAATCCGAGAAGCTGCGACGGATCAGCAGTTCCCAAGTGTCTTCGGCGGTGTGGCGGATCATCAGCTGCGACTTGGCGAACACCGTGCCGACGGCCTTGCCGACCGGGAAGTTGTTCGGGTGCACGTCGTAGCTGGTGGATTTCATCAGCACCTGACGCACGTTCGGGCCGCTCAGTTCGAGCACCTGCTGGCCGCCGCTGACGTTGACGATTGCGATGTGCAGATCGCCCAGCGCTTCGCGCAGTTTCTGCTCGGCGGCGAACTCTTCGCCGCTCGGCACGATCAGCAGCCACTCGTCCGGGCCCATCCATTGCAGGCTGGTTTCACCTTTGACGATCACGCTCAGGGCACCCGGCAACTCGATGCCCAGAGCCTTGTGCACGCCGGCAGCGAACGCGGCATCGTGGCCGTCGCCACGAATGGTCAGATGGCCGAGAAGTTTCTTTTCACGCACGATCACGCCGGCGTTCTTGCGGCCCTTGCCGACCAGGCTGGCGAGGTCGGCATGATGCAGAGACGACTCGGCCTTGGCCCCGGTGGTCGGGCGTTGTTGGTAAACGTTGGCTGCGGTCATAAAGCACCCTTCCTGAATTCGGTGTCGCTCCCGCGCCAGGCACGGGAGCGATCAATTAGATGTTCTGGCGATCGCCTTTCGGATCGAAGAAAACCGAAGAAACGATTTCCGCCTCGATCACGCTGCCATCCGCCAGCGGCGCGAACACCCGCTCGCCCATGCGCTTGAGACCACCCTTCACCACGCCCATGGCAAACGAATAGCCAAGGGAGTTGTGCGCGTAGCTGGAGGTCACGTGGCCGACCATGGTCATCGGGATCGACTGCTTGGTGTTGAACACCAGCTGCGCACCTTCCGGCAGCCATTTGGTCGGATCGATCGGCTTCAGGCCCACCAGTTGCTTGCGCTGATCACGCACGCAGTCTTCACGGTTCATGCCGCGCTGGCCGATCCACGAGAACGGTTTGGTGCGACCGACGCACCAGCCCATGTTCAGGTCGTCCGGGGTCATCGAGCCGTCGGTGTCCTGGCCGACGATGATGAAGCCCTTCTCGGCCCGCAGCACGTGCATGGTTTCGGTGCCATATGGCGTCAGGTTGAACGCCTTCCCCGCCTCGACAATCTTCTCCAAAACACCCATCGCGTAGTCGGCCTGGACGTTGACTTCGTACGACAGCTCACCGGTGAACGAGATGCGGAACACCCGCGCCGGCACACCGCCGACCAGACCTTCTTTCCAGGTCATGAACGGGAACGCTTCGTTGGCCAGATCGATGTCAGTCACGGCGCTGAGCAGCTTGCGGCTGTTCGGGCCGGACAGGGTCATGGTCGCCCAGTGGTCGGTGACGGAGGTGAAGTAGACCTTCATCTCTGGCCATTCGGTCTGGTGGTACAGCTCCAGCCACTGCAGGACGCGAGCCGCGCCGCCGGTGGTGGTGGTCATGACGAAATGGTTGTCGGCCAGACACGCCGTCACACCGTCGTCGAAGACCATGCCGTCTTCCTTGCACATCAGGCCGTAACGGGCCTTGCCCACGTCGAGCTTGGTCCAGGCGTTGGTGTACACGCGGTTGAGGAACTCGCGGGCATCCGGGCCCTGGATGTCGATCTTGCCCAGGGTCGAAGCGTCCAGCAGGCCGACGCTGTCACGCACAGCCTTGCACTCGCGTTTGACGGCGGCGTGCATGTCTTCACCGTTTTTCGGGAAGTACCACGGACGTTTCCACTGACCGACGTCTTCGAACTCGGCGCCGTTTTTCAGGTGCCATTGATGCAGTGCGGTGTAACGCACAGGTTCGAAGATGTGCCCGCAGTGGCGACCGGCTACCGCGCCGAAAGTGACCGGCGTGTAGTTCGGACGGAACATCGTGGTGCCCATCTGCGGGATGGTCACGTTCAGCGAACGGGCGGCAATCGCCAGACCGTTGACGTTGCCGAGCTTGCCCTGATCGGTGCCGAAGCCCAGAGCGGTGTAGCGTTTGACGTGCTCGACCGACTCGAAACCTTCGCGGGTCGCCAGTTCGATGGCGGCGGCGGTGACGTCGTTCTGCAGGTCGACGAATTGTTTCGGCGCCCGGGAAGTGCCCTTCTCGTGCGGCACCTGGAACAGCGCCAGCGTCGGCTCTTCGTGGCGGCTCAAGGCTTTCGGCAACACGCCTTCGACGGTCTGGAAACCGGCTTCGGCCGCGGCGCGCACGCCGCCTTCAAAACCGTCGGCCAGGGAATCGCCGAGACCGTAGACGCCGTTGATGCCACCGACGCACACGCGTTTCTGCGGTGCTTCGCCCGGTACAAAACCGAGGATGTCTTCGCGCCAGATCGGCTTGCCGCCCAGGTGCGACGCCAGGTGCACCACCGGGCTGTAGCCGCCGGAGCTGGCGATCACATCGCATTCCAGCCACTCGCCGGGACTGGTCACGGCATGGCCTTTCACATCGATGGCGGCCACACGGGCAGCGGTCACACGCTTGCTGCCACGGGCCTCAATCACGGCGCTGCCGGTGAGGATACGAATGCCTTTGGCGCGGGCTTCTTCCACCAGTGCCCCGCGCGGATTGCTGCGAGCGTCGGCGATGGCCACCACTTGCAGGCTGGCGTCCAACCAGTCCAGCGCCACGCGGTAGGCGTGATCGTTGTTGGTCGACAGCACCAGCTTCTTGCCCGGTGCCACGCCGTAACGGCGCACGTAAGTCGACACCGCACCGGCGAGCATGTTGCCCGGCACGTCGTTGTTGCCGTAGACCAGCGGACGCTCGTGAGCACCGGTCGCCAGCACCACACGCTTGGCGCGGACGCGGTGGATGCGCTGACGCACCTGGCCGATCGGAGCGCGGTCGCCGAGGTGATCGGTGAGGCGTTCGTGAATGGTCAGGAAGTTGTGGTCGTGGTAACCGTTGACCGTGGCGCGTGGCAACAGCAACACGTCCGGGGTGTTCTTCAATTCGGCGACGACACTGGCGACCCACTCCATCGCAGGCTTGCCATCGAGGCTTTCGCGGGAATCGAGCAGGCTGCCACCGAACTCTTCCTGTTCATCGGCGATGATCACCCGGGCGCCGCTGCGCGCAGCCGCCAGGGCAGCGGCCAGACCGGCCGGGCCGGCGCCGACGATCAGCACGTCGCAATGCTGGTTCATGTAGTCGTAGGTGTCCGGATCGACCTCGGTCGGCGAACGCCCCAGCCCGGCAGCCTTGCGAATGTACTTCTCGTAGGTCATCCAGAACGATTGCGGGTACATGAAGGTTTTGTAGTAGAAGCCCGGCGGCATCAGCTTGCCGCCGACCTTGCCGAGAATCCCCATCATGTCGTTGTTGACGCTCGGCCAGCCGTTGGTGCTGGAGGCGACCAGGCCTTGATACAGCGCCTGTTGCGTGGCGCGCACGTTCGGGATCTGGGTAGCTTCGGTCGCACCGATCTGCAGCACCGCGTTCGGCTCTTCGGCGCCGGCGGCGAAGATGCCACGAGGGCGCGAATACTTGAAGCTGCGGCCGATGATGTCGACGCCGTTGGCGATCAGCGCAGACGCCAGCGAGTCACCCTCGAAGCCTTTGTAGCTCTGACCGTTGAAGGTGAAGCTCAGCACTTTGTTGCGGTCGATCCGTCCACCGTTGGACAGGCGATTGGTCTGGCTCATACCTTCTCTCCCAGCGCCGTCGTGGCTGTTTTCGCAGGGTCAGCCTTGTCGGTGAATTGCGGCTTGGTGCCGATCTTGTAGGTTTCGAGAATCTCGTAGGTCACGGTGTCGCGGGTGACGTTGAAGTACTGGCGGCAACCGGCGACGTGATCCCACAACTCGTGGTGCAGGCCGCGAGGGTTGTCGCGGAAGAACATGTAGTCGCCCCACTCCTCGTCGGTGCAGCTGTTCGGATCCAGCGGACGCGGGATGTGCGCCTGGCCGGATGCGTGGAATTCCTCTTCGGAGCGCAGTTCGCCGCAGTGAGGACAGAAGATATGCAACATGGGGATTTCTCCTGTTAGTGGGCGACAGCCGCAGCGCCGTGTTCGTCGATCAACGCACCGTTGTGGAAACGGTCGATGGAGAAAGGTGCGGCCAGCGGGTGCATTTCACCCTTGGCCAGGCTTGCGGCAAACACGTTGCCCGAGCCAGGTGTGGCCTTGAAGCCGCCGGTGCCCCAACCGCAGTTGAAGAACATGTTCGGTACCGGGGTTTTCGAAATGATCGGGCAGGCGTCCGGCGTGGTGTCGACGATGCCGCCCCACTGACGGTTCATGCGCACCCGCGACAGCACCGGGAACATCTCGACGATGGCCTGGATGGTGTGCTCGATCACCGGGTACGAGCCGCGCTGGCCGTAGCCGTTGTAGCCATCGATGCCGGCGCCGATCACCAGGTCGCCCTTGTCGGACTGGCTGATGTAACCGTGCACGGCGTTGGACATGATCACGCTGTCGATAATCGGTTTGATCGGCTCGGACACCAGCGCTTGCAGCGGGTGGGATTCGATCGGCAGACGGAAACCGGCCAGCTTGGCCATGTGCCCGGAGTTACCGGCGGTCACCACACCGACGCGTTTGGCGCCGATGAAGCCCTTGTTGGTTTCAACACCGATGCACACGCCGTTTTCCTTGCGGAAACCGATCACTTCGGTCTGCTGGATCAAGTCCACGCCCAGAGCGTCGGCGGCACGGGCAAAGCCCCACGCCACGGCATCGTGACGGGCCACGCCACCGCGACGCTGAACGGTTGCGCCCATCACCGGGTAGCGGGTGTTTTTCGAGCAGTCGAGGTACGGAATTTCGTCCGCGACTTGCTTGGCGTTGAGCAGTTCGCCGTCGACGCCGTTGAGGCGGTTGGCGCTGACCCGACGCTCGGAATCACGAATGTCCTGCAGCGTGTGGCACAGGTTGTAGACGCCGCGCTGGGAGAACATCACGTTGTAGTTCAGGTCCTGAGACAGGCCTTCCCACAGTTTCATCGCGTGTTCGTACAGGTGCGCCGACTCGTCCCACAGGTAGTTGGAGCGAACGATGGTGGTGTTGCGCGCGGTGTTACCGCCGCCCAGCCAGCCCTTCTCGACCACGGCCACGTTGGTGATGCCGTGCTCCTTGGCCAGATAGTAGGCCGTCGCCAGACCGTGCCCGCCGCCGCCGACGATGACCACGTCGTAGACCTTTTTCGGGGTCGGCGTGCGCCACATGCGCTGCCAGTTTTCGTGGTGGCTGAGGGAGTGTTTGAAGAGGCCGAAGCCCGAATAGCGTTGCATAGTCATATACTCCAGAACGCTCAGCGATAAACCGGGAAGTCAGCGCACAGGGCCGAAACCTGCTGGGCGACGTTGGCCTCGACATCGGCATCGCCGAGGTTGTCGAGGATGTCGCAGATCCAGCCGGCCAGCGTCACGCACTGGGTCACCTTGAAGCCGCGGGTGGTCACCGCCGGGGTGCCGATGCGCAGGCCGGAAGTGACGAACGGCGACTGCGGGTCGTTCGGTACGGCGTTCTTGTTGACGGTGATGTGCGCGCGACCGAGGGCGGCGTCGGCGTCCTTACCGGTGAGGCCCTGACGGATCAGGCTGACCAGGAACAGGTGGTTGTCGGTGCCGCCGGACACTACATCGTAGCCACGTTTGATAAATACGCTCGCCATCGCCTGGGCGTTGTCGATCACTTGTTGCTGATAGGCCTTGAAGCCTGGCTCCAGCGCTTCCTTGAAACACACGGCTTTACCGGCGATGACGTGCATCAGCGGGCCGCCCTGGGCGCCGGGGAATACCGCCGCGTTGAGCTTCTTCTCGATCTCTTCGTTGGCCTTGGCCAGGATCAGGCCGCCACGGGGACCGCGCAGGGTCTTGTGGGTGGTGGTGGTGACCACGTCGGCGTACGGCAGCGGGTTCGGGTACAGACCGGCAGCCACCAGACCGGCGACGTGGGCCATGTCGACGAACAACAGCGCACCGACCTTGTCGGCGATCTGACGGAAGCGCGGGAAGTCGAGGGTTTTCGAGTAGGCCGAGAAACCGGCGACGATCATTTTCGGTTTGCATTCGACGGCCAGACGCTCGACTTCGTCGTAATCGATCAGGCCGGTCTTGGTGTCGATGCCGTACTGCACGGCGTTGTACAGCTTGCCCGAGGACGAGACCTTGGCGCCGTGGGTCAAGTGACCGCCGTGGGCCAGGCTCATGCCCAGAATAGTGTCGCCCGCCTGCAGCAGCGCCAGATACACGGCGCTGTTGGCCGAGGAGCCGGAGTGCGGCTGGACGTTGGCGTAATCGGCACCGAACAGTTGCTTGGCGCGCTCGATGGCCAGGGCTTCAACCTTGTCAACGTGCTCGCAGCCACCGTAGTAGCGCTTGCCCGGATAGCCTTCGGCGTACTTGTTGGTCAGGCCGCTGCCTTGCGCTTCCATGACGCGTTTGCTGGTGTAGTTCTCCGACGCGATCAGCTCGATGTGATCTTCCTGACGTTGCTCCTCGGCATTCATCGCCGCCAGCAGTGCATCGTCGTAACCCTGGATCCGGTCTTGCTTGCTGAACATCGCGTCTCTCCCAGCGGCATCTGTGCGCCATTCGTCTCGGTAAGGCACTGGTAATGACGGCAGTGCCCTTTGATGCCGATGGTATGGCCGGCGCAGGGAGGTCAAATGCCTACGGACGCCACGCAAAGGTGCGTTTACGACATGGCGGGCGCGGTGAGATCAAACAAGGGCCTGGCGCAAGGCCAGAAGAACGAGGAAATGCGCGGGATAGAGCGCATACGCCCAGCGACGCAGGGCTGGCGCACGGAGGAAAGTGGCATGTCGCAACAGGAACATTCCGAGCAGTGGCGCAATCAGGCATGTCGCAATACCGAGGACAGCCACACGGTTGCCGAACTGCGCGGATTCGTAGAGTACCTGCCACTGATTCGCCGCCAGACACACCAGCCCCGGCAAAAGGCTGAAATACCAGGGTTTGCGAAACACCAGCAACATCGCCAGCGGCAGCAGGACGCCGAACAGACCGAACATCAGTACCTGCGCGAACAACGCGGCCACCAGCAAGGCGCTGACGCCCAACAGTTGCGAAATCACCGTTCGATTCCGCCAACCCCGCGCCACCAGCAAGCCCAGCGCCAAAGTGGGCATCACATTCAAAGTGTCGGGATCGGGAATGTACAAACGGTAGGGAATCTCGCTGAACAGACTGAACAGCAGCAACCAGCCCAGATAGCACCATTCAGTCTTGCGCGCGCCGTCCCGCGCCAGATTCGCCGCCATCGCCAGACAGAACCAGGGGAACGCCAGCCGTCCCGGCACATACAGCCAGTCGGCGCTGATTCCGACATATCGAAGGTGATCGAGGAGCATGCTCAGCAGCGCCAGCCACTTGAGCAGATCGAGCGCGCCGTCGCGCCGGCTCAGGTGCATAATCGGCTCGCATCCTTGTAAAGTTCTGACAGCGACATCCCGTGTGCTCCCCGGATGATCTTCGGTACAGTGCGCACCATCATTGACCCCACGAAGCGCCACAAGCGCCTCGATCACGGAAGCCGGCCATGACCGACAAGAGCCAACAATTCGCCAGCGACAACTACTCCGGTATCTGCCCCGAAGCCTGGGCTGCCATGGAACAGGCCAACCACGGCCACCAGCGCGCCTATGGCGACGATGAGTGGACAGCACGCGCCTCCGATTATTTCCGCAAGCTGTTCGAGACCGACTGCGAAGTGTTCTTCGCCTTCAACGGCACCGCCGCCAACTCCCTCGCGCTGTCGTCGCTGTGCCAGAGTTACCACAGCGTGATCTGCTCGGAAACCGCCCACGTCGAAACCGACGAATGCGGCGCACCGGAGTTCTTCTCCAACGGCTCGAAACTGCTGATCGCCGGCACCGAAAACGGCAAGATCACTCCGGCCTCGATCCGCGAAGTCGCGCTCAAGCGCCAGGACATTCACTACCCGAAACCGCGCGTCGTGACCCTGACCCAGGCCACCGAAGTCGGCAGCGTCTACACCCCCGAAGAAGTCCGCGCCATCAGCGACACCTGCAAGGAACTGGGCCTGAACCTGCACATGGACGGGGCGCGCTTCTCCAACGCCTGCGCGTTCCTCGGCTGCTCGCCAGCAGACCTGACCTGGAAGGCCGGCGTCGACGTGCTGTGCTTCGGCGGCACGAAAAACGGCATGGCGGTGGGTGAAGCCATCCTGTTCTTCAACCACAAACTGGCCGAAGACTTCGATTACCGTTGCAAACAGGCCGGGCAACTGGCTTCGAAGATGCGCTTCCTGTCGGCGCCGTGGGTCGGCATCCTGGAAAACGACGCCTGGCTCAAATACGCCCGCCACGCCAACCACTGCGCGCAACTGTTGGCCGAACTGGTCAGCGACATTCCGGGTGTGGAACTGATGTTTCCGGTCCAGGCCAACGGCGTGTTCCTGCAACTCTCGGAACCGGCCATCGCCGCCCTGACCGCGCGCGGCTGGCGCTTCTACACCTTCATCGGCAAGGGCGGCGCCCGCTTCATGTGCTCGTGGGACACCGAAGAAGAACGCGTACGCGAACTGGCGGCGGACATTCGGCAGGTGATGAGTTGATGTGATTTATTTTTATAACGCTGATGTTTTTCACACCTATCGAACATAAGCAGCCCCTCTGGAAATACTTCATGATCCAAACAGATCGTGAAGTATTTCAATGATTTGATACTCCCCATCTCCGTGAAAAAAACTCAAATTCACAATTAGAACAAAAGCACAAGCTGACAGAAATGACAGGTCCTTTCGCAAATTAAACTTGCTAGATTTAAAGGCAGCAACAAAGAAGCAGCTCTTAATTTACGAAGAAGGAAAACAGAGATGAACGATAAAGTAACAATTCTCGAACAAAACGGCAAAATTTTATCCGAACTATCCATTATCGACTTCATCCCCTATTTAAACACCGACGACATACTCAGATTTTATGGCCAATCCCGTTCAGTAGCTCATAAAACGCTTATCATAGAAGAGGGCGAGGACCCCAGATTCATTATTACCGTAAAACCTCAACAATAATTTACAACTCTGCATTTCAAAATATCAATGCAATTAACGATGGCATGAAAATTCGCAGCACGCAGCAGTCATGCCATCTATTCCAACTAACTTTATAGTTTAACTTTCAGTAGAACGGCTCTTCCGTCATAGCAAGCAAGTACCCCTCCATAAATTCAGCTCGAATCAATCCAGCAATCCCTGCTGGGCGTTAACGGCGATCATTCGCGCCAAAGACTTGGTCTACATTGACTGGCGAGCCCTTTCGATCCGCTCGGATCACACCTATCAGGAGCGTACGCATGTCACTGCAAGGCAAAACCCTGTTCATCACTGGCGCCAGTCGTGGTATCGGGCGCGAAATTGCGCTGCGGGCGGCGCGGGACGGGGCCAATATCGTGATCGCGGCCAAGAGCGCCGAGCCGCACGCCAAGTTGCCCGGCACCATCCACAGCGTCGCCGCTGAAGTCGAAGCGGCCGGCGGCAAGGCCCTGGCGCTGCAACTGGATGTGCGTGATGAAGACGCGGTGCGTCAGGCGCTGGCCCAGGCCAATGAACATTTCGGTGGGATCGATGCATTGGTGAACAACGCCGGGGCGATCAAGTTGACCGGTGTGCAGCACATCGAGCTCAAGCGTTTCGACCTGATGCACCAGATCAATACCCGCGCGGTTTTGCTGTGCAGCCAGGCAGCCCTGCCCTACCTGAAGAAATCCTCCGGGCACATTCTCAACCTGTCACCGCCATTGAACCTGGCCAGCAAATGGTTCGCGCAATACAGCCCCTACACCGTGACCAAATACGGCATGAGCATGCTGACGGTCGGGATGAGCGAGGAGTTCGCCCATTACGGGATCAGCGTCAATTCGCTATGGCCGCAGACCATGATCGCCACGGCGGCGATCGAGTTTCAGCTGGGCAATCGCGAGTCGTTCAAGCATGCGCGTACGCCGGCGATCATGGCGGATGCAGCACATGTGATTTTGAGCAGCAGCGGACGGCGGATTACCGGGCGGTTGTTGATTGATGAGGAGATTTTGCGCGAGAGCGGTGTGACCGAGTTTGATCATTACCGTTTTGAACGAGAAAGCGACGCGGCACTAATGCGAGATTTGTTTATCGACTGAAAAGCCCCTCACCCTAGCCCTCTCCCGGAGGGAGAGGGGACTGAATGGGGGATGCTCAAGGAATACGACGACCTGAGCCTGCTGTGCCGAATCCATAATCGATAAGGTCTTGCAGGTCGATGCAGCTCGTCAAAACAACTCGGTCGGCCCCCTCTCCCTCCGGGAGAGGGCTGGGGTGAGGGGGCTTTTGAAGTACCACTCAATATTCGATACGAACGTCGCCCTTCGGCACACTGCAGCAGGAAAGAATGTACCCCTCCGCCTCGTCGTCCTCGGTGATCCCGCCGTTGTGATCCATCTCCACTTCGCCGCCCAGCTTGAGTACCTTGCACGTCCCGCAGATCCCCATGCCGCAGGCTTTCGGAATCATCAGGCCGACCTTGGCCGCCGCCGCATGCACGGTCTCGCCCGGGGCCACGCGGATGCTCTTGTCCGAAGAGGTGAATTCCACCAGGTGCAGATCCGCCGCCGGGACTTCCGGTGCTTCCGCCGCCTGCTCGGCCTGTTCAACTGCATCGGCGCGGGCTTCCGGTGGCGTGGCGCCGAAGGACTCCTCGTGATAGCGCTTCATGTCGTAGCCTGCGTTTTCCAGCAGGCGCTTGACCGCGTTCATGTAGGGCGTCGGGCCGCAGCAGAACACTTCGCGCTCGAGGAAGTCCGGCACCATCAGTTCCAGCATCTTGTGGTTGAGGTAGCCGCGATAGCCGGCCCACGGCTCGCCCAGCCCGTGCTTCTCGCAGATCAGGTGCAGGCTGAAGTTGTCGATTCGCGACGCCATGTGTTCCAGCTCGCGGTGGTAAATGATGTCTTTCGGCGAGCGGGCGCTGTGGATGAACGTCATGTCGACGTTGCCGTTGGTGTCGTAGAACCAGCGCGCCATGGACATCACTGGGGTGATGCCGACACCACCGCTCAGGTAGAGCACTTTCGGGCTCGGGAAATCGATGGCGTTGAACAGCCCGACCGGCCCGTGCACCGCCAGCTCCTGGCCTTCATGCAGGGTGTCGTGCAACCAGTTGGAGACTTTGCCCCCCGGCACGCGCTTGATGGTCACCGAAAAGCTGTACGGCACCGACGGCGAGCTGGAGATGGTGTACGAACGCATGATCGGCTGGCCTTCGATCTCCAGCTCCAGGGTCACGAACTGCCCGGGCTTGAAGAAGAACAGGATCGGCTGGTCGGCCATGAAGCAGAAGGTGCGCACGTCCCAGGTTTCCTGGATGACTTTGACGCAACGGACGATGTGTCGGCCATTGGCCCAGGTCTGGGTGGTGACCGGATTCAGGAAGCTGTTCGACATGCTGTTCTCCACGGCCGACTGTCGGCCTTCATGTGGCGATTCTGCGTATAGCGCGCACGCCCCGTTTACCTATCCGCGACATTGACATACTTATCGCGACCAGCCCCCAACCACCGGGGGTTGCGCGTCGGGAACAGATTGCACCATGTCGCCCATGGATAAGGTTCTCGCCTGCGCCGGCCCCACACTCGCCCCAACACAAACAGATTCTTTACACCTTGCGCTGCAACCCTGATCAGCCACTTTCGCGGCCACGCAGATGGCCTTGAGGAATTCATCGATGGACACCGCAAAAATCAGCCTCGGCGACCTGCTGGAACCCGCACGCAAGGCCACCGCACAAATGTTGCAGGAGCGCGAGCGCACCTATTCGCTGCCGCAACCGTTCTACAGTGACGAGCGCCTGTTCGATATCGACATGCAGGAGATCTTCCAGAAAGAGTGGTTGATCGCCGGCATGACCTGCGAGATCCCGGCCAAGGGCAACTACATGACCCTGCAGATCGGCAAGAACCCGATCATCGTGATCCGCGGCGCCGAAGGCGTGGTGCACGCGTTCCACAACGTCTGCCGTCACCGTGGCTCGCGCCTGTGCACCAGCGACAAGGGCAAGGTCGCCAAACTGGTCTGCCACTACCACCAGTGGACGTATGAGCTGGACGGCCGTCTGCTGTTCGCCGGCACCGAGATGGGCGCCGACTTCGACATGAAGCAGTACGGTCTGAAACCGGTGAACGTGAAGACCGCCGGCGGCTACATCTTCATCAGCCTGGCGGAGAATCCGCCGGCCATCGATGACTTCCTGTCGACCCTGAGCCACTACATGGAACCCTACGACATGGAAAACACCAAGGTGGCGGTGCAAACCACCTTGATGGAAAAGGCCAACTGGAAACTGGTGCTGGAAAACAACCGCGAGTGCTACCACTGCAACGGTTCGCACCCGGAACTGCTGAAAACCCTGCTGGAATGGGACGACGTCACCGACCCGCGTGCCGACCAGGCGTTCAAGGACCACGTCGCCGCCTCCGCTGCCGCGTGGGAAGCCGAAAAGATCCCTTACGCCCACGCCAGTTTCGGCCTGCGCAATCGCATCGTGCGCATGCCGCTGCTCAAGGGCACCGTGTCGATGACCATGGACGGCAAACAAGGCTGCGCCAAACTGATGGGCCGGATCAAGAACCCGGACCTGGGCTCGATGCGCATCCTGCACCTGCCGCACTCATGGAACCACTGCATGGGCGACCACATCATCGTGTTCACCGTGTGGCCGATCAGCGCCCAGGAAACCATGGTCACCACCAAGTGGATCGTCCACAAGGATGCCGTGGAAGGCGTGGATTACGACGTCGAGCGCATGCGCAAAGTGTGGGACGCGACCAACGACCAGGACCGTCGTCTGGCCGAAGAGAACCAGCGCGGGATCAACTCCACCGCCTACCAGCCGGGCCCGTACTCCAAGACTTATGAGTTCGGCGTGGTCAACTTCGTCGATTGGTACAGCGAGCGGATGCTGAGCAACCTCGGGGCCGAGCCTGCTCCGTACCTCAAAGGCGTGCCTGTCCAAGGCTAAAAGCAAAAGCATCGCCAGCAGGCTGGCTCCCACAGGGGATTTCTGTGCACCGGAGATCCAGTGTGGGAGCTAGCCTGCTAGCGATGGCGTCATCACTCTCATCACATCACTGGGATGACCACCTCACCGATCCATCCTCCCCGATAAACTCCTCGAAGATCTCCTCCCCCACCAACCTGATCTTCGCGTAGCCATTCAACACCCGCAGCGGATAGTCCGGATCGTTCGCATCCTTGGTCTCCGAAAACAGCACCCGCGAATGCCCGTTCAGTTCGCTGGTGGTGCCGTAAGGAATCGCCCCGTGCCCGGCACAGCGCGCATGCAGTCCACCCTGCGGCGCATAGACGATGCCGTTGTGCAGATGCCCCCAATACCAATAATCCGGCTCGCGCCCCAGTGCATCGCACACCGGTTGATACAGCGCGGTCTTGTTGTGCCCGGTGATGTCGAAGCCCTGATGATGACTGAGCACCATCAGTTTCTTGCGTTTGGGCAAGCCCTTCATCCAGACGATTTGCGGTTCGTTCAGGGTGCCGTCCATGTACAGGTTCATGACGTCCGAGGCGTACGCGGTGTCCAGCCCGACAATCAGCCAGTCGTCGTTGATCAGGGCAAAGTAGCTGGTGCCCTGCTGCCCCGGAAAACGTGCGGCCAGTTCCTTGAAGTAACCGTGGGCGCCGCTGTACATCTCATGGTTGGAGTTGAGGGTGAACGAGCCGTGGGTGCCCATCGGCCAGCCCGCCATGTCGGTGTCTTCCTGGGAGTGAGTGCCGGCGTAATAAACATCCCCCAGGTGAATGGTGAAGTCAGCGTTGGCCAGTTGCATCTGCTTGGCCACCGACACCGCCGGTGCATGACTGTTGAACGGCCCGGTGCCCCAGTCGCCGGCAATCGCCAGGGTCACTTCGCGCTCCATGGTCACCAGCGCCGGATCGGTGCCGAAAGTCGCGTGATGGCGCAGGTTCTCGATCCACTTGAGCAGCGCCTCGCTCCACAGCAGATCCAGCAGTTCCCACTTGCGACATCCCAGCAGCGTGCCGTCCTTGAGGACCTTGGTCTGCAGTTGATCGGGCGATTGCGGCAGCGGCGTTGCGTTGCCGATACGCAGGATCGACAAACCGTGGGCCAACTCCCACGGCACGGCCGGCTCGTCGGTCGGCAACTCGCCGTGCTTGAGCACGTATTGCGCCTGATCGTGACCACGCTGGAGCAATTTGATGATGGCCTCGAATTCCTTGGGTTCGAGTTCACTGATGAGTTTCATCCAGGCCATTTCGATGCGCGTGAACAACCCGTGCAGGCGCACCTTGACCTTGTCGTATTCGTGTTTCAGATGACCGACCGCTGACATGGCGTAATCCTCTATCCGTAGGGGTTCACAGGGTTTTCATGAATTCGATCAGCGCACGCTTGTCGTCGTCCGACAGCGTCGTGCCGTACAGGTGACCGCTGTTGTGGTTGCCCTCAAGACGCGTGTCGTAGGTGAAATCCGCCGAGGCTTTGGCCTGTGCGCCACTGGTCACGAAGCCGACGTTGACCGGGTCGTAGACATCGGAGCCGGTGATGAATACCTGTGGACGTTTTTCCGGCGGCTGCAGCAAGTCCCACAGGGTCGGCACCGAGCCGTTGTGCAGGTACGGCGCGCGCAGCCAAATGCCGTCGGTGGGCGTGTTGCTGTAGCTCTGGGTCTTGCGGTAGGCGCCGAAATCGAACGGCGGTTTCTTGAAGGTGTGGAACGCCGCCACCAGCCCGGTGGTGAACGAGTTCAGCCGGTGGGGATCGGTGCCGAGCTGGTCGATGTGGGTGGTGACCTGCCCGGTGTCGACGCGACCGAAGTCGTGGCAACCGGCGCAATTGGTTTCCCAGATCGGTTTGCCCTGGGCGACCTTGGCCTGATCCAGTGCCCACGGCCACGCCGGCGCCTTGTGCCCGAGCAGCCAGTTGGTCACGCGGTTGAAGCTCGGTGGCAGCACCGATTGCGGCGTCGCGCCCACGGCCATCGCGGCGGCGTAGTTGCGCTCGTGGATCTTGTTGTTATTGCCGTCCCAGTGCAGGTACATCGATTCCCGGGGTTTCTGGTTCCACACCTGCGGCAGGTCGACGGTGCCGATGGTCGAGTCATCCGGGAAGCCGAACACCACCATTTTCGTCGGGTTGAACGTGTCGGTGCGCCCCGGGCCCTGTTGCGGCCGCAGCTTCTGCCAGGCGTAGGCCTGCTTCTGTTTGAGCAGCGCGGTCTTGGCCATCGGGATGATCAGGTAGCGGTTGTAGAGCTTCTCGAAAAAGCCGAGCTGGAACTTGCTGTTGATCGCCGCCATCACCGCGTCGGTGGTGAATTTCGGATCGCTGGCGCAATCGTAGGCGAACCACTGAAAGGCTTGCAGTTGCAAGGTGTTGGCCGGTGCGCTCGGCACATTCACCGCGACATCGCTGGCATTCGCCCGGTAAGAGCCGGTGTGGCACAGCGCGCAGTTCGGCTCGACGGTCGGGTAGCCGATCTGCCGCCTGGCCATGCCGATCGGCAGGTCCTTGCCGTTCTCGAACAGGAAACCGAACACTTCCCAGCCGCCGGGTTTCGGCAGTTTTTCCGGACACATCTGCGGCAGCACGGAGAACAGGTAATACGGAATCCGCGCTTCGATCCCCAGGCCAATCGCGGCGTATTTGTAATGGTCCTCGTCGGAGGCGTAATCCTGCTCCGGCACCACGCGCAGCATCTGATACCAGGTCTGGTAACCGATGAACGCCAGCAACGCCACCACGACCAGCGTGCCGACCTTGAACGCGTGACTCTGCCACTGCCGCGCCCACGCCGCCCGCCATTCGCGCCAGCCGTCACAAAGCAGCGCCAGCGGTCGGTTTTCAGGGGTGGTGCCGAGGTACAGCAGGATGCCGAGGATCAGGAAAAAGCTCAGGTCGCCCATCAGCATCGGCACGAACACCGAGCCCTGGCTGCTGGTGTTGATCAGGTAGATCCAGAACGCCACCGCGATCAGCCGCGTCAGCACACACAGCCAGGAGTGCACCACGTAGCGCGGCGCGTTGAAGCCCGACGGCATGTAGAACACGCTGATGCCCACCAGCAGCATCCCGGCGTTTTCCAGCCACGGGTCGGAGAGTTGCGGCGGCAGGCCGACCACCGATGTCAGCAACCCCGGCGCGAACAGCGCCGGGATCGCGAACACCATGTTCATCGCAATGCCGAGCCAGATAAAGCGTTGAAACCAGCGGATGTAGCTGTCCATGTCATCCATTTCCTTGTGCAGACCCGAGAGATGTATTGCCTGACCTACCGCCTTCGCGAGCAAGCCCGCTCCCACATTGGACTGGGGTGTCTGCTGATTTTGTGTCTGGCACAAAACCCTGTGGGAGCGGGCTTGCCCGCGAAGCGGACGACTCGGTCTGAGATCAACCGAGGGCCGTTTTCTCCAGGTGCTCAAGGATGATCGGATACACATCGACCACCGCGTTCTTGCCGAACATGCAATCGATGTGGCCGTAACCCGGCACCACATGCCGGCTGTAGCGTTCCGGCCCATGCTTCTCGCAAACCCGCTGGTAAGTCTTGAGCGTGCTTTCCGGCAGATAACACTGGTTGTCGGCGCCGCTGATGAAGCAGATCGGCATGGTCAGCCGATCAAAGTGCGGCATGTACACGTCGTGCCCTTTGAAATCCACCAGATGCCCTTTGCGCACGATCAGCGCCAGGTGCTCGAAGGTCTCGATGTTCGACTCGCCGAACAGCTCGTGCAGGTTGTCGTGCAGGGTCTCGTTGAGGGTGTCGTGGCGATACAGCGAGGCGTACATGAAGGTGATGCGGTGGCACACCGGGTTGGTGCAATAGCCCTGGGCTTCGATCCGCGCGTAGCCGTTGAGCGCCTTGTCGTAGAGTCGGTTGAACCAGTTCTCCTTGCTGTCGGCGTAGGCGGTCATCGACTTGATGCCGATCGCATCGAGCATCCCCGGCAGGTGCAGACCGGCCTTCAACCCAGTAGCAGTCGCGACCACCGTGTCGGCGGCAATCTGCGAGCAGACCACCGAACGCACGCCCTGCAAACCGGCGAGCAACGACATGAAGAACGTGGTCGCGCCGTAGCAATGCACCACGCACTGCACGTCTTTGGCCTGGGTTTCCTGCTGAATCTGCGCAATGGCGGCCTTGAAGTCGTACTGGGCGATCTGGTCGCCGTTCCATTCCTTCTTGCTCGCCGGCAGCAGGATGCTCACCCGGAAATCCAGCAGCCACACGTCGTAGTCGTGCTTGCACAGAAACTCCAGCAGGTTGGTCTGGATCGTGTCGGTCGAGAAGATATTGGAGCCCACACCCAGACCATGCACCAACATCACCGGGCCTTTGCTGCCGGCCTGATAGCGGGTCAGGCGCAACTGCACCCCATCTTCGGTGGAGAAGAAATGCACGGCCGGCGCCGGCGCATCCAGCGGCCGTTTCAGCCGTGGCGGCGCGTCGGGGTTGAAGTATTTGTCACCGGCAAACACCCCGCCGTAACTCTCCCAGAGAATCCCGGCGAAGAACTTGCCGAACCGCGCCAGCCCTTCGATGCGCTCACGTTCGTTGCGCGCATTGAGGACTTTCATGGTGGTCATCTGCTTGGCGAAGTCGGTCGGTTTGATGTGCATCACCCCGGAGCCGATCACCTCGCCGGTCTTGTCTGGCCCGCGATACAGCGTCACGTAGAGGGTGCTGGTGTCGTGCCAGATATTCAGCACGCCGTTGTCTTCCGGCACGGTCTTGAAGGCGCTGAAGAAATAGTCGTGGCCGTCCTCGGCGGTCAGCTTCATGTCGTACTTCATGTGGCGCGTGTCGACCTGTTGCTCGAATTGCTCGAACAGGTTGAACACACCGTTGCTCGCGGTCAGCGGTTCCGGCGACAGCGCCGGGGCGATCACCGTGCCGACGATGGTCGCGGCGTGTTCGGGCTCCTTGATCATCCGGTTGAGGTCGTTGGCGGTGATGGTCAGGGTGAAGTCGATCGGCGAGTTGTCCGCCTCGCCGCGTTGGGCGGCCGCCTCGTAAACCTTCAGGTCGGTGCTTTGCGCGGCGGTGAAGGCGCGGGAGAAGTAGCCTTTCATGGTTTCGGTGAACTGCACGCCGAGGGTTGGCGGCGCGGCCTGTTTGCGCGGCGCCGACGGCAGCGTGTAGTCGATCGTCCAGCCCCGGTCGGCCGCCAGCAGGCCCATGTTGCGCTCGCTCACGGCGGAGATGGTCAGCAGCGGATTGACCGCCAGTGACGTCGGGATCACCGCGCCGTCGGTCACGTAGAGGTTGGCGTAGACATCGGTGCCGGTCGCACCACTGAACACCTGGCCCTTGTGGTTGACCACGCCTTGCGCGGCGTCTTCGCCCATCACGCAACCGCCCAGCGGATGCACCGAGACGATGCTGTGCTTGAGCAGCTTGGTCCAGATCGGATTCTCGACCCAGATCCCGCCCAGGGCCTTGGTGCTCTGGTACAGCCGTTGGTTGCCGATCTTGAAGTTTTCCTGCTCGCCGACGCCCGGCCAGTCGATGCGCAGTTGATCCTTGCTGTCGAGGACCATGCGTCCCTGGCCGCTGTCGTGGCTCATGATCAGGTAGGTCTGCATGTTATGCAGCGCGCCGTGGTACGGGCCGCGCAGGAAGCTTTCGGCTTCGCGCTCCTTGTACTTCACTTTGCCGCTGAAGGTGTCGTCGGTGGGCTTGCCGATCATCTCGGCGAACCCGGCCATCGCCGGCACCATCGGCCGGCCGAGCGCGCCGGGGATCGAACCCTCCTCGATGACCATGCGACTGCTGCGGTCACCCTCGGTGCGCATGTCGATGATCGAGGTGATGCACGGGCCGACCGGTTGCAGTTCCTTGGCCGAATGCGCGCCGAAACCGATGCCGTTGATGGTCTGCTCGCAGTTATGGCCGAAGCCGAGGATGTCGCCGTTGCCGCTCATGTTCTCGCCGAGCTGGCCGGACATCGCCAGGCCTTTGTCCCGCGAACGCAGCAGAATTTCAGTGGAGCCGAGGGTGCCGGCAGACACCACGACGATATCGGCCTTCACGAACAAGGTCGGTGCGTCGAATTTCTCGCGGCCGCTGTCCAGGTACTGGAAGTGCACGATCCAGCCGTTGCCGTCGCGCTCCAGATGCCGCACCTGGGCCTGGCAGAAAATCTCCGCGCCGTGGTTAGTGGCGTCCGGCAGGTAGTTCATCAGCGTGGTGTTCTTGGCCTTGTTGTTACAGCCCGAAACGCAGTCGCCGCAGTGGTTGCACGGCAGTTGCTCGACGCCGACGTGGTTGAGGTTGTTGGGCAGTTTGTCGAAGGTCACGTTGATCGGCGGCCTGTAGAAGTGCGCGCCTTGCTTGAGGAAGTCCGCGGATTTTTTGTTGGCATCGAGTTTCGGCAGGTTCGGCGCGGTGCTCGGGTAGGGATTGGGTTTGAGCATCTCCCGGGCCTTGGCGTAACCCGCCTTGAGCAAGCCGTCGTGGTCCTCGCGCACCGCCAGTGGCCAGCGCGGATCCTGGAACACATCAACGGTCGGCTCCAGGGAAACATTGGCATTGATCAGCGACGTGCCGCCGAGGCCGCAACCGACCACGACGTTCTGCTGCGCGTTGACGTGCAGATCGAACAGCCCGGTGCGTGAGCCGATGTGGCCGTCCGGATCGTGTACCTGCAATTCCTCGGTCGCGGCGATCATGGTGTTGGGGTATTCGCCGGGCTGGATTTCCCGACCGCGTTCCAGCAGACAGACCTTTTTACCGGCCCGGGACAGGCGCGACGCGGCGATGCCACCGCCGTATCCGGAGCCGATGACGATCACGTCGTAGTGTTCCTTGATTTCGCTGATGGGCGTTGCGATCCGTGTCATGAGGGGAGTCCTCTCTCAGGCAGATGGGGCAACTCTGCGGTTGCCTGCAATCAATGGGCGAACGGGCACCTGGCCTCCGGAAATCCCGACGGCAGTACAACGGTTTGGGGCAGGATCAGGCGCTACAGACGGGCATGCTGATTGGCAGCACGACGCAACGTGCGCTTTCGCGGCGAAGGTGCCGGCAGAGCGCGGGGCGTGCAGGGATTGAGGGCCAGGCGGTGTGGCTGGGTATCCATCACGCGTTCTCCCTGAACCAGATGTGGATAAGTGACGGCTGTCCTTGTGCCATTGCAGTGAAGACAGGCACCGGATCGAAGTCAAGGCAGCCTCTTAGAACTGTATGAAATCTGATCAATTGCCTTTTGGACTAAGCCCGCCGGGGGTGGCAGGGTTTGGCGAACAAGTTATCCACATAGCCACCCACAGCTAATGGGGACAACTGTGGATGAAGTAGAAAAATAATCGAGGTTTTGTGAAGAAAAACCGTGACTTATTCAGAAGCAGTGTTTGCCTGAGCGATTGAGTGTTTTTTGATCAAAACCTTGCAGATCACGGATTACGTGGCTTACAGAGGATGGCGAACACCTTATCCACAGAAGCGCCAACAGAGTTCGGGGGTAACTTGGCGGGTGCTGTGGAAAAGCGCTGGAGGCGTTGATAAATCTGGGCTTGTGTAGAGTTTGGTGGGTAAAAAGGGTGAATTGAACGTTTTTTGATCAAATCCTTGTAAGCCACGTTTTATATGGCTCTTAGCGGATAGCGAACATCTTATCCACAGAAGCGCCAACAGAGATTGGGGGCAAGTCTGCAAGTTGTTCTGGGGAAAAAGCTCGTAAAAACCGCGAGTTAGGCTGGTTGTTTTTTGATCTGAGGGCTGCAGGGCTTGATTGGTATGGGGTTCGGAGAGGGGCGAACATGTTATCCACAGAGTGGTTAACAGGGATTGTGTGTAATTTCCAGTAATTGGATGACTTATGACCGCTGCCCTCACCCCAGCCCTCTCCCGAAACGTCGGACCGCCCGAAGGGAGAGGGAGCCTACGGTGGTGATTTCGCGAAGTACATCGACCTGAACGCTCATCGTGACCTTAGGTTTGCTCGAACCAAGGTCAGAGAGTGGTTGATGCTTGGCAAACCAAGGTCACCGCCGGAGTCGCAGGTCGATGTAAATGGCCTATACACCCCGGTCAGTCCCCTCTCCCTCCGGGCGGTCCGACGTTTCGGGAGGGCTAGGGTGAGGGGCTTCTAGCGGACAACACCTTCTTCGATCAGCAGCTTGAGAATGGCTTCCGCACCAGCCTGCGCCGTCACGCCCTTGAGCACCTGCCCCCCACCCCCACTGGCCTTGGCCGTCGCCGCCTTCATCCGGTCAGCCCCGCTCTTGGCCTTGATCACCTTCAACCGTTTCGGCCGTGGCTTGGCCGGTTGCAGCGTCGCCACCGCAAGCAATTCGTCGTCCACCACTTCCACGTCTTTCGCCTGAAGGACGCCACGCCGCGCCGGGCCGTAAGCACTCTGCCGAGGCTTGGGCGCGGCGTTATCCACAGTCGCCAGAAACGGCAGGCGCACCTTCAGCCGGCGGCGCTGCCCACGGGGCAACGCTTGCAGTACCAGCGCCGAGCCGTCGTTGATCGACTCGACTTGCGCCAGCCCCACCACCAGCGGCCAGCCCAGCCCTTCGGCCAGCAGGAACGGCAGCATCCCCGAACCTTCGCCGGTTTCCGCCTGGCTGCCGGTCAACACCATCTGGGCACCGGCATCTCGCAGATACTCGGTCAATGCCGGCAGCGCGTCGGCGCCAGCCGGTTGTTCCAGCACGTGCATCTGCGCAAGTCCCATGCCCAGATAGGCGCGCAGCGCCGGTTCCGCGATGTCACCGGCGTGCAGCACTTGCAGGTTGTCCCCCGCCAGTTGCAGGCCGAGTTCCACCGCGCGTGCGTCCTGATCGGCGCGGCGCGGGCGGCCGGAAGTCGGGTGGGCGCCGATTGAAACCAGACTGATGATCTTTGTGCTCATAACCGTTCCTTAAGCCGCATCGCGCTTGGCTTCGTTGCGGTAAGCCTCTACCGCCGCGATCAAGGCCTGAAGAATTTCCGCGCTCTCGCCGATTACCGACAGGTCGGCACGCTTGATCATGTCGCAACCCGGATCGAGGTTGATCGCCACCACCTTGTCGCAGGCACCGATGCCTTGCAGGTGCTGGATCGCCCCGGAAATCCCCACGGCCACGTAAACCCGCGCCGTAACCCAGGTGCCGGACGCGCCGACCTGACGGTCGCGGGCCATGAAGCCATCGTCCACGGCCACCCGTGAAGCGCCTTCGGTGGCGCCGAGAGCGGCGGCGGTCTGGTGGAAAAGCGCCCAGTCCTTGACCCCGTTGCCGCCGGAAAAGATGAACTCGGCCTCGGCCATCGGGATCGCTGCCGGGTCCACCGCTACGGCGCCCAGATCCTCGATCCGCGACAGGCTGCGCGCCACAGGTGTGGATAACTCCACCGGCAACGCTTCGTGACGGGTTTCGCTGACGGGTTCGGCACATTCGGCGGACGCCAGAATCAACCGCGCCACCGGGCGGGCGAGATCCTGCAACCCCGCACCGGCGCGGCCGATGCACTCCTGATCCTTGACCTGCCACACCCGTGTCGCCGGGCGCTCGCCCAGTGCAGCGGCAAAGCGCCGACCGAGTTCGCCGCCCCCGCTGCGGCTGTCCGGCAGCAGCCAGTGACGCGGGTTGAACTGGTTATCCACAGCCCGCAGGCCCTGGATGCGTTGTTCCGGTGCATAACCGCTGAACTGTTCGCCTTCAAGCACCAGCAAGCGGTCAACACCCGCCGTGGCGAAAGCGTTTTCCTTGTGCTCGCCGAACACCACCGCCAGCACCGCGCCGTCGCTGCCGGCCAGTTGATGAGCCAGACCAAGCAGGTCGCGGTCGTGGCTGCTCAAGCGGCCGCCCACCATGTCCGGCACCACGCTGATGTAGAACGCCGGGGCCGGCACCTGATGCAGCGGCAATTGCACTTCAACCGCTGCCGAACGTTTGACCGCCCCGCCCTGCTGGGCGCCACTGCGGTCGATGCGCTTGATGCCGTTCGGCCCAATGAAACCGATGCCGTGCAGGTTCTTGCGGATGATCCCGTTGGGGCCCATCCAGCTGTGTTGCGCCGGCTGCATGGCCGCGTGCAGCGGGTGCAGGCGGTTGCGCGCAATCCATTCGGCGCGGGGGTCGCGGCGGATAATGTCGCTCATCAGTGGGCCTCCGCAGGTTCACGTTTGGCCGGGGTGGCAGGCTTGTTCGGGGCGGCGTCTTCGAGCAGCGCGTCGGCCACCAGCTCGGCGATGTCCTTGATCAGCGGACGCGGTTCGACCACGCCTTCGAGCATCGCCGTGCACTGTGGACAACCTACCGCTACCAACTCGGCGCCGGTCTCGCGGATGTCTTCCATGCGCATGTCGGGGATCCGCTGCTTGCCCGGAATGTCGGTGATCGGCGCCCCGCCACCGCCGCCGCAGCAGCGCGAACGGAAGCCGGAACGTTGCATTTCCTTGATCTCGATGCCGAGGGCGCGCAGCACTTCGCGCGGCGCCTCGTACTCGCCGTTGTAACGGCCGAGGTAGCACGGATCGTGATAGGTCACGCTGTTGCCTTTGTGCTGACCGAGGTTCAGCGCGCCGGCCTGAATGATTTCCGCCAGGTAGGTGCTGTGGTGCTGCACGAGGTAGTTGCCATCGAACGCGCCGTACTCGTTTTTCAGCACATGGAAGCTGTGCGGATCGCAGGTAACGATGCGGTTGAAGCTGTACTTGGCCAGGGTCTGGATGTTGCGCTTGGCGAGCAACTGGAAGGTCGCTTCGTCACCCAGACGTCGGGCCACGTCGCCGCTGTCGCGTTCCTCCAGCCCGAGCACCGCGAAGTCGACCTTGGCCGCCTTCAGCACTTTGACGAACGCACGCAGAGTGCGCTGGTTGCGCATGTCGAAGGCGCCATCGCCGACCCAGAACAGCACGTCGGTGGATTTCTTCTCGCTGAGCAAGTTGAGGTTCAGGTCCGCCGCCCAGTTCATCCGACCGCCCGGGGCGAAACCGCCAGGGTTGTCGGTGGCAATCAGGTTCTCCAGGACTTCGGCGCCCTTGTTCGGGGTCGCGCCTTTTTCCAGGGTCAGGTGCCGGCGCATGTCGACGATGGCATCGACGTGCTCGATCATCATCGGGCATTCCTCGACACAGGCGCGGCAGGTGGTGCACGACCACAGGGTTTCGGCATCGACCAGACCGTTGACGATCGGTTGATGCGGATTGCCTGAGTGTTCTCCTACAGGCTTGCCCGGATAGGGGCTGCCGGCGAACTGGGCATCGGTGCCGCCGGCGAGGCCGACGACCATGTCCTGAATCAGCTTCTTCGGGTTCAACGGCTGGCCGGCGGCGAACGCCGGGCAGGCTGCTTCGCACTTGCCGCACTGCACGCAGGCGTCGAAACCGAGCAACTGGTTCCAGGTGAAATCCTTGGGTTTCTCCACGCCCAGCGGCGCGGTCGGATCATTCAGGTCCAGCGGTTTCAAACCGGTGGAACGACCGCCGCCAAAGCGCTCGGCGCGACGGTGCCAGGCCAGGTGCAGGGCACCGGCGAAGGCGTGTTTCATCGGGCCGCCCCAGGTCATGCCGAAGAACAGCTCGGACACGCCCCACAACACGCCGATCCCGAGAATCGCTGCCAGCACCCAGCCGCCGAAGTTCTCCGGCAGGATCCCGGCCACCGGCAAGGTCACCAGGAAGAACGAGGCCGAGAACGCCAGCAGGCTTTTCGGCAGGCGCATCCACGGGCCTTTCGACAGCCGCGACGGCGGATTGAGCCGACGCCGATAAACGAAGATCGCCCCGACGAACATCACCGCCGTCATCAGCAGCAATGCGTAGCCAAGAATGCGGTTATGCAGGCCGAAACCGTGCACCAGAATCGCCAGCACGATCGACGCCACCGCACCGCCCGCCGTGGCGACGTGGGTGTTGGCGATGTATTTGTCCCGCGCCACCACGTGGTGCAGATCGACCATGTAACGCTTGGGCATGGCGAACAGGCCGCCGATCAGATCGACCTTCGAGGCCCGGCCCCGACGCCACATGGCCACCCGCCGCAACGCCCCCAGCACCGCAAGGGCCAGGGCTGCGAACAACAGGATTGGAAGAAGGGTGTTCAACATGGTGAAGCTCCCACCAGTACAGCCTGGAGAAACACGTTCGGCGTGTTCCTGTGGGAGCGAGCTTGCTCGCGAAAGCGCCGGGTCAGTCGATGCAGCGGTGACTGACAGCATGCATTCGCGGGCAAGCCCGCTCCCACAGGGTCATGTGCAAACCTTTAGAAGTCTTTGCACAACCGCAGGGCGTCATAGATCGCAGCGTGGGTATTACGCTGCGCCACGCAGTCACCGATGCGGAACAGCAAGTAACCGTCGCCGTTACTGCTCAACGAAGGTTGCGGCTGGATCGCGAACAGCGCCTCGACATCGATCTGGCCCTTGTTGCGCGAGCCGTCCTTGAGGGCGTAGTAGATTTCTTCATCCGGGCGCACGCCGTTCTCGACGACCACCTGATCCACCACCCGCTCCTCTTTGGCGCCGGTGTATTCGTTCTCCAGCACGGCGACCAGCTTGTCGCCTTCGCGGTAGACCTTCTCCAGCATCATGTCGCCGGTCATGATCACTTCTTTCGGGTACATGCTGCGGTAGTAGGTCGGGAACGACGTACCGCCGATGGCCACGCCCGGCTTGATGTCGTCGGTGACGATCTCGACCTGGCTGCCCTTGTCGGCGAGGAAGTCCGCCACCGACATCCCGGTGAACTCGCAGATGGTGTCGTAGACCAGCACGTTCTTGCCCGGCGCGACCTTGCCGTCGAGCACGTCCCAGCTGCTGACCACCAGCCCTTCGGCGGCGCCCCAGTGTTCGTTCTGTTCCAGGTACGGGTGACCGCCGACCGCCAGCACCACGATGTCCGGACGCAGGTCCATGATGGTGTCGGCATCGGCAGCAGTGCCCAGGCGCAGGTCGACTTTCAGGCGTGCCAGCTCCAGCTGGAACCAGCGGGTGATACCGGCGATCTGGTCGCGCTGCGGCGCTTTCGAAGCCGTAGTGATCTGCCCGCCGATGAATTCTTTCTTCTCGAACAGGGTCACGTCGTGGCCACGTTCGGCCGCCACGCGAGCAGCTTCCATCCCCGCCGGGCCCGCACCGACGATCACCACCTTGCGTTTCGGCCCGGTGGATTTTTCGATGATGTGCGGCACGCCCATGTATTCGCGGGAAGTCGCGGCGTTCTGGATGCACAGCACGTCCAGCCCCTGGTACTGACGGTCGATGCAATAGTTGGCGCCGACGCATTGTTTGATCTGGTCGATCTGGCCCATCTTGATCTTGGCGATCAGGTGCGGGTCAGCGATGTGGGCGCGGGTCATGCCGACCATGTCGACGTAACCGCCCTCCAGAATCCGCGTGGCCTGGTTCGGGTCCTTGATGTTCTGCGCGTGCAGCACCGGAACCTTGACCACTTCCTTGATCCCGGCCGCCAGGTGCAGGAACGGCTCCGGCGGGTAACTCATGTTCGGAATCACGTTGGCCAGGGTGTTGTGGGTATCGCAACCCGAGCCGACGACGCCGATGAAATCGAGCATGCCGGTGTCGTCGTAATACTTGGCGATCTGCTTCATGTCCTCGTGGGACAGACCGTCCGGGTGGAACTCGTCACCGCAGATGCGCATGCCGACGCAGAAGTCGTCACCGACTTCGGCACGTACGGCTTTCAGGACTTCCAGACCGAACTTCATCCGGCCTTCAAAGGTGCCGCCCCATTCGTCGGTCCGCTTGTTGACGCGCGGGCTCCAGAACTGGTCGATCATGTGCTGGTGCACCGCCGACAGTTCGACGCCGTCCAGACCACCGGCCTTGGCGCGGCGCGCGGCTTGCGCGTAGTTGCCGATCACCCGCCAGATTTCTTCCGGTTCAATGGTCTTGCAGGTAGCGCGGTGCACCGGTTCGCGGATGCCCGACGGCGACATCAGGGTCGGCCAGTGGAAACCGTCCCAACGGGAGCGACGGCCCATGTGGGTAATCTGGATCATGATCTTGGCGCCATGCTTGTGCATGGCGTCGGCGAGATTCTGGAAGTGCGGGATGATCCGGTCGGTGGACAGGTTCACCGAACTCCACCATTGCTGCGGGCTGTCGATCGCCACCACGGACGAACCGCCACAGATCGCCAGGCCGATGCCGCCCTTGGCTTTCTCTTCGTAATATTTGACGTACCGTTCGGTGGTCATGCCGCCGTCGGTCGCGTAGACCTCGGCGTGCGCGGTGCTGAGCACGCGGTTGCGGATGGTCAGTTTGCCAATTTGAATTGGCTGGAACATTGCTTCGAAAGCCATGGCGGGTTCCTCGACTTACAACGGCTTGACGGTGAACAGGCCGTCGTCGTGGCCTTCTTCGGAGCCACCGTAGACCTGCTCGGCCACGGTGCGGATCTTGCTGCCGCGAGCGGCGAGGATCTGGTCCATGGCCCCGGCAAACCAGCCGGTGAACATGTAGTCGACCTTGCGCCCGACCTTGCCGTAGACGTAGACGAATGCGGAGTGTTCGAGCTTGACGCTGGCGGTGCCTTTGTCGAGGTCGATGTCCTGGATCTTGAACAGGCCCCAGCCGCGCTGCGACAGACGCTTCATGTAGTGTTCGAACACCGCTACGCCTTCCAGGCCATGGCACTCGGCTTCTTTTTCACACCAGTGCCAGGCGGACTTGTAGCCGGCCTTGTAGAGAATTTCGGCATAGGCGTCGGCGCCCAGCACTTCCTCGATGCCCATGTGGTTGTTGACGAAGAAATGCCGCGGCACGTACAGCATCGGCAGGGCGTCGGAGGTCCAGACACCGGTCTCGCTGTCGACTTCGATTGGCAATTGCGGGGCGATCTTGGCCATGGAAACTTAACTCCAGAAAAATTTTGGTGTTGCCCCCGGCGCGGACGGCCGGGGGAAAGTATTCAGAGAAGCGGCTTACTCGCCCCAGACGTCCTTGAGGACGTTCACCCAGTTTTCACCCATGATCTTGCGCACGACGCGCTCGGAGTGGCCGCGCTTGAGCAGGGTTTCGGTCAGGTTCGGGAACTCGCCGACGGTGCGGATGCCCAGCGGGTTGATGATCTTGCCGAAGTTGGTCAGACGGCGGGCGTAGCCCTTGTCGTGGGTCAGGTATTCGAAGAAGTCCTGACCGTGCCCCTGGGTGAAGTCGGTGCCGATGCCGATGGCGTCTTCGCCGACGATGTTCATGGTGTATTCGATGGCTTCGGCGTAGTCGTCGATGGTCGAATCGATGCCCTTGGCCAGGAACGGCGCGAACATGGTCACGCCGACGAAACCGCCGTGGTCAGCAATGAACTTAAGCTCTTCATCGGACTTGTTGCGCGGGTGCTCTTTCAGCCCCGACGGCAGGCAGTGGGAATAGCAGACCGGTTTTTTCGATTCGAGGATGACTTCCTCGGAAGTCTTGGAGCCGACGTGGGACAGGTCGCACATGACGCCGACACGGTTCATCTCGGCGACGATCTCGCGACCGAAGCCCGACAGACCGCCGTCACGTTCGTAGCAACCGGTGCCCACCAGGTTCTGGGTGTTGTAGCACATCTGCACGATGCCGACGCCGAGCTGCTTGAACACTTCGACGTAACCGATCTGGTCTTCAAACGCGTGGGCGTTCTGGAAGCCGAAGAGGATGCCGGTCTTGCCCTGCTCCTTGGCCTTGCGGATGTCGGCAGTGGTGCGGACGGGGATCACCAGGTCACTGTTCTCGCGGATCAGTTTCTGGCTGGCGGCGATGTTGTTGACCGTGGCCTGAAAGCCCTCCCACACCGACACAGTGCAGTTGGCCGCCGTCAGACCGCCCTTGCGCATGTCTTCGAACAGCTCGCGGTTCCATTTGGCAATGATCAGACCGTCGATAACGATGCTGTCGGCGTGTAATTCGGCTGGGCTCATCAGGCGTCCCCTTATTGGCGATTCATGCGCCGAATCGTCTGCCGGCGCTTTGGGGCCAGCATATGCCTCGGTGCGCGACCAGCCGGGTGCAAAAACGACAGGGGAATTGCCGAAAGCGTCAATCCGCGACAAAGGGTCGCCAACCGGTCCGACCAGCCACCTGTTCAAGCCCGCGAGCTTGAGCCAGAATCTTGCGCATCTTGGATACACCACTGGATTAGAGCGGCGACAACCATGAAATCGATCTTCCTGGCCCTGGCACTGATTGCGACCGGCGTACACGCCGCCGAAGAGTCCGACAACAACCCGTGCGACGCGGTGGAAAACGACATCCAGACGCTGGAATGCTCGGCCTACAGCCGCACCACCGCCGAGGACCTGCTCAAGGACAACTACGCCAGCCTGAACGAGCGCATGCAGACGACCTACGGCAAGAACCCGGCGCAACTGGCCGACATCACCGCCAAAATCAAGGCCGCCCAGCAACAATGGCTGAAAACCCGCGACGCCGACTGCGCCGTCGAAGCCTTCCCGGCGACGGACGGCAGCAAGGCGTTCAAGATTGCGCAGAACGATTGCGTGGCGCGGATGAGTGACGAGCGGTCGGAGTTTTTGGAGTCGATTGGGCAGGAGTAATCGATTATTGACTGAAGAAAGCTGGAAGTATTTTTCAGCTTTCTGATGCAAAAGAACCTTTTCCCACAAAACGTTCAGATCTGCCCCACATCACCTGTCCGAAGCCGCTGTTCTAGAGGCTTTGCGCGCAACATGCCGTCAAATGTTGTTTATTGGCCACCTGAAAAATATAAGCAAAGATTCGCAAATCTTATAAAAGACTTATATTCTGCCATGAACAGCATCCACTGGACTCGAAAGGCCGTTAAGCAACTCCTGAAATTGCATTCCGCTCATCAGTGTCAGGTCAGAGATGCCATCACGGTGCTTGCTGACATGCCTGATGTGGGCAATGTGAAAGCACTGGTTGGTCATGACTACGCTTATCGGCTGCGTGTCGGTAATTACCGAGTCATGTTCGACTGGGATGGCGCGATCAAAGTGGTCAGTATTCAAGAGGTAAAAAAACGCGATGAACGCACTTACTGACATCCAAATCATCAATGATTCCGAGGGTAAACCCGCTTTCGTAGTCATTCCGTATGCGCAATATGTGGCGCAGAAAATGGAGCCTGACCTGATTCCCCATGAGGTGGTCAGTCGCATTGTCGACGGGGCAACTCCGATCAGGGCCTGGCGCGAACATCTCAACCTGACCCAGGAAGAAGTGGCGAAACGCATGGGTATTTCGCAGCCGGCTTTTGCCCAACAGGAAACCGTTGCAAAGCCGCGCAAGGCCACTCGCGAGAAGATTGCAGCGGCATTTGGCATCACCGCCAACCAGCTTGAGCTGTAAGCTGCACCTCTTCAGCCAATCAAGGGATTCACATGAACATCTGCGGTATCGAAATCAAAGGCAGTGAAGCGATCATCGCCGTGGCGTCCCTCGACGGTTCGGTGCTGAGCCATGTGGCGCTGAGCACCAAAAAGATCGCTTTGGAGGATGACGACGAGGCGGCCAACGTGAAGCTGTTCGCGGCTCAGGTGGCGTCGTTCGTACGCGAGAACTCCATCGATCGCATCGCGATCAAGAAGCGCAGCAAAAAGGGTGAGTTTGCCGGTGGGCCGACCACGTTCAAGATCGAGGGTGTGTTTCAGCTGCTGGACGGTTGCGAGGTGACGCTGCTGTCGCCGCAGACGATCAACGCCCAGGCCAAGAAGCACAACTTCGAACTGCCGGGCACGCTGAACAAGTATCAGCATGAAGCCTACAAGGCTGCGTGCTCGGCATTGGTGAAGAAATAACTAGCGCGCCTTGCGCGCGCTCAGCCAGTCACCGAAGGACTTGTCCTCCAGTGCGTAGCCTCCACGGCTCGACTTCCACACCAGCTCCTTGTCGCGCAGGGCATCGATGCAGGCCTGAATGGTCTGGGTGCCCGGCACCACGTCGCTGCCCATGTTCTCCAGTGCCTTGCCGACTGCCATGAGCGTGCTGTCAGTGAACGGAGCAAAAGGCTCGTTGTTCTGTGAGCGCTCCACCATCACCTCCAGCACGGCGCGCTGAGGGATGGTCAGAGCGTTCCAGGCGCTCTCGAACTCGGTCCACACGCCTGCGCGCAACAATTCGGCTCGGCTGTGCAGCAGCTGCCCCAGATTGCTGGCCTCGCCCAGTTCCAGTGCCACTTCACCAATGATGGTGCGCAACATTTCCGGGCGCCGCCCCACCAACTCGAAGGCCTCATCGATATCGGCAGCGCTGAACTGATTGGTCTCGGCCAGATGGGCGTTGAGGTGCAAGGTGTACGCCTGGGTGAACTCTTTCCCCAGCAATGGAAAGGGCGTGATGCTGGAGCCGAAGAACGGTTGGCTCTTGCCCAGCACCAGGTGCGCGAGTTTGTCGCGATTGGAACCGGTGAACACCAGGTGCAAACCGCTGCCCTCACCTTCACGTCCCTGGTTGAGCTGATCCCGCGCTGCCTTCAGGGCAAACATCGCGTTGATGCCGGCGGCGGTGGTCAGCGCATGCTGGGCTTCATCGATCACCAGCACTACGGATTTTTCGGCGGCGCTGTGGAGCAGTTCCAGCGCTTGCGTCAGGGTCGCGCCGGCCGGCAGTTGCGGCTTGGTGAAATCCCAGGACAAGGTGCGCAGAAAGCTGAGTTTTTCGATGCCGATATTCTTCGCCAGTTTGCGGATGCCCTTTTCAAAGGGGACCAACGCGCCTGCAATGGCACTGGCGATCAAGTCAGCAGGGTCTTTTTCCTTGTCGGCCCACAGGTCGACATAAACCGTCAGCCAGCCACGGGCCTGGCATTCCGGGATCAGGTCCTCGCGCAAAAAGGTACTTTTGCCCGTGCGACGCGGCGCTGCCAGAAAAAGGCCGGAGGTGAAATCCTGCAGACCTGCACCCACCAGACCATCGGCAACGCTGCGGGCCAGAGCGGGGCGGCGGAAGACGAAACCGTTGTTTCTGGACATGGTTTTACACTCAATTATTCAAACGACTGTAATTTATACCTGAAAGTATAATTAAGTATAATCGTCCGTCAAACAGTCTCCCGTCGCCGGTCCTCCCGTGGACACCGGGCAAATTTCGCCCGGTAGCTGCGGGTGAAATACGACGGTGATTCAAACCCGCAGGCGATGCTGACTTCGAGCACGCTCATGTCGGTCTGGCGCAACAGCTGCCGGGCTTTCTCCAGCCGCAAGCGCAGATAGAAATTGCTCGGCGTGTCGTTCAGGTGCAGGCGAAACAGGCGCTCAAGTTGCCGGCGGGTCACCTTGATCGATTCCGCCAGTTCCAGCGTGGTCAGCGGTGGTTCGCTGTGCTGCTCCATCTCGCCGATCACATGCACCAGCTTCTTGTTGCTGATGCCGTAGCGCGTGGCGACTTCCATGCGCTGGTGGTCTTTGCGCGGACGAATTCGCCCCAATACGAACTGCTCGCTGACCTGGATCGCCAGTTGCGGGCCGTGGGCCTGGGCGATCAGGTCGAGCATCAAGTCGATGGAAGCGGTACCGCCGGCAGACGTGATGCGCCGACGGTCGATCTCGAACAGCTCCTGGGTGACGCTGAGCTGTGGATAAGATTCCTTGAAGGCGTCGATGGCCTCCCAGTGCAGAGTCAGGCGATGACCATCGAGCAGGCCCGCCTCGGCAAGGACGAAGCTGCCGGTGTCGATGGCGCCGAGGGTCACGCCTTCGTTGTCCAGCCGTCGCAGCCAGTGCTCCAGCGCCGGGGTAGCGAACTTCAGCGGTTCGAACCCGGCGATCACCAGCAGCGTCGCCCCTTTCTTCAGCGGTTCCAGCGCCGCATCGGCGTTGACCGACATTCCATTACTCGCCAGCACCGCTCCACCATCGGCGCTCAAGACGTGCCAGCGGTACAACTCGCCGCGAAAGCGGTTGGCCACCCGCAGCGGTTCGATCGCAGAGATGAAACCGATGGCGGAAAAACCCGGCATCAACAGAAAGTAGAAATCCTGGGACATGGCGCGCACTCGATTCGCGGGTAGCGTGCAACGTTGATACGCCAGTTGTCGGCGGCATTCAAGAGCACAGGTCGCTGCAGTGCAAGAGCTGGTCGCCGCAGTGCGTTTTTACAGGGGCATAGCTGCGTAATTTGGCATCACCGGCACGACAGATGCCGGAACCCACAATAACGACCTGCCGAGGAACCCGACATGAAACGACTGATCAGCAGCTGTGTTCTCGCACTCAGTGGTACCGCGTTTTTAAGCGCCAGTGTCATGGCGGCCGATTCCGCATCGTGTCAGAACGTGCGCATGGGCGTGGTGAACTGGACCGACGTGATCGCCACCAGCGCCATGGCCCAGGTTCTGCTCGACGGCCTCGGCTACAGCACCAAACAGACCAGCGCCTCCCAGCAAATCGTCTTCGCCGGCATCCGCGACCAGCGTCTGGACCTGTTCCTCGGCTACTGGAACCCGCTGATGACCCAGACCATCACCCCGTTCGTCGACGCCAATCAGGTCAAAGTCCTCCAGGCACCGAGCCTCAAGGACGCCCGCGCCACCCTCGCCGTGCCGACCTATCTGGCGGACAAGGGTCTGAAAACCTTCGCCGACATCGCCAAGTTCGAGAAAGAACTGGGCGGCAAGATCTACGGCATCGAGCCAGGCTCGGGGGCCAACACTCAGATCAAGGCGATGATCGCCAAGAACCAGTTCGGCCTCGGCAAGTTCCAACTCGTGGAATCGAGCGAGGCCGGCATGCTCGCCGCCGTCGATCGCGCGGTGCGCCGCAAGGAAGCCGTGGTGTTCTTCGGCTGGGCGCCGCACCCGATGAACGTCAACGTGCAGATGACTTATCTGACCGGCAGCGACGACGCCCTCGGCCCGAACGAAGGCATGGCCACCGTATGGACCGTCACCGCGCCGAAATACGCCGAACAATGCCCGAACGTCAGCCGCCTGCTGAGCAACCTGACGTTCACCGCCGAAGACGAGAGCCGGATGATGCAGCCGCTGCTCGATCACAAGGACGCTTTCGAATCGGCCAAACAATGGCTCAAAGATCACCCGCAGGACAAACAACGCTGGCTCGAAGGCGTGACCACCTTCGATGGCAAACCGGCGGCTGAAAACCTCCAGCTCACCAGCAAATAAACCGCAACGAATGAACCACTTCGCAGCCCGCCATGGGCTGCGAACAGACCCATCACGCCTGAAGGAAAACGCACCATGAACCACGACGTCATCATCACCTGCGCACTCACCGGTGCTGGCGACACGACCGCCAAGAGCCCTCACGTGCCGGTCACTCCGAAACAGATCGCCGCAGCCGCCGTGGAAGCGGCCAAGGCCGGCGCCACGGTCGTGCACTGCCACGTCCGCGACCCGCAGACCGGCAAGTTCAGCCGCGACGTGGCGCTGTACCGCGAAGTCATGGAGCGCATCCGCGAAGCCGACGTCGACATCATCGTCAACCTCACCGCCGGCATGGGTGGCGACCTGGAAATCGGCCCGGGCGAGAACCCGATGGAGTTCGGTCCGAACACCGATCTGGTCGGCCCGCTGACCCGTCTGGCCCACGTCGAAGAACTGCTGCCGGAAATCTGCACCCTGGATTGCGGCACCCTGAACTTCGGCGACGGCGACACCATTTACGTCTCCACCCCGGCCCAACTGCGGGCTGGTGCCAAGCGCATCACCGAGCTGGGCGTGAAGGCGGAGCTGGAGATTTTCGACACCGGTCACCTGTGGTTCGCCAAACAGATGATCAAGGAAGGCCTGCTCGACAATCCGCTGTTCCAGCTGTGCCTGGGCATCCCGTGGGGCGCCCCGGCGGACACCACCACCATGAAAGCCATGGTCGACAACCTGCCTGCCGATGCGGTGTGGGCCGGGTTCGGCATCGGCCGGATGCAGATGCCGATGGCCGCGCAAGCGGTGCTGCTCGGCGGCAACGTGCGGGTCGGTCTGGAAGACAACCTGTGGCTGGACAAAGGCGTGCTGGCGACCAACGGCCAACTGGTCGAACGCGCCAGCGAAATCCTCAGCCGCCTTGGCGCCCGCGTGCTGACCCCGGCTGAAGGTCGCAAGAAGATGGGCCTGACCCAGCGCGGCTAATTCGAATTCACCTCTGATCCTGTGGGAGCGGGCTTGCTCGCGAAGAGGCTGGTACATCCGAAGCATCTTCATCAGCAGTGCCGCCGCATTCGCGAGCAAGCCCGCTCCCACAGGGAATCACCGAATTTTCCTAGGAAATCACCATGAGCTTTATCACCGAAATCAAAACCTTCGCAGCACTCGGCAGCGGCGTCATCGGCAGCGGCTGGGTCGCCCGCGCCCTCGCCCACGGCCTCGACGTGGTGGCCTGGGACCCGGCGCCGGGCGCTGAAGCGGCGCTGCGCAAACGCGTGGCCAATGCCTGGGGCGCGCTGGAGAAAAACGGTCTGGCGCCGGGTGCTTCGCAAGATCGCTTGCGGTTTGTCGCGACCATTGAAGAGTGCGTGCGCGATGCGGACTTCATCCAGGAAAGCGCCCCGGAACGCCTCGAACTGAAACTGGAGCTGCACAGCAAGATCAGCGCAGCGGCCAAGCCCAATGCCCTGATCGGTTCCAGCACTTCCGGCCTGTTGCCAAGCGAGTTCTACGAGAGCTCGACCCATCCGGAACGTTGCGTGGTCGGTCACCCGTTCAACCCGGTCTACCTGCTGCCGCTGGTGGAAGTGGTCGGCGGCAAGAACACCGCGCCGCAAGCGGTTCAAGCGGCGATGAAAGTCTACGAATCCCTCGGCATGCGCCCACTGCATGTGCGCAAGGAAGTGCCGGGCTTCATCGCCGACCGCCTGCTCGAAGCGCTGTGGCGCGAGGCGCTGCACCTGGTCAACGACGGTGTGGCGACCACCGGAGAGATCGATGATGCGATCCGCTTTGGTGCCGGTCTGCGCTGGTCGTTCATGGGCACGTTCTTGACTTACACCCTGGCCGGTGGCGATGCCGGCATGCGTCACTTCATGTCGCAGTTCGGCCCGGCGTTGCAGTTGCCGTGGACGTACCTGCCGGCACCGGAGCTGACCGACAAGTTGATCGACGATGTGGTGGATGGCACCAGCGATCAACTGGGCCGACACAGTATTTCGGCGCTGGAACGCTATCGTGATGATTGCTTGCTGGCGGTGCTTGAGGCGGTGAAGACCACCAAAGAAAAGCACGGGATGAGTTTCAGCGAGTGATGTGTCTGGCTTGAAACCGCAGCCCTCACCCTAACCCTCCCGAAACGTCGGACCGCCCAAGGGGAGAGGGGACTGACCGCAGTGAATGTACGAGCTACACCGACCTGAAAGTCCCGAGTCGAACTCAGCTCTTGAAAAGCTTGAAGATCGGCTCCCTTTCCCCCTCGCCCCCTTGGGGGCGGTCCGACGTTTCGGGAGGGCTGGGGTGAGGGGGTAAATCTCACAACCACCAAACATCCAACTGCTGGAATCCGATATGCCCTCTCTAACCACCTACCAAACCAAAATAATCCCCGACTGGGTCGACTACAACGGCCACCTGCGCGACGCCTTCTATCTGCTGATTTTCAGCTACGCCACCGACGCCCTGATGGATCGCCTCGGCATGGACAGCAACAACCGCGGAGCCAGCGGTCACTCGTTGTTCACCCTCGAACTGCACCTCAACTACCTGCACGAAGTGAAGCTCGACGCCGAAGTCGAAGTGCGCACGCAGATCATCGGCCACGACCAGAAACGCCTGCACCTCTATCACAGCCTGCACCTGGCCGGCGGCGACAAGGAGCTGGCCGGTAACGAACAGATGCTGCTGCACGTCGACCTCGCCGGGCCACGTTCCGCACCGTTCACCCCGGACACCCTGGGCCGTCTGCAAGCCATCGTCGCCGAGCAGGCCGACCTGCCCGCCCCTGCTTACATCGGCCGGGTTATCGCCCTGCCTCCAGCCCGGTAAATCCATCCATCGCAAGGAGCCGCCATGCAAACCGCCGCTGCTGTTGCCGATTTCCGTACCTATCCGTTGATCAGCGCGCTGAACGGCGTGCAGAGCCTGGCGGATCGCGTCTTGATTGAATGGGCCGACGGGCGTGTCAGCCCGTTCCACCACGTGTGGCTACGCGACAACTGTCCGTGTCCGCACTGCGTCTACAGCGTCACCCGCGAGCAAGTGTTCGAGATCGTCGATGCGGCTCCCGACCTGTCGCCCTCCGCCGCGCATATCGACACCGATGGCTGCCTGCGTATCGACTGGCAGGACGGCCACCTCAGCCGCTTCGATGCAGGCTGGCTGCGGGCCCACGCCTATGACGACGAATCCCGCGCCGAACGCCTCTCCGCCAGGCCGAAACCCTTCCTGTGGCGCAGCGATTTGCAGTTGCCGGTGTTCGACTATGCAGCCCTGATGAACGACAACGCCGCACTGCTGCAATGGTTGCTGGCGGTACGCGACATCGGCTTGACCCAGGTGCGCGGCGTACCCACCGAACCCGGCTCGCTGAAGCTGATCGCCCAGCGCATTTCGTTCATCCGCGAGAGCAACTTCGGCGTGCTGTTCAACGTGCAATCCAAGGCCGATGCCGACAGCAATGCCTACACCGCTTTCAACCTGCCATTGCACACGGATCTGCCGACCCGCGAGCTGCAACCGGGGCTGCAATTTCTGCATTGCCTGGTGAACGACGCCGAGGGTGGCGAGAGCATTTTCGTCGACGGTTTTGCGATTGCCGAAGCGTTGCGCCAGGAGGATCCCGCGTCGTTTCAGGCGCTGTGCGAGATCCCGGTGGAGTTTCGCAACAAGGACCGCCACAGCGACTATCGCTGCCTCGCGCCGATCATCGCTCTGGATGCCTTGGGCCGGGTTGCGGAAATCCGCATGGCCAATTTTCTGCGCGGCGCGTTCGACACGTCAGTGGCGCAAATGCCCCTGCTGTATCGCGCTTACCGGCGCTTCATCGCCATGACCCGCGAACCACGTTTCCGGCTGATGCAGCGGCTCAATCCGGGCGAGTTGTGGTGCTTCGACAACCGCCGCACCCTGCATGCGCGCAATGCGTTCGACCCGTCCACCGGGGCCCGGCACTTTCAAGGCTGCTACATCGATCGGGATGAGTTGCTGTCGCGGATTCTGGTGTTGCAGCGCTAGACCGCGTCAGCCTTATTCGCGAGCAAGCCCGCTCCCACATTTCACCGCGTTCCCATGAATGAACGCGGTCACCTGTGGAAGCGGGCTTGCTCCGGGCGGCGTTCCGACGAAAGCGTCAGATCAAGCAACACACCTCTCCCGGATTCACAGGCAAAAAAACCCCGATACAAGCCGTGACAGGATCGGGGCGAGGGTACTGTTGAGGAGCTGCCGTGCCGAGGGTGACCAAACCTTCGTGAAGCGAGCTGAGGCCAGTGTGCCCACTCCCCGGTACCACGAGTTAGCCGAAAACGACCTGTTCATAGCCGTCGCGGCCACTGCGACAAATCGCCCTTGCCGTGCCTGTGCAGGCCTACCAGAATCGAGTCACGACCTCCGTTGCCGAAGAAGGATTCGCGTCATGATGTATGCCGATTTGATCGATCAGGAAGACCTGTTGGGCCAGCTCAAGTCGTTGGGATTCGAAGTGCCGTCGGGCTCAACTGCCCTGCAGGCCTGCGAGTGCGCGGTGCGGGGTCTGGACGATGTACGGGCCAACACGCTGCGCACCATGGTCAAGCAGATGTACACCAGCAGCGCGAGCATTCAGCCGACCGTGCGCGAAGCCATCGACAAGCAGTTGCTGCCGGCCCTGGCGCAGTATCAGCAAACCCGCGCCTGACATCTGACCGAAAAAAAGATCGCAGCCTGCGACAGTGCCTTTCCTGAAGGCGCTGTCGCAGGCTGCGATCTTTCGTTTTAGAGACGCACGCTGGCGAAGGTCGACTCGTTGCGCGCCTGGCTCAGCGCCGACATCGGCCCGGACAGCGGCGACATCACGATGGCCTGCGGCAGCGGCAGCATCGCCACCTGCTGGGTGGTGTTGGAACCGACGCGCTCGTCACGCGGTGGAATGCCGAAATATTCGCGGTAGCACTTGGAGAAGTGCGGCGTCGACACGAAGCCGCAGACCGACGCCACTTCGATGATCGACATCGGCGTCTGTTTGAGCAGTTGCCGGGCACGGATCAGGCGCAGCTTGAGGTAGTAGCGCGACGGCGAGCAATGCAGGTATTTCTGGAACAGGCGCTCGAGCTGGCGACGGGACACGGCGACGTACACCGCCAGTTCGTCGAGGTCGATCGGCTCTTCCAGGTTGGCTTCCATCAGCGCGACGATTTCCTGCAACTTCGGCTGGTTGGTGCCGAGCATGTGCTTGAGCGGCACACGCTGGTGATCCTGCTCGTTGCGAATGCGTTCGTAGACAAACATCTCGGAGATCGCGGCGGACAGTTCACGGCCGTGATCGCGGCTGATCAGGTGCAGCATCATGTCCAGCGGCGCGGTGCCCCCGGAGCTGGTGAAACGGTTGCGGTCGAGGGTGAACAGACGGGTGCTCATCGCCACGCGAGGGAAAGCTTCCTGCATTGCCGCCAGACATTCCCAGTGCACGCTGCAATCGAAGCCATCGAGCAGGCCGGCGCAGGCCAGGGCCCAACTGCCGGTGCACACGGCACCGAGGCGACGGGACTGGCGCGCCTGGCTTTGCAGCCACGAGACATGTTCACGGGTAACGGTGCGTTGAATACCGATCCCGCCGCACACGATGATGGTGTCGAGGGCCGGGGCTTTGTGCATGGAGGCGTCGGGAGTGATCTGCAGACCGTCACTGGCCCAGACCTGACCACCGTCGACGGTGAGGGTCGTCCAGCGATACAGCTCGCGACCGGACAACTGGTTGGCCATGCGCAGCGGTTCGACTGCGGAAGCCAGGGAAATCAGCGTGAAATTGTCCAGCAGCAGAAAGCCGATGGATTGAGGCGCACGGTTCTGGGGTTGAGCCCCGGAGTTGAACGACGTCATCGCGGTATCTCCTCACACAAAGCGGGTGATGGCCTCAGGCGGAGGCTCTTGTTATTGCCATCGTTCTCTTGCGTGAGACGGGCTTTGTTATGACAGAGCAATTGCCATGCCTAAAATTGAATGGCCGTTCAATAACTCCTGAAAACGACGTCGCGACGCGTCTACACAAGCGCTCCGATGAGAGCTGATTCGAAGTGCCATCAGCGGCGGTGAAAGCCCTGCCCCGGCGTGCGTGAGCAGATCGGTAGCACTTGTGGGAACAGGGCTGCGGCGGATTGTCCTACAGTGTCACCGCTGGCACAGGTGACGGACGGTAGCACCTGTGAATCAGGCGCTGTACGTGGGAAAGACTCTTATCTGATTGCGACGCGCCAAAAGGTGGCGCGTTTTATTGTCGATGCTCACTTGGTGCGCAGTTTTGACTGGTCTGGTGCTATCGGGAAATCAGCACTCCACCGCGCTGACCGCCAACCCGCCGCGCGAAGTCTCTTTATATTTGTCATGCATGTCGGCACCGGTATCTCGCATGGTACGAATCACCCGATCCAGCGAGATAAAGTGCTGGCCATCGCCGCGCAAGGCCATCTGCGCCGCGTTGATCGCCTTCACCGCCGCAATCGCGTTGCGCTCGATACACGGTACCTGGACCAGGCCACCCACCGGATCGCAGGTCAGACCGAGGTTGTGTTCCAGACCGATTTCCGCTGCGTTGCACAATTGCTCCGGGCTCGCGCCGAGGATTTCCGCCAGCCCCGCTGCTGCCATTGCGCAAGCCGAACCGACCTCCCCCTGGCAACCGACTTCGGCGCCGGAGATCGAGGCGTTCTTCTTGCACAGAATCCCCACGGCCGCCGCTCCGAGGAAATAGTCGACCACGTTGGCGTCGGTCACCGCTTCGCTGAATTTCATGAAGTAGTGCAGCACCGCCGGAATGATCCCGGCCGCGCCGTTGGTCGGCGCCGTGACCATGCGCCCGCCGGCAGCGTTTTCTTCATTTACCGCCAGGGCGAACAGGTTGACCCACTCCATGGCGCTGAGGGTCGAGCCGATCACATTGGGCTTGTTCAGTTCCTGCAGACTGCGGTGCAGTTTCGCCGCACGCCGGCGCACGTTGAGTCCACCGGGCAGAATGCCTTCGTGCCTGAGACCCTGCTCGACGCAATCCTGCATCGCCCGCCAGAGCTTCATCAGCCCGGCGCGGATTTCCTCTTCGCTGCGCCAGACTTTCTCGTTGGCCATCATCAGCTCGGCGACGCGCAGGTTGTTCTGCTTGCACAGCTCCAGCAGTTCGACCGCGCTGGAAAAGTCATAAGGCAATTCGGTGCGATCCAGATCCACCACACCGCTGGACGCCTGCGCCTCATCGACGACAAAACCGCCGCCGACCGAATAGTAGGTGTCGCGATGAATCTCGCCGTGATCGCCTTCGGCGACCAGGGTCATGGCGTTGGGATGGAATGGCAGGTTCTCGTCGATCAGGCGCATGTCGCGGGCCCATATAAAAGGCACCGACAAACGACCATCGAGCAAAAGGGTGTGGGTTTCACGCAGGGCCTGGATCCGCGGGCCGATCTGCGACGGGTCGATCGCGTCCGGCCACTCGCCCATCAGGCCCATGATCACCGCGTTGTCGCTGCCGTGACCGACACCGGTGGCCGACAGCGAACCGAACAGTTGCACTTCGACCCGGCGCACTTGCTCCAGCAGGAATTTGTCGCGCAACGACTCGACGAACAGCGCCGCGGCGCGCATCGGCCCGACGGTGTGAGAACTGGAGGGACCAATGCCGATTTTGAACAGGTCGAAAACGCTGATAGCCATTGATGCAGAGCTCCTGAGAGTGCCGGTCCGGGGCGTGAAGCGCCCGCTGGCGGAGCTGCTACGCTCTAGCTGCGATCCGCCGGAATGCCCGCATCATCAGGCTTTTCCCGGGTCGTCCGGCGTCTGACACCGACGCACTCATGCCCACGAACGCCGTGCCGGTTTTCGCCCGTGTTTTCGCCGTTTTTATGCGGTTCAGATGGCCAAACGGGGCTGAAAAAAGCTGTAAACGACGTCACCGACACTGGATGCGACCATCCCTGTACTGGATACGACGCACCCTGTAGGCGTCAGATTTTCACTGGTACATGATCGTATCGACTCGATTGCAAGGCGCCGTGACAGAGCTGTCTCCAGAACGCCATCCAACCGCAACCTATAAGTGCGGTGGTCCAGTCGGAACACTGCCAAAAAAAACACCAAGGAGTCCATCCATGAAAGGTTCCCCATCGTTGTTGTTGGCCGCCATGCTGAGTCTGCCGTTACTGGCTCAAGCCGCAGAACCGGCGCAGTGCAGTACCGTTAACTTCTCCGATGTCGGCTGGACCGACATCACCGCAACAACCGCGACCACCAGCGTGGTGCTCGACGCCCTCGGCTACAAGACCAAGACCACCATGATCTCCGTGCCCGTGACCTACAAGTCGCTGGCCGACGGCAAGAACATGGACGTGTTCCTCGGCAACTGGATGCCGACCATGGAAAACGACATCAAGGCCTACCGCGACGCCGGCACCGTGGAAGTCGTGCGCACCAACCTCAAGGGCGCCAAATACACCCTCGCCGTGCCGCAGGCGCTGTACGACAAGGGCCTGCATGACTTCGCCGACATCGCCAAATTCAAGAAAGAGCTCGACGGCAAGATCTACGGCATCGAGCCAGGCAACGACGGCAACCGCCTGATCCAGAGCATGATCGACAAGAACGCCTTCGGCCTGAAAGACGCCGGCTTCAAGGTCGTCGAATCCTCCGAGGCGGGCATGCTCTCGCAGGTCGACCGCGCGCAGAAGCGCGACACCGCCGTGGTCTTCCTCGGCTGGGCACCGCACCCGATGAACAAGCGCTTCAAGATTCAATACCTGACCGGCGGCGACGACTTCTTCGGCCCGGATTTCGGCGCCGCTACTGTCGCGACCAACACCCGCAAGGGCTACGTCGAGGAATGCAGCAACGTCGGTCAGTTGCTGAAAAATCTGGAGTTCACCGTCGACATGGAAAGCACCCTGATGGGCAACATCCTCGACGACAAGATGAAGCCTGACGCGGCCGCCAAGGCCTGGCTGAAAAAGAATCCACAGGTGCTCGATACCTGGCTCGCTGGCGTGACCACCATTGACGGTAAACCTGGCCTGGAGGCCGTGAAAGCCAAGCTCGCGCAGTAATCGCTTATGCCGGGCGGGTCAGTCCCGCCCGGGCTGTTATTTCCTTGCATGCGGACGTTCACTACCATGCTGATTGATCAGAAAATCCCTTTAGGCCAGTACATCGCGGGCTTCGTTGAATGGTTGACGCAACACGGCGCCAGCACCTTCGACGCAATCGCCGTGACCCTGGAAACGATGATCCACGGCGTGACGTTTGCGCTGACCTGGTTCAACCCGCTGGTGTTGATCGGCCTCATCGCTCTGCTCGCGCACTTCATTCAACGCAAATGGGGCCTCACCGCCTTCGTGATCGCCTCCTTTCTGCTGATCCTCAACCTGGGGTACTGGCAGGAAACCATGGAAACCCTCGCCCAGGTCATGTTCGCGACCCTGGTCTGCGTGGTCATCGGCGTGCCGCTGGGCATCGTCGCCGCGCACAAACCGATGTTCTACACTTTGATGAGGCCGGTGCTCGATCTGATGCAGACCGTACCGACCTTCGTTTACCTCATTCCTACCCTGACCCTTTTCGGGCTGGGCGTGGTTCCGGGCCTGATCTCCACGGTGGTGTTCGCCATCGCTGCGCCGATCCGCCTGACCTACCTGGGCATCCGCGATGTCCCGGAAGAACTGATGGACGCCGGCAAGGCCTTCGGCTGCTCGCGTCGCCAACTGCTTTCACGGATCGAACTGCCCCACGCCATGCCGAGCATCGCAGCCGGCATCACCCAGTGCATCATGCTGTCGCTGTCGATGGTGGTGATCGCGGCACTGGTGGGCGCCGACGGACTCGGCAAACCGGTGGTCAACGCACTGAACACTGCTGATATCGCTCTGGGCTTCGAAGCGGGCCTGGCGATCGTACTGCTGGCGATCATGCTCGACCGTATCTGCAAACAACCCGACGCCAAAGTAGGGGGTGACGCATGAGCATAATCCGCTTCGATAACGTAGACGTTATCTTCGCCAAGGATCCACGCGAGGCACTCAAGCTGCTGGATCAGGGCATGACCCGCAACGAGATCCTGAAAAAGACCGGACAGATTGTCGGCGTTGAAAAAGCCAGCCTGGACATCGAGAAAGGTGAAATCTGTGTACTGATGGGTTTGTCCGGCTCCGGCAAATCCAGCCTGCTGCGCTGCATCAACGGCCTCAACACCGTGAGCCGCGGCAAGCTGTTCGTCGAGCACGAAGGCAAGCAGATCGACATCGCTTCCTGCAGCCCGGCCGAACTGAAAATGATGCGCACCAAGCGCATCGCCATGGTGTTCCAGAAGTTCGCCCTGATGCCTTGGCTGACCGTTCGCGAGAACATCAGCTTCGGTCTGGAAATGCAGGGTCGTCCCGAAAAAGAACGCCGCAAACTGGTGGACGACAAGCTTGAGCTGGTGGGCCTGACCCAGTGGCGCAACAAGAAACCCAACGAGCTGTCCGGCGGTATGCAGCAGCGTGTGGGCCTGGCCCGCGCACTGGCGATGGACGCCGACATTCTGCTGATGGACGAACCCTTCTCGGCCCTTGATCCGCTGATCCGTCAGGGTCTGCAGGATGAACTGCTGGAGCTGCAACGCAAGCTGAGCAAGACCATCGTGTTCGTGAGCCACGACCTTGACGAGGCGCTCAAACTGGGTAGCCGCATCGCGATCATGAAAGACGGCCGGATCATCCAGTACAGCGTGCCGGAAGAGATCGTGCTCAACCCTGCGGACGACTACGTGCGCACCTTCGTTGCCCACACCAATCCGCTGAACGTACTCTGCGGTCGCAGCCTGATGCGCACCCTGGACAACTGCAAACGCATCAACGGTTCGGTGTGCCTGGACCCGGGTGGCGATTCGTGGCTTGACCTGGCAGAAGGCAACACCATCAAGGGTGCACGCAAGAACGGTTCGGTACTTGACCTGCAGAACTGGGTGCCGGGGCAAGCGGTGGAAGGCCTCGATCGTCGTCCGACGCTGGTGGACTCGAACATCGGCATGCGTGACGCGTTGCAGATCCGTTACCAGACCGGCAACAAACTCGTGCTGCACGACAACAACCATGTGGTGGGGATTCTCGGCGACAGCGAGCTGTATCACGCGCTGCTCGGGAAGAACCTGGGGTAAGGCGGGATAAAAAAAAGGGATCGCGGTGAGCGATCCCTTTTTTTGGGGTCAGGAAAAGCCCCCTCACCCTAACCCTCTCCCAGAGGGAGAGGGAACTGATTGGGGGATGCTGCAGATATACGTCGACCTGATCTTGCTTCACCGAATCCATAATCGACTCGATTTTTCAGGTCGATGTACAACGCAAGACACCTCGGTCGGCTCCCTCTCCCCCCGGGAGAGGGCGGGGGTGAGGGAGCTTTTGACTTTAGCTATACACCCGGCCAAGGAGCTGCCGATGGCTTTCAAACTGATCGAGCACATCGCGTGTGATCTGATCCTGTGTGAAGCCCATCAGGTCGTAATCCTGGCTGCCGTTGTGCAGATACACCTCGGCGCGGTAGTAACGCTGGCGCGCTTCATCGGACTGGGCCGACTCGGTCGGGGTCGCCAGATAACCGTCCAGGCTCACTTCGTAGACGAAAGGGTTGCCCTCTTCCATCTCGACGCGCACGCCCATGCAACGCTTGGATTTACCCAGCAGCGTCTGCACTTCCAGACCCTGAATACGCAGCTGGGCAGCCGCATCGTCCAGCGCCGGGGTGACGTGTTTGTCCATGAAACGTTGCACCACCGACTGACTCGGTTGCAGATCCAGTTGAGTCAGGCGCTCGCTGAAACCACGACGACCGCGTTCAGCCAGTTGCGCTTGCTCCTGTTCGATCTGCATGTCCTGGCGCATCGCCTTGTGCAGGCCGAACATGAAGCACACCAGCACCACCGAGAACGGCAGACCGGCCAGCACCACCATGGTCTGCATGGCTTCGAAGTTACCGGCGAACAGCAGGCCGATGGTCACCAGAGTGATTACGACCGACCAGAAGATACGCAGCCAGTGCGGCGCATCTTCGTCAACGGTGCCCCCCTTGCAGGAAAGGTTGGCCATCATCACCGCGCCGGAGTCGGCCGGGGTCAGGAACAGCACGAAACCTACGAAGATCGAAACACCGATAACGACTTTCGACGCCGGATAGTGTTCCAGCAACTGATAGATTGCCATCGACGGCTGTTCCAGCGCCGTCTTGCCGAGTTCCACCGCACCGTGGTTCATCACCAGATCCAGTGCCGAGTTACCGAAGATCGACAGCCACGCCAGGGTGAAGCCCAGCGGAATCAGCAGCACGCCGGCCACCAGCTCACGCACGGTACGACCACGGGAAATCCGCGCGATGAACATGCCTACGAATGGGGCCCAGGAAATCCACCAGGCCCAGTAGAACAGAGTCCACAGACCCAGCCAGCGGTCGGACTTGGCACTGTCGCCTTCATAGACGTACAGGTCGAAGGTCTTCATGACCACGCCGTTGAGGTAGTCGCCGATGTTCTGCACGAAGCCGTTGAGCAGGTGCAGGGTCGGGCCGAACAGCAACACGAAAATCAGCAGGCCGCTGAACAGAATGATGTTGAGGTTGGACAGACGACGGATGCCGTTTTCCACACCGGACACGGCAGCGATGGTCGCCACGGTGCTCATCACGATGATCACGATCAGCAGGTTGGTGTTGCTGTGCTCCATGCCGAACAGGTTTTCCAGGCCCGAGGACACTTGCAGCGAGCCAATCCCCAGGTTGGTCACCAGACCCAGCAGGGTCACGAACATGCCGAAGCCGTCCACCGCATGACCGGCAGCGCCCTTGACCCAACGCTCGCCCACCAGCGGGTACAGCGCCGAACGCAGAGCCAGCGGCTGGTTATGACGGTAAGCAAAATAGGCCACGGCCAGACCGACCAGTGCGTAGATCGCCCAGCCATGCAGGCCCCAGTGCAGGAAGGTCAGCTGAACAGCCTGACGTGCCGCCATGTTGGTCGCGGACGCGCCTTCCGGCGGATTGAAGTAGTGATCCAGCGGCTCGGAGGCGCCGAAGTACAGCAGCGAAATACCGATACCCGACGAGAACAGCATCCCCGCCCAGGCGCCGTAACTGAAATCAGGGGTGTCGTCCTTGCTGCCCAGTTTGAGTTTGCCGTAGGAGGAAAACGCCAGGCCCACCACAAACACCAGGTAAGCGGCGATCACCACCATGTAGTACCAGCCGAAGCTGCGGGACAACCAGGCCTGAGCCACTCCCAGCATTCTGCCGGCCTCTTGCGGGGCGATGATCAGAATGGCGGTCAACAACAGAATCAGCGCGGTAGAGGTGTAGAACACCCAACCGTTGACCGTCACCTTCTCGGGCGGGGTCTTTATAAGCGAGGCAGAACTCATGGCACAAATGCTCCAGGCAGTGCGAGAGAAGAACACAAGGCAACACGGAACCCGACCAATCGGTTAGTTGGCAGCCGACCGGCGGGTGATATAAAGACACCCCGAAAAAAGCCCGAACCTGCAGAGATGGCACCGCGAATCGCCGTCGTGGCCGAGGCATGGACGTTCATCCGAAACCTGGCCTTGAGCGTCTTGCCCATTCAACACGTCCATCGAACGTCGAACCGCGCCTTGCCCCGCGCAGGTTTCGAGCATTTTCGGATGTCGGTTTATCGCCACTTACTCGTAGGAAAAAGCTGTAGGCAGCGACGATTTGTCGCAGATCTTATTCTTTGTTGATTGAACGTTCAATCAAAACAAAATAGACTGGCCCTCAATCCGATAGGCGTTTGTCGTCCGTCGGAAGGCCTAAGGAGATGTGCAAGATGCCCAAGGTCGGTATGCAACCCATCCGCCGCCAACAACTGATCGAAGCCACTTTGCAGGCTGTCGATCAGGTCGGAATGGGGGACGCCAGCATTGCGCTGATCGCCCGTCTGGCCGGTGTCTCGAATGGCATCATCAGTCACTATTTTCAGGACAAGAACGGCCTGATTGCCGCCACGATGCGGTATCTGATGAGCGTCCTCAGCGAGAACGTCACCGCGCGCCGTCAGGCGCTGGCAGACAGCAGCCCCCGGGCGCATCTGCAGGTGATCATCGAAGGCAACTTCGACGCCAGCCAGGTCAATGGCCCGGCAATGAAAACCTGGCTGGCCTTCTGGGCCACCAGCATGCACCAGCCGTCTTTGCACAGGTTGCAGCGGATCAACGATCACCGTCTGTATTCCAACCTGTGCTGCGAGTTCCGCCGTGTGTTGCCGCTCGAAGATGCGCGCACCGCCGCCCGTGGACTGGCAGCTCTGATCGACGGCTTGTGGTTGCGCGGCGCGCTGTCGGGAGACGCTTTCGACACCGCGCAGGCGCAACAGATCGCTTACGAATACATGGATTTCCAATTGGCCAAGCAGGTGAGCTAGAGCACAGAGAAAACGCTCGGCCCCTGAACGCCACCGCAGCCTGATCGCGGTGGTCAACGCCAACCACTTATGCACTTGCGAGGACACTATGGCCCGTTTCGAACTGCAAAAACTCTACATCGATGGCGCGTACTCCGACGCCGGCAGCGATGCCACCTTCGAAGCCATCAACCCGGCTAACGGTGAAGTCCTCGCACAAGTGCAACGTGCGACCAAGGAAGACGTCGAGCGTGCTGTAGTCAGCGCCGAAAAGGGCCAGAAGATCTGGGCCGCGATGACCGCCATGGAGCGTTCGCGCATCCTGCGTCGCGCCGTCGACATCCTGCGCGAGCGCAACGATGAACTGGCTGCACTGGAAACCCTGGACACCGGTAAAGCCTTCTCCGAAACCAAATACGTCGACATCGTCACCGGCGCCGACGTGCTGGAATACTACGCAGGCCTGGTACCCGCCATCGAAGGCGAGCAGATCCCGCTGCGTGACACTTCCTTCGTCTACACCCGTCGCGAGCCGCTGGGCGTTGTCGCCGGTATCGGTGCATGGAACTACCCGATCCAGATCGCCCTGTGGAAATCCGCTCCAGCCCTGGCGGCCGGTAACGCGATGATCTTCAAGCCAAGCGAAGTCACCTCGCTGACCACCCTGAAACTGGCCGAGATCTACACCGAAGCCGGCGTTCCAAACGGCGTGTTCAACGTCCTGACCGGCAGCGGCCGTGAAGTCGGCACCTGGCTGACCGAGCACCCGCGCATCGAGAAAATCTCCTTCACCGGCGGCACCGACACCGGCAAGAAGGTCATGGCCAGCGCTTCGGCTTCGTCGCTCAAAGACGTGACCATGGAACTGGGCGGCAAGTCCCCGCTGATCATCTGCGACGACGCCGACCTGGATCGCGCCGCCGACACCGCCATGATGGCCAACTTCTACAGCTCCGGTCAGGTCTGCACCAACGGCACTCGCGTGTTCGTGCCAAGCCACCTGAAAGCCGCTTTCGAAGCCAAGATCGTCGAGCGCGTTGCCCGCATCCGCGTTGGCAACCCGGAAGACGAAAACACCAACTTCGGCCCGCTGGTCAGCTTCGCGCACATGGAAAACGTGCTGGGCTACATCGCCAAGGGTAAAGAAGAAGGTGCCCGCGTTCTGTGCGGCGGCGAGCGCATGACCGACGGCGAATTCGCCAAAGGCGCGTTCGTGGCACCAACCGTGTTCACCGACTGCACCGACGACATGACCATCGTCCGTGAAGAAATCTTCGGCCCGGTGATGGCGATCCTGACCTACGAAACCGAAGAAGAAGTGATCCGTCGCGCCAACGACACCGACTTCGGCCTGGCCGCCGGTATCGTCACCCGCGACCTGAACCGCGCTCACCGCGTGATTCACCAACTGGAAGCCGGTATCTGCTGGATCAACGCCTGGGGCGAGTCCGACGCAAAAATGCCGGTTGGCGGTTACAAGCAGTCGGGTGTCGGTCGTGAGAACGGCATCAGCTCGCTGAACAACTTCACTCGCATCAAATCGGTACAGGTCGAGCTGGGCGATTACGTCTCGGTGTTCTAAGACCCGCCATTGTGTGCTGCCCGCGAAGCCACCTTCGCGGGCAAGCCCCTTCCCACAAGGGAAGCGCTGGCTGTCTGACCTGACCAACTTCAAAGAGGGTGCATTCAATGTCCCAGGAATTCGATTACATCATTGTGGGTGCCGGTTCTGCCGGTAACACCCTGGCGACCCGTCTGACTGAAGACGAAGGCGTCACCGTCCTGCTACTCGAAGCGGGCGGCCCGGACTACCGTTTTGACTTCCGCACGCAGATGCCGGCCGCACTGGCCTTCCCGCTGCAAGGTCGTCGCTACAACTGGGCGTACGAAACCGATCCGGAGCCACACATGGACGGCCGTCGCATGGAGTGCGGTCGCGGCAAGGGCCTCGGCGGTTCCTCGCTGATCAACGGCATGTGCTACATCCGCGGCAACGCGATGGACTACGACGGCTGGGCAAAACTGCCAGGCCTGGAAGACTGGACTTACCTCGACTGCCTGCCGTATTTCCGTAAAGCGGAAACGCGCGACATCGGCCCGAACGACTACCACGGTGGCGACGGCCCGGTCAGCGTGACCACGCCGAAGGCAGGCAACAACCCGCTGTTCCACGCCATGGTTGAAGCCGGTGTACAGGCCGGTTACCCGCGCACCGAAGACTTGAACGGCTACCAGCAGGAAGGCTTCGGCCCGATGGACCGCACCGTGACGCCGAAAGGTCGTCGTGCTTCCACCGCCCGTGGTTACCTGGACGTGGCCAAGAAGCGTTCGACCCTGACCATCGTCACTCACGCCCTGACCGACAAGGTTCTGTTCGAAGGCAAACGTGCCATTGGCGTACGTTATCTGGTCGGCGCTGCCGAAGAGCGCGTTGAAGCCCGCGCCCGCAAAGAGGTCATCGTCTGCTCCGGCGCGATCGCTTCGCCGCAACTGCTGCAACGCTCCGGCGTCGGCCCGGCGAAACTGCTGGAAAGCCTCGACATCCCGGTCGTTCACGATCTGCCGGGCGTTGGCGAAAACCTGCAGGATCACCTTGAGCTGTACCTGCAATATGCCTGCACCCAACCGGTCTCGCTCTACCCGTCGCTGCTCTGGTACAACCAGCCGGCCATCGGTGCCGAGTGGCTGTTCAACGGCACCGGTATCGGCGCCAGCAACCAGTTCGAAGCCGGCGGTTTCATCCGTACCCGTCCGGAATTCGAGTGGCCGAACATCCAGTATCACTTCCTGCCCGTGGCGATTAACTACAACGGCAGCAACGGTGTGAAAGAGCACGGCTTCCAGGCGCACATGGGTTCCATGCGCTCGCCGAGCCGCGGTCGCATCCAGGTCAAATCCAAGGATCCGCGCCAGCACCCGAGCATTCTGTTCAACTACATGGCCACCGAGCAGGACTGGCAGGAGTTCCGCGACGGCATCCGCCTGACCCGTGAAATCATGCAACAGCCTGCACTGGACGCCTTCCGTGGCCGTGAAATCAGCCCGGGCATCGAAGTGCAAACCGATGAGCAGCTGGACAAGTTCATCCGCGAGCACGCCGAAACCGCGTTCCACCCGTCCTGCTCGTGCAAGATGGGCACCGACGAGATGGCGGTCGTGGACGGTCAGGGCCGCGTGCATGGCATGCAGGCTCTGCGCGTGGTCGATGCCTCGATCATGCCGATCATCACCACCGGCAACCTCAACGCCCCGACGATCATGATGGCCGAGAAAATCGCCGACAAGATCCGTGGCCGCCAGCCACTGCCGCGCAGCAACGCGCCGTACTATGTCGCTGGCGATGCGCCGGTGAAAGGCAAGGCGCTGCGTGATGTGAGTGCTGTTGCTCAGTAAGTCGTAATACCGGGCGGTGATCGTTCCCATGCAATGTGGGAACGATCAGCCGACTCAAAGCAGTAAATCCTCCTACACCCCCTCTTCACTTGATCCTACCCCCACGCAGGCCTACTCTAGTCCTCGCGCAATCGTTTCACCCCTCCCCGCCGAATCCGCTTCGCCGCTACTCCCATAACAAGGAGGTTCCCTGATGTTCGATTTCCACCCCCAGCTCAAGCAGCGCTTCGCTGCCTTGCGCACGGGCGCCGAGTTTTTTTCCTTGCGGTATGTACGCGAGTCCGGCCAGTACCTGTCGGTGCGCAAGAATGTCGCCGAACCGCCGAGCCTGAGCCGCGACGAAGGCGCGATGCTCACCGTCCGCGTCAATGGCGTCGAAGCCTACGCCGCGACCAATGACCTGTCGCAACAAGGCCTGCAAGCCGCCCTCGAGCGCGCCGAACAGCAGGCCCGACGGATCAAGCCCCACGCCCTGCTCGACCTGAGCCGGCAGCCGGTCTCCAGCGACCGCGCCGACTACTTTTCACCCAATCTCGAACAACCCTTCCCGTCCCTGAGCGAATGCTTCGAGCTGCTCGGCGCGGAATCCGCCTCGGTGCCAAGGGATGAGCGCCTGGTGAATTGGGAAGTGAGCATCGGCATTACCCACGTCGAACAGATCTACCTGAGCAGCGCCGGGGCCCAATTGCGCCAGGCCCAGCGCTTCGTCTACCCGAGCCTGGACGTCACCGCCTACGACGGCAGCGACAGCCAGACCCGCAGCCTCGGCCGCGAGAACTTCGGCCAGCAAGGCGGCGCCGACGTGATCAGCCGCTGCGGCCTGATCGGCGCCGGCCCGCAAATCGCCGATCAGGCACTGCAATTGCTGCTCGCGCCCAATACGCCGCAAGGTCCGCGCGATCTGCTGCTGATGCCCGACCAGATGATGCTGCAGATCCACGAATCCATCGGCCACCCGCTGGAGCTCGACCGGATCCTCGGTGACGAGCGCAATTACGCCGGCACCAGTTTCGTCAAAGCCTCGGATTTCGGAAGCCTGCAATACGGCTCGAAACTGCTCAACGTGACCTTCGATCCGGACATTCCCGAAGAACTGGCGAGTTACGGCCACGATGACGACGGCACAGCGGCGAGCAAGCAATTCCTGATTCGCGAAGGTCTGCTGGTCCGTCCATTGGGCGGTGCGCTGTCGCAGTTCCGCGCGGGCCTGGACGGCGTTGCGAACAGCCGCGCCTGCGGCTGGAACCGACCACCGATCGACCGCATGGCCAACCTCAACATCGAGCCGGGAGACCAGTCGCTGGAGCAACTGATCGGCGGCATCGAAAACGGCATCCTGATGAGCACCAACCGTTCGTGGTCGATCGACGACGCGCGGAATAAATTCCAGTTCGGCTGCGAGTGGGGCCAACTGATTGAAAACGGCGAACTCAAGGGCGTGGTCAAAAACCCCAACTACCGGGGCATTTCCGCGCACTTCTGGAAGAGCCTGCGCGCGGTCGGCAACGCCGGTACCACCAGGGTGCTGGGCACGCCGAACTGCGGCAAGGGCGAACCGAACCAGGTGATCCGCGTCGGCCACGCTTCACCGGCCTGCGTGTTCAGCAATGTTGATGTGTTTGGGGGAGACGCCTGATGAGTATTTCCAAGAGCCAGGTCGAGACCTTCAAGGTTCTGGTCAACTGGCTGTGCGATGCCGTGCGCGAGCCGGAACAGTTCACCCTGAGTTACGACGCCGAATCATCGGCCTTCGTACGCTTCAACCACGCCAAGGTGCGTCAGGCCGGGCAAGTGCAACAAGCCGGTATCGGTCTGAAACTGATTGACGACGGGCGACATGCCGACTTGCACATCACCCTGTCCGGCGAGCAATCGACCGACCTGCAACGTCTCGCCGAAGGCCTGCAACAACTGCGCGAAACCCTGCCGCTGCTGCCGCAGGATCCGTATCTGCTGCTCAACCACAACGGCTGGCAGAGCCAGAACGTGCAGGAACATCCGCTGCCGGACACCGAGCAGGTTGTCGCTGAAATCGCTCAGGCTGCCGAAGGTCTGGATCTGGTCGGTTTCTATGCCGCAGGCCCGATCAGTCGTGGCTTCGCCAGTTCTTCAGGGGCGTTCGGCTGGCATCAGGCCAACAGTTTCAATTTCGACTTCAGCCTGTTCCACGAGAACGGCGAAGCGGTAAAAGCCAGCTACGCCGGGCACGAGTGGAGCAGCGAAGGTTTCGCCAGACGTTTCCAGCAGGCCCGCGAGCAGCTCGAATTACTCGGTCGACCGTTGCGCACCTTGCCGCCGGGCCAATACCGAGCCTATCTGGCGCCGGCAGCGCTGGAAGAAATCATGGGCATGTTGTGCTGGGGCGGATTCTCCGCCCAGTCGATTGCCAGCAAGAGCAGCCCGTTGCAGAAACTGTATGCCGGCGATCAAGCGTTCAGTCCGCTGGTGTCCCTCGACGAAAAAATCAGCGGCTCGCTGAGCCCGGCGTTCTCCGGTGAAGGTTACCCGCGCAGTGACCTGCGGTTGATCATCGAAGGCAAGGCCGGCGAGCAACTGGTGGGTTCGCGCAGTGCTGCCGAATACGGTTTGGCGGCCAACGGTGCCGGTGGCGGCGAATCGCCGAGCGCACTGAACATGGGCGCCGGTGATCTGCCGCAGGCCGAAATCCTCAAACAATTGGGCACCGGCTTGTACATCAGCAACCTGTGGTACCTGAACTTCTCCGATCAACCGGCGGCGCGACTGACCGGCATGACCCGGTTTGCCACGTTCTGGGTCGAGAATGGCGAGATTCAGGCGCCGGTCAGCACCATGCGTTTCGACGACAGCGCCTACAGTCTGCTGGGTTCGCAGCTGGAAGCGTTGACCGCCGAGCGTGAGTTGTTGCTGTCGGCGAGCACCTACAGCCAGCGCAATACCTCCTCGGCGCTGTTGCCGGGGGCGCTGGTGAGCCGTTTGACCCTGACCCTCTGATACAAATCGTTCCCGCGCCTCGCGCGGGAACGATCACTCACTGCCCCACACCACAAGAGGTTCCATGCCCAACCGCCCGCCTCTCGACGCCATCACCGCCCGCTGGTTGCCATGGGTCGTCGCCATCGCTTTCTTCATGCAGTCCCTCGACGGGACCATCCTCAACACCGCCCTGCCAGCCATGGCTCGGGATCTGGCCGAAGACCCACTGCGAATGCAGGGTGTGGTCATCGCCTACATGCTCACCGTGGCTTTGTTGATTCCGGCCTCGGGCTGGATCGCCGACCGCTTCGGCACCAAGAAGATCTTCTTCGGCGCGATCCTGCTGTTCAGCATCGGCTCGCTGCTCTGCGCCCTGTCGAGCAGCCTGACCATGCTGGTCGGCGCACGGGTCATCCAGGGCCTCGGTGGTGCGCTGATGCTGCCGGTCGGACGCCTGGTGGTGCTGCGCGCCTACCCGCGTTCCGAACTCGTACGAATCATGGGCTTCATCACCATTCCCGGCCTGCTCGGCCCGCTGATCGGCCCGACCATGGGCGGCTGGATGGTGCAGTACCTGACATGGCACTGGATTTTTCTGATCAACCTGCCGGTCGGCGTCATCGGCTGCTATGCGGTGTGGAAGTTCATTCCCGACCTGCGCGGAAGCGAGCGCACACGCTTCGATAGCCTCGGTTTCCTGCTGTTCAGCGCGGCGATGATTCTGATCACCATCGCCATGGAAGGGCTTGGCGAATTGCACCTGCCGCACTTGCGCGTGATGTTGCTGCTGTTCGGTGGCATGGCGTGTCTGGCGGCGTACTGGTTGCGTGCCGGACGTATCGAGAATCCGCTGTTCGCACCTTCGCTGTTCAAGACACGGACGTTTGCGGTCGGAATCATCGGCAACCTGTTCGCCCGCCTGGGCAGCGGCGCGTTGCCGTTTCTGGTGCCGTTGCTGCTGCAGGTGGCGCTGGGCTATTCACCGTCGCAGGCCGGGATGAGCATGCTGCCGCTGGCGGCGGCCGCGATGTTTGCCAAGTGGATGGCGCGACCGCTGATCGAACGCCTCGGTTATCGCATCGTACTCACCGGCAACACGCTGGCGTTGGGGATCATGCTGGCGAGCATGGGCCTGGTCAGCGAGCAGACACCGTACTGGCTGTTGTTGTGCCTGCTGGCGATTCTCGGCGCGATCAACTCGCTGCAATTCACCGCGATGAACACCGTGACCCTGATCGATCTCGACGATGCCAGCGCCAGCAGCGGCAACAGTCTGCTGTCGGTGGTCGCACAGCTGTCGCTGAGTCTCGGGGTGGCCTGCGCCGGTGCCTTGCTCGGCGGCTTCACGGCGGAAATCGGTAATGATGGCGTTGAAACCGTGCTGGGCGCATTCCAGCTGACATTCGTGACGGTGGGTGTCATGGCCATGCTGGCCGCGACGATCTTCTCGCAACTCTCGAAAGAGGACGGCCGGCGCGTCAAACGTCGCGATGAACATCCGGACGAACACATCGAACATTAATCGCTGTTCGTCCAGAACTTTCGAGGAAAGTGGCACGGGGCTGCTACACTGCGCGACATTTTGTTTTGCAGGCCAGTCCCGTGACCACCATCGCCACCGCTTTTAATACTTTGCCGCTGTCCGCCGCCATGCTGGCTAACCTCGACTCCCTCGGTTATGCCCAGATGACGCCGATCCAGGCGCAGAGCTTGCCGGTGATCCTCAAGGGGATGGACCTGATCGCCCAGGCCAAGACCGGCAGCGGCAAGACTGCCGCGTTCGGCATCGGCCTGCTGAACCCGATCAATCCGCGCTACTTCGGTTGCCAGGCGCTTGTCATCTGCCCGACCCGCGAGCTGGCCGACCAGGTCGCCAAGGAAATCCGTCGCCTGGCCCGCGCCGAAGACAACATCAAGGTCCTGACCCTGTGCGGTGGCGTGTCGTTCGGCCCGCAGATCGCCTCGCTGGAGCACGGCGCACACATCATCGTCGGCACCCCGGGGCGTATCCAGCAGCACCTGCGCAAGGGTTCGCTGGTCCTCGACGGCCTGAACACGCTGATCCTCGACGAAGCCGACCGCATGCTCGACATGGGTTTCTACGACGCCATCGAAGACATCATCGAGCAGACCCCGACCCGTCGTCAGACCCTGCTGTTCTCGGCGACCTACCCGGTGGGCATCAAGCAACTGGCGTCGAAGTTCATGCGCGATCCGCAAACGGTGAAAGCCGAAGCGTTCCACGACGACACCCAGATCGAACAGCGCTTCTACGAAATTTCCCCGGAAGAGCGCATGAGCGCGGTGACCAAGGTCCTGCACCACTTCCGCCCGGCCTCCACCGTGGCCTTCTGCTTCACCAAGCAGCAAGTGCAGGAAACCGTCGATCACCTGACCTCCAAGGGCATTTCCGCCGTCGGCCTGCACGGCGATCTGGAACAGCGTGACCGCGACCAGGTACTGGCGATGTTTGCCAACCGCAGCACTTCGGTACTGGTTGCCACTGACGTTGCCGCACGCGGCCTGGACATCGACTCGCTGGACATGGTGATCAACGTCGAACTGGCCCGCGACTCGGAAATCCACATTCACCGCGTCGGCCGTACCGGTCGTGCCGGCGAGAAAGGCATCGCGGTCAGCCTGGTGGCGCCGTCCGAAGCGCACCGCGCCCAGGCCATCGAACAATTGCAGAAAACCCCGCTGAACTGGGATCAGGTGGACAACCTCAAGTCCCAGGGCGGTGCCCCGCTGCAACCGCCGATGAGCACGCTGTGCATCGCTGGCGGGCGCAAGGACAAGGTGCGTCCGGGCGACATTCTCGGCGCACTGACAGGCGAAGCCGGCATTCCGGGCGCCCAGGTCGGCAAGATCGCGATCTTCGACTTCCAGTCCTATGTGGCCGTTGAACGCACCGTGGTCATGCAGGCGCTGCAGCGTTTGAACAACGGCAAGATCAAGGGTCGTTCGCTGCGCGTTCGGGTCTTGTAAGAACAACGCACGCCCCTGTGGGAGCGAGCCTGCTCGCGATTGCAATCTGTCAGTTGATATCTTTGTGACTGACACACCGCTATCGCGAGCAGGCTCGCTCCCACATTGGTTTCCGGTGAATTTGAATTTTGTGTGAGGACACCGTTTTGCGCTCTACCGAAGTCGTGATCATTGGCGCTGGCGCCGCAGGGTTGATGTGTGCACTGACCGCCGCCGGGCGCGGGCGTCAGGTGATGCTGCTCGACCACGCGAACAAGGCCGGCAAGAAAATCCTGATGTCCGGCGGTGGGCGCTGCAACTTCACCAACCTGTACACCGAGCCGAGCAATTTCCTCTCGCAGAATCCGCACTTCTGCAAATCCGCACTGGCCCGCTACACCCAGTGGGATTTCATCGGCATGGTCGCCAAACACGGCGTGCCGTATCACGAGAAAAAACTCGGCCAGTTGTTCTGCGATAACAAATCCAGCGACATCCTCGGCATGCTGCTGGACGAGTGCGATCAGGTCGGCGTCAACCTGCACCTGGACACTTCGATCCAGACCATCGAAAAGGTCGAGGGCGGTTACCTGCTCGACACCACCCTCGACCAGATCCAGTGCCAGTCGCTGGTGATCGCCACCGGCGGTCTGTCGATCCCGACGCTGGGCGCGACCGGTTTCGGTTACCAGGTCGCCAAGCAATTCGGCCACGACCTGCTGCCGACCCGCGCCGGCCTGGTGCCGTTCACCATCACCGATCAGCTCAAGGATTTATGCACCGAACTGTCGGGTACATCGGTGGACTGTCTGGTGAGCTGCAACGACCAGAGCTTTCGCGAGAACATCCTGTTCACTCACCGCGGTCTCAGCGGCCCGGCAATTCTGCAGATTTCCTCGTTCTGGGAGCCGGGCGACACGGTCGAAATCAACCTGCTGCCCGATCACGACGCCGCGAGCTGGCTGCAACAGCAAACTGCCGAGCGTCCGAACAGCGAACTGAAAACCCTGCTCGGCGAAATCTTCACCAAGAAGATGGCCAACCTGCTGGCGGACAACTGGTTCGTCTCCAAACCGATGAAGCAGTACACCCACGCCGAACTGGCAGACATCGCCGAGAAGCTCGGCAGCTGGAAAGTCGTGCCGGCCGGCACCGAAGGCTACCGCACCGCCGAAGTCACCCTTGGTGGCGTCGACACCCGCGAAGTGTCGTCCAAGACCATGGAGTCGCTGAAAAGCCCGGGCCTCTACTTCGTCGGCGAAGTGCTCGACGTCACCGGGCATCTGGGCGGTTTCAACTTCCAGTGGGCCTGGGCCTCGGGTTACGCAGCCGCGCAATACGTCTGACGAATATCAAACTGTGGGAGCAGGCTCGCTCCCACATTTGTTATCGGTGAAGCTGTAGGGAACACTTTTTGCTGCCAGATGTGATCGGCGCCATTGCGTCGGCGTCATTACTGGCTCAATTTAGCGGCATCGCCTCGGAAGGCCTTCGCACTTCATGTCCTCGACCTCGTTTCGTCAGTCTTTGCGGCGCCTGTGGGCGCTGGATAAATTCAGCTACAGCGTGCGGGTGTTCATCGCCCTGACCGGCAGCATGGCGCTGTGTTGGTATCAGGATGAAATGGGGCTGCTGATCCCGCTGTTCCTCGGGATCATCGCCAGCGCCCTGGCCGAGACCGACGACAGTTGGCAGGGCCGCCTCAACGCGCTGGCGGTGACGCTGGTGTGTTTCAGCGTTGCAGCGCTGTCGGTGGAATTGCTGTTCCCCTACCCCATCGTTTTCGTCATCGCCCTGGCACTGGCCAGTTTCGGGCTGACCATGCTCGGCGCGCTTGGCGAGCGTTATGGCGCGATTGCTTCGGCGACCCTGATTCTCTCCGTCTACACCATGATCGGCGTGGACCAGCGCGGTGGCGCGGTCACGGATTTCTGGCACGAACCGATGCTGCTGGTGGCCGGCGCCGCGTGGTACGGCTTGCTGTCAGTGTTGTGGCAGGCGATGTTTTCCAATCAACCGGTGCAGCAGAGCCTGGCGCGGCTGTTCCGTGAGCTGGGTTATTACCTGAAGCTCAAAGCCTCGCTGTTCGAGCCGATCCGTCAGCTGGACGTCGAAGCGCGTCGACTGGAACTGGCCCAACAAAACGGCCGCGTCGTGGCGGCACTGAACAGCGCCAAGGAAATCATTCTCCATCGGGTCGGCAACGGGCGCCCCGGCTCGAAAGTCAGCCGCTACCTGAAGCTGTACTTCCTGGCGCAAGACATCCACGAACGCGCCAGTTCTTCGCACTACCCTTACAACGCGCTGGCCGATGCTTTTTTCCACAGCGACGTGCTGTTCCGCTGCCAACGCCTGCTGCGCCAGCAAGGCAAGGCCTGCCGGGCGCTGGCCGAATCGATCCAGATGCGCCAGCCGTTCATCTACGACGCGAGTTTCGCCGAGGCCCTGAGCGACCTGCACGCCTCCCTCGAACACCTGCGCATCCAGAGCAACCCGGCCTGGCGCGGGCTGCTGCGTTCGCTGCGGGCGCTGGCGGCCAACCTCGGCACCCTCGACCGTTTGCTCAGCGATGCCAGCAACCCCGACGCATTGGCCGATGCCACCGACAGCAGCCTGCTCGACCGCTCGCCACGCAACTTCAAGGATGTCCTGACTCGTCTGCGCACCCAGCTGACGCCAACGTCATTGCTGTTTCGCCATGCCCTGCGCCTGCCGCTGGCGCTGAGCATCGGTTACGGCATGGTGCATCTGATTCACCCGTCGCAGGGTTACTGGATCATCCTCACCACGCTGTTCGTCTGCCAGCCGAACTACGGCGCCACCCGACGCAAACTCGGCCAGCGGATTCTCGGCACCGCCATCGGCCTGACCATCGCCTGGGCGTTGTTCGATCTGTTCCCGAGCCCGCTGGTGCAGTCGTGCTTCGCCATCGCCGCCGGCGTGGTGTTCTTTACCAACCGCACCACCCGCTACACCGTAGCGACCGCCGCGATCACAATCATGGTGCTGTTCTGCTTCAACCAGGTCGGCGACGGCTACGGGCTGTTCGTGCCGCGCCTGTTCGATACCCTGCTCGGCAGCCTGATCGCAGGCCTGACGGTGATCCTGTTCCTGCCGGACTGGCAGGGTCGGCGCCTGAACAAAGTGCTGGCCAACACCCTGACCTGCAACAGCATCTACCTGCGCCAGATCATGCAGCAATACGCTGCCGGCAAGAGCGACGACCTCGCCTATCGCCTCGCCCGACGCAACGCGCACAACGCCGACGCGGCGCTGTCGACCACGCTGGCGAACATGCTGATGGAGCCGGGGCATTTCCGAAAGGAAGCCGACGTCGGCTTCCGCTTCCTGGTGCTGTCGCACACGCTGCTCAGTTATCTGTCGGGCCTTGGCGCGCACCGGGAAACCCAGTTGCCGGCCGACGTGCGTGAGCACCTGATCGATGGGGCCGGGGTGAAACTGGCCAGCAGCATTGACGAGATCGCCCAGGGTCTGGCGAGCAAACAGCCGATTGCGATCCAGAGCGACGAGGAAGAAGCGCTGGCCAACGAGCTTGAGCAGATGCCGGACGAAATCGATGAAGGCCAGCGACTGGTGCAGACACAGCTGGCGCTGATCTGCCGTCAGCTCGGCCCGCTGCGCACGCTGGCGGCGCACCTGATCAAGGACACCGCCGAGGATTGAGGTGGCCGGACAGGCCTCTTCGTCGGAACGACGCCCGGAGCAAGCCCGCGAAGAGGCCAGTTCGTGCACTAAAAATCTTTCAGGCTACATCCCGTGCTGCCTGAGCAGCTTGTCATAGCTGCCATCTGCCTTCATCGATGCAATCGCCTTGTCGAACCCGGCCACGATCTGTTCGTGCTCCGGGTTCTTCAGGCTGACCAGAATGTGAAGGCTGTTTTCGCTCAGCGGCTTGGGCAGAAACTCCACCGCGTTGCGCACTTTCGGTGATTCTCGGGCCAGGTAATAACGGGCGACGTATTCATCTTCCAGGGTCAGCTTGACCCGATCCGCCGCCAGCATGCGCACGGCCATGGCGAAGTTATGCACAGGGACTTTCTGCAACGCGGTGTCGGCATCGAACGACGCCGAATAGGCATAACCGCGCACCACCGCAATCGGATAGGTGTGCAGTTCCTGCAGGTTGTTGTATTCGATGGGCGTGTCTTTGCGTTTGAGAAAACGCACGCGGTTGAGCAGGTACTCGTCAGAAAACTGCCCCAGCTTCCTGCGCTCGTCGTTGTACCAGGCGTTGACCAGCACGTCGTAACGCCCCTCGCCAACCCCGAGCAGCGCCCGCGCCCACGGCACCTGTTCGTAATCGCTGGCATAGCCGGCCCGGGCCAGGGCCGTGCTGACGATGTCTGTGGCCAGCCCACCGTTGACCAGCGTGTCATCGGTAAAGGGCGGCCAGACGTCGAAGACCAGACGCAGTTTCTCCGCTGCAGCACTTTGAGCCAGCAACAGCAATCCGATCAAAGCGAACGCTCGATGCAATCGCGGCATGCTTGAAAATCCTTAGCGGGCGGGCTGCCCGGCGTGTTTTCAGTCAAAACCCCAAGGCCCCTTACCGGCGAATCCCAGGCCCTAACATTAGCTCATTGAAGCCATTGCACAGCGCTTCCCAGCAGATTACACAAAGATGTCGATGCCGCCAGAAGGGAATGATGGCATTTTGGCCTTTGTCACAGATTTCTCAGCCATACAGACATATTTCGACGCTGCGCTTAGTATCGGGCGACGTAGTTCAAGGAATCGGAAGATGACAATCGAGTGGGTCTGCAAACATCACAGCGATCTGGGACTGGAGCAGCTGTACGCCATTTTGAAATTGCGCTCGGAGGTGTTCGTGGTCGAACAGCGCTGCGCGTATCTGGATCCGGACGGTCAGGATCTGGACGGCGACACCTGCCATTTGATGGGTTGGGAAGGTGATCAGTTGGTGGCGTACCTGCGCCTGCTGGACCCGGAATCCCAGGGGGGCGACGTGGTGATCGGCCGCGTGCTGACGGCGCCGGCCGGCCGTGGCAAGGGGTTGGGCCATCAAATGATGGAACAGGCGCTGAAACAGGCCGAGAAGCGTTGGCCTGAAGTGCCGATCTATCTGTCGGCCCAGGCGCATTTGCAGGGGTATTACGGTCGGTATGGGTTTGTCGTGGCGGGTGAGGAGTATCTGGAGGATGACATTCCGCACATCGGGATGCGGCGTTCCTGAAAAGCCCCCTCACCCTAACCCTCTCCCGGAGGGAGAGGGGACTGATTGGGGAATATTCGGGAGATACAACGACCTGAACGAGCGTTGTTGAATCCATAATCGCCACACTTGATCAGGTCGATATATGACGCAAGACACCTCGGTCAGCTCCCTCTCCCTCCGGGAAAGGGCTGGGGTGAAGGCAGCGACCTAAAGACAAACACCCAACTCAGGGATATTCCAAAACCGCTTTTATCTGCCGCAAATTCCGCTCGATCCACCCCCGGTCAATCGCCCCCCACTCCCGAATCCGATAGCGCCCCGCATGATTGCGCGCGCCTTCTTCCTGTTCGAACTCGCAGACGATATCCAGATCCGCCAGCGCCGCAATCGTGTCCTGCGCCGTGCGCCGGGGCATGCCGGTGACCTCGGTCAGCGCCGGCACGCTGCTGGCCAGGCCGCTGTCGATCAGGTACGCCACGTACAAGCGCCGGTAGAAACTGCTCTTGGTCTTGCTCACGTCCATGCATGCACTCCGTTTTTCTGATTTTTTATTGCATGTCCCGCCACGTCAGGTACACCCGCAGATCGAACTCGATCTGGTGATAGCCCGGCAGCATGTGCTCACATAATTTATAGAACGCCTTGTTGTGATCCGACTCCTTGAAGTGCGCCAGTTCGTGCACGACGATCATCTTCAAAAACTCAGGCGCGGCCTCCTTGAACAGCGAGGCGATACGAATCTCTTTCTTGGCCTTGAGCTTGCCGCCCTGCACCCGCGAGACCGTGGTGTGCAGGCCGAGGGCGCGGTGGGTCAGGTCGAGGCGGTTGTCGAACAGGACCTTGTCGATGGCAGGGGCGTTGCGCAGGTATTCCTGTTTCAGGTCCAGCGCGTAGCCGTACAAGGCTTTGTCGCTCTGCACATCGTGGCGGCCCGGATAGCGTTGGCTCAGGTAATCACCGAGGCGATCCTCGGCAATCAATTGGCGCACCTGTTCCTGCAATTGCGCGGGATAGGCCTGGAGGTATTTCAACGCAGTCATGGGCGGCACGGGTCATGAAAAGGCCGCCAGTGTAGCGAATTCAACCGGCCAGCGCGCTCCAGTCGAAGGGCTCGGCAAAGCGCGTGGCGTCCTCGGCGACCAACGGCCGCGCCACCAGGAATCCTTGCACGTACTCGCAACCATGAGCTTGCAGCCATTGGTATTGCTCGATGGTTTCAACGCCTTCGGCAATCACCAGCAACCCGTACTCCTTGCTCAGCGCAATGACGTTGCGTACCAGCGAAGCGTCCCGGGTCGAGTGGGGCAATCGGGCGATCAAGTGGCGATCGAGCTTGAGCGTATCCAGCTCCAGATCCCGCAAATGCGAAACCGAACAGGAGCCGGAGCCGAAATCGTCCAGCGCCACCCGCACCCCGAGATTGCGCAGCAACTTCAGCTGCTTGCGGGTCTCGTCAGGATTGACCGTCAGCGCCTCTTCGGTCACTTCCACTTCCATCTGGCGTGGCTGCAATCCATGGCGTTCCAGCACCTGACGCAATTCGGTCACCAGATTCGGCAGGCCGAACTGGGTGTTGCTCAGGCTGACGCCGATGACCAGATCCTTGGAGAATTCAGCCTCCCAGGCCTTACGTTGTCCGGCACTGCGATGATAGATCCAGCTGCCGAGCCGGCTGATCAGCGTCGCCTCTTCCAGCAACGGCAGGAACAGCCCCGGCGGCACATCGCCGACACTCGGATGCTGCCAGCGCAGCAACGCCTCGAAACCGCGAATTCTGCCGTCACCCACCGCCACCTGCGGTTGATAGACCAGATTGAAATCACGGTTCTCGATAGCGGTTCGCACACTCTCTTCCAGCATCAGCCGCGAGCGGGCGCGGCCGTTCATTTCGTGATCGTAGAAGCGATATTGCTGACGCCCGGCGCGCTTGGCTTCGTACATGGCGATGTCCGAAGCACGCATCAAGCCGTCGAGGTTGTTGCCGCAGTCCGGATACGTGGCGATGCCAATGCTCGCACCCAGAGCGATATCCAGCCCTTCAATCTGCTGACAGATCGACACCCGCTCGATGAGTTTCTCGGCAATCTTCGCCGCCTGCTCGGGAAACTCCAGATCCAGCAGCGCGGTGAACTCATCGCCGCCCATCCGCGCCAGAATATCGAACGGCCGCAGGCAGGCTTTCAATTGTTCGGAGACCCAGCGCAACACTCGGTCCCCGGCATCATGGCCGAGGGAATCGTTAACCCTTTTGAAGCCGTCGAGATCGAGGTACATCAGCACCCAACTGCTGTCCGTGCGTTCGCCACGCAGCAGCAGGTTTTCCACGGTCTGGTAGAAACCCCGGCGGTTGAGCAACCCGGTCAGCGGATCGGTGACGGCCTGGAATTCGAGCTGTTGATGCAGATGACGCACCACCGACATGTCCAGCACCGTCACCACCATCGCGTGCTGTTCGCTCGGCAGCGGCGCGCAGGACAGGGCCACAGGCACTTGCTGGCCCGGCGCGGTGCGCAGCAAGGCGTCGTGTAAACGCAGCGTCTCACCGCGTTTGTAACTGGCGTAGAACTCGGAATCGGCCCACAGCGGAATGTGCGGTTTCTGCAGGAAATCGAGAAACTCCTGCCCTTCCAGCTCCTTCACCGGCGCATTGAGCAACCGGGAAATCGCCGGGTTGGCGAAACGGATCAAACCATCCTCGGCCAGCACCAGAATGCCTTCGGCGGCGTTATCCAGCACCGACGCATTGAAGGCCCGCGCCGATTCCAGATCCTGGCTCAGGCGCTGCAGCGCCCGGCGGTTGCGCTGGTGCTCCAGCAACGCCTGGACCTTGGGCTTTAGAATCTGTGGGTCGAAGGGTTTGAACAGGTAATCCACCGCACCGCTGGCATAGCCCTTGATCACGGCGTCCTGGGACTGCTCGTTGGCGGTGAGGAATATGATCGGCGTCAGCCGCGTGCGCTGGCTGCCACGCATCAGGCGTGCGACTTCGAAACCGTCCATGCCCGGCATCTGTACATCCAGCAGCACCAGATCGACGTCGTGTTCGAGCAACAGGCTGAGGGCTTCGAAGCCGGAAGCCGCGGTCATGACCTGCCAGTCCTGGCGCTGCAGCAACGCGCGCATGCTGATCAGATTTTCAGGGTAATCATCAACGATCAAAAGGACTGAGCTGCCTTCACCTGGCGTGGGTTGCGCGCATTCCATGCTGCTTCTCTTGTCGGGACATCCAATCGGGACGCGGCCGGTTCTCGTGAAAACCGTACAGTTACTGAGCCTTCACTCTAGTCCTGGATCCGAAAAAGCAGTAGCTGTCATCAGGCCATCATTTAACCAAACCGGTGAGTAGCCGACTAACGGTCATCGCTGCAGCCCCCGAAAACCGGGAAACATGGCATTTCGACAGGATGTTGGCGCCAATCATCCGCCAGACGGCCGTTAACAAAAAATCCCTCTACGCTTATAAAGGCCGCCCCCAAGAGGCGCGGGCTAGAGCTTCTGGCACGCGCGTGCAAGAGAAATAGAGTGGAAGAACCGACATGATCGACCTCGCAACCTGGAACCTCAGCGTTCCCGTTGGCAGCCCGCCCTACACCGTCGAAACCTCCAAACTGGTGAACGGCTTCAAGGATCAGTACTTCCATTCCGACACCGGCACCCTGTTCTTCTGGTCCCCGGTGACCGGCTCGAAAACCGAAAACGCCATCTACCCGCGCACCGAACTGCGCGAGACCTACAGCAACGGAACGCTGCGCAACTGGTACTACCCGGACGCCGACAACCTGCTGCGCGCGACCCTCTCGGTCAACAAGGTGCCCAGCTCGGGCAAGATCGTCATCGGGCAGATTCATGCGTATGAAAGTCAGAAACCGCTGGTGAAGCTTGAGTATCAGTACAAGAGCAAACTGGACTCCGGCAACCTGGTGATCAAGGTGCGGATGCATCCGGATGATGACGAAAGCCGGGTGATTACCCTGGCGACCGGAATCAAACTGGATCGCGAATTCAATTACCTGATTCACCTGAGCCCTGGTGGTGCACTGGGTATCAGTGCGGCGGGGTATCAGTGGGATTCGCAGATCAGCGCGACCTGGCGCAACAAGCCGCTGTATTTCAAGGCGGGCGTGTACGTGCAGGACAACACCGGGTACACCAGCGAGGGTGGGCAGGTGACGTTCTCAAAACTGGACATTGACCACGACAAATAACCTGTAGGAGCTGCGGTGCGTCGATTCGACTTTCCAGCGATGGCCAGTAGCAGCACCTGCATTAAACGGTCATGTTTAAACCAGCCCGGCGTAACTTCCCGAAGCCTACAACGTCTTGCGTCGCTGCCTACCGGTACGCCAGAATCCGCCGGCTTGTGCGCCTGGAGGGCCGTCGGTAACTTGATTCGGGTCACTGATTCGCAGTGATCGGGTTTAGTAGCCTGTGGTTTCAAGCTTGGTGCATAAGCATCTGTCAGTCAGGAATTTCAATTCCTGCACTCGATGGCGACTGTGCGCAGGGCACCCTCGGGTGCGCCGGCTTGCTCGAAACCCCGGTCTACTAACCTGCGTACAGTTGCCTCCACTTTGATTAGTAGCCAGAGCGGGGGCACTCCAATCAGGTTTCGAGCAAATGACTAAATCAACGCCTCATCCGCCAGAATCCGATCTGGCCTCCCCCTACGATTCCCTCGACCCCAAAAAACTCAACGAAGCCGCCGAACGCGCCCTCGACCACTACCTCTGCCCCGGCGCCCGCATCATGGCCACGGCCAACGAACCCGACCGCATGTACTTCGCCAACCCCGCCTACAGCACCGAATCCCTGCTGGTCAACGCCAGCGAAACCCTCGGCTGCGCCAGCGAAATGCTCAACAACTTCGCCGCGATACTGCCGGCATCCCACCGCAAAACCGCGCTGGGTATCGCGCAAGTGGTGATGCTCGGGGAACTGGCGGTGAATCAGGCGCTGGATAACGTGGAGCCGAAATGAAGGCTACACAGCCCACTTAAATCCATTCCCTCCGCTGTTTAGACTTCAAAACAGATTCATACTTCAAATACAAAACGCCCGGCACTCAGCACCGGGCGTTTTTTCTCAGCATGGAAATGGATGTGGACACCCACCGCTTTAGGTTGCCGAACTCCCTGCGACCATACAAAACCGAATAAAAATTAATTAATTGAGTCAAGCATCGTCTAAAAAACTGTCAACTTTGACAGTAGACACACTCTCACCTTCCGCCAAGAATTAACTACAAGATTTACAAAAAAAAGAGTTATCACTATGCCCATCTATAAAGTTCTACCTCCAATGGAACTAATCCATGGCACCTCCGCTAGTGCCAACACCCCTTTTCAAGAATCGATTATTGGCATTGACAAAACCAACCCGCAGTGTGCGGACTATATTATCAACAACAGAACCTACGCCACCCATTCCAAGCTGTTCGGCCTGATGGTTCGCACTCCACCACTACAACAAATTCAAAAGGGCTTCACTGCTGAATTTTATATAGACAACACGACACTAGGCCAAAGTGCAAACAACCTGTCATTTCAGTTAACCCTAAATAGTGACTGGTCGGGTGCCATAATGCTTCCACCATCAGAAATGCAAAAAATAGGAGTAGGGGTCTGGGATTGTTATGGAACGATTACCTCACTTGCTAGCCAGCCGGTGCAGACCATATATGTAACACAATCTAGGCTTGTTCAAGTCACCTCACCATAACCCTGAAAAACAATAAAACACACAAAACCATTAAATGGAAGACTCAACATAAATCACCAACTGCACCTCTCAAAAGCATAAGCTGTTTTTTAATACTATCGAGGGATTAAAATGACAACTTTTACTGCGCTTCCACCCATACCTACATTTCCGGCCACATCCACAATATCGAAACTTTCGATCTTGGGAGCCTCAGTTCCACCACCCAACATTGGCGTGGGGCTGCCTCCATTGCTTCTAACAACTATCAACTATTTACAACTCCAAATCCACTTTCACATCAACACTCGCGAGGACGACACATTTGAAATATATATGGACCTTACAGGTTCAACGCCCTCGACTACCCCAGTAGCAAAAACCAAGAATCTTTATGCGGGCCTGCTGAATAATAAAATAACGAATGAAAACGGAAAAATGATAATGGAACCAAACTTTGTTCCTCCTCCTGGCAAGTATGATGTCTATTACATTCAAACAAACACACTCGGAAACGTTGTAGTGAGTTCCTTAAGCAGCCAATGCACTGTTACATGATTCAACCATGAGCGACAGGCATAGAAATCAGATTTTAATCGCACGAGCAGACTAGATAATCTCAATAGAGGAATTCCTCCAATGGCTACCCCAACCCTTCGCCCGATTTCGATTGGCCAAGCACCAAGACTAGCTGCCCCGAATTTTCGCCCACCGCCATTTTTTACTCAAAACTCATTCGCCGACATATTCAACAATCAGCCTATAAACATAATAATTCCACGCCATTCAAGCTGGGTAGTTAGTGACATAATAAATATTTATCAAGATCGGCTACCCTTGGCCGGAAACCCAAGCTCAATGCCCATCGCAACAATTCCTGTGGCAATCGACCCGATAACTGGGGGCGTAGCAACAGAAACCATTTATACAATTAACAATCTAGACGCGAGAAAAATGCTTGATAGTGTTTTTGAGTTAAACTGCGAAAGCGGTTCAAAAAATGCTCCGCACGTATATCACTTAGCACTTCAGTTCGGCGTCACCTTCATTACGAAATAAAAGTGACGCAACATCTAAATTTCGTCCACCAATCGAATATCAAATGTTCGCAACCGTTCTCTATTCAGCTCGGCGCCGTCCATCAATTCAATCCGCGAGATTAAATATTTACATGCAGACTTATGAAAAAACGAAATAACCGAGGAGAAGAAATCGAATTAATATTCTAAAAAACTGTAATTTCTGACAGTAGTACAACATCAAGAAAGCTAGAAAAATCAAGTCTCAGCAAACAAAATGGAGTTATAAAAATGGCAACTATTTATGCGCCGGATTCAACCATCATTAATCAAGGCCCAGTTATTTTCCCGTCCGCACCACCGCCTCCGACACCTGTACAGCCTACTCAGGGGGTTGCGTGGGTTCCGCTGGGGTGGTTGCTTTTTTTTGGGGCAAAAGGACAAATTGCGCGCAAGGCAACCCTTAGAGCTGTCGACATGCAGGGAGGCACAATAGAAGTTCTCGAAGAAGCCACTGGGGCCGTTACAAAAGTTGATGCGAAGACGAACAGAATTTATATATACGCACCTTATTCCACAATTAACAACTATGAAATCTACAACAACATGTACAACCCATACGTTAATGCACCAGGATCAACTTTTAACGTTTTGGGCAGAAAACTAGATACAACCTTACCCATTATCGCGATCACAAATCAAACAAACTAAATACTGGACCATCCATCATGCAAACTACCAACTTTCTAGGCTTCAATCTCGCCCTCGAAGTGGGCGACACAGTTACATTCCAAACAAGCACGAGCATATACGAAGACGTAAAACTAGTAAGCTTTGATAGAAAAGCTGGAGCTTTTATCGCTCAAGGAGCATCAACCGCAGGCAGGCCCCGTGCTTTTTTAGTGAAAGATTGTACTTTCCTTTTACCTGCTGATTTCACCACGCCATCTTTCTTAAGGCCGGTGGATGTTCTGGTTCTGGGTTAGTCCAGAAAACTTTCAAACTGGCAATACAGCCCCATGGCCTTGTGATTGTCTTTTAAATTACGAACGTGGGGCTGAGTTGAGGGCCTTATGGCATTCATTTCCAGAGCTTCAAAAATCTTTGTTTCACCTGACCCCGGTGACATACTTGAGATACGTACCTCACAAGGTACTTTTACAGCGATCGATATCTGGGCCGACCCCACGACAAAGGAGGTGCACATTGAAACACTCGATAAAAAAATTTACAACCTCTCTATCTACGAGATTAACAGCATCGTACATATAGAGTCATACGCACCAATCTTTCTCACACCGATTCAACTCGAAGATGGATCTATTTCTAGCTATATATCCACATCCGGCGAATCAACAATCAACATCTACAACTTCCATCAAGATCCAGGAGGTGATATCTCTTATGCTGGCGTAGTCCCCATCTACCGATCAGCCTTCATCTCAAGCAAGACTAGAACATATAACGCTGAACGAGCCAGAGTATGGTTGCAAAAACGGCAGTGATGCTTGATGCAACCTTAACAACCAATTAAACCGCATATGATAAATTGCTATTTACGATAGCAATAACCCCACCACCCTAGCATCAACGCTGCTAAGGAAAACTATTCATTACTCGGACAAAAATCATGACCTATCGATACCTGACTATGAACAACATACTCCTAACCGGATCAATCTTGTTCTCTTGCACAATTATCCAAGCCAATGCTGCCTGCGACTCTACTAGCCCGGCAGCCTTGTCAGCACTTAATCAGTATATTGGTGTGCCATTTGGTACCAATGGCGCTACGGAGGCAAATATCAAAGCAATCACAGGTGCATCGGCATCATGGGTAAGCCGGGGTGATAACAGAGGGTTGTACCCCACCCCTTATAACTTGATTCCTGATCGCGTTCATATCAACGTTCACTCATCGGGATTGGTAGTCGCGATCGCGTGCGGTCAATAATCAGGTACCTGCACTCGACAACCCTTAGAGAGAAGGTAGATTTATTAATCAGCTAATCGCCAAAAAATCTGCCTTCATTTTTTCTGGAATACAATTGATCAGGCGATCCGTACAGACTTCCGGGACCATATGTGGCTGGACTTGGACCTCTTTGGATAAGACTTACGCATTGAGCAAAAGGGAACGGATTTTTTAACCGCCAGCCTCACACTAAAACTGCTACAAGCTGCGCAGACGATGAAAATATCACCCATATCGGACTTATGGCCAATCCAATCCAGATTTTGTCCGTTACAGGTGACATTTCACCCAACAGAAATATGAGCTTGCCATGAAAATTCAGGCAAAAAGAAACCCGCCTCACGGCGGGTTTCTTTTAAATCAGCTCAACACCCAGTCTCAATTGACCTTGGCGTTCAACTCACCCTTCAGATAACGCTGATACATGCTTTCCAGCGAGATCGGCTTGATCTTCGATGCGTTGCCGGCAGTGCCGAATGCTTCGTAACGAGCGATACATACATCGCGCATGGCCTTGACGGTTTCGCCGAAGAATTTACGTGGGTCGAATTCGCTCGGGTTGGTGGCCATCAGGCGACGCATGGCGCCGGTGGATGCCAGGCGCAGGTCGGTGTCGATGTTGACCTTGCGCACGCCGTGCTTGATGCCTTCGACGATTTCTTCAACCGGTACGCCGTAGGTTTCTTTGATGTCGCCGCCGTACTGGTTGATGATCGCCAGCCACTCTTG
>Ga0207709_10000085_pt1 | contig 160514 bp, 131 predicted proteins | sample KBSM34metaG_FD_184397 | JGI IMG/M metagenome (GOLD analysis project Ga0207709, IMG submission 184397) | Miscanthus rhizosphere microbial communities from Kellogg Biological Station, Michigan, USA - KBS M3-4 metaG (SPAdes) (version 2) | ecosystem: Host-associated > Plants > Roots > Rhizosphere... | reverse complement strand
GTTGAACCATGAATACATGGGCTCAACCGAGGTGCCTCCGGCGGCCCGGCAGGGGCCTGAAGACATAAGAGAAATCAATCGAGAGCAGATCAACATCCGCCTCGAACACAAAAATTCAGACAGCCCCCGTACAACCGCCGCTTGGCACGGCTCGCGGCGACGTTCAGTAGATTGGGCCTTTGCGACGCCCATTTCTTCGCACCCGGCTTACTTGGATTGCCACCCAGGACCAAGATCACCACGTCAGACTCCTTGCCTTGTGCGGTGTGGATGGTCCCGACCTGGATGCCGTGCACCTGCTGCGCGATCTGACGCAGCCTCCTAACCACCACGCGAAACGGGGAGATCAAGAAGATCTCACGCGGCGCGATGCCGGAAGCTATGAGCCGGCCGATGAGGTCTTGTACCAGGTGGCCTACCGCAGAGCACATGGCTGCTTCCATAGCCGAGCTGTCCTCGAGCGGCATGCGTGCCCAGAAGCGCGTGCTGCGTACGTCCGAGGTTCCGTACTTGGATAGCGCCATGCAGCACAGCATCGAAATTTTCGGCACTGCTTACGAATCCGACGACCCTGCGCGTGTCATGGCCGACTTCCTGGCGAAGAAATCGCGCTCGTAGCAGCACGACGAACCAGGGTTGTAAGGACCGCCCGAGGAACACAGTCCTCGAAGCCATCTTGGAAGGGCAATCACGCCCACCAGAGATGGTGTCCGCCCCGTTGGCACAAAAGATAAGAGACAAGCGCTCCATGACGCCCAACTTTCGCATCCACCACTTGATACAAGAGCAGCTTGCCGAACGGGCGTAAGCGTGGCCTCAAGCTTTCAGTTACCCACAACTTCCTGAGCGAGCTGCATTCCAAGGACGATGTCGGTCATCCATGCGGCGGCCGGGGAGCCGGACAGACCTGCCAGGGTGGCCTCAAAGATTCCTATGGGCCGGGCGGGGGAGCACCGAGAGATTGCAGAGGCAATCTGTTGGCTGCTTTCGTCCAAGGCGTCCTATGTCACGGGGACGATTCTTCGGGGGCTGTAGGTTTGTGAGGGGATAGAGTCTCGGGGTTTGGTTTTCGGTTTCGGCTGACCAACACCGAGTTCAGTAGCTACGGCTACGACGCCGCCGGCCGCATCACGAGCCTCACGTAGAACCTGTGCCTACCGTCGCGGCTATTGGGCCTCAGGATTGGGGCTCAGAGGTGTCTACAAAATCCGGGGCGAATTCAGCTAACTATTCTTCGTTAGGGGCAAGTGCTTCTAACAGTGAATGCACCAGCGATGACGGGTCGCCCTCGCGCCAGATGCCGCGCAACTCCGAGGGCTGCTCCGGATGAGCCAGCGGCCGAAAGCTCAGGTTCGGCAGCGCAACGTCCTGCAATGAGGCCGGCACCAGAGAAACACCGAACTTGCGCGCCACCAGTGCCGTAATCGAGAGCATGTGCCGCACCTCGTGCCGGATGTTGGGCGTGAATCCCGCCCGCACGCACATGGCGACGATCTTGTCGTAGTACTCCGGCGAGAACGAGCGCGAAAACAATACGAAGTCCTCGTTTCGGAGTTCGTGCAGGGCGATTTCGCTTCGGGTCGCCAGTGGATGGTCGGCGGCCAGCGCGCATACAAAACCCTGCCTGTCGAGCACGCGCGAGGCAATTCCGCCAGGCAAGGCACGCGGGTGGATGACGCCCAGATCGATCTGGCGGAGCTGAAGCGCCTCCACTTGTTCATAGCTGTTGAGCTCATGAAGAATCATCTGCACATCGGGCCGAGCGGTGCCGAAGCTTCGGGTCGTCTCCGTCAACCGTGTGAGCAGTGCTGAACCGACAAAGCCGATGTGGATCGTTCCGGATTCGCCGCGTGCGATGCGTCCGGCCAGGGTCTGCGCGTTTCGGATCGAAACGAGGATCTTGAGCGCTTCCTGGTACATCACGTGACCAGCCGGGGTCAGCGCGACTTCACGCGTACTGCGTCGCAGGAGCTCATAGCCCAGCGACTCCTCCAACTTGGCGATGTTGAAACTCAGCGGCGGCTGCGTGATCGCTAGGCGCTGGGCCGCTCGGCCAAAGTGAAGCTCCTCGGCCACGGCGACGAAATATCGAAGCTGTCTCAGATCCATGCGTGCGCTGCATTCATCCAATGTATGGATAAATGGAGTGAAAAAATGTATTGGACCAGAAAAATCGGCCCGGCAAGAATTTCAACCAACCCGCCGATCGGCCCCCCAAAGGCGGCGCAGCAGACCCCAAGGAGACAAATTTTGAAAACCAGGATCGTCGTCGCCCGTGCCGTCCTCGCGGCCTCCGTACTGGCCGCTGCAGCGGCCCATGCGCAGGACTACCCGAACAAACCCATTCGCGTCATCGTCCCGTACTCGGCGGGCGGCATGACCGACGTGGTAGCCCGCGTCATTGGCCAGAAGCTGGGCGAACGCCTGGGCCAGCCGGTCGTGGTGGACAACAAGCCGGGAGCAGCCACCATCATCGGCGCCGAGGCCGTCGCCAGCGCTAAGCCTGATGGCTACACGCTGCTGGCTGCGACCAACACCACGCTCACGATCAACTCGTGGCTTTATCCGAACCTGCGCTACGACCCAGTCAAGAGCTTTGTGCCGATCGCGCTGGTGGCCACGGCACCGAGCGTGGTCGTGGTTCATCCAGCCGTGCAGGCGAAAACGCTCGATGAATTGGTCAAACTGGGCCACAGCAAGGCTGGAGCCTTGAGCTACGCCTCCTACGGCAATGGCTCGAGCGCCCATCTGGCCGGCGAAATGCTCAAGGCGCGCACCAAGATGGAAGTGCTGCACGTGCCCTACAAGGGCAGTGCGCCGGCCAAGGCCGCCGTGATGGCCGGTGAGGTGTCCATGACCTTCGAGCCCGCGTTCACCGGCGTGCCGCAGATCAACGCAGGACAACTGCGCGCCCTGGCCGTCATGAGCGACAAGCGCTCGGCCGCCCTACCGAACGTGCCGAGCGTTGCGGAGCTGGGGTATCCGGGCATGGAGATGTCAGCCTGGGTTGGACTGATGGCTCCGGCCGGCACGCCATCCGCGATCGTCGGGAAGCTGGCAGCCGAGATCGAAAAGGTGATGGCGCAACCCGAGGTTCAAAAGCAGCTGCTGAGCAACGGCGCCGAGCCGGTGGGCCGCTACGAGGCGTCCTTTGCCGCCTACATGCGCGAAGAGAGCGCGCGCTACGGCAAGGTGATCTCTGCTGCGCAAATCAAGGGGGAATGATGCAGTCGCAGGCCATCAAACCGCTGTCGCACGTGCGCGTGCTCGACCTTTCCCGCGTGCTCGCGGGTCCCTGGTGCACACAGAATCTTGCCGACCTCGGCGCCGAGGTGATCAAGGTCGAGCGACCAGGTGTGGGCGACGAAACCCGCGGATGGGGGCCGCCATGGCTGCCATCTGGCGACCACCCGCAGCGCCAGGATTCAGCCTACTACGCATCGACCAATCGCGGCAAGAAGTCGATCACGGTCGACTTGGCCAGCCCCGACGGCCAGGATCTCATTCGACGCCTGGTCGCGAACTGCGATGTGATCGTCGAGAACTACAAGGTGGGGACGCTGGCCCGCTACGGCCTAGCCTATGACGATCTCAAGGAAGTCAATACCGGGCTGATCTATTGCTCCGTCACCGGCTTCGGCCAGACCGGACCCTATAGCCACAGGCCGGGCTACGACTTCGTATTCCAGGGCATGGCCGGCCTCATGAGCATCACCGGCGAGCGCGACGATCTGCCGGGCGGCGGGCCACAGAAGGTGGGCATTGCTGTGGCCGACGTCACGACCGGCATGTACGCCAGCCTTGCCATCACAGCTGCGCTGGCCTGGCGCGAGCGCAGCGGCCGTGGCCAGTACATCGACATGGCCCTGCTCGATTGCGCAATGGCCTTCAATAGCAATCAGGCGGTGAACTACCTGGTGTCCGGCCGGATGCCGCGGCGCTACGGCAACGCGCACCCGAATGCGGTGCCCTACCAGGTGTTCGACAGCCGCGACGGCCAGATCGTGGTGGCGGTCGGCAACGACGGACTGTTCGTGTCCTATTGCCGGGCCATTGGGCGGCCGGAACTGAGCGCGGACCCGCGTTTTGCGAAGGTCTCTGGTCGCCTCGTTAACCGCGAGCAACTCTTGCCCCTGCTCAGCGACATCATGCGCCGCGACACCACGGCTGGCTGGCTGGAGCGTCTCGAAGCCGCTGGCGTGCCTTGCGGTCCGATTAACGATTTCGGCCAGGCCTTCGAGGACCGGCAGGTGCGCGAGCGCGGCATCCGCGTGGACATCCCGCTGTCCAGCGGCGGCACATTTCCTGCTGTCGCCAGCCCGATGCGCTTTTCCGAAACGCCGATCGACTACCAGGTCGGCCCGCCCGAACTGGGTGAGCACACCGAGGCGGTGCTTGGCGAACAACTGGGGCTGTCCGCAGAGCAGATCGAAGGCCTGCGCGCCGCCCGCGTGATCTGACGCGGCCCAGCGTCGACCGCTATTCCTTTCCTGATTTCAAGGTGACCATGTCTTTCCGACCGAACTACGCCGAATACGTCCGGCCTCGTCCCGCCACGTCGAACCAGAGCTCGCAACATCTCGCGCCGGACTGCGCCGGACTGGATTTCTACGCAATCGACCGGGGCCTTCAGGATCTGCTGTCGCTGTACCTTCCTGCCGCGCAGCGCGAGCAACTGCAGCCTCACTACGAGCGCATGGGCCAACTGGCTGGGGGGCGCTTGAATGCACTGGCAACGGTGGCCGACAAGAACCCGCCCGTGCTGCATCCACGAACGCGCTGGGGCGAGGACGAGGACTGGATCGACTACCACCCGGCCTACCAGGAAATGGAGCACATCGCCTTCGGCGATTTTCAGTTCCACGCCATGGGTCACCGGCCCGGCGCGCTCGGCAGCAAGGAGCCGCTGCCTCCCCTGGCCAAGTACGCGTTCCAGTACCTGTTCGTTCAGTCAGAATTCGGCCAGATGTGCCCCATCAGCGTGTCGGACACCTCGATCCACCTGATCCGCAAGTACGGCAGCGTGGAACTCCAGCAAAAGCTCCTGCCACGCATGCTCAGCGACAACTTGGAAACGCTGTGGAAGGGCACGCAGTTCATGACCGAGAAGGCCGGCGGTTCTGATGTCGGCGCGGTCGAGACAGTGGCCCGGCAGATCGATGGCCAGTGGCACCTTTTCGGCGAAAAGTGGTTCTCCTCGCACACCGACGCCGACATCGCCCTCATCCTCGCGCGCCCCGAGGGGGCGCCGGCCGGCACCAAGGGCCTGGCGCTGTTCGCGATGCCTCGCCGGCTGGAAGACGGCAGCCGCAATGCCTACCGCATCGTGCGACTCAAGGACAAGTTGGGCACACGCTCGATGGCCAGCGGCGAGCTGCGGCTCGACGGCGCGTTCGCCTATCCCGTCGGCGCGCTCGACCAGGGCCTCAAGCAGATGATGGAGCAGGTCAATCTCTCGCGCCTCTCGCATGCGGTGCGTGCTGCGGCCATGATGCGGCGCTGCTTGAACGAGGCGATGCAGGCCGCCCGGCACCGGTCGGCGTTCGGTGGCCCCGTTATTGGCTACCCGCTGATGCAACGGCAACTGCTCAAGCTGATGGTGCCGACTGAAGCCGCGCTGTCGATGGTGATGGCCACTGCCGACGTGATGCACAAGGCCAACCAGGGCGACGCCACGGCACGCAACGCGCTGCGCCTGCTCACGCCCCTGATCAAGTTCCGCGCTTGCCGCGACAACATCGTCGTGGCGACAGGATCCATGGAGGCGAGGGGCGGCAACGGCTACATCGAGGATTTCGTCAATGCGCGCCTGGTTCGCGATGCACACATCGGCGTGCTGTGGGAGGGCACAAGCAACATCAACGCACTCGACGCGATCCAGCGCGCGGTGCGCAAGGATGGCGCACACCATGCGCTCAAGTCCGTTCTGGCCGCGCGGCTGAAACAAGGCACGCAGATTCCGGCGCGCCTGCGCCAGACGCTCCAAGCCCAGCTGGACCGTGCCTTCGCGCTGGCCGAATCGGTGGCGGCTAATGCGCAACACGAAGGGGACGTGCGACGTGCGGCCAGCGGGCTGTACTACGCCAGCGCGGCCATTCTGCTAGCCTGGGAAGGTTCGCAGGCCGGCGTCGATCCACGCCGGCTGCTGCTGGCCGACGCCCTCGTGCGCACGCGCCTGGCCCTCAGCGATCCGTTGGCCGAGCCCCCTGAGGACGGCGGGCATGCGGGCGAGGCCTTGCTGCTCCAACTCGAAGCTCCCGAGCGCGACGAAGTCAACGCCCTCCTGACATGACCATGGTTCAGGTGTTCGAATCCATTGAGTCCATCCGGGCCTTCGTTGGTCAACCCGCCGTACACGGCGAGCCGATCGTGGTCGACCAGCCGACGATAGACGCGTTCGCTGCCGTCAGCCAGGACCGGCAGTGGATACACACAGACCCCGTGCGCGCCGCGGCCGAGTCGCCCTTCAAGACCACCATTGCCCATGGCCTGCTGACGCTGTCACTGATCACGGGCTGGTATCAGCGCTGCTTCGCCTTTCCCAACCGGAAGATGGCGCTCAACTACGGCTTCGACAAGGTTCGATTCACCGGTCCCGTGCCCAGCGGCTCGCGGCTGACCGGAAGCTTTCGGCTGTCAAGCGTCGTGGATATCCAGTCGAATGAAGTGCGCTGCGTGTGGGAGGTGACAGTGCATGCGGAAGGCGCCGAGCGGCCCGTCATGGTTGCTACGTGGCTCACGCAGGTGCGCTACTAATCCCGCGTCTCGAAGCTTCTCCTCAGTCAACTCATGAATACCATCCGACCTGAACAAGAGTACTTCGCGCATCTGGCCGAAGGCCGTTTCATGCTGCAACGATCCCGCGCCAGCGGCAAGTGCTTCTTCCATCCCCGTGTGGCCGAACCCGTGACGGGTGCGCGCGACCTGGAATGGGTGCAAGCCTCGGGCAGTGGCACCGTCTACGCCACCACTGTGGTGCGCGCCAAGTCGCCGGCGGTTCCCGCCAATGTCGTACTCGTGGACCTGGACGAAGGCCCCCGCGTGATGAGCCGCGTCGAGGGCATCAACCCCGACGCGGTGCGCATCGGCATGCGGGTGCAAGCCCGCATCGGGCAACAGGACGGTCGCCCGATCCTGCTTTTCGACGTGGCTGCCGACACAGGGAGCCAAGTATGAGCCGCGACAAGTTTCCGCGCGGCAAGTCCGCCATCGTCGCGGCCGCCACCTACGGAATGGGCGAGTCCCCGGGCCAGAGCTCGATGGACCTTGCGGTCTCGGCCAGCCTGCGCGCGCTGGACCAGGTGGGGTTGCAGCCCGCCGAGGTGGATGGCCTGTTCATCGGACTGCCCGACGACTACCTCTCGGGACTGACCTTCGCCGAATACCTGGGCATCCAGCCCCGGCTCACCGAGAACAACCGCACCGGTGGCTCCGCGTTCCTCACGCACGCCATGTGGGCGGCCCTGGCGATCGAGGCCGGCCAGTGCGATGTCGCGCTGATCGCCTATGGCAGCAACCAGCGCACATCGTCCGGAGGGCTGGTCAGTGCCATGCGTCCCCCGGCCTACGAGGCGCCCTACAAGCTCGGGCGCCCGGTGGGCGCCTATGCACTGGCGACCTCGCGCTACATGCACCAGTACGGCTTGAAGCGCGAACAACTCGGCGAAGTAGCCCTCGCGGCGCGCCGCTGGGCTCAGCTCAACCCCGACGCCTTCGTACGCGCGCCCCTCACGATGGAGGCCTACCTGCAGGCACGCATGGTGTCCGACCCGATCAGCGTGCGCGACTGCTGCCTGGTGACGGACGGTGCCGCCGCCGTCGTGATGGTGAGCGCCGGGCGTGCGAAGCAGATGGCGAAGCGGCCGGTCTACCTGTTGGGCGCTGCCGCCGCGACGGACCACCGCGACATCACCTCCATGCCTGACCTGACCACAACCGCCGCTGTTCACTCCGGCGCGCGCGCCTTTGCACAGTCGGGTGTGAAGCCGTCCGACATCGACGTGGTCGAACTCTACGACGCCTTCACCATCAATACGCTCCTGTTCCTCGAAGACCTTGGCTTCTGCAAGAAGGGCGAGGGCGGCGCCTTCGTCGAAGGCGGGCGCATCGCGCCGGGCGGTGCGCTGCCCGTGAACACCAACGGCGGCGGTTTGTCCTGCGTGCACCCGGGCATGTACGGCCTTTTCACCATGGTCGAGGCCGCGCAGCAGCTGATGGGCCAGGCCGGTGAGCGTCAGGTCAAGGACGCACGCCTGGCTGTCGCTCATGGCAACGGCGGTGAGCTGTCGAGCCAGGCCACGTTGGTGCTTGGCACCGAAGAGACACTTTGAATCGAGAACATATCCAATGAACGACGAAACTCTCTCCCTGCGCAACAAGACCATCATGGTCACCGGTGCCGCCCAAGGCATCGGACGCGCCATTGCCGAGCTGGGGCTGAAGCTCGGCGCGAACGTGGCCGCCGTCGACCTCAATGCCAGCGCGCTGGAAGCGCTGCGCGACCAGGCCGGGGAAGACCGCCTGCTGCCACTGGCGGGCAGCGTCGCGGATGCCGAGTTTGCGCAGCAGGCGATCGAGCAGGCGGTGGCCCGTTTCGGTGCCCTGCATGGCCTGGTCAACAACGCTGGCATTACTCGGCCCGCGATGATCGAGAAGATGAAGATCGAAGACTGGCAGCAGGTCATCGACGTGCACCTGACGGGCTCCTTCTACTTTCTTCAGGCCGCAGGCTGTCACATGCTTGCGCGTGCACGCGCCGGCGACAACACTCAGAGCTCGATCGTCAACATCTCTTCCGATGCCGGGCGGCGTGGCACCATCGGCCAGATCAACTACGGCGCGGCCAAGGCCGGACTGCTGGGTCTGACTATGTGCGCCGCGCGCGAATGGGCCAAGTACAACGTCCGCGTGAACACCGTGGGCTTCGGTGTGGTGGACACGCCGATGACCGAAACCATTCGCAGCGAGAAGTTCGCCGACACCTACCGCGCGCAGATTCCGCTGGGCCGCTGGGCGGAGCCTCTGGAAGTCGCGCGCCCGGTCTGCTTCCTGCTGTCGGATGCGGCTTCCTACGTCACGGGCCAACACCTGTCCGCCAATGGTGGCTACACCATCGGGCTCTGAGAAAAAGAAATCGTGGTGCCCGCATGAGTTCGATCGATCCGCGAAGGAAGGTCTGATCAAGAGAACGTTTCTTGCATGAAGGACTGAATCCTGCAAAGGAGCACCGATGAGTCAGCTCAGTTTTTCGGATGCGGAGCAAGCGGGCAAGAGGAAGAAAACGAGGCGCGAAGTCTTCCTTGCCGAGATGGAGCTGGTGGTGCCTTGGAAGGCGCTGCTCAAAGCCATCGAACCCCACTATCCGGTGGCAGGCCGAGGCCATCGACCTTAACCGCCGCAAGCCATGCTGCGCATGGCCGACTGTAGCCGGTCGTGCTGCCGTCTCGAAGGGGCCGAATGCGACATTGGGCGAGCTCTGAAGCGGCCATTCCGGTGGTGCCAGCGCGAGAGAGCGGGTCTCGCGTTGGATGTTGCGGTTCGCCGCCGCTACGGCAATGTAGCGGCAATGGTGGCGTATCGCTACATGAGCAATGCTACGGCACAGCGTGCGGGGCAATGTCAGTCTCCAATGGCCGCCACTATCGATGGCTGAAAACGACCGCCTAAGCTTGTCCCATCGCCGGAAATGCTGCAGGCCCTTCTTTCAATCTAGTTGGTCGCCTGCCAACGCTCGCATAGCTCTTGAAGCGGTCGAACCACGAAAATCTCAATTGTTCCCTTACTCGCGATCTCCGGAAACGCCGCGTGTTCTTGATCTGCTAGCCCTGCGGCTGCCTCAACTGCTGCTGTCAGCGTGACGATGTGTTGAAAGTGGACTATCTGCGGATGCTCTGATTTCTGCTTAAACGCCAAATCCAACAGATCTTGAGCCGCAGCGGAGGTAGCCTTGATCACCCGCATCGCCACGGGCTTGAACCGTCTGGCGTCAAGCTCTGTAGCATTTTGAAAGTTGACCTCATCCCCTTGACAGACAACCCAATATGCAAGAGCAATGCGATGTCGTCCATGACCAACAACGTCGAGGAATCAAAGTGATTACGAGTCAGCATCCTTTTTCCTTAGCAGAATGGGCGGAGTGATTCTTTGACAAACCTTTCGAGCCAGTTCGATTGGTCGCTCGACTTTAGCTGTTGCAACCAAGCCGACAGCCAAAGCTTAGAGCGGCTAACAAAACATGTCATCGGCAATGAGCCTGTCGACGTTTGACGATGCATGGCTCGAAACAAGAACAAAGCAATCAGCACTGCTCTGTGGCAAAAGGTCGAGCCGCTGCTGCCGCGGATAGTGCCCTCGCTCAAGGGCAGTCGCCCACGGGTGAGCGACGAGATGGTGCTCAACGGTATCGTCTTTGTACTGCGCACCGGTATCCCTTGGGAAGAGTTGCCCCAGGAACTGGGCTTCGGCAGCGGCATGACATGCTGGCGACGCCTGCGCGACTGGCAAGTCGCAGGAGTTTGGCATCGTCTGCACCTGTTGCTGCTGGCTGAGTTGCGCGGTGCCGGCAAGCTGGACTTCAGCCGCGCCAGCCTGGATGCGGCCAGCGTGGCCAGCCCCCGGGGGGCTCGCACACAGGCCCCAACCCGACGGACCGAGGCAAGCTCGGCAGCAAGCGCCACATCATCACGGACCGCAAGGGCATCCCGCTGATCTTCTGTGTCACGGGCGCCAACCGGCACGACTCGGTGGTGTTCGAGCAGTTGGTCGATGCCTTGCCTCGGGTGCGCGGTCAGCGCGGCAGGCCCCGGCGCTGGCCGGGCAAGCTGCATGCGGACAAGGGGTACGACTTTGCGCGTTGCCGAGCCCACCTGCGCAGGCTGGGCATCACGGCACGCATTGCTCGGCGCGGCATCGAGCGCAATGATCGGCTCGGGCGTCATCGCTGGGTCGTCGAGCGCACGCATGCCTGGCTGGGTGCCTTTGGCAAGCTGCGCATTCGATTCGAGCGCCGTTCCGACATCCATGTGGCACTGCTCAGTCTGGCTTGCTGCATCGTGTGCGGGCGAAATCTCAGCATGTTTTGTTAGCCGCTCTTAGCCCGCGTTCCGAAGAGCTATCGGTTGCTCAGGGTTGGGACGGCTGTTTGCGTTCCCCGTGCGCACAAGCAGCGATGACCAGTACCTCCGAAGGCACTTGCTCACCGGTGTGCTGGCTAGCCTGATGACGTCGGCGGTATGCAGGTGCCATGCACAAGGATCGGATTCTGGGCGGCTAGCCTGCGGAGCAGACCTGCTCGGTTTAGTCGAGACAGTTTTTCCTAGAAGACGCGGGAGCGAAACCACTCGATGGTGTCGCCTTTCAGCGCAATGGAGCCGACAGGGTCAGTGCCTGGTCAGTTTTTGAAAAATACATTGGAAACAACGTCATAAAACCGGAGGGTTGGAGTTGTTGTGCACGATTCGTCGCGTCCACGGATCCATCGCACGCCCGCTTTCTGCAGCGACCCAAGCGTCCAGATGCACGTCTCGGCGCACTTCTGGACCGTTCCCATTTTTTATCCGATGGGATTTTTCAAAAATAACTATGTTTTCAAGCATCTCCAAGCTCTATTCTGCGCAGGGAGTGATCCCTATGAGCTTCCTCCCCCGCGGCATAAGCCGTTCCGCGACGGGCCTCCTTCTGCTCCTGGCATCGTTGGCTGCGCCCGCGTTTGCGCGTGACACACGGCTGGTGTTGCCCATCGACCCTGTGATGCAGCAACTCGCCACGCGAGACGCCATTGGCAACGATGTCCAGCTTCGCTTCGCGGCTACACCACAGGCCAAGGCGGCGCAGGTGCAGATGCTCTTGGCGGAGAGCTACGCACGGCCTTACTCCACAACACAGCGCTATGCCGATGGCCGGCCGGTGATCCGCAGCGACGAGGAGACCTGCCGTGAGGCGATGCGCAATACGCTGGCGGCGCTCGCCAAAGCGGCGCGTGCGCGTGGTGTGCGCGTGGTGACGCAGGTCGAGAGCTTCTACGAAGGCAATGTGCTTTCGACGCCTGGCGCCTACGAGTGCCATGCAGGAACCGGCAGCGCCGAGGTCCATTTGCGCGGCAGACCGGGCGCCGACGGTGACGCAGCCGCCACAGCGTCAAATGTCGCCAGCATCGAGGACATCAATGCCGTTCCCGGGTTGAGCGCGGAGGGCCGTGCGGCGTATCAAAAATTCCTGCAGAGCACGCCGCCGCGGACCCTCGTCATCCGGCAGGCTGGCGACAGTACCTGGGTTCACTGGGCTGACGGCCTGGTGCCGCGCGACATCAACCGGCCTTCGGATCCGACGCAGCGGGCGCTGGAATATTGCACGGAGCGACGCCAGGGCGAGTGCAGTGTCTACGCGGTCGACTACGCCGTGGTCTACCGGAAGCCGCAGGCCGCTGCGCCCGAGCGGCATGCGATCTCTGCGGGGCCTGCTGTCAGCATCTACAAGTTGCCGGTCGACAGCCACTTTGCCGACGTCAACGATCCCTCCCTCGTGCCCGTGCGCGAGAACATCCGGGACCGGTATCTTCGCTTCCTTGCCTTGCCCATGCCGCGCGCCTTCGGGATTGCTTCGGACGGCACGGCAGCCCTTGCATCCGGCAGCGCCGCGATGGCGGACGTCCTGAACACCTGCGAGCGCGAAGGCAAGACCTGTTGGCTCTACGCCGTGGACGACCGCGTGGTATGGCAATCCGACCCGCGACAGCGCATTAGCCGCGTCAACCAACTCTCCAGAGTCCAGCAGGACACACATTCCCCTTGAACGATCTCGAAATTCGACCGCCGAGCCGCTCGCGGATAAACCAATTTTGACGATTGCCTTCATGGCGCATGGCAAGCCGAGCGAGACGATCCTCTTGATTTGCGTCGCCACAACCAAACCTGAGACGACATGCTGACCCCGCCTTGTCTACGCACGTCAAGTCGTCCGGCTAAGAGGCTGCGTGGCACGTTACCCGTTTGTCGAGTGAATCCGTACACGTTCATGCAGAACCTCGCTCCAGTCGCCGATGTCCGAACCGGCCTGAGCCCGGGCGTCATGCACACTTGGTAAATTCACTCAACCTTCAAGGCCTGGAAGAAGCTTTCTGTGGTCGCGCTGTCCCAGGCGCTACCCGTCCTGCACATCGACATTGAGATGCCAAAGTCCACCGCCAGCCGAAACTATGTGATCCGTGTAGAAGGCAAGAACGCGACGGTAAAGGATGTCATGGTGGCGGGATTTTGCTACCGCGTTCTATTGGAAGAGGCCATCGGTAGCCCTGCAATGGTCGTCAGATGCTTTCAGGCCTGGACGAAAGAGCAGAGCCACGGGATTGACCTCATGAGCAAAACTGAGATAGCGCAGGCAAGGGCCTGGCACAAGGCACACCGCTACGCCCACCGTGAGGCATCGCCGCTGCTGAGTTCGCCTCAGGCCTTGAGCTTTGTATTCAGGCTGGAATAGACGCAGCAATGGCTTTCGGTACCCTGCAGCAGTCCTGCGCGCGGAGCGTCACGTTACGTGGCGATCTCCTCGCGATCCTGCGCCATCGCCTCAGCTACCAGTTGATCGCGCGTCTGGGGCAGTGCCCCTGCTGCGGAAGAGCCGGCGCAAAGCTACTCTTGTGACAGAAAGACTAGACGTGCGTAGCGGCTTGATGATCCGGCTTCAACACGTGCGCTACAAATCCCTGATCTTTGAGAACCGCAGATTCAAACTCGGCCAGCGAATTGAATATCCCATACCCCTTGTATGCCTGCCGAAAGGGGTAGAGAACAGCGCACTCATCCGTGTTTTCATTCAGCAAGAATATGTGCCCAAGCCATGAGTACCCAACGACATGGCTGAAGCTGGGCAACTGCGACTCCCAGCAACCGAGCGCCGTAGTAGGTCGGGGGGACGGTAGCAGCGAGTATGTCAACTTGTCGCCTGTCGTGGAATCACCGCTGAGGTAAAAAAGTTGAGTGCCGTGTAGCCGCACAGGGGGCTCTACGGCCAAGAGACCTCAGGAGCATCCATCACCTACTGCAATGCCGCCGAATCGAGTGCCCATACCATCTCGGCCGGTGGCTGCCATAGTGCCGAGCTTGCCTGATCGATCTCTGGCGAATGTACTTCTCATCTTGCGAGCTCAATCCCTGCTCCTACATTTACCTCTCGGATAGGAACTAGTGTTTCCGAGCCGTCGCATCTAGTTAGCAACCACACGCAATCAGGGGCTGGCACCTCGGTCAGTATGTCTGCGCCCAGTGCCCCACAAAGTCCGCGCGCTAGCCTATTTCGGTCTAGCGCTTCGAGTTCGTTGATCCTCCAGGATACGAGGCAGCCAAGGCGAAATTCGCCCTCGGTGTACTCATCCATTTGAAGAAATCCTCTGGCTCCACTCACCGGAAAGTCCGAGCTTTCTACAGCGATTCCAGTCGCTGCTCGAAGGGCCGCGAGAATCGAGGCCTCGGAGTGAAGATCTCCAACGAAGAACTGGATGCTTTCAACGCGGCTCATATTGGCTGCCTCCTCCAACGACTAGTTGCGGTCGAATTCCGTATACCCGATCAGCTCCCCGACCTGCCAAGAACGATGCCGGCGGCAACGCCAATCGGCCAGACAAGGGCAGGGCCGACTCTTTCTGCGGTACCTCCCCCATGCTGATCGACATAGGAGGCGCCAACCGGTCGTTCACGGCCAAGGCTCGGCGGACGGCAGCCTTAAAAGGTGAGGCGAGTTGCAGCATTGAGCACAGGACGGAGTGACAAATCACCCGATGCTATGAAGGGTATATGCCTGTGTAGCGAAAAACTGGACGCACGTCCCCCCACATAAGTGGGGGGGCAATTGCGCATAGTCCAATCTTCAATGACGCTGGGCTACATTTTCGGATAGGCCAAGAGGGCTCCTTCGCGTCCTTGGGCTGTTCTCCGAAGTGATCATCCAAGATGCCTTGGCTCATCCGATCAAACTATTGGAAGGCTCGATGATCTGGCAGAAAAGTTGCGCCAGCAATGTATCGGCAATGATGGCATATCAATGGGTGAACCGCTGCCGTTCGCGATCAGTGCAACCTACTAACGCCTCACAACTGGCGGAGCGAACTTTTCTTGGTGGGCCTCCCCGAGATGGAGATTGGGTGAGATTTATTTGCTGAGTCGACAACTTCCAATTCAAGGCGGTGAAGATCGACAATATTCTTCCAAAGTTGGTAGGCCACATAGCGAGGTACGACCGTTTCAACGAAATCGCCGGCATTGAGACGCGCTGACCCCACTTGGAGAAACGGAAAACTGAGTGTCGGGGAACCCGGTAGGTGTGCTTGCACAAACCTGATGGTGGTGGGATGCCTGCCAATGTTGCTGACGAAGATCGATAGCTCAAGGTGCTCCCCGGATTGAAAGGGGAATCCGCACGCGGTGATTTGGCGTTTTTCTGCCCGGGAGGGCATCCATCGGCCAAACGCGGCGAAGAGCGAAATTGCAGCCGAAAGGCCAGAAATGGCTAGGCTGAGTAGCGAGACACTCCCATTGGTTGCGGCGAGTCTGGCGTCTGTGCTCATATGGATCTCTTGCGGCCTCACGTTCGTCGTTGATATGCTGCCGGTTGTTGCATCAAGGGGTGCGACGCGTGCTTCCGACGAGTCGAGCACAAGGCGGGTGGATGGAGTGATTGCGATGGAGCGTACGTTTCCATTTGAATCGACGAAGGTGTCGAGATCGAGGCGGCGCTACCCCTGTCGGTCGCACTGACGAAGACGACGGCTCGAGCAGCCCCTGCAAGAGGTCCGAACTGGGCTCCTGGTGCCGTCGCGGATATGGTCAGTCCCGCTGTCCAGCTCGACCTCGGCATCTTGGGCGATGACCTAGGCGCTGACTATTGCCAGCGCCACGCAGATGATGGTTTGCGCGTGACCGCACGCGTAGTTTCTGTTGCGACGGTTCATGTCTATGAACCTCCTAAGTTGATGTGAGACGAACGCGGCGGATACTCGCTTCGTTCCAACAGAAAAAAATCATTCACATGGATGAAACTGCGCGAGCCAAGCGGCCCAGTGCCGACGACATCAACTTGACTGACGCCTTGGTGAGCCTGATTGACGCGTGCTATGCCGCGGTGGGTGAGGACAGCGCTTGGCGAAAGCTCCTCAGCCACCTGTGCGGTATTTTTCACGCCAACATCGGCCTGCTCGTGTTGAAGGGTGAAGGGCAGTGCGACAAGGCCTTTTACGCCGCACATAACTATTCTGAGGCGCTGGCGCGCGAGTACTCCGAGCGCTGGTGGGCGTACGATGCGCCCTTGCTGCGCGGTGTTGAGCAGGGCCTGTTTCGCACGGGTGTAGCGCGCCGCTCCAGCGACCTGATCCCTACGTCAGAGCTGCGCCAAACCGCGTACTGGCGCGAGTTTATGTGCCGTATGCCGGCGCTCTATGCCATGTCCGGAGTGATCTCCGATGGATCCACCTCGGGCGCCCCGCCGCCCATGTTCATCAGCCTGTTTCGCCCAGAAGAGGCGGTGGACTTCTCCGATGCCGACCTGAGTCTGTTCGAGCGCCTGCTTCCGCATTTGCTGCGTGCCTTCACTCTGCATTGGCGCCAGCGTAGTTTGCGGGAGCAATTGGATGTGATGCGCGGCGGGCTGGACAACCTGGACTTTGGCATCGTGTTTCTGGACGCCGCCTTGCAAATTCATCATGCGAACCAGACGACGAGCCGCATGGCCGCCCAGCCTGCACTGGCCCGGTGGATGGGTCGACTGCCTTTGGCGATTCCCCGCCAGGGCGAACTCGCAGCGCTCATCCGCGCGTGCGCCGCGGGGCGCGGCGCGAGCCTGCACATGGGGGCAAACAGCAGGGGCGGGCGAGGCTTGGTTGCACTCGCCTTCGCGCTGCCTCAGCCGCTTACCACCGCCAACGGCGACCTGCGCAACGCGCAGATGCTGGTGCTGGCCGATCCCCAGCACAGCAATGAAGCGGCGGCTCAATTCGTGACCAATGCCTTCGGCTTGAGCCGTGCGGAGGCAAGACTGTTGCCCCTGTTGATGGCCGGCCAGAGCCCCGCGCAGATGGCCAGCAGCTTGAGCATTGGCCTGCCCACCGTGCGCAGCCATTTGGCCTCAATCTTCTCGAAGACACGCACGGGTCGACAACAAGAATTGTTAAACATGTTGAACGCGCTTCCGCACCTTCAGTCCCGTCGCTGAGTCAGGTGACTGGGCTCCTGACCGTCTGCGTACTGCCACCGGCGCCACCCATTTCTCCAAGGTTCGCTACATCGCTAAATCCAGCCCAGGGCCAAGCCGGACGGCCTGGTGGCTGGTGCTCAGCGTCGCGCCGGCGTGCCATAGGCCGGGGAGGGCACCACGACGTTCATGGGCACCAACAACTCGCCGACGTCGGCCGGTGGCATTCGGCATGGGCCGCGACGGGGTCTGGATCATCTCAAGACAGGCAGGCGGCTGGGAATCTATGAACCAAACAGGAGAGCACCACTTCGGCTCTTCGCGTGGGTTGGCCGTTGGACCTGTGCATCTATCGGCATTCGGCAAGCCCGTGATCTGCACGTTCTTCATGAATCGCACGCGGACGTCGCCAGTGTCGAGCAGGCGCACGTAGATGTAGTCGTCGGCTTCCAGCCCCGCGCCTGCGGCCTCCGTCACAGATGCGGACAGTCACAGGCCTGTCGAATTGCCTTGGGCGTCGGCAGCTTGCTCATGGTCAAAGCCGGTCAGGCGAATCCGCCGCCACTTGCTCTGGCAGTGGGTCCACGGTGTGGTCGTGTTTAATATAGGTTTCCATTTATTAATATTTCGCATGACGAAAACTTTTCTCCAGATTCAAAAGCAGATTGAACAACTCCAGAAGGAAGCAGAGCACCTGCGCAAGAAAGAGGCTGATGGCGTGCTCAGCCGTATTAAGGAGGCAATTGCGGTGTACGGCTTTACTGCTGCCGAGCTTGGCGTTGAGAAGACATCCGCTCGAACTGGCCCAACCAGGAACGCCGATGGCAAGAAGACGCAGATGCGCAAGGCGAAGAAGTCGTCCGGCGTGACTGATGTACCGAAGTTCAAGGACGACCAGGGCAATGTATGGAGCGGCCGAGGTCCTCGTCCCGTTTGGTTCAAGGCCGCACTCGAAGCGGGCAAAACTCCCGACGAGCTACTCGCCTAGTAGAAGTCGATTTCAGTACGATGCCAGCACCATCTCGTCCCCTCGGCCAGAGCGGCGAAGGGTGGTTCTGCGGCGGCAACTGCACCGTCCTTCGCAGCGGCAATCGTCGGGTGGGCCGGCCGCGTGTTCTGCACGCGGCCGCGCGCGGATGTCCCGGGCGTCGAGCGGGCGCACGCAGACGTAGTCATCTGAGCTCAGTCTCACGGCCTCCATCACAGATGCGGGCAGTCGCAGGCCGTCGAGCTTCCCCACCGCGTTAGTCCTTGGGTGATTCCTGCCCTTTTCATCAGAAGCTATGCGTTGCATACCAGTCAATTGAGCAGGGGCAGCACTGGCGCGCCGGCTCGAATCGCGACTTGCTGGCCGAGGCGTTGCCTGACAGATGGTGTTTTCGAGGCCGCTGAGCCCCGGGGAGGGCGGAAGCGCGAGGCCTGAGAAAAGCGAAGGGGGAGGGGCTCGCCAGCTCGGCACGCGGAGACCTCGACCATGAAAACAGCATTGTTCGCCATCCTGTTCGTTGCTGCGCCGGTCGTTTCAGCGCGGGCTCCTTGGCAATGCCGGGTGGCCTGGTGTTTCGCGTTGCTGGCGCCTCAGCGGCGCCGATTCTCGAGGCGGCGAACCGATCTGGTAGTCGTCGCATCGGCCGTAGCGGCAAGGGCAGCCACTACGTTGGCGGGCACCGCAGCTGAATCCATTGAGCGCAGAGCGAGTCCTTCTGCTCGACGTGTCAGACGCGGGCATTGGGCATGCGCGCGCACCGAAGCTGCGCCAAGCGCCGGTGGCACCGTAGTAGAGTGCTGCATCGCGCATTGGATCTCTCGTATCGGATTCAAGACGTCGGTGACGGCCGAAATGGGCGTGGGTCCCAAATGGGACAAGGCCCATTGATTCAACGACAACGAAGAGCAGACAAAGAAAGCAGAAGCACGTCCATGAAACTTCAGCCCCGCACCTTCCTGCTTGCCGCCGTCTGTGCGGCCTTCCTCGGCACCGCCGCCGCTGCCCCCGATGCCCGCATCGCCGCGCTCGCTGCCAAGGAAAAGCCCTTGTTGCTCGAAACGCTCAAGGAGTACGTTTCCATCGAGTCGGGCAGTCGTGACCTGGAAGGACTGGACAAGCTCGCCAATCTGATCGCGGGCAAGCTGCGCACGCTCGGCGGCAAGGTCGAACTGATTGAGCCGGCCGGCGACGAGGTCTACCGGATGGAAGACACGCCGGAGAAGATCGGCAAGGTGGTGCGCGCCACCTTCAAGGGCACGGGCACCAAGAAGATCATGCTCATCGCGCACATGGACACGGTCTACACCATCGGCATGCTCAACAAGCAGCCGTTCCGCATCGATGGCGACAAGGCCTACGGCCTGGGCATTGCCGACGACAAGCAGGGCGTGGCCGTCATCACGCACCTGGTGTCGATGCTGCAGGCGCTGAAGTTCAAGGACTACGGCACGCTCACCGTGCTGATCAACGGCGACGAGGAAATCAGCTCGCCGGGTTCGCGCGCGCTGCTCACCAAGCTCGGCGGAGAGCACGACGCGGTGCTGTCGTTCGAAGGCGCGTCCATCAAGGATGACAAGCTCTCGCTGGCCACCGCGGGCATCGCCTCGGTCACGCTGAACGTCTCGGGCAAGGCCTCGCACGCGGGCTCGGCGCCCGAGCTGGGCGTGAACGCGCTGTACGAGCTGTCGCATCAAATTCTGCAGATGCGCGACCTGTCCGACCCGGCCACGGGCCTGAAGATGAACTGGACCATCTCGAAGTCGGGCACCAACCGCAACGTGATCCCGGCCAGTGCCACCGCAGGCGCCGACGTGCGTGTGCTCAAGGTGGCCGACTACGACCGCATCGAGCAGCAGGTGAACGAGCGCGTGAAGAAGCAGCTGGTGCCCGAGACCAAGGTCGAGCTGAAGTTCGAACGCCGCCGTCCGCCGTTGGAGGCCAACAGCGCCTCGAGCGCCATGGCAGCTCACGCTCAGGCCCTCTACAAGGAACTGGACCGTCCACTGGGCGCTGATGCAAAGGCCGCCGGCGGCGGCACCGACGCTGCCTTTGCGGCCTTGAAGACCAAGGCCGCCGTGGTGGAGCGCTTCGGCTTGCAAGGCTTCGGCGCGCACTCGGCCGATGCCGAGTATGTGATGCTCGATTCGATCGAACCGCGCCTGTACCTGGCGGTGCGAATGATCATGGACATCTCGCGCGGACAGGTTCCGGGGCTCTGAGCACAAGCCCGTGGATGAGCTCGTCGGCGGTGAGCACCATCCGCAACATCGCGCTGTTCGTTGCCTGGCATCCACAGTTGGCGATCAAGAGCATGTCGGCCGCGCCTGGGCCTACAGCGGGCGTGAAGTCACCTGATGCCATCGGTCTGTCCCGCGCAGAGCTCTAGCTGGGAGTGAGACATTCGCTTCGCGGGCCATCGCTCGCATTCCAGTCAACGGTCGCATTCCAGCCACGTTCGCACGACTCGGGTTCGGGTGGCCGTGCTTGGGATGCTTGTAGGTCAGCAGCAGCCGGGTGATGAGTTCGCCGCAGGCCATGCCTATGCGTTGCCCCCAATCGATCAGACGCCGAGGCGTCCATTCCAAGTGGGCGCGGTGGGCAGCGGGCATGTGGACCTCCACCGTGGTGTAGCCGCTGCAGCGCTCGTTGCGGGCGGCCACGCGCTGGCCGCGCAGCAGCAACTCCACACTGTGGCGAGGCAGATGCGTCTCCAGTGCCTAGCTGACGGGCGCGTGAGGCACGCTGTAGCGGTGGACCTCCAGCTCGAGGTGGCGGTCGATGTGAACCTTCACCGTCTTGAAGCGTGCGAGCGAGTACGGTCGGCGCGGAAGCGCCATCAGAGCCGGCGCATCCAGTTCGGCCAACACGCTGGCGTGGCAGCCCGGCAGCTTCTGGAACGGTCGGTCGTTCACGCGCGATAGCCGCTCGGTGATGGCTGCATCGACCTGGGCGACGGGGTCGAAGCGGTGGTGGCGAAGCCGCGCCAGCACCCAACGGGTGAAGACTCGCGGTGGCCTTATCCCTCGGAGTTCGTGGGCGGGCAGCAAGCCCGAGGTGCCGTCGTAGCGGGCGAAGTCGAGCAAGGTGTCGTTGGCGCGTGGTTCGCAGCGGGCGGGCGAGGCGAGGACTGCTCGTGCGTTGCCCGGCAGCCATCCTACGTCGACCCAGCCATAGCTCTCTGGTCCGCAAGCTAGACTTCGACAGTCGGCCAGGAGGCGACTCTTGCTCTTGCGCCTGCAAGCGGTCGATCGATGCGCGGGGTCGACTCCTCGGTGAACGGCAGGCCGACGCAAAGGCCGTACGGCACTTACGTACACCTGGGGGAAGCGGATCCTTTGCGCCCGCGTTGCGCTGTCGTACAAACTCGCTTCAATGAGCTTCTCACATGCTGACATCGCCTACTTCCTCGAAGTAGCTCGTCATGGGCACGTCGGCCGTGCGGCCGAAGCCGCAGGCGTGACGCAGCCCGCCGTTTCGAAGGCTATTCGGCGACTGGAGGATACCGTCGGCGTCGCGCTGTTCGATCGCGGTGCACACGGCGCACGCCTCACTGCCGAGGGCCAGCTTTTCCTCGAATCGGCGCGGCGCTTCGATGCCGAGTACATCGCGCTGATGCGTTCCGCCTTGGAGTTGCGGGCGCAGCATGCGGGCCTGTTGCGCGTTGGCCTGACCAATGCGGCCAGTGACGGACCCGCGGTGCGGGTGCTCTCGGACATGGTGCGGCATCGACCGGGCCTGCGCCTGACGATGGTCATAGGTAAGTCCGATGCGCTCAACGATGCGGTGGAAAAGGCCGAACTCGACGTCGCCGTCGTGCCGTCCTATCCCGGTATCTCATTCAGTTGCGACCAGCTCGCCTTGAGCGAAGACACGGTGCGGGTCGCTGCTCGCGCCGACCATCCGCTTGCCCGGCGGGCCGCGCTTGCATTTTCCGACCTGAAGGACTGCGCCTGGGCCATGCCGAGCCGCCAGAGCGCCGCGCGCCGACTGGTGACGCGGATCTTCGAGCAGGCCGGCGCGCCAGCACCGTACGTCACGCTGGAGGCCGATTACATGTCGGAAGCCGTGATGGGCCTGATTGCCAGCACCGACCTAATAGGCCTGGTGCCATCCTCGGTAATGCGCGCCTGGCGTGGCCGTGTCGAGGCGCTGCCTTTGCCGATGCTCGAATTACGGCGCACGCTGGTGCTCCTTACCCGGCCACAAGCGACGTGGTCGCCGTTGATGACGGCCTTTCGCGATCTGCTGCTGGCGGACCGCCCGTCGCTTGCGGTCGCCCGCTGAGCGGTACCGCCATCGGCGCGCCGTGCGCCTTCATGCATTCCCGAGGGTTATCGAAATCTCTATCGAAGGGAATGGAGTCCGGCGCCGGTCTGGCTAGATTGAAGCCTCTCACCGCTTCAACGAGAACCCACCGTGAATCCACCCAATATCGTATTGATCGTCGCCGACAACCTTGGTTGGGGTGAGCTCGGCTGCTATGGGGGTGGCGCGCTGCGCGGCGCGCCGACGCCCCGCATCGATGCCCTGGCACGCCAGGGCCTTCTACTGCAGAACTTCAACGTCGAAAGCGACTGCGTGCCGACCCGATCCGCACTCATGAGCGGGCGGCATCCCATCCGCACCGGTTGCCTGCAGTCGGTGCCCCCCGGCCTGCCGCAGGGGCTCACGCGTTGGGAGGTGACGCTCGCCGAACTGCTGTCGGCGCAAGGCTATGCCACGGCCCACTTCGGCAAGTGGCACCTCGGCGATATCGAGGGCCGTTACCCATCGGATCGCGGCTTCGACGAGTGGTATGGCATTCCGCGCACGACCGACGAAAGTCAGTTCACGTCGACCGTCGGCTTCGACCCGTCGGTCGCCGACATCCCCCACATCATGCGTGGCTGTCGCGGCGAGCCGTCGGAGATAGTCAAGGTCTACGACCTCGACAGCCGTCGCGGCATCGATGCAGAGCTGGTCGAACACTCGCAGGCTTTCATGCAGCGCCACCATGCAGCGCGCAAGCCCTTTTTCCTGTACCTGCCGCTGGTGCACTTGCACTTTCCGACGCTGCCGCATCCTGACTTCGCGGGACGCACTGGCGCGGGCGACTTCGCGGACTCGATGGTCGAGATGGACCACCGCGTCGGCCAGATCATCGACGAGGTCGACCGGCTCGGCATCGCCGACGACACACTCTTGATCTTCTGCAGCGACAACGGCCCGGAGTTCCGTGCGCCTTACCGCGGCACAGCTGGCCCGTGGCGCGGCACGTACCACACGGCGATGGAAGGCAGCCTGCGCGTGCCTTTCATCGCGCGCTGGCCCGGCCGGATCGAGGCGGGCCGCGCCAGCAATGAACTGGTACATGTGACGGACCTTTTCACCACGCTGGCGGGCGTGGCCGGTGCATCGTTGCCGGCCGACCGGCCCATCGACGGCGTCGACCAGCGCGCCTTCCTGTTCGGCGAACAGGAAAAATCGGCGCGAGAGGGCTTTCTGTTCTACATCAAGAACGATTTGCGTGCGGTGAAGTGGCGTGACTGGAAGCTGCACTTCTATTGGGAGCCGGAGGTGAACGAGGGCAAGGGCAAGCTCGAGTCGCCCTACCTCTTCAATCTCACCCGAGACCCCAAGGAAGAGACCGATGTGCTGGTCTTCAACACCTGGGTGCTCGGCCCCGTCCTTCGCATGGTCCAGGCCTTCACCAAGAGTTGCGAGCAGTTTCCCAACACGCCGCCAGGCAGGCCCGACTGAGCGCCGTCGTTTTCACATTCATCATCTTCAGGAGTCCCGAATGCCCACACCGTTCCTTCCTCGTCGCGTGCTGGTGATCGCGGCCGTCGCGCTGTGCCTGCCCGTTGCGGTGCTCGCCGCTGGCGACCCCGGCGCTTGGCCCAATGCCAAGCCCATCACCTGGATCGTCGGTTTCCCGCCCGGCGGCACCGTCGACGTGCTCACGCGCGTGGCCGCACGCAAGCTCGGCGAGAAGACGGGGCAGCCGGTCATCATCGAGAACCGGCCCGGCGCGTCGGGCGCCATCGCGTTGCAGGCCGCGGCCAAGGCGGCACCGGACGGCTACACGCTCATCACCGTGCCCGGCCCTGTGCTGTACGCAACGCAGGCGCCCGAGGTCGGCAAGGACCTGGTAGCGGTCGCCACCTTGGCGCAGGGTCCGATGGTGCTGGTGAGCGGCACGCCGAACGCGCCCGCGCACCTGAGTGACCTGATTCATGCGATAAAGAAGAACCCGGCTGCGTGGAGCTATGCGAGCTCGGGCAGCGGCACGGCACAACATCTTGCGGGCGAACTCTTCAACGTGAGCGCGGGCACGGCGATGACGCATGTGCCGTACAAGGGGGGTGGCCAAGCGGTGGGCGACGTGGTTGGCGCGCAGATCCCGCTCGGCATGCTGGGCGTGACGCCGGTCCTGCAGCAGATCAAATCCGGCAAGCTCAAGGCCTATGCGGTTACGACCAGCTACCGGATCGAGAGCCTGCCCGACGTGCCGACCATGAGGGAGGCCGGGTTGAAGGACTACGACGCCGCACAGTGGTACGTGGTCGCGGCACCGAAGGGGTTACCAGCGGCGCAGGTGCAGCAACTCAATATCTGGGTCAACGAGGTGGTCGCGTCGGACGAACTCAAGCCGGCTTTGGTGGCCGGGGGCTCCATCGCGGGCAAAGGCAGCGCGACCGATGCGCAGAAGTTCGTTGAATCCGAAACCCGAAGATGGAGAGAACTCGCGAAGTCATCGAAGCTGGACATCAAGTGAGTGCTGGGCAGTGTGCAAGCTGATGCGTGGCTTTGCGAGCAGGCCGAATTGGCACGTACAAGCGTCGGCTTCTTGAGGGCAGCGCGTGCACCGGATGCGCGAGCAGCCGCTCGGCGCCAGAGTGCATGTCCACCGGCTGCGTGCACAGCCACAGCGCGTCGATACGGAACAGCGCTGCACCATGCCGTGCCGTCGGGACCGGCCGAGATGGGCCATGCCACGCCTACGCTGACAGCCCCACGCTTGAGCTCGCGGCGAATCCCTTCGGGGAGTAACCGCTGGCGCCGCTGCTGGGGGCCGGGGCGATGAAGGCAGCGACAGCGCAACAACGCGGCCGAGCGCGCGCTGCGAGGTGTTGCGGCTGAACTTCGCGGCGACATTTCGCACATGGAAGCGGTGTCAAAGGCAGGACCACCATCTTTGGTCATTCGCCAAAGAGCGCCTTGGTGTACTTCTTGGAGACGGCCCCGCTGCGCTGTCCGTTCGAGCCATAGTATCGATCTTCACGGCACAGTCGTTCCTTTACATCGCAGAAGATCCCGTTGGCAAAGGTGAATTCAGTCCGATCAACATCACTCGTCGCGAACAACTCGTTCGCGGCAGCCTTCTTGCCGAGATACTTTTTCGTCAACTCTCGGGAGATCCCTTTGTCATTGGCGCACACGTAGCGGTCGCAAAGCACGCCCGACGCGGGCGATTGGATCTTGGCTGGCTGTTTGGCGTGAGCGGGTATCACGCCCACGGCCAACAACAGGGCCAGAGAAATCGAATGGCACGTCTTATTCATATAGACCTCGCTTGGTGGGTAATTCTTCGTTCAAAGGATAAATGGACGAAACTCCGCTGATGGGTTCTGCTGGTCGAGTTCCAGCTAGTTTTTCGCACGTGCAAGCCAAAGAAAGGGAAACAATGTGCAAGAGCCGAGCGACCTACCACGAGCAAGGCGATCGCCAGCGGCGTTGACGTCCCACAGCTGGGGGCGACGTCATCCAGCCGTCAACAACGGCTTTGAGCGGACGATTCCCTTGCAGCGAAAGTCCGCAGGTCTTGGAACGCCTGCGTCGCTACGGCCGCGGCGCCAGTTGTGAACGAGGTTTTCGTTCGGGCCGAAGGCTCGTGTTCGCGCCGCCACAGTGGCGTCGGGGCTCGGCACACGCGACCGCAATCTGTGCTTTGAACTCAGCGCTGTGCCTACGCCGCGACTTGGGCTCACGGCCATGAACTTCCAGTTAGAGGGAGAGGGTGGCTGGACAGCATTGTCTAGCGGCCGACTCGACGCCAGGTGAGGCGCCCAGGGGGTTGGCACAGACTGGGCGTGTCGGCACGCCGAAATGCCGTGCGATTGCATTTTTCTCGACAGCCCGCAGGCGCGCCGCGGGCGAAATCCGATGAAGCCGTCTCTTCGGCGCGGTACCAAAGCAGTGGCCTCGGGGCCGCGCTCAACAGGCCGAAACGATCTTGTCGCGAATGGTCGCAGCCGCCGCGGGGGCGCGTGGCGGGTATGCATCAACGACTGCTAGCCACTCGATAGCAGCGGGTTCAGCGGAGCGGATCTGTGCCCTGCCGCTGTCGCGCGTCCCACTCTTGAATGAAATATTCGGCGCGAAGCTTCAGCCTTTCAAGCGCGGCTTCGCGACTGGCCTGCTGCGCGATGACCAGCACGCACCGCTGGGCGGGGCCCTTGCGCAGTTCTGCCTTGCCCGCGTAGGCGCCATCGGCGGTTTGCTGGAGTTCGAGCCAGCAACTCCAGCCTTCAGGCAGACCCAGGTTGGCGAGGGCGGCTGTCATGGCGACTGAAGCATAGTTCGCCGCTGCGCATTACTCAAACCTCAAACGCCGGGCATCTAGGCGATCAGGTAGGTTGGGCTGGACCATGCCAGATGACCGTCTTCCAGCGTGACGCACACATAGAGGGCATCTTCCTTCAGCTTCGTGCGCTGGATGCGGCGGCTGATCTTTGCCGTCCTGACGATGTTCTCGTCAGGCAAACGGAAAACCCGCATCTGCCGCTTGATGCCGCCGCCCGTGCTCAGGACGATGTCATTCAGCCCGATGTCGCGCACTGGAATTTCGGCCTTTGCGAGTGCTGTTTCAATCTTGAGGACGCCGGCTTGAGCGGCTTGCAGCTTCACGTCCACGCCGCCAAAGCCGCCAGTCGTGAGCGTCTGCCATGCAAGCGTGTCTGGCGCCGGCTGCTGCACTGTCTTGTCGATGTTCCACAGGTTGATGGGCGTGAAAGACTGCACGCCGTTGCCTTCGAACGTTGCACTGCCGTCCCAGATGCTTTGTCGACCTCGACCTCGGTACTCTGATCCTTCCCAAATGATGCGAACCCGGCTGCCGAGTGCTTCGGCGTCATAGGGCCTCCAGGTCTCCAAGACCTCGGTACGGTTGCGGATCTCGATGCGTTCGATGGGAACACCTGCTGATACGTCGATTTCGAAAGTGACCCATTCGTCATCCGTATGCAGGATGTCGCCCATCATGGCGCTCGAGACACGACCCATCACCTCGCCACCCATCTTCGGGTCATCGCCATAAAGGTCGGCCAAGTTGTCAAACTTGACCCGAGTGTCGAGATGCAGGCGGGTCCCGGTCGTGGCGTAGTGATGGCGGTGGCGCAAGGCCTCAAAGAGTGCGTCGCGGCTCAGATCGGTGGCTAACAGGCAAGACAGTCCACCGTAGGCGCCAAAGAGAGAGGCGCCTGGATGGCTAGCGCCATGGCGGCCTTTGTGGCCGTCGGAATTCGCAAGCACGCCCACTCGGTAGCCTTGCTCGAAGGCATCTTCGAGCAGCCATTCGAAAGTACCCCAGTCAGAATGCACTTCGACTGAGCGCTCGATGAGGCCGTCATGGGCCACAGCGATGTCGGCGTAGCGTCCACCAATGTGAGCGAAGACTACACAGTCCTCGCCGGCCAATGACTTGAAAAGGTCGCTGGCACTGTTTGCGTCGGATGCCACGTCGCTCAGGTCTTCGACCAGTGCGTGGTGCGATCGATGAATGGGACGCCCCTCATGCTTGTACATGACGTTGCGGTCGCCGCCCAGGCCCGTGTTGCCCGACCATTCGTAGCCGGGGAAGATAACGAAGCGACCGTCTTCGTTGAACTCCGCGGTCAATCGGTTGAGCTCTTCCCAGAAGGGGATGGTGATCTGGAAGTCATTGCCCTGATGACTCATCACGTCGAGAAATGCACGATCGCGGGCGAACTCGATGAGATCGCGCGCCGAATTGGTGCCGATGGTCTCTTCCGACTGGCCATGCAGGTCTGCCCAAAAAGGGGAAAGCTCCATAGCGCTGGCGATGCGCAGCGGGTTCGAGCTGGAGATTGTGCGGCCTGCCGAATCTTTGACAACGATCGTCAGGTCGCCTGGCTGGTCGACGGAGAGGTTGCGCACGATTGTGGAGAGGTCACCGCCGGGGAGGTCCAGCGATTCGGGCAAGCCATTGACCGGCATGGATGCCTCCAGCGAGAAACGTCCTGCAACCAAGTGACTGGGGTTGCCCCATTTGTCTTCTCCCTTGAAGCCGAGACTGAATGTCTCGCCCACACGTCTTCCGGTGGGCAGGATCGCCTTGTAGAGCACCGCTGGACCGGCCTGAATATTGATGAAAGGCTGGTTCGGCAACTCGACGAAGTTGTAGGTCGCGAAGGCGTCGACCAAGAACTTGAACTCGAAAGTCGGTTCGGTAAAGGTCTGGATACGAATGCCTGGCGAGCCGAAGCGCGTATCGCCGATGCGCACTACGATCTGGTCGCCTTCGCGCAAGAACCCACGCTGCACACGCACCGACAGTGTCTTGTCCCAAGGGCGAATATTGCCCTTGGGGTCGTAGCGTAGTTCCAACACGGCGCCATTGCTCGCTTCGGCACTGACGTAGTTCCAGCCCTTCGGGTCGGTGAACTGCAGCTTGCCCATGTCGCTCGCGAAGCGATGCACGATCTTGAGGCTACCGGTGTCGTCAATGCCGAAGTATCCCGCTGTGTAGGTGTAGGTGAATGATCCGGCGTCGCCCGCCTCGCAGGCGGTGGTCGGCGAGACGGTGACATGGCCGACGCGGTCGTTCAGGTAGGTGGAGTGAAAAGCGTTGTTTCTCATGGCGGTGACAGTGGCAGTGGCTAGTTGGTGGAAGCGCTTCGCCCGAACCTGCGCGGGGTAGGCTCTCGAAGCGGGAGGAAACGGATGTGCCAGCGACGCTAAACTTTTGAGGCGGGGTCGTGCCGCCCTGGGGAATCGCTGTTGCCTGATTGAGGCGCAAAGAAGTCCAGCTTCAGCGCGAAACGCGTCGGTGGAACAAGCACTCGCTGGAATGTGATGGGTACATGTCCGAAACTGCGGCCGACGATGTCGAGTTGCATGCCGAATGTGCCGGCTGAGATGCTGAGTTGTGCGGCATCTTCCAACGAAAGCGGGACCATCGTGGCGAATCCCTCCGAGCGCAGTGTTGGCGCGGAAAATTCGTTCTCCAGGATGGCCTTCAGGTTTGTGTCAGCCAGTCTTTTTTCCGCGATGCGCAGCAACTTTGCAAAGCGGGTTGCGCCCAGGTACATCTGACTCAAGCAGACAAACTTGCCGCCCACGTCGAGTCGACGACTGACTTGAACATAACCCTTCGGGTCGGCGCCCAGTGCCGAGGACCAGGCACCAAGCTCGGAAATGTGCTCTCTGGCTGTGATGGTGGCGAAAACTGGAAGTTCGGGCCCCCCTTCCGGCGCGACAAAACGGAAATGCCAAGTTCCCGCGATGGGCCTGCGGTCACTACCGACAAACGTCCCGTGTCCCTGCTTGCGGACGAGAAAACCCTCGTCCATGAGCTTGCCCAATGCCTTCTGCGTCGTCCCGAGGCTGAGGCCCAAGGCCTCGCTGAGTTCGCGTTCGCCCATGACCTTGGCGCCTGCACTTAGATCGCCAGCTTCGATGGCGTTGACGACTGCTTGCCGCAGCCGGGCATGCTTGGGCAAGGCGGCCGAAGCCAGGTGAAAGTGGACAACGATGGCTGGCACCGGGATATTCATGGCTCGAGTCTAAGGGCGGCTTTTGAATTGATCAATAGCATTGAAGCTATAGAGCTTTATGTGCTGGCGTACTTGTTGCATAGTCAGGAACATCTCAACTTGTTGGAGCCGCTTTCATGAAACCTCGCCATCCTCGATTTATTGGTGCGGCCCTTGCTCTGTTTTTGTGCATCGGTGTCGCTACTGCGTTTGCGCAGCAACCGTACCCTTCCAGGCCGATCCGGGTTCTGGTGCCCCAGGCCGCCGGCAGCACAGCCGACTTGATGGCACGCGCCATCGGCAACGAAGTGGCCAAGCAACTCGGGCAGCCCGTGATCGTTGACAACAAGTCTGGAGCGGGAGGTGGAATCGCCATGGCCGAACTGGCGCATACCGCGCCAGACGGCTATACGATTGGTCTGGCGTCGCAAGGCACCTTGGTATTCAACTTGTCCCTGTACGCCAAGCCGGGCTATGACTCCGTCAAGGACTTCGCACCGATCTCCTTCGTGGGCGGCGTTTCCAACGTGATGGTGGTGCCGAGCAACAGCACTGCCAAGACCGTGGCAGACGTGGTTGCTGCGGGCAAGACGAAGCCTGGAGGGTTGACCTTTTCCTCTGGTGGCAGCGGCACCAGTCACCACCTTTCAGGGGTGCTCTTTTCGCGGCTGACTGGAGCGGACGCCATGCATGTGCCCTACAAGGGTGCTCCGCAGGGCATCCTGGCGGTGATGAGCGGCGAAGTCGACATGGGCTTCTACAACACTCCCACCGTGCTGACGCAAATCAAGGCTGGCAAGCTCAAGGCGCTGGCAGTCACTAGCCTGGCGCGCTTGCCGTTGTTGCCTGAGGTACCAACCCTCGACGCGAGCGGAGTCAAGGGCTACGAGGTCAACACTTGGTTCGGGTTCGTCGCACCTGCCGGCACGCCTCGCGATGTGCTCGATCGACTGCACGACGCAATTGAAAAGTCCTTGGCATCGCCTGCCCTGCGCGCGCAGTTGTTGGTGCAGGGTGTCGACATCGCGAAGGACCAATCCCCAGCAGTCCTGACCAAGATGCTCAAGGACGACCTGAGCAAATGGCCTTCGATCATCAAAGCGTCTGGCGCCAAGGTCGACTGAGAGGGCTCTTGCGGCGTTAATTTCAGGAGGCACATCGGTATGTTGGCGCCGACCAATGGGATGGACGCCTCCACCCGTAACGGCATCGACGTGCCAAAGTGGAAGCGTTGATCAACCACTTGAACCGAAAGGGGCGTCCACCATGAAGATTACGACTGTTGGCATCGATTTGGCAAAGAGTGTGTTCCAGGTCCACGGCATCGATCAGCAGGGCAAGGTGATGCTGAAGAAGCAACTCAAGCGAGCCCAGATGGCACCGTTCTTTGTCAACTTGCCGCCGTGCCTGATCGGCATGGAGGCCTGTGGTAGTGCTCATCACTGGGCGCGCAAACTGCAGTCAATGGGGCATACCGTGCGCTTGATGGCTCCGCAGTTCGTCAAGCCCTACGTCAAGACCAACAAGAACGATGCTGCCGACGCTGAAGCGATTGCTGAGGCTGTCGCCCGGCCGAACATGCGCTTTGTGCCCATCAAGGATGTCGAGCAGCAGGCCGTGCTCGCGCTGCACCGGGTGCGGCAGGGATTTGTGAAGGCACGCACGGCGCAAGGCAACCAGATCCGTGGCCTTCTTGCCGAATTCGGACTCATCATCCCGCAAGGAATCAGCAACATTGCTGCGCGTGTGCCGGAACTGGTCGAGGATGCCAGCAACGAGTTGCCGGGCGCGTTTCGAGTGCTCGTGCAACGTTTGCTGGATCATCTCAAAGAACTCGATCGCCAAGTCGATGAGCTCGAAGTTCAGATTCAGGCATGGCATCGCAACAGTGTTCTCAGCACCAAGATCGCACAGGTTCCCGGCATCGGCCCCATCAGCGCCAGCGCGCTGATTGCATCCATCGGAGACGCGAGGAACTTCGACAATGGTCGTCAACTGGCAGCATGGCTAGGCCTTGTTCCAAAGCAGCATTCCACCGGCGGCAGGTCCAATCTGCTGAGCATCAGCAAGCGCGGGGATACCTACCTTCGAACACTCCTGATACACGGTGCAAGATCGGTGATCTATCACGCCGCGAAAAAACCAGAGCCCTGCAGTTGGGTTAGCGCCGTGGTGAGCCGGCGAAACAAGAACGTGGCAGCAGTTGCATTGGCCAACAAGAACGCACGCATCGTCTGGGCGTTGTTAGCCCATGACCGGCGTTACGAGGTAGGCTACCCACGAACGGTTGAGGCCACCTGAATCGCATTGAGACGACAGCAAAGCAAGAACAAAGACAGGGAGAGCAAACCTCCGATTGCTCAGGCGATCATGAAGTGATGGCAAGACAGGTCAGACCGTGGTTGGCAAAGCCCGCAGTTTCCGAAGCACGCAAAGTGCGCCCGACCGATAGAGGCGTCAACCAGCGAATCCCATCAGGGACCGCGGCGCAAGCCGCAATCGAGTCCGAATGTACGGGTGCAATCTTTTCCTTCGAGCCGTCATGAATTGAAAGCCTGGCAAATTCCGGGGGCGTCCATGTACGGAAACTGAGCCAGTTTTGCAGGTAGTGCCGAAGTAAAAGTGAGCCAGGTGTTCAACCTACCCTGCTGTTTATTTAAGCAGCGGGGTTCGAGGAGTGATCACCATGGACATGATTGGCAAGATCCGACGGCTGCACGCGAGGGACAAGCTGTCGGAGCGAGAGATTGCGCGCAGGACGGGGCTGTCTCGCAACACGGTGTCGAAGTGGCTGCGCGCACCAGTGAAGGAGGCGCCGAAGTACCGGCGCGAGCCGCGCCCGAACAAGCTCAGCCCGTTTGAGGAAGCACTCAAGCAGGCATTGACAGCCGATGCCAGGCGGCCCAAGCACGAACGACGCACGGCACGCGCGTTGCACGCCGAGATCAAGGCTGCGGGCTACAACGGCGGCTACTCAGCCATCACTGACTTCGTGCGGACGTGGCGCCAGGGTGAGGGGCAGACAGTCAACGTCACGGCGTTCGTACCGCTGAACTTCGAGCTGGGCGAAGCCTTCCAGTTCGATTGGAGCGAAGAAGGCCTGGTTGTCGGCGGCATCTATTACCGCATGCAGGTGTCGCACCTGAAGCTGTGTGCGAGCCGTGCGTTCTGGCTGGTGGCGTACCCGAGCCAAGGCCACGAGATGCTGTTCGACGCCCATACGAGATCGTTCGCAGCGCTGGGCGGTGTGGCGCGCCGCGGGATCTACGACAACATGCGCACCGCAGTGGACAAGGTTCACAAGGGCAAGGGCCGCACCGTCAATGCCCGCTTCGCCGTGATGTGCGCGCACTACCTGTACGACCCCGACTTCTGCAACGTGGCCTCGGGCTGGGAGAAGGGGCGTGTGGAGAAGAACGTGCAGGACAGCCGTCGGCGCATCTGGATCGAGGCGGCCCGGCGTCGCTTCGGCTCCTTCGTCGAACTCAATGCCTGGCTGGCGGAGCGCTGCCGGGCGCTGTGGAACGAGGTCCGGCATCCCGAGCACAGCCAGTTCAGCGTGGCCGAGATGCTCGAGCACGAGCGTCCCCACCTGATGCCCATGCCTGAGCCCTTCGATGGCTACGTAGAGAAGCCAGCGCGGGTGTCGAGCACCTGCCTGGTGTCGGTGGCACGCAATCGCTACTCGGTGCCCTGCGAGCTGGCTGGGCAGATGGTCAGCACGCGGCTGTACCCGGGCAACGTCGTGGTGGTCGCAGAAGACGCGGCAGTGGCGCGCCACGAGCGCCTGAGCGCCTCTGGCGGCACCCGCTACGACTGGCAGCACTACATTCCGCTCATCCAGCGCAAGCCTGGTGCATTGAGGAACGGTGCGCCCTTCGCGGACATGCCCGAAGCGCTGCAGCAACTGCGCCGCGGCCTGCTGCGCCAGGCCGGTGGAGATCGCGTGATGGCCCAGGTGTTGGCCATCGTGCCGACGGCGGGGCTGGATGCGGTGATCGTGGCGGTCGAGCTGGCGCTGGAGAGTGGTCCGCCATCGGGCCGTGTCAGCGTGGAGCACGTCGTCAATGTGCTCGGGCGGCTCACCGCACCGGCAGCACCGCAGAGTGCGCAGACGGCGCTGCAGATCGTCACGCCACCGCTGGCCAACACGGCCCGCTACGACGGCTTGCGTGGACAGGAGGTGGACCATGCGTGACGTGACAGTCGAACTCAAGGCGTTGCGCCTGCACGGTATGGCCAGTGCCTGGTGCGATCTGGCGGAGCAAGGTGCCGCGTCCGGCTTGGATGCCTCGCGCTGGCTGGTCGAGCACCTGCTGCAGGCGGAGACCACAGACCGTTCGATGCGTTCGGTCCAGCACCAGATGAACTCGGCACGCTTCCCCGTGCACCGGGATCTGGCCGGCTTCGACTTCGACGCGTCGGTGATCGACCAGAAGCTGGTCCACCAGCTCGCGATGCTGGAGTTCACCGAGGCCGCGCACAACGTGGTCTTGGTCGGTGGTCCAGGCACAGGCAAGACCCATCTGGCAACGGCTCTGGGCGTGTCGGGCATCGTGCGCCACGGCAAGCGCGTGCGGTTCTACTCGACGGTCGATCTGGTCAATGCACTGGAGCAAGAGAAGGCCCAGGGCAAGGCCGGGCGTATCGCGCTGAGCCTGCTGCGAATGGATCTGGTGATCCTGGACGAACTGGGCTACCTGCCGTTCAGCCAGGCCGGCGGCGCGCTGCTGTTCCACCTGCTGTCCAAGCTGTACGAGCACACCAGCGTGGTGATCACCACCAACCTGGACTTCGCCGAATGGTCGACGGTGTTCGGCGACGCGAAGATGACAACCGCCTTGCTCGACCGCCTCACGCACCACTGCCACATCGTGGAGACGGGCAACGAGAGCCATCGCTTCCTGCACAGCAGCGCCACTGCGAAGAAGCGCATCAAGGCCAGGGAGCAGACCCGCAAGACAGGCGCCAAGGCCGATCCAACCGACGCCACCGATTGACGACTACTGCTCGTAGCAAGGCGCTACGGGCTACGCCCTTCGCGCCTTATGAGTTCGATCACAAGAAGCGAAAGGAGGTCACAGAACAAGGCAAGACATACACTTATCCACAGTCGACCATTGCTGCGTCGGCTTCCACCCCTGGCTCACGATTCAAGCGGCGCGGTGGCTCAGTTCTACTTCGGCGCGGACACGCCAAGGTGAACATCGACTACCACGTCGAGTTCGACGGTCACTACTACAGCGTGCCGCACGCCCTCGTGCGCACCACCGTCGAGCTGCGCGTCAGCGCCAGCCTGGTGGAGTGCTTCGCTGCCAACCAGCGTGTGGCCTGCCATGCGCTGAGCCACCGCAAAGGCGCGCACACGACCGCGCCCGAGCACATGCCGGCGTCGCACCGCGCCCACCTGGAGTGGACGCCCCAGAAGCTGATCGACTGGGGCCGGCGCATCGGCGTCAGTGCGGCGGCGGTGGTGACTTGGCAACTCGAACACCGCCCACATCCGGAGCAGGGCTACCGCGCCTGCCTGGGGTTGCAGCGCCTGGCACGCGAGTACACGCCGGCACGGCTGGAAGCCGCCTGTGCTCGAGCGCTCGCGATTCGCGCGCCGACCTACCGCAGCGTCGCCTCGATATTGAAGAACGGCCTGGACCGCCAGCCCGCCCTGTTCGCGACGACACCCACGCCGCTGCCCACTCACGAGAACGTGCGTGGCCCGGACTACTACCACTGAACCACTCAAGGAGATGACGATGCTGAATGAACACACCCTGGACCAACTGCGCAGCCTGCGCCTGGACGGCATGGTGCGCGCAATCGAGGAGCAAACTACGAGCACCGCGGCGGCCGCACTGGGCTTCGACGAGCGCCTGACCATGCTCGTGCAGCGCGAGATCGCATGGCGCGACAACAAGCGGGTGGCGCGTCTGATGAAGGCCGCCCGGTTGAAGGTCAGCACGGCCTGCGTGGAGGACATCAATTGGCGCGCGAGTCGTTCGCTGGACCGCGCCCAGGTGGCCGCGCTGGCCGGCGGCGACTGGCTGCGAAACGCGCAGAACTTGCTGATCACCGGCGCGACGGGGTGCGGCAAGACCTGGTTGGCATGCGCGCTGGCGCACCAGGCGGCAAGGTCGGGCTTCTCGGTCCTGTACACCCGCGCTGCGCGCCTGTTCGATGAGCTGCAGGTCGCCCACGGCGACGGTAGCTTCACCCGGCGTCTGGCGCAGTTGGCCAAGCTCGATCTGATCGTGATCGACGACTTCGCGATCTCCCCGGTCGGCGCGCCCGAGCGAAACGATCTGCTGGAGGTGCTGGACGATCGCGTGGGCACGCGCTCGACGCTGATCACCAGCCAGTTGCCTGTACGAGCATGGCACACCTACCTGGACGACCCAACCCTCGCCGACGCGATCCTGGACCGTGTCGTGCACAGCAGTCACAAGATCGAGCTCAAAGGCAAATCGCTGCGCGATGAGGAACCGATGCAATGAACGCGGCGCCTGCCTCACAAGCCCGAGGGCTTGAAAACGACTTATCCACCGCGTCGGCCCGTACGTCGCAAGCGCCGTCCGCCGCCGTGGATAAGTCTGCGCCGCGACCCTCACCAAACATCTGGAACCTCGCTTCGCGTCAGTGCGCTTCAAACTGATCGTGGACGATTGAGATACATTGAACCCCTTGCTTGCGTGCATCCCCTGCACGTCCACGATGGCGCTGAAACAGCGTCCGCGATCAGCCTGAAACAGGCGTCCACGATCGCTGAAATGCGCACCCAGAAACCGTCGAGTCCGACGCGGCTCGGTCATGACAGGCAGTCGCTCCCTGCGCAGGAAATATTCGATGACAGGCGATTTTCTGGCTGCTCGGCGAGTTTTCACGCTCAGTCGATGGGATGGCGCGACGCCTCGCATGCTTTGCCGTCTTCAGGCAGGAGGAACGCACACGACGGCCCGTCCCGCTCTATCGGCTGCGCGAATTCGTCGCGCGTTGCGCCCCTCACCACCTTCGGTTTCGTTGCTAGGGCGCTGGCTACCTGCGAGAGCTCGGCGGGCGCGATGTCAGGCGCCGCCGGAACTCCCGCGCCGAACCGGCTCGAGCCCCGGCCAATCAGCTGGTGTGGGGCCTGGCCGCCGACTTGCGGCCCTTTCCTTCTTTCCCCTCCTTCGGCTTCGTCGCAAGAGCGCTGGCCAGCAAGCCGCGCGTCAGTTCATGCGCACGCTCTTCCGCCGTAAGTCGGATTCGAGCTTCGTCGTGCGTCTGTTTGGTCGATCGCATCTCTGCTTGCAACTGCGCAAGCTCGGCCGATTTTGCGGCGAGGTCGGTGCGCCATTGCTCCGCGAGTTTTTCAGCGCCGCGCGTGGCGGCGCGCTCGGTCTCCAGCTTCGATGCGCCCTCCTCCTCGTTGCGGGCGCACAGCTTGTGCTCCTTGGCAAGCTCAGAGATCGCCTGGCGTTCCCGATCAATGTCGCCCAGCAGCCGATGCTCACGTGCCGTGTGCCGCGCCTCGACCTCCTTCAAGGCTTCCTCGCGCGCGGCCATGGCGGCGCGGTGCTCGAGCCGCTGCGCGTCCAGTTGCGCTTGGGCTTGCGCAAGCGACTCCCGCAGACGCCGGATCTCGCCCTGGGTGCTGTCCTGAAGACGGGACGCCTGCGACAACTGTCCCTTCACAGATTCGAGGGCTTGCCGCGAAGAGGCCAGCGCGCTTTCCAGACTGCCGCGGGTGTGTTCGAACGCGACCTCGCGCTGTCGCAGCTGCATTTGCTGATCCTCCAACGCGGCGGCCTTGAGTTCGATTTCGCGGCGCAGCGCCTCGGCCTGCTGGGCCTGTGTCTTGGCCGCCTCCCCGCGTGCAGCTTCCCAGAGCTGATGGGCGGCCTGCAGCAGGGCTGGGGGCATGGCGTTCGCGGCCGAGCTTTGCGCAGGGACGCCGGAGCCGTTACCAAGCCGCTTTCCCAACGTGGCAAACCAGCGCTCGAGCATCGGGCTCACCGTGTTCGGCGACCCCCGGCCGATTTTCTGTCGGACCCGCTCGATGGTGGGGCGCAGCCCCTCGGCCAGGAGCTGATCCGCTGCAGTCCACACCTGAGGCTCCTGGATGCCTCTCGAACTTCTGCTATCCATCTGCTGCTCCAGCTTCGATCTCTTGATGTAATAGAGCATACATGGCATGTATAAAATAATATGAATTCGATCTGGCGAATCCCTTGATGGGCCGAAGGCAGGCTCAAGAACCACCCTACGCTCGATCCGGCGAAGCTGTCGGAAATGGCGGAAGACGCCGCGCGCGACCTGCTGCGCGAAGGCGAAGCCGCCAACACGTCGGCGGCCTACCGCTGCGCCCTGCGCTACTGGGCCGCATGGTTTGCCGCGCGGAACAGCCAGCCAATGCGCCTGCCCGTACCGGTGCCGGCGATGGTGCAGTTCATCGTCGATCACGTCGAGCGAACGACCCCGACGGGCCTGGTCTCGCAGTTGCCGACTGCCGTGGACCGCCGTTGGCGGACCATGGCTACAAAGGCAAACTAGGTGCTCCTGCCTTCAGCACCGTGGTGCATCGAATCGTGGTGCCGTCCAAGACCCATCAGCTGGCGCACCAGGTCATCCACGAGAGCAGCTATGCCGTCTTGAATTGAGAAGGTAATGTAGATACGTTGGTAGATATATCGCCTGTTTGGAGTCCGTCGTGCACCAATCCACCGCCAAACTTTTTGCCCCCGGAGGCAGCCAGGCCGTGCGCCTGCCGGCCGCATTCCGTTTCGACGGCACCACCGAGGTCTATATCCGACGTGATGACGCTACTGGCGACGTCATCCTGTCCACGCGCGCCCCGGCCGACTGGCGCGCGTTCATGCAAATGCGGAAACAACTGGGCGTAGTTCCTTCGGACTTTCCCGGCGCGCGCGAAGAAACCGAGCAACTGCGCGACCCTTTCGAAGGCTGGAAGGAATGACTCAGTACATGCTCGACACCAACGCGGCGAGCGAAGCAATCCGGTCTTCGATACGCGTCTGCAAGCCTTGGCCCCGGGGCAGTGGTGCATTTCTGCGGTGACCTGTTCCGAATTGAGATCCGGGATCGCCCGGCGGGACGAGGCCGTGCGGTGCGGCTGCATAGGATCGTGCAGGAGTTCTTGCGCATCGCGCCGGTCCTGCCATGGGATGCGCACGCTGCGCTGCGGCATGGCGATCTGTGCGCCCATCTGAAAACGGGCGGTACACCCATCGGCGATTTCGACGAGATGATCGCGGCCCACGCGCTTTCAGTCGGCGCCCTCATCGTCACGGGCAACGCGAAGCATTTCGCGCGTGTGCCTGGCTTGGTGCTCGACAACTGGCTTCGAGCGTCGACCGAGCCCTGAACCCGCGGCGGGCGACCGAGCCTTTGTCCGAACGATCCATGGCCCACGCGCGGGGCCACCAGGGGCTTGTGATTGGCAGTACAGCGCCGTCAAACGCGATCTCTGGCTCAACATCGTTTCCGGCGGAACGGACATCGCGGGCGGCTTCCTGGTGGAGCCTCCACCCTGCCGGTGTACACAGGCGAGATGCAATGGCGCATGTTGGGCGCCTGCGTGCAGGCGTGGAACGATGCCGGCCAGGCCGTGCTGGAAGAGGTGGGGGAACTGGTGTGCACCAGGCCCGAATCCTTGATCTCACCGAACGGCGTGAACTTGATCCGGTAGCCGGGTACGACCTTCACTTCGCAGCTACTTCATCACGTCGACATCGCGCGATTCGGGCAACATCCACATCGCCGCCACGCTGATGGCGCACATCGCGACGACATAGTAGGCGGGTGCCAGCGGATTGTGCGTCACGGCAATCAGCCATGTCACGACGAACTGTGTCGTGCCGCCGAACAGCGAAGTGCCGATTGCGTAAACCAATGAAAGGCCCGTGCTTCGCACGGCGATCGGCAGGAGTTCCGGCACCGTCACCAGTCCCGCCGCGCCGAACATGGCCGTGAGTGCAGCCAGGAGCGCAGAAACCGTCAGCAGCGTGGTTGCACTGGGTGCACCAGAGAGCCACATGAACAGCGGAACGATCAACAGCATCAGCACAATGCGTGGAAACTGGTTGGTGATCTTTCTGCCGAAACGGTCGCACAACAGGCCGCCAGCAAGTGCAAACGCAAAGGTCATGACGCCGCCCATCAGCACGCTGCCCTGTGCCAGCGCCGATGGCAGCTTCAGCACCATGACCGCATAGGTGACCATGTAGTTGCCCACTTGCGAAGCCACCGCGGTGGCGGCTGTGAGAAGCACGCCCAGCACCAAGATTCGGCTGTGGTTCTTGAACACGGTGCCGACGATCTGCGTGCTGGTGCGCTCGCTGCTGCCCTCATGGGTCTCGGGAAGACTGCGGCGGATGTACAGCGCGATCGGAATCAGGACCAGGCTGAATAGAAACGGTACACGCCAGCCCCACGACGAAAGCTGCTCCGGCGCGAGCACAAGCGAGAGCGCTACGCCGAACGCCCCGCCTACAGCCACCGCCAGTCCTTGACTCGCGACCTGCCAGCTCGAATAGAAGCCTCGTCGACCGGGTGGCGCCGCTTCCAGCAGCAACGCGGTCGCCGGACCCACTTCGCCGCCGAGTGCAAGGCCCTGCAGCAATCGGCAGAACACGACGATGATCGGCGCGGCGATGCCGATGCTTGCGTAGCTGGGCGTCGCCGCGAGGCCCAGGGTGCCGACGGTGATCAGTGCGACCGTCAGGATCATGGCCGGCTTGCGTCCCGCCCGGTCGGCAAATGCACCGATCAGTACCCCGCCAAGCGGGCGCGTGAAGAAGCCTACGCCGAACGTGGCCACTGCAACCAGCAGGCTGCCGAACTCGCCGCTCACGGGAAAGAAGGTACGTCCGATATGGACAGCGAAATAGGCGTAGATGACGAAGTCGTAGAACTCGAGTGCGTTGCCCGCGACGGCCGCAGCCACGGCCTTGCGACTGATCGTGGTCTGTTGCGCGGCATGCACGCTGTGCGCGCCCGTGGCGGCCTGGGACGCGGGATTCATGGGGGTCGCGTTCATGGGGTGTTCCGTGAAGTGTTCGTGTTGGAGATCGAAACGGACGCGGCTCAGGCCGGCGTGGCGTGGGGCGCCTCTTCCTGCAAGCCTTCGAGCGCGCGCAAGCAGGCCTGCGCGCCCTGTTGCCACACGGCGAGCTTCCAGTCTGCGGCATCGGGATAGAACGCATCCTTGAGCGCCTGCTTGATGGCCACTGACTGCACCGCATCGGTACTGCCGTGCCTGTGCAGCCAATGCTCCGCGCGCAGCGCACCGGTGACGCGCTCGCTCGCGTAGGTTCCATACTCCAAGCAAATTCCCACGTGCTGCGCTGCGGGGAATTCTTCGGTAAACGCCGTCTGGATCGGTCCGGTCAGCGGAATGCTGGTCGACGTGCCGGCAGTGACTGAGGTCAGCTCGCCCCACCAGCGCTCGCCGCGTGCGAGCACGGCAGGATCCTCGTCGAAGCTCGCGAAGATGCGCTCGCCCACGCCATAGGCTCCGAGCCCGGTGTGGATGTCGATCGAAGCCAGTTGGCGCACCTGCGGCGCATGCTGCTGCAGGATGCGGCGAAAGGTGTCGTTGCTCCAGGTCGGCCCGTTTCCACCGAAGAACATGCCGTCGGCGAAAGCATACTGGCCCAGGCCGATGGCACGTTGCAGGCCACGTGCGCCGTGGCGCTCGCGGTACGCGGCCAGCGCGGACTCGACGTCCACATGCGGCGGCCACTCGGTCGGCAGCAGCAACTCGTGAATTTCTGCGTAGCCTACGTTGACTGGCAGGGGTTTCGAGAAATCGACGAAATTGCGGTTGAGGTCCACGTTCTCCTGCGTGACGCGGCGCGAATGCGAGAACCCGAAGGGGTTGACCGCATGCACATACAGTACTGCCGTGTCTTGCAAGGCGTCCGAACGGGTGCCGGCATCGAGCTGCAGCATGCCGGTCGGGATCGCCGAGCCGCAGAAGCCTTCGACCCCGTGCACCCCGCTGATGACCACGAGCATCTTCGAGGCGTTGGCCGCCCCCTCCCGCACCACGTCGGTGGCCAGCGACTCGCCGTCGACGCCGGGCATCGGCAGCATGTGCGACTCGACCTGGAGGCCGCGCTGCGATGCGGCATTCAGGAATTTCTGGCGTGCTTCAGCGTAGCTGCGGCTGAAGAGCGCGTTGATCCGAGCGTTGTCCATGTGTCTCCGTCAAGTTGTCTGTCTGTCTGTATGGGTCAGGTGAATTGAAGCTGACGCTGCTGCTGCCGCAGCCGGCAGGCATTGCCGAAAGCCTCGAAGATGGCGCGCGCGAAAGCGCTGTCGTCGATGCGCATCTCAGGGTGCCATTGCACGGCCAGCGTGAACTGGGCCACGCTTGCGACGGTGAATGCCTCCACCAGGCCGTCGGGTGCGTTGGCCTCGACGCGCAAGCCGGTGCCCAAGCGATCGATGCCCTGGTGGTGCACCGAGTTCACTCTCTCGCGTGTGCCGCCCGCCAATCGCGCGAGCAGGCTGCCTTCGACGATGTGGAGGTCATGGCTGTCGTCGTACCAGCGTTCGATGGGGCGGTCGTGATCGCCTTCGCGGTGGTCGAGCCGGCCGGCTTGCTCGTGTACGGCAGGCTCCAGCGTGCCGCCCCACGCGACATTCATTTCCTGGAAGCCGCGGCACACGGCTAGCACCGGCACGCCGGCCGAGACCAGCGCCGGCAGCAGCGTCAGGATGGCGGCGTCGCGTTGGTGGTCGAGCAGCATCTCGCGATGCGGCAAGGGCGCGCCGTAGCACGTCGGTGCCACGTTCGACGGGCTGCCCGTGAGAACGATGCCGTCGATTGACGCGATCAGGGTGTCCACATCCAGCCCGTCGGCGAAAGACGGCAGCACCAGGGGAAGCGCGCGAGAAATTGCACTGACCGCGCGAACGTAGCCGTGCAGGGCCGCATGCACCGGGTGGCCGTGCAGTTCGATGCGGTCGGACGAGATGGCGACGACGGGGCGCAGCGCTGCAGAGGGGGGCGGGAGGGGCTTCATGACTCTTGTATGGCTCTTGCGAGGGTTCTTGACGGCAGTCTAGGAACTTGCTTTGATTGCGTAAATTGCATAATTCTCAGCAACTCATTGCATTAATTGCAAATGAAAGGCGACCATGAACATTCGGCAACTCAAGCATTTCCTGGCAGTCATCGACCTCGGCTCACTGAGCGCCGCGGCTGACACGGTCCACCTGAGCCAGCCTGCGTTGTCGCGGAGCCTGCGTGCACTCGAGAGCACCTTGCAGGTGCCGCTGTTCGACCGGCAGGATCGGCGTCTGCGCCCGACGCCATATGCCCTCGCCTATGTCGAGCGAGCGCGGCGAATCGTGTTCGACGAGAACGAAGGGGCCCGTTCGATGGCGCTCATGCGCGACGGCGAGATGGGCTCGCTGGCAGTCGGCATGGGCTCATCGATCGCGAAGTTCCTGCTAGCACCGCTGATGCTGGAGATGCTCAACAAGGCGCCGGGCTTGCGAATGAGCACCATGGTGCAGAGTACCGACATACTCCATGCCGCATTGATGAACGAGCAACTCGATTGCTTCATCGGCGACGTACGCATCGTTCGGCACGATCCCGATATGGTGGTCGATGCGCTCTACCCGTGCACATTCGGTTGGTTCGCACGCGCAGGGCACCCACTATCGGCAAAGCGCAACGTCACGATGGCCGATCTCTCTGTCTATCCGCTGATTGCTGCAGGCTACACCGATGAATCGCTCGAGCGCAGGCTGGCGGACCTGTATGACTTGAGTATGCCGATCAGCAAACACTTTTCCCTCAGCACCAGCGATCTGGACACCGTGCACACTTTGCTGGCATCGAGTGACGCTGTTCTGCCATCGACCGACATCGCAGTGCTCGGTCCCCTGAATGCTGGCGTGGTGGTGCCGATCGATGTGACGCCGCGGCTCGACCTGGATTTGACCCTTGGGATCGTCCATCGTGCTGGCCGCACGTTGGTGCCTGCAGCCACGCGGGCATTCGAGTTTGTGCGGGCGAGCTTTGCGAATGTGGCCACCGAGATCTCGCACCGGCATGCACGCAGACACAGCCTGGATGCCATATCGTCTCGCACGAAAGGATCAACCTCGACAAAGGTGTTGAAGCGTTCCGGCGGCGAATGAGGAGGAATCACGCGGCCTCGGCAGAATTAAAGGTCCATTCAAATCGGTGATCAGGATCATCAGATTTGCAGCCGGGTACATGGCGAGATGGAGACTCGAACGCGGTTGGATGGATCGAGTTCACCGCCAAAGGGTGGTGCTGCACCCTAAAGTGCGAACGAAAGCGCCAGTCATCTTGCCAGCGGTAGGAGAAGAGATCGTCGCGCCCTGCCCCGTGTTTTCGAACATGAATCCGCTGATCGCCAGGTTTTCAGCGATGCTGGAATCCGACATTTCCTGACGTGGAAGTGCCGGATTGAGCCATGCCTGCACCTGCCGTTCAGCCGTTCAGCCGCTCGGCCTCATGGCACGCGCAGGCATTGATCCTCAATAGATTCAACAGTCTGGACGCGGCAGAGACCGTGCGCGCGGCACAACTTCGCCCTGAGATCAGGGGCGATCCAGCCTCAATCCAGGTTGCGTTGTGACATCAAACCAGGCCGGGGATGAGATCGGTCGAGGCCTCGGAGAAACGGGCGAATTCTTGAAAACGCACCGTGGCCGAGGCCGGCCCCCTCACAGCACCGAACCGTCCGCGACCGACGCGGCCGCGCGCCTTCATGCGCATCGCATCTTCGTCCACGGGTTATCCCTCGTCCTTCATGCTATTTTCATCAATGACAATTGGCTTTCATTAATAGAAATCGGAGACGCACATGAAAACTGGTCTGGGCTGTTCGCGCCGCGAGGCGCTGGGTGCGGGGATGGGTTTGTTCACGGCCGGCCTGCTGCCGGGCATCGCCTCGGCGCAGGGCGTCGCGTCGTGGCCCGACAAGGCCGTGACGGCGGTGGTCGGCGCGCCGCCCGGCGGCCAGACGGACTTCGCGATGCGGGTGCAGACGCCAGGCTTCCAGGCCGCACTGGGCCAGCCTTTCGTGATCGACAACCGCCCGGGTGCCGGCGGCAACATCAGCGTCGACTACGTGCTGAAAGGCCCGACCGACGGCTACCGCCTGCTCGTGGGCAACGGGGGCAACATGACTCTCAACCCGCACACCTACCGCAACACGCCGATGGTCGATCCGCGCACGCTGGTGCCGATCGGCTTGCTGCTGCAGTCGTCGCTGGTGCTCGCAGTGCACCCGAGCGTGAGTGCGAAGAACTTCAACGAGCTGGTCGCCTGGGTCAAGGCGCAGGACAAGACGCAGGGCGGCGTCGACTACGCCTCCTCCGGGCCGGGCAGCCTCACGCAGGCCGCCATGGAGCTGCTGCGCGAGCGCATGGGCAAGCCGAAGATGAACCACATCGCCTACAAGGGCAGCGCGCCCGCGATGCAGGACCTGATCGCCGGGCGTGTGACCCTGATGTTCGACGCGGTGTCGGTCATCGCGCCCTTCATCAAGTCGGGGCAGCTGCGGGCGCTGATGGTCACTGGCGACAAGCGCGTGCCCGCAGTGGCTGACGTTCCGACCGCGGCCGAACTCGGCGTGAAGGACTTCGTCGTCACCTCCTTCATTGGCCTGTACGGCCCGCCCGGCCTGTCGCCCGAAATCGTCCGCAAGGCCAACGCCGCGCTGAACAAGTCGATGGCCGATCCCGCCACCGCCAAGACGATCACCGACCGCGGCGACGAGCCCGGCGGCGGCACGCCGGAGCGCCTGATGGCCATGACCCGCGACTACTACAAGACGTGGGGTGAAGTGGTGAAGGCCAACGATATCCGGGCAGACTGAGCGCATGTCCTGTTCCTTTTTCACCTTCCGAAACTCACACACCTTCAGGAGAACCGCGCCATGAGCCCCGCCCCCGGAGTCAAGTCCGACCAGCCGGCGCAGTACTCGGCCCCCGCCGTCGACAAGGCGCTGGACGTCATCGAGTTGCTGGCCTCGCAACCTGACGGCCTCGCGCTGGCGGATATCGCGAGCCAGCTCGAGCGCACGATGAGCGAGATCTACCGCGTGGCCATCGCGCTGGTCGCGCGGGGCGTGATTGCGCGTGAGACCACCACCGAGCGCTACTTCCTGACCGGCAAGCTGTTCGAACTCTCGCACCGTTTCCCGCCGATCGAGCGCCTGCTGGGCGTGGCCACGCCGCTGATGCGCGCTCTGGCCGACCGCATGGAGCAGTCGTGCCACCTCGCTGTGCTCGACCGCGAGGCCGTGCTGATCGTCGCGAGCGCCGAGAGCCCGCTGCCCATGAACTACCGCGTGCGGGTCGGCGCGCGATTTCCGGCGCTGGAAACCAGCTCCGGCGTGGTGCTCGTCGCTCACCAGCCGCGCGCGCAATGGGACAGCTGGGTCCAGGCCGTGCCGACGCTTCCCAGCGGGCAGCTGCTGCAGCGGCTCGAATCCGCACTCACCCGTGCCGCAGAAGAACTCACGAGCCCGATCGTGCAGGGCGTGACCAACATGAGCTTCGCCGTGCGCGACCACCGCGGCACGGCCGTTGCCGCGTTGACGGTGCCGTTCCTGAGCCAGGTCGGCATGCACATGGGCCTGGCCGATGTGCGCCCGATGGCGCAGCGCACGGCCGACGAACTGTCCGCCTTCCTGGGCTTTACGCCATCCGACGAACAGGACCGCCACGCATGACCTCTTCGTCACGACAGATCGCGCTCAAGGGACTGACCTGGGACCACCCGCGCGGCTACGACCCACTGGTGGCCTGCGCGAACCGCTACGCGGAACTGAACGGCCACGTGCGCATCGAGTGGCGCAAGCGTTCGTTGCACGACTTCGGGGCCTACCCCATCGAGACATTGGCCAGCGACTTCGACCTGCTGGTGATCGACCACCCCTTCATGGGGCAGGCCGAGCGCACCGGCTGCTTTCGCGACCTGCGCGAGCTGATTGACGGCCCCACGCTGTCGCGGCTGACGGCGCAGGGCGTCGGTCCCTCGGGCAACACCTATGTGTGGCGCGACAAGGTGTTCGCGCTCCCCACGGATGCCGCGGCCCATGTCGCGAGCTACCGCGAGGACCTGCTGGCCGCGCTTTCGCTGGACGAACCGCGGCGCTGGTCCGACGTGGTGCAGGTGGCCGAACGCGCCCGTGCCAACGGCCAGACGCTCGGGTGGGCCGGTACGCCGACCGACGCCGCCTGCACCTTCCTGACACTGGCGGCCAACCTCGGGCATCCCGTGGGTGGGACCGACGGCGAGTTCCTGCCGGCGCGCGCCACCGAACAGGTGATGTCGCACCTGCAGTGGATCGTGCAGCATGCGCAACCGTCCTGCCTGGACGACAACCCGATCCGCGTGTATGAGGCGATGACGGCCTCGGACCGCATGGTCTATTGCCCCGCGGCCTTCGGCTATTCCAACTATGCGCGGGAAGAGCGTGCACCCTGGTTGCGCTTCGCGCCGCTGGCCGGCCCGGGCGCCGAGCCGCAACGCGGCGCCCTGCTCGGTGGCGCCGGCATGGCGGTCTCCAGCCACAGCGCGCATGCCCACGAGGCTGCCGCGTTCGCGGCCTGGCTGCACAGCGCCGAGGTGCAAAGCGGCCTCTATGTCGAGGCTGGCGGCCAGCCCGGCAACGTGACGGCCTGGCGCGACCCCGCCGTCAACGGCCTGACCCGCGACTTCTTCGCCGCCACGCTGCCCACACTCGAAGCGGCCTGGGTGCGCCCGCGATTTGCGGGCTTCGTTCCCTTCGTGGAAGCCGCCGGCGTCGAGATCAACCGCTGCCTGCGCGGTCAGACGGACCTGCGCACGCTGCAGCACACGCTGAGCGCGCTGCACGCCGACGCCTGGGCGGCCCGCGACATGGTGCCATCGCCCCTTTCAACGGAACACGCCCCATGAACAACGACACTTTCGTCACCTTGGAAATCCGCGGCCACGCTGCGTTGGTCCGCTTCAACCGGCCCGAGCAACTGAACGCGATGAACAGCCGGATGATCGCGCAGCTGTGCGACGCGCTCGTGGCGGCCGACGCCGAAGCGGGCGTCAAGGTGATCGTGCTCGGCGGGCACGGCTCCTCCTTCATGGCCGGTGCTGACATCAAGGAGTACGCCGCGCTGACCGAAGACACCTTCGCCGACTTCCAGCGCCGCGGCGCCCGTGTCTATGCGCTGATCGAACAATCGCCGAAACTCGTGGTTGCGGCCGTCAACGGCTATGCACTGGGCGGTGGCTTCGAGATCGCGCTGGCCAGCGACCTCATCGTGGCCCACGCCGAAGCCAAGCTCGGGCTGCCCGAGATTCGCCTGGGCCTGCTGCCGGGCGGTGGCGGCACGCAGCGGCTGATGCGCAAGCTGCCAGCCAACCGGGCGCTCGAACTGCTGGTGACCGGCGCCGCGCGCACCGCCGAGCAGTGGCACGACTGGGGCGTGGTGAACGTGGTGTCCGAGGGCGACGCCGTCGAGGCAGCCATCGGCTGGTGCCAGCGCTTCGCCGAGGCCTCGCCCGAAGCCCTGGCCCACGCCAAGCGCCTCACGCGCGCCGCGCGCGACCTGCCCTTCGCCGACGGCCTGGCCCAGGAATACGAAGCGCTGCGCGAACTGCACCGCACCCCTTATGCCAAGGCGCGCATCGACGAGTTCGCGCGCCGCGGCAGCTGACCCCCACATTCCCACGGAGTCTCCGATGAGCCAAGCACTCGACGACATCACCATTCTCGATTTCAGCCACCTTCTGCAAGGGCCCTTTGCCACCATGCTGCTGGCCGACATGGGCGCCCATGTCATCAAGGTCGAACGGCCCGAGTCGGGCGAGATGTTCCGCCAGCTGACCTTCAACAACCGCTGGCTGGGCGGCACCGAAAGCCCGAACTTCGTGGCCTGGAACCGCAACAAGAAATCCATCGCCGTCGACCTGAAGGCGCCGCAGGCGCGTGAGCTCATCCACGAGATCATCTCGAAGGTCGACGTGGTGGTACAGAACTTCCGTCCCGGCGTGCTGGAGCGGCTGGGCTACGGCTACGAGGCGCTGAGCGCCATCAACCCGCGGCTCATCTACTGCTCGGGCTCGGGCTACGGCGAATCGGGCCCCTACGTGGACCGGCCGGGCCAGGACCTGCTGATCCAGGGCCTCACCGGCCTGGCCGCCGCCACCGGACGCGGGGACGGCCCGCCCGTGCCGGTGGGCGCGGGCTTCGCCGACCAGGTGGGCGCGATGAACATGGTGTACGGCATCCTCACCGCGCTGCACTGGCGCCACCGCACTGGGCTGGGTCAGGAGGTGAAGGTCAACCTGCTGGCCGGGCTGCTGGCGCACCAGGCGCAGGAGCTGATGAGCGTGCTCAATCTCGGCGAGAACTTCGAGCGCCCGCGCTCTGGTATCGCCCACCCCGGCATGGACGCGCCCTTCGGCATCTACGAGACGGCCGACGGCTACATCACCGTGGCCATGAGCCCGTTCGCCACGCTCATCAAGATCCTCCAGGCCCCCGAACTCGCGCGCTTCGACGACCCGAAGCGTCTGTTCGAGAGCCGCGACGAGATCCACCAGTTGTTGTCGGAGCGCACCCGCCAGTGGAAGCGCGCGGAGCTGCTCTCGGCACTGCTTGCCGCGGGCATCTGGTGCGGCGAGATCAAGACGCACCTCGAGGTCGAGAACGACCCGCAGGTGCAGCACATGGGGATGATCACCAGTTACGACCACCCAGCCATCGGTCGCGTCAAGGCCGTGGCCCCCGCCGTGGCACTGAGCAAGACCCCAGCGAGCATCCGGACCCCCTCGCCCGCCGTCGGCCAGCACACGACGGAAGTGCTCGAAAGCCTTGGGGTCAGCCAGGACACCATCCACGCGCTGCTTGCCGGCAAGGTGATCGCGCAGGGCAACGTCGACGGCAAGGGCACCGCCCGGCCCGCGGCGGTGACAAGATAGTCGTTGGGCCGATCAGTACTTCATTCTGTGCACCTTGGCGGCAGTGACTCCGCTTCTGTGCAAAGCAGATCATGATCGCGACGTTTAGCGAAGAGCGCGCGACATCCACCATTGCTGATTCAGCGTCAGCGCTCTTGCATTGCCATCGTCACCTCTTCTCAGATGGAAACGCGACATTCAATCTCCCTGTCAGCCGATTGCGTCCACGCCCGCTCAAGTGTCTTCAAAGATTCCGAGCATGCGTGCGCGATCGACAACATGTTTACGCGAGCCGGCCCCTAGCTTGCTGAACAGATTCTTCATGTGCCATTTGGTCGTCTCGTTGCCAATATCGAGTGTCGTCGCAATTTGCTTGTTGGACATGCGCCGAGCGAGCAGTTGCAAAACCTCCCTTTCCTTTGGTGTCAAGAGGCTGGTCGGAAGGACGCGTGAGGCACTGGAATCCTTGGTTCGCGTATTGGCAATCACTGGCGCGGCGAAGGTATCGACGGCGTGACGGACTATCAACGTGGGCTGCGCGGTCACCTGCTGGGCTGTCGGAGTTGCGTCGAAACGGGTATCCAGTGCGATGCGCCTGAGGCCGCGAGCCCGTGCCAAGCTTGTTCCTTCGGCCAGCAAAGCACTGTCGTCCTTGTACGTTCGACGGAGTATCAACGCCTGCAGCAATGTGATCTCGATCTCGTCCCGACCACGTCGCAGGTGTGCAGCCAGCAAAGCGGCAGGCGCAAGGAATTTCAAAGCGTCCTCGTATTTTCCTTGACCGATCGCAGCATAGGCATGAGCCACGCTCAACTGCAGCTTGCACAGCGATTCCCACAGCCCCGATTCGGATATCAAATCCATCGGGCATATCGCTTCCAGCCGCTTGGCCAGGTTGTAGCAGGTGCGTGCGTGCGCGCCTTGCGCGTGCATGCGGATTTGTTCGGCGAGGCTGGCCACGCACGCTCGCTTCAACCCACGTGCCTCGCCGACTGCGTACAGTTGATGCAGTAGGTCGAAGGCCCTTCCTTCTTGACCTTCCCAACTGGCGATGCGCGCAGCCGTCACATAACCCATGCACATAGGGTCTACCGCCATGCTTCGCTCCACGACGTCCAGCCGATTCGCCAACACAACAGCCGCCTCAGCCGGCGCATCACAGTCCCACAGCACCGCAGCCAATGCCGTGGCCAGCATTGTCGCGGGGTGACTTCGCCTGCCGATCTCCGTGTCCGCCCTTGTACTTGCGGCGCGAAGCGCCTCTCGGGCGAGATCCGCCTGGCCTTCCCACCAATAGCTGAGACCGATTTCCCATTCAATCAGGCCGACCATGGAGTCCATATCTCCTCGAAGACCGTGTATGCGAGCTGTGTGCGCATGATGTTGCCGCAGCATGTCAGGCCGCCCTTTGTAGAGGTAGGACAGAGCCGTCCGATGGAGCATTGGCACGCGCTTGTACTTTTCGTTCTGCGTCATCGCGCGCCAAGTGAAATGAATCTCCGCTGCATTGTCGAGATGGTCGGCATGGTATTCGGCCGCCGACATGATTCCAGCAGCCTCAAGACGCCATCGTTCTGGCGTTGCCTTGTCTTGGAGCAATGGGTCCACCAACGTCGCGGCATCACGGTGGCGATTCGCCGAGACCAGCGCCCAGGCTGCACCGAGCCTCATTCGGGGGCGACGCTCGATCTCGGCCATCGGCAGGCGCTCGATCCATTCCAATACCGTCGCAAAGTGACCACTTCCAATCATCTGGTGCAGGCAACGTTCGGTCAGGTCGTAAGCCCATTGCGGCTGATCGGTTGCGAACGCGTGACGCACCGCGGCTTCGTGCATCCCATGATCAGCTAGCCAGGAGGCGGCCCGCAAGTGAAGATTGCGTCGCACCTCGTCAGGCCATGCTTGCACTCGTGTGCGGAGGAATTCCCTTGCCAATGGATGCATGCGCGACCAGTCCCCATTGGGCACATCGAGGAAGATCGGTGTGGCTGCACGCAGCCGTTCAAGCATCGCCTCAGCGTTCGGGTCGGCGGTCAATGCAAAGCACAACGCGGGGCTGATCATGTCAGCGATCGAAATTCGCTCCAAAAATTCCAAAAGCGCTGGTGGCAATTGCCCGGTCAGAGACTCCAGGAAATAGCGATCGATGCTGCCATGAGAGGTCACCAACCTCGCAACCGCGTCGCGCACGTTTGCATTCCCATCGATACCCGAGATCGCCAACTGGAGTCCCAGTGGCCACCCCTCACTCAGTTCGTGCAGGCGTGCACATGTGTCCATATCGATCCGATGGCCAAACCGCGCACGCAACACCGCGATAGTTTCCTCCAGCCGCAAGCGGAGCATCTCGGTATTGACCTCCGCATATTGCCCGCGAGCGCGCATGCCTGACACCGGCAGTGCAAGCCGGCGGCGAGCAGCCATGACCACTGTCAGGTTGGCGGGTGCGTTGTGTACCAGATATGCGAGAGCGCCCTGCACCGTGGCGTCCGGTAGGGTATGCGCATCATCGAGCACGAGCACGATCTCCGCTGCTGCTTGTGCCACCAGGGACAACCAATCCGTCAAGCGCTCCATGCTGCTTTGTACGCCTGCGGCGCTGCGCGTGAAATCCGATGCAGTACCGCCAGTCGCTAGCTGCATGGCGACACTGATGCCTTGTGCGAACCGCGTAGCGTCATCGCCCTCGTCAAGCATCAGCCAAGCCACAACAGCACCCCGGCGTAACCATTCACGACGCCATTGCTGTAGCAGAGAGGTCTTCCCGAAGCCGCCGGAGGCTTGGAGAACGATAAGACTTCGGCCATTCAACTCGATGGAGTCCGAGTGCAGCTGCTCACGAGTGAGCATGTACTTCGCCGTCCGCGGTGCGGTAGCTTTCAGCAGGAGTTCCGAATCGATAGGATTCATTTCCCATGAGGGCACGGCGAGAAGACGGCACTCGCGCCTTCAAAACGGCCCCAGCAATTGTTAGGCGATTGTCAGAATCATACGACGATGTGCCAGCGCATGAGTCATGCCTCCACTCGTCGCAAGTCCTACGGCGTCATCGAGAGCGCGGTAAGAGCATGGCCGCCTGAGTCCGCCCTGCTTTCCTTGCCACTTTTGAGCTGTCGAAATGGCATCGCTCGAACTTTGTGGACGATGGATCGCCCGCAGTGTTGTGGCGACGCCGGGAGTTATGGAGCATCTCGAGGGGCTCGTTGCGCTGGCCGTGATCGCCGAAGCAACGCCGGGGGGGCCGCTCGATCGCGTCGCGTCGAGCATCCGATGAGCGGCCAACGGCTCGCACTACGCGGCCGGCACACGTCAACCGGTGAGCTAGCCCCCGCGCTTGAGTGGCGCACGACCTTGAAGTTCTGCCGCTCGAGCCGAACGAGTCGATTCAGTTTCTTGCCGCAGGAGAAGCTGACGTTTTCCACAATGAGCACAGTAGTAGAGACGACGTCGGACGAAGAATCGCATCCAAGCATTTCGATGCAGACGCGAGAGATCGTCGACGCCGCACCGGCAAGAGAAAAAAAAGTGCAGAAGCATGTAGTCCGAAGAAGCCGACAGTAGCGCAAAAGAAATAGCACCGATCGGGATGTTGACTGAAAGAGGTTTTCTCAGCATCAACACGGCCCGTCCAAAAATCTAGCGCGATGTCATCGAGATTAGCTGACGTTCGATTGAAGCCTCCCCCCATTTACAGGGGGGAAGCGGCATGGCCAATTTGTCGCCACACGGACATGGGCCCTTCATAGCATCAAGCGCTTTTCACTACGTACTGCATTGCATGCTGCAACTCTTCCCACCTTTCAAGGCCTCCCTCCTCCGAATCCTGACTTTGACCGCCTGCGCGGTTTCCATTGGGACCGCGCTTTCAGCTTGCGGTGGTGGCAGCGATTCCGTCGCATTCCCCCCGGTGCTTCCAACGACACCAGCGCCAACACCAACCCCTGTGCCGGTGCCAGCGCCAGCGCCAGCCGTGGAGCGCAGTGTGCAGGGCGTTCGCCTTATCGGAGAGCAGGTGGTCGCCAATGATTTGAAGGTAGACGGCGTGCAGGTCGGTGGACTGTCTGCCGTCGACTATGACCCGGTTGCCAAGCTCTGGTACTTTCTGAGTGACGATCGGACTGCATCGCGATTCCATACCGCCGAATTGCAGTACGACGGTTCGAACTTCGCGGCGATCCGGTTCCGATCGACACTCGCGCTCAAGGATATGGGAGGTAAGGCCTATCCCAGCAGCGATCCGGCGCCCGGCGGCACCGTGGCCGATCCTGAGTCCTTCCGTGTCGACCCACAGGGCGGCGGCCTCTGGTGGGGTAGTGAAGGTGACCGTGCCAAAGGTCTCACTCCCTTTGTCGCGCGCATGGCCACCGATGGTGTTTCCAACTTGATTCTGCCGACGCCCGCGACGTTCAAGATGTCGCCAACAGAGGAAAAAGGCTCGCGTAACAATGCCACCTTTGAAGCACTGAGCTTCGCCTCAGATGGAAAGAGCTTGTGGGTCGGCATGGAAGCACCGATTTACGAAGACGGCACATTGCCCACGTTGTCGAGCGGTTCCGTGTCTCGCTTCACGCAGATGGACCGCACCGGCAAGGTGATCAAGCAAGTCGCATACCCCATCGACCCGATCCCTGCAGCGCCCGCCGCTGGCAAGAATGCGGACAACGGTGTTTCGGAAATGCTTGCGATCAACGATCACCAATTTCTGGTGATCGAGCGCTCGGGCGTTCAGGGCGCCGATGGCCTCTACGTCAACTACATTCGTCTCTACGAGGTCGAGACGAATGACGCCACCGACGTGAGCAGTTTGACAAGCCTGACGGGTGCCACCTACAAGCCCGTTCGCAAGCGCCTTGTGTTGGATCTGAACACGCTGGGCCTGCGAAAGATCGACAATATCGAAGGCATGACTTGGGGCCCGAAATTGTCCAACGGCAACGACACGCTCGTGCTGGTGTCGGACAACAACTTCAATACCACTCAACAGATTACGCAGGTTCTGGCCTTTGAGGTGGCGCCGAAAAGGTGAAGTAAAAAGCCACCGACCAGCGCCTCGTACACATGAAGTACGAGGCGCCGAAATTCTCCGGGATGACTGCGAGAGGTTAAGAGCGGCTAACAAAACGTGGCAAGAGTCCGAACACAGATGACGCAACACGCCAGGGAAAGCAGGGCGACATGAACATCGATGCGACGCTCGAAGCGGGTGCGCAGCTTGCCGAAGGCAGCCAGCCAGGAGTGAGTGCGCTCGACCACCCAGCGGTGGCGCCCGAGCCGATCATTGCGTTCGATGCCTCTGCGGGCGATGCGATCCTTGATCCCGCAGCGTTTGAGATGGGCACGGCATCGCGCGTAGTCGTAACCCTTGTCCGCATGCAATTTCCCGGGTCTTCGACGCGGCCTGCCCCGCTTGCCACCCACCGCCGGCAGGGCGTCGACCAACTCCTCGAAGACCACCGAATCGTGGCGATTGGCCCCGGTGACGCAGAAGATCAGCGGGATGCCCTGGCGGTCCGTGATGAGGTGACGCTTGCTGCCGAGCTTGCCCCGGTCCGTAGGGTTGGGCCCCGTGTGCGGGCCCCCCGGGGGCTGGGCACGCTGGCCCCGTCCATGCTGACGCGACTGAAGTCGAGCTTGTCGGCGCTGCGCAGCTCCCCCAGAAGTGCCAGATGCAGGCCATGCCACACCCCTGCAGCTTGCCAGTCGCGAAGTCGCCTCCAGCAGGTCATGCCGCTGCCAAAGCCCAACTCTTGGGGGAGGTCTTCCCAGGGGATGCCCGTGCGCAGCACGAAGAGGATGCCGTTGAGAGCTTGCGCGTCGCTCAGGCGTGGCCGCCCGCCCTTGGCTGAAGGTGTCATCACGGGCAGCAATGGCGCAATCTTCTTGTACAGCGCCGCGCTGATTTCTTTGTTTCTGATTCGTCCCATCGCTCGTCAAACGCATGCCCCGCGCTTGGCGATGACAGGGTTTTGTTAGCCGCTCTAAGGCGCAACGCGTTCTTGGGAACGGTGCATTTGTATTTCCGGAGAGGAAATCCTCGCGACTTCTCCAGGCGCGGCATGAAGTCATTTTTCCTTTCGGCGCCGAGGTTAGAAATCCGTGGTTCGCGAGTGGCCTTGGTTCAAATCATTGCGCAGGATCATTTCGCGTTCATCGAACGTTTCATGATGCTGCGTTGCATTCCGGTAATGGGCACAGTCATCAACCTGCCAAGTGGTTGTCGACACCTCATGTACGCAGACAGCCTGTGCGTGACTCGGAAATCGCTCCTGCGCAAGATTCAAGCAGTGGATGCTGAACGCCCGCCAGACCAAGACTTTCGCACCCCTGCGAGGATTCGTGCGAGCCGACGTTAGTCAACCTTGACTTGGAATAGCACGGTGCCATTTCCTCCGGGATTCAATGCACCAGTGAATGTCCAACTCACCGATCCCGCACCGCCGGTGGACTGCGTCGCATTGCATGCCACGGTGGCTGAGGGCGGGGGATTTGCTGGAGTCACTTTCCTGCACGCCGTCAGCGTGACGGGTGTGGTGCCCGCCATGCTCGAAATGAAGGTCGTGTAGGCCGGCGTCGTGTCGTTCACCGTGAGGTTGCCGATCGGGCTGGTGCCGTTGTTGGTGTAAGTGACACGATATTCCAGCGTCTCCCCGGACTTGGCCTGATTGTTGACGCTAAAAGCCGCTGCGCCCTGCGTCAAGTTGCGCACCTCCTTCTTCAACTCCAGCGCGGACGTCGAGACCGTCGTGATGTCGTCGAGCGTGTAGCTGGCGCTGAGCGCTGGGGCTGGCAACGAATTGGTGAGGATGAAGTTGGCCTGCACCTTCGCATCGTTCGAATAGCCCGGTTGGGCTGTGGCTGGAATGAACTCCTGCACTATCACGCACACCGTCTGGCTCACGGTCACGGCGATCGGTGCAGAAGGCGGGTACAGCGTGGCGGCGCCTGGCTGAAGGCTCCCGCTGCAGGTCGGGTCCGCAAAGATCTTCTCTGCCCAACCGGTCAGGTTGGGCGTCGATGTCGAAGCGCTGATCGCGAAGGTGACGCTCCCGGCCGTGCCCGCCGTGAAGGTGTGGGCGTAGGTCACCGTGTTGCCCGGCTGACCGGTCTTCGCTCCACCCGTCGCGAAGGCGCTGTTGTCGACGTCACCGAAGTTCAGGTTGCTGTGGCCCGTGCCGTTCCAGCTGAAGGCGATGCGGTCGGGCGTGGCGGTGCGCGTGTAGGTGTAGGTGCCCCCCGCTGCAGCGACTGCCGAGCCTGACGGCAACGCAACGTTGCCCACCGATGCGCCCGTCGACACGCGCGTGCCTGGGTTAGTCTCTTCCACGCACATCGCCGAACCCGTCGCCGTGCCAGCCGGCACGCTCAGGCTGTAGCCGCCCGATGCGTCCGTGAGCGCGCTCGCGTACACGGTCGCGCCGCAGTTGGTCAGCCGCACGCTCACGCCCGCGAGCGGGCCTTCACCGCCGTTGACGATGCCGTCATTGGCCGTGCCGCCGCTGATGCCGTTGTCCAGGAACACGCGACCGCTCACGATGGCCGCGAGCGTGTTGGTGAAGGTACAGACCACCGCCGAGCCGTTCGTCAGCCCGGCTGCGGGCAGCGTGACGGTGCCTGCCACGAGGTCGACAGCCGCCGTCGCCCCGCCCGCCAGGCCCGTACAGGTCGCGCCCGAGAACGCGAAGCCGCCGGGCATCGAGGCCGCGACTTCGGTCAGCACGGTCTGCGTGTTCGCCGTGGACAGCGTCTTGATCGTGCCCACCACCGTCGAGCCCGACACCGAGACGTTGATGCTGTCCGCGCCGAAGCCGTTGGTGCCGCTGAACGCGAAGGTGCCCGTGCCGCCCAGCGCCTGCTTGCGGATCTGCACCGTCGGCAGGCGGTTGTTGCTGTAGGTACAGACGATGGCCTTGCCGGCATCACCGACGCCGATCACCAGCGTGTTGCTGGCCTGGCCGTTGGTGCCGCTCAGCGCGTTGGCCGTCGGGCCGTCATCGGCGGTACACGACAGCACGGTGGTGTAGTTTGCGAGCGTGCCCGTGGTCATCGTCTCGGCCGGGAACGTGAGCGTGTCGCCCGCGGCCACCGACACCACGGTGCCACTGTTGCCGGCCACTGGCGCCGTCGCCGTGAACGCGGTGGTGTTGCTCGCGCCGCCCGTGGTCGCGCCGATGCTCGCCACGTTGCCGGTGGTGCTGCCCGCGCCCCAGGCCTTGAACAACTGCAGCGTCCCGGTCTTGCGCGTGTTGGTGTAGGCGCAACTCACCGCGCTGTCCGACGGCATCGTGAAGGTGCGGCTCAGGCCGCTGCCGCTCACCGGTACCGTGCTGCCGTCCGACACCTTGGTACAGGCCAGCGTCGTCGTGTAGTTGGCCGCATTGCCGGTGGTGAAGGCTTCAGCCAGCGTCACCGTGGCACCGCTGGCCGCGGCGGCCGTGGCGTTGGTGGTGGTGGCCGGCGCGGTCGAGGTGCCGGCGGTCGCGCCCGTCACCTCGGCGGCGCTGCCGCTGACCGTCAGGTTGACCTTGTCGCCGGCGATGGCGCCGCTCCAGCTCTTGGACAGCGTCACCGCCGCGGTCTTGCGGGTGTTGGTGTAGGTACAGACGATGGCCGTGTCGGCCGCGCCGATCGTCAGCGTACTGCCCGACAGGCCGCTGGTGCCGGTACAGCTCAACGCGCTCGTGTAGTTGGCGGCGCTGCCGGTGGTGAAGCTCTCGGCCAGGGTGATGACGCTGCCCACCGGAACGGCCAACGCGGTGCCGGTGTCGGTCTCGGCGGCCGTGTTGGCCACGGAGGCCAGCGGGGTCAGGCCCGTGCCGGTGACGCTCACGGCGTCGTTGACGATCGCGCCCGACCAGGTCTTGGCCAGCGTGACGTTCGCCGTCTTCGCGGTGTTGGTGTAGGTACAGACGATGGCCTGGCCCGCGTCGGCCGCGCCGATCAGCAGCGTGTTGCTCGTCTGGCCATTGGTGCCGCTCAGCGCATTGGCCGTGGCCCCGTTATTGGCAGTACACGCCAGCACCGTGTTGTAGTTCGTCAGCGTGCCTGTCGTCATCGTCTCCGCGGGCAGCGTGATGGTGTTGCCCGCCACCACGTTCACGGCCGTGCCGCTGTTGCCGGCCGTCGGCGCCGTCGCCGTGAATGCGGTGGTGTTGCTCGCGCCGCCCGTGCTCGCACCGATGCTCGCCACGTTGCCGGTGAGGCTGCCAGCGCCCCAAGCCTTGGCCAGTTGCAGCGTCGCGGGCTGGATCACAGCAGTCGTCGTCGTGCTGGCATCGCAGGGCTGCCCCGCGGCCACCGTACAGAGCGGATCGCCGCCCCCCGCCACATTCACCGTGTTGGTGGCGCCCGAAGGCCCCACTGCGCTGACGGCCACCGTGACCGGTACGGTGATCACGATGCTGCCGTTGGCGACGCCCGTGGCGATCGAACAGCCGGTGAGATTTGTGGCACCCGCCGCGGGGCACCCGCTCAAGGTGCCGCCCGTGGCCGTGACAGGACCGCTGGTGGTGATGCCTGCAGGCAAGGCGTCTGTCAACGTGATCGGTGCCGTCGTCGGGCCATTGGCCACCGTGATAGTGATGGTGTAGCGCTGTCCGCTCGCCCCCACCAACATGGGATTGGCACTGGCCGTCTTGGTAGTCGTGAGTTGGGGCAGCCTCCTTCTGTTGGTAAAGGTACAGGTGATGTCGTCGTTGCCTATGGGTGTCACCGAGAAGCCGGAGGTACCACTGCCGCTCGGCAGCACGGTGGTGGAGCCCGCAGTCGCATTGGTACAGCTGAGGCTCGAGACGTACAGCGCCATGACCGTCGTGAGGTTGCCTTGCGCCTCGGACAGCACGTAAGTACCGCCGGAGTTGGCGGGTGAAGACGCGTTGGTGTCGGCAAGGCCCGTGGCCGTGGTTCCGCTGCCAGTGGTGGTGGTCGTCGTCGAGGCGCTGGCCGTCCCACCGCTCGGGCCAACGATCGACAGGCTGAACTGGTCGGGTGACAGGGGGGCATCAACCACACGCCCGTCGGGCAGCAGCTTGTTCAGGCGAATGCGCGGACGGGCGTTGGTGAACACGCAGGTGAAGTCGGCGCCAGCTTTCACGTTGGCTGCGGGAATCGTCAGCGTGCTGCCCGCCAGCGTGCCGATGGCGCCGGTGTTGCCTGTCGCCGCACTGTTCGCATCGGTGCAACTCGCCGAGACCAGCGCCCATCCCGCCAGCGTGCCGGTCAGTGGCCCTTCGGTCAGCGTCACGGCCGTGCCCGTCGTGGTCACGTTGATCGGCGTCGGCGATGACGGCGTCGGTGTGCCCGCGGTGGTGGTCGTGATGCCCGCCGGTGCACTCGCCAGGTTGGTCTGGGTGAAGTTGAATGGTCCACCCGTTCTCCCCAACGTGACCTTCTGCACCTTCACCGTCGGTATCTTGGCGTTCGTGAACGTGCAGGTGACCGTCTGTCCCGCCGCCACGGTGATCGAGGCCGTACCGCTTGCGACAGTCCCGCCGCTGGTACAGCTCACGCTGCTTTGCGTCCATCCGCTGGGCAGCGCCGCCTCCTTGACGGTGTAGACGGTCGCGCCGGGGGTGACGTAGAAGGTGCGGCTGTTGGGCAGCGTGGCATCCGTCGGATCGTCGTCCAGATCAAAGCTCGCGGGGAGGCCCGAACCTCCGGTCGTGGTGAAGCTGAAGTCCTGCGGGCTGTCAGGGATCGCATCCTTGACGATAACGATCGTCCCCAGCACGGTGTCGGTATCGGTCGCCGTGTTATTTGCGGGAACAAGGTCGGTATCCCCCGGCGCGGCAGTGAGAGTGGCCGTATTCGAAACAGACGCAACCCCCGTTCCGACCGTAGCAGTGACGGTGAGCGTCAAAGAACTGTTCGGCGGAAAACTGGCGATCGTCGCACCGCTTTGAAGCGCTGCCACCCGCAACGCTTGGCTAGCCTGGGTCAGGCTGCTCGGGCAAGCTGCCGAACCGGTGGTGACCGCACAGGTTACGTTGGTCACGGTCAGGCCTGGGGCAATGGGGTCTGTCACCACAGCGCCGTCGGCGAAGTTGACGGAGGGGTTGGTCACCACGATGGTGTATGTGGTCGTCGCCCCCGGCGACACCGACGTCGTGCCGTTCGTCTTGGTGATATTCAGGTCTATCCCGCCTCGCGTCAGCGTGAACTTCGCGCCGATGCCACCAGTGGTCGTCTGCCCCGAGCCGTTCCGTGACTGCAAGTTGATATTGGCCGGCGGTACTCCATTGCGGAATTGAAATGAGGAGCTAAAGCCGTCGGACTCGGTACCCGTCACGAAATGCGCTCCAGCGCTTGTGCCTGCGCCGGTCAAGGGGTTGGTGTTGATCACCGCCGGATTTGCAACCTCCGTGAATCCGGCGAACGTTGCAAAACCCATGGGGGCGCTGCCAGCGTACCCGTTGTAACCGTACAGCAACACACCATCTCCGGCAGCGGTAGGCGCCTGACCCGCATCGTAGCCATTGAGACAAAGCGACCAATTCCCCGGCGCGAGGCCGAGCAGGTAGTCGACGCCCGAATTGCAATCCGGCCCGTTATAGGACAGAGAACGAACAATGCCCGTTCCAGCATTGCCATCTCGACGCTGGCTGACATTGTTGAACTGAAGACCGGTCAGCAGGGCTTCATCGCCGGCGCGACGAGGTACCTGCACATCGGGCAGTGTGACGGTGATCAAACCACTCGCGGCACCGCCGAGCAATTGGCGCAGATCCGATTCGTACAACGCCGTGAAATAGCTCTCTTGGCTAAAATAGGCGCGAGCAGCCCCGCCTCCTGTAACGCTTGTCGTTAGGGTGATGAAGCGAAGGTCGCCGTTCGGCGGCGCCAGTGGATTGGTGAAGGTGAGCGCTCCGCCCGGGCCACTTGCAGTGAATTGAAGCTGCATATTCGCGCCGCTGTTGGTCACGAAGTTAGGTCCGGCGAAGTTGCTGTTGGCCGCACTGGCGGGTTCATCCGTGCAGTTTCCTTGGGAGTCGCTGTCGGCGATGCAGTGATCTCGCTCAAAAGCCGCCGTGATGAACACGATGCGGTTTCGCCCGGCAGCCACATTGAAGGTCAGAGTGGGCGTGCCGAGCGCTCCCGAGCCGCTGGCTGACGCCGACGCGGTGCTGGCGAAAGTCACCGTTTGCGCCTGCACCTGCATCGGCGCCAGTGCCAGCGCGGCCAAAGCAAGCAGACCGCTCGACAGGGCTGACGCGAATCGCACGCACAGATTTCTAAGCATCATTCTTCTCTTCTGTCGGTAGGGCACGTGACGACGGGGCTCGTCACTGGTCAAGCGCGCAACGCCTGCAAGGAAAAAGTCCCGCCAATTGAACAGTCCATTCAGCATCGTTGAAGACAGCCTCAGCCGGCTACTTCAATCTCCAGCGACTGCTTGCGCGCGCCGCCGAGCGGCACGGGCCGCTCGGCGGGAGTCGACGCATCCGCGCGCCGCTCGGGCTTGACGCGGGCCGAGCTCACGCCATGCGCCACGAGGTAGGCAGCGACCGCTTCGGCCCGCTGTTTCGGCAACTGCGGCGCGGCATCGGCAGCGCCTTCGGGAGTGGTTGCGCCGATGATCTCGATCAGGTCGTAGTGTTCGCTCTTGATGCGCGAAATGACCTCATCCAATACGGCATGGGCAGCAGGCTTCAGGGTGTGCTCGCCGGCCTCGAACAAGGCCTGCGCCTGCAGCGTGATCTTTCCCGGCGGAAGTGCAGTCGCTGGCTCGCCTGTGGCCGGCTCGCTCACGGCACCGGCAGGAACAAACCCCAGCGCGGTTTCGTCGAACTTGAAGCGCAGCCGCACGAACGCGCCCTTGCTCGTGTATTCGCCGGCGGTCAGGTCGCGGTCCTTGACCCCCACGAAGTTGTAGCCACCCGACAGCCACAGGTCTTTATAGACCTGGTAGCCGACTTCGAAGCCGAGGGTCTTCTGCAGCGAGCCGCCGCTGCCGTGCAGCAGGCCGGCCTGCACGCCGAAGTCCCAGTCCTTGTTGATGTCGTAGGTCAGGCGACCCTGCAGCAGCTGCGCCGAGTAGCTGCTCTCAAGCAGGCCGTCGTCCTGCGTCGCGCGCTTGGCTGCGAAGCGCCCAGTGATATAGGTACCGGGCTGCGGATTCACGTTGACGTGCACCGACACGATGTCGGCCTTGTAATCGCCGGCTTGCGTGGCGTTGGCCCCGAAGGCGTTGCCGCTGATCGTGCCGAGCGTGGTGCCTGCGCCGCGCACGGCTTCGGACTTGTGCTCATAGCGGGCCAGCACGTTCCACACGTCCTGCCCCACCGGGCGATAGGCCAGGCCCACCTGCTGGCGCGACAGGGTGCGCCGGTCGCCTTCGTTGGCGCCCTTGCCCTTGCTGTCGCTGTAGACGCTGCGCATGAGCAGGCTCCAGTCGTCGTCGAGCTTGTAGCCCAGGCCCGCGCTCGACAGCGTGGTGTTGGAGTCGTCGGCCCAGCGCGTCTCCAGGATCGCGCTCGCCTTCACGCGCTCGCTGGCGTACTCGACGCCGCTGACCACGGCGGTGGAATCGCCCTGCCCCAGAATGCCCGCGGTCGTGGGGGCGCCGCTCATCGCCTTCACATGCTCGACGCCGCCGGTCAGGCGCCACCGCTCGTTCAGCTTGACCGTGTTGCGAATGCCGATCGCATTCTGGGCCGTGGGGCCGTCGACCGAATCGGCCAGGCGGTACTCGTTGTAGACCCGTCCGCCTTCCATGTAGTTGCTCTCGACACCGAGGATGCCGGTGTTGCGCGACTGGTGGCTGTTCAGGTCGTAGCTGCCGCCAAGCGTGGAGATGAACTCGTAGCGGCCATAGATGCGCGTCTTGTCGGTGATGGCGTAGTTGCCCCCGATCGCGATCTGCTTGCCGCTGCTTTGCAGGTCCTGCTCGCCTTCGACGAAGACCTGTGCCTGCGGCAGATTCGGTACCTGCGCCGTGAGCCGACCGCGGATGGTGGCGAGGTTGTCCTGATGCTTGTCGAGCAGCGCGCCCGCGGCATTGGCGGCGCCGCCGAGCGCGGTGACCGAGCTTCCGACATTCGGCGAACCCAGCGCGCCGTTGTAGCTGGAAACCTGGTTGTAGTCGAACAGAGAGGCCGACGAGCTCGAGGTCGATCCGTAGCGCAGGCCGACCTCGCCCGTGAGGCTGCCGTTGATCTTCTGTTGCGCACTGACGGTGACACCTTGGGTGTTTCCCGCTGTCAGGTTGTCCTTGCTGTAGCGTGCCTCTCCGCGCACCTGCAGCGTGGGGTCGACCTTGTATTCCACACGCGCACTCGCTTCCGTGCGCCCGGCCGCGAAGGATGCGCCCGGGTTGTCGAAGCCCTTGCTCGTTCGCGCGACCTGCAGCGCAACGCCGAGCTGTTCGTCCTGGTGCCGCAGTTCGATGCGGCCCGCCGAGCCTTTTCCGTTCAGGTCGGAATCGGTCTGCACCAGCTCGGCCGCCGCGCTGGTGTTCTCGCCCAGCCGCGCCAGTGCGGTGATCGCGCCCAGCTTGCGGCGGTTCTCCGGATTCTGGTCGGTGCTGAGCACCAGGCCGACTTGCAGGTTCTTGGCCACCTTGAGCTGCACATCGGTGCCGGCCACGGTGTACTTGGGCCCACCGGCGTCGATTTCGTAGGAGACGCGGATCGACTGCGGATTCAGGTTGGCATCGACCGATGCGATCGGGCGGGTGAATAGGATGCGGCGCGACAACGGCTCGATCGTGTAGTCCACGAAGCGCGTCGCCGCCACGTTCTGTAGCACCACGTTCGGCTGGCTGCGGTCGCGCACCAGGATCTCGACGCGCTCGCTGTTCTCCACGAAGTCGCCAGCGTTGCCTTCGCCCCCGCCCAGGTAGTACGGGCCGGAGATGCCGCGTGCGGCGAACTCTTCCACTTGCTGCGTCTGCGACGTGCGCGAGGCGTAGCTGGTCGCGCGCACCGTGTCGGTCTCGTACACGTGCTTCAGACCGGTGAGCGTGCGGCTGGTCTGGCTGAGCTGGCGCACGTCCGCGCTGCTCGAGGTGACGAAGTCACCGTACATCAAGTATGAACGGTTCTTGTCGATGCGCACATACAGGCGCTGCGAGCTTTGCGCATCGAAGCCCCGCACCGACGAATCGCCGTAGACGGGATAGAACTCGTCCGGACGGATGTCGCGGAACAACCGATCTTTGCGATTCTTGTCGGTGTCCAGCGAGGCCGTAAGCAGGTACTCGCCCTTCACGGCACCCTTGAAAAAGAACGCGGCACGCGCACCCGCACGCATGTCCTTGGGGTCGCTCGACAGGCTTCGCAACTCCGTCTCGAAGGCCGCACCGGCAGGCATTTCGCCCAGCGCGAGCTTTCCGCGTTTGGAGAAGTCCAGGGTCCCCTCCAGGATGCCGACGCCGATCATCGGGCGCAGATCCGGCAGCAAGGCGAGCCGCACCTCGCGCACGAAGGCCGACGTGGACACCCGCACGCGCACATCGCCGGGCTCGCCCGGCGGCAGCAGATGGAACTCGGCCTCGCCGCCGTCCATGAAGACCTGCGTGCCCGGCTCGTTCGGGTTCAGGTCTTCCTCGACCCAGCGTCCTCGGTCTGTTTCGAGCGTGAGCTGTGCGCGGGCGGACACCAGCACGCCGGCCGCATCGGTCAAGCGCACCTTGACTGGCACCGGCGTACGCAGGTCTGCGCGCGCGTCTTCGGGCACCTGGACCGCGATGGCGCCGAGTTTGTCCGGCGCGATGACGTTGATTTCGACCGGCTCACCTCGCGCCACGCCGAAATCGTCGTGCACCTCCAGCCGAAGGAGGTTGTTGCCGGGCTTGAGCACGATGCCGATGTACTCCCAGGCACTCAACGCGGCGCTGGGCAGGGTCGCTTTCTTTCCCACACGACGGCCGTCGATCTTCTCGCCGTTGACCTGCAACTGCAGGCTGGCACCCGCCGGACCCTTGACGCGCACGTTGATCGTCTGCGACGCGAGGGTGTCGCGGTCCTTCAGCTCGATGAACCCTGGCTTGTTGTCCATGCCGGGCATCACCTTCTCCAAGTCGATGGTGCCGGGTGCGGCTTGCGGCAGCAGGGGCTGCGCCAACGGTGAGAGGCTGCCGCTGCGCGCGTTGATGCCGTTGGCGCCGAGGGTGCCCACGCCGCTCCCCACACCACCGGGCAAGAGGCCGGAGGTGCCGCCCGGCACGCCCACAGGGCTGCTGAAGGCCCCGGGTTGCTGCACGGCCCCCAGCGTGCCGGTCAGGCCGCTGGCCGCGCCAACGCCGCCGACAAAGCTGCCTGCACCGCCCGCGGGCGCGCTCGGCAGAGCAATCAACGGTTGGCTCGATGTGACCGTGGCGCCGATGGCGCCCGAGGCGCTCACCTCGCCTGACGCGGGCAGGGAGCGTTGGTCTCCCGCGGGGACGATGGCACCCTGCGGGTCGAGCCGTGCGCGGACCGCGGCTTCACCGTCGGCACCAGGCCGTACGGCAATGAGCTTGCGGCGCCGGGCCACATCGTCCATCACGACCGGGTCGTCGCAGCCGGCCAGCGGGAAGTTGGCCTTGTGCAGCTCGCCCTTCTTGAGATCGATGAACCGGCTGGCAGGGTTGTTGGCGTTGCGGTTGTCCAGCAGCACAATCTGCGCTTGCGGCGGCAGCGTCGTCTGGTCGAGCCGCAGCACGTGCGTGACGGGCTTGAGGCCGTACAGGCTCCACTTGCCTTCCACGTCGGTCACGACGCTGGTGCCGTCTTCCATGTACAGACGCACGCCGGGCACGCCGGGTTCGTCCGCGCCCTCCTGCGTGCGGTCGCGCTTGCAATCCATGTAGACCTTGCCGAACGCAAAGGCTTCGTCGGAGAAGACACCGCCGGTGACCCGTACCGTGAAGGTGGCCAGATTGGACTGCAGCGCGCCGGAGTTCGCGAGCGCGCGGTTCACCACGTCGCCGGACACGGGCGCGCCCACGCCTACTCGCACGCGGTAGCGCAGCATGACCGACTGGTCGCTGGCCAGCGAGAGCGCGGGATAGCTCCAGACCAGCTGCGGGCCGGCGCCGCCGCGCGGGTTGTCGGTGGCCGCGCCATTCAGCCGCGCGCTGCCGGGCACATAGGCCAGGCCGGGCGGCAGTGTGTCGACGACGTTGATGCCGCTGATGGGAACGCCGGTCTTGTTGGTGACAGTCAGCGCGTAGTCGAGAAAATCGCCGAACTCCACCTGCCGCTTGCTGCCGTCCTTGCGCATCACCAGGCCGGTGAGCGAACCCGGGTCCAGCGGCACGTGGTTGTTGGTCACGTCGCAGGCACTGCCGTCGGCATTGAAGCCGGTCACCACGTTGTAATAGTAGGTGGTGGGCTCTGGGCCCTGCGGTGGCGCCGCGTTGGGCACGACCTGGCTGCAGCTCGCGAAGCTCCCTGCCTTGGCCGGCAGGCGTAGCGACGGTGCCACATACCCGCTGCCCGCCGGCGGCGTGACAGCGATGGCATAGGTGCACAGCCCGGTCACGGGCGGGTTCTGGAGCGGGAACTGATAGGTGCCGTCCACCCCGGTGGACATCGAAACACTGCCGTCGGCATTGAAGGTGTACAGGCCCGTGTCGGACCCGACGATCTCGCCCGATTTGATCGGCGTCGCCGGCCCCGCGTTGCACGACTGACGCGTGAACTTGACCACCGCGCCCGCAACCGGCAGGCGCGTCACGGCGTTGTAGACGGTGCCCATTGGGTCCATCAGCACGGCCCGCGCGGAACCAACGGCCACGGCCACCAGGTTTTCCGGCGAGAAGGTGACGGTGTTCTGCGCGAACGCTGCGGCCCAGGCCTTGTTGTCGAGCGTCACGCGCGTGCTGTCCGCTGCACGCTTCGTGGTGACGCGCACGCTGATGGCGAGCTCCTCACTCTGGCCGGGCGCAAGCGCTCTGCTGCCGTCGACCATGCTCAGTGCAGCGACCTCGATTGGCATCTTATAGGGGTCGGTGCTGGCCGCGGTGTCGCGGTTGCAGGTGGTACGGCCGGTGAAGCCCGACGACGGCGACAGCACACCGTTGCGCGCTCGCACCGGTCCCGTCAGTTGCCACGACGCAATGCGGCCGTCCGACCTGTCCATGTCGAAGGTGCAGTTCAGGTTGTCGATGACGCGCAGGTTGGGCGCCGGGCCGTTGCCGGTGTTCGTGACCTTGAAGCCGTAGTCGATCTCGTAGACGCCGTCGCCGACACGGCGAGGCTGCGATGCCGTCTTCACGATCAACAGCGAGGGGCCCTGGATGGAGACGGGCGTGGGCGAGGTGTCGTTGCCGGGGTTGCCGTCGCCGTTGGCGTCGGGGTTGGCTCCGTCGACCGAATCGTCGAACACTTGCGGCGCACCGCCCGAGGTCAGTGAGGCTTCGGCGCGGGCGGTGTTCAGCAGCGTGCCCGTGCGGCCCGTGAAATTGATCCGCACGTCGAACTGCACCGTGAACTCCGCGCCCACGGGCAGCACCGCGCCCGGTGCGAGCAGGCCGCGTGCCGCGGCCTTTCCGGTGAAGCCGGTGTTGACCGCCGCGACGGTGCCCGCGCCTTGGTTGCCGACCACGCGCAGCGTACCGGGCACGACCGTGTACTGGTTCGCCCCCGGCACCACGGCGGGCGTGTAGGTTCCGAGCTGGGTGGCGCCCGTGCCCTCGAGCAAGTCGTTGATCTGCACGCCATACAGCCAGGTCGTGCCGTAGTTGCGCACGTGCATGCTGAAACCGACGCTTGCGGTGCCGTCGGGCGAGCCGTCTGCGTTGCGGTGGAGGCGCGGCACCGTGGCCGCCTTCGCAACGCCGATACGCGCGAGCGACAGGGGGATGACCACGGTGTTCGATTGCGCAATGGTGTCCACCGCGCTGTCGTTGTAGTAGCTCTGCGCGTTGTTGCGGATGTCGCCCGTGACGTCGGCCTTGACCTTCACGGCGAACTGCATCGCGATCGAGCCGTTGCGTACCAGCGCCGTCGGCACGCCGATCGCCACTTCGATTGCGGCCGCGTCGTCCGTGGTGCGGTAGTTGAAGGGCGCATCGCCTGGCAGGCGGTACAGGCGGACCGCGCCGGCGGCCGTACTCTGCAGCGTGCCGGCCAGGTAGATCGTGCCCACGGGCACCAGGTCGCGCACCAGCACCAGCGACGACGCCACGCCGTTGACTGTGATCACCGACGGGCCGGGCACGGCCGAGCCGGTCGGCTGTGCATCTTGTGCGCCGATGTTGGAGCCCTTGACGGTGAAATCGATGCGCGTGGTTCCCGGCACGAGCACGCCGGGATACGACGCCGACTTGACCAGCGAGATCACCGCCGCGCTGCTGACGGTGACCACATCGCGGTTGATGGCCGTCTGCGATTGCAGCGCGGTGGTGGCGGTCAGCGCCAGGCATGAGGTGCCACTCGGTGCCGCTGGGAGCGTTCCTTGCACCAGCAGCGACGCAGTCTCACCGGGCTTGAGCGACAGCGCGCCGGCGCTGCCCAGCGGCAGCACCGGGTCGCCCGCATCGACCACGCCGTTATTGTTGACATCGCGCACGACGCGCAAGTTGCTCAGGTCCAATTGGTCGGGACCGCAACCGCCGGCGTTGTTAGCCCAGGCGAGTGTGTAGCTCGACGTCACGTTGCCGACGTTGCTGAGCAGGTGGTTCAGCGTGACCTGTGCATTCGGTGGCCGGGTCACGCTCTGGTCCTGCGTGAGCAGCAGCGCCTCGACGGGCAGCACAGTCGCCTGCACGGCGTTGGAACTTGCGGTTTCCTGCTGGCTCATCCCGGTCGGCACGTAGGTCGCGGTAGCGACGTTGCGGATCGAGGCGCCGGCCGGCACGGGCGCGGCCGATGCCGGTGCCATCGCGAAGACGAACCAGCACGCCACCACCCGCAGAAGCACCCATGCGGCAGCTAACAGGCATGACCTGGATCGACGTTGATTGTTGGCATTTCGCACGTATTTTTCCGAACCGATTGCGACGCGACGCTGTGCGCGCACGCGTTGATGACTTTTTCCTGCGCCGCCTGACATTGACGGCCAGGAGCACAGTGCGATTCGCAGCGCAGGAAAAAGCCGAAGCGACGCCACTCAAGGGCGCGCTTCGGTGGCCCTCAACGTCCGCCAGTGGTGGACGTTGAGGGACGAGACCCATCAGCCTTTACTGATTGATCTTCACGGCGAAGATCAGCGTGGCCGAGCCGCCCGGCGCCATGCTGTTGGCCGCGCTACCGCAACTCACCGTGGTTGCCGGTGCCGTGCCTGCATAGGCCACAGCTGTTCCGGTCATGCCGGTCGACGAACACTGCGTCGCCGCTGCGGGTTGCGTTGCACCTGTGAGGCTGGTGTACGCAGGAACCGCGTCGGTGATCGACAGATTCGTGATCGGCGCAACACCTTCGTTGGTGGCAACGATCCGATAGATGACGCACTGGCCGGGCTTGATCGTCAGCGATGCGGCCGAGAAGTTCGAGGCCGTGGCCGCTTCGACGCCGTCGCAGTTCACGTCAGCAGCTTGCGTCTTCACGACGCGAATCTGCCCAGTGATGACCGTGCTGATGTCCGTCGCGGTCGGCGTGCCGCACGAGCCAGTGCCGGTGGGGAACGTCGCGGTCACGGTTGCAGTGTCCGTGGTGCCAGCCATCGCGCCGCCTGGGGCGAACACCTTGACCAGCAGCTTCTGCGTACCGCTGACAGCCAGGGGACCAGCAATCGGGCCCGTCAACAACGTATCGCCGCCATCGATGACGCCGTCACCGTTGTTGTCGATGTACAGTGCGGTCGTCCAGCCGGCGGTCACGTCGGCCGCAGGCAGGTTGGCCGATACCGTGTAAGGACCGGTGCAGCTTTGCGTGCCGGTGTTGGTCAATGTGTGGGCATACACCACCGAACCGCCAGGGGCGACCTGACCGGCGTTGCTGGGCGTCAACGTGGCGCCGTAGGTCAGCATCGAGGTGACCGTCACAGCGTCGGTCTTCGCGTCGCTCACGATGGCCCCGGTCGATGCAGCCGACGCGGACTGGACCTGGAAGTAGATCTTCTGGGCCGTGACCGGCGTCTGCGTGGCAGGCGGCGTCACGCAGGCGTCGACTTGTGTTTGCGCACCAGAAACCACCGCCACGTTGGTGATGGCCACACCGGCGCAACTCGCGCCAGCGGCAACGAACTTCACCGTCCAGCCAACCGGCAGGGTGCCGGGGAAGCTGGGGCTCTGGCTTGCTGCCAGGTTGTAGGTGTTGTTCACCGAGTCGCCGTTCTTGACAAACAGCGTGAAGATGGTGCCCGTGCCTGCCATCGTGGTGTTGGTGGTCGTGGGGCTCGGGCTTGGGCCTGGACCCAAGTCACCGCCGGCGACCGAGCCGGAACCCGTACCTGTAGCGCTGTTGGTCAGGTCGACCAGCGAACCAATCACGAGGGTCACGACTTCCTTGGTCGCGTCAACCACGGTCGCCGGATTGCCGGCCGATCTGCCTGTCACCAGGACGTCGAACGGACCCGAGCCCACGGTCGCGCTGGCGGGCACGCTTGCACGTACCACGATGTCGGCGAACCCGCCTGCCGCGATCGGACCCGTGTCCGGCACGCCGTCACCGGTGGTGTCGAGCAACGGTGTCAAACCGTCTGCAGCAAGGAAGGTGAATGTGGTACCAGCGGGGAAGGTGCTCGTACCTGCAGTGAGATTGATCGTATCGGTCGCGTTGCCGGTGTTGAACACCCGGTTCGGGAATGACACGCTGCCACCAGGAATCACCGAAGGACGTGTGGTCGTGTCCGCGCTACCGTCGGCAGTGCCCGGCGTCACGTCCTTGGCCGTCACGGCGGTGGACACGGTCGGCAGGTTGGTACCAATCGCAAAGCCGTAGCTGGCGAGCACGGTGAAGGTCGCAGGATTCGACGTTGAAGACAGCGTGCCCGGTGACGCGGAAGTGGCGCCAGCCGCATTGGTCGGGTTATACCTTGCCGTGTTGGTGGTGGTCGACACGCCAACTGCCGCCGTGCTGTTGACCAACACCACAAAGCTGATGGTCTGCGACACGTTGACAGGCAGCGACTGGATGACCGCTGTGACGGTGTTGCCCGAAGCCTGATAGTCAATGCCACCAAGATCGGCTGTCGAAGCGTCCGTGAGGGCTGTGCCCGCCGTAGGCGAATTGCTCCACACGGCCGATCCGTCGACATAAGTGAATCCGCTCGGAAGCGTGTCCTGCAGCGCCAGGGTGCCCGTGGCGCCACCGGTGTTGCTCACGTTGATGGTGTAGACCGTGTACTGGCAGTTCGCGGTCGACGCAAGTCCAGCTGTCCAGGTTGTCGCGCAGCTTGCCGACGACGAACGCGGACCGCTGACAGCCGGCGTGGGCCATGCCCCGCCGCCCGGCGCTGCCACGGCAGGCACACCGATCGCTTTGGTGACATTGAACGCCGCCGCAGTAGTCAGGTTCACATTGTCCCGGTCAGCAGCTGAAGTACTGGCGTACGACGCGAGAGCCGGAGATGTCGAAACTACGTTCGCGGCCACCGTGCCGAAACTGTACGGCGTTGTCGGTGTGGTCGCTGTCGAGGGAATCGTATACGCGACCACGAACTGGAACGTGCCGTTGTTGCCAGCAACCGTCTGCGGGGGGACGACGCAAGTTGCCGCCGGCACAGCCGTACAAAGCGGGGTCGTATTGTCGGGAACACCGTCGCCATTGGCATCGGCGAAGACTTCAACCCTGGAGAACCCACCGGCTGCAGCATCGACCTTGATATCGAACGCATCGCTGCCGTTGCCGGTATTCGTCAGCACGTGCGGTGCGTAGACCGTCGCACCAGCAGCGCCGGTCTTGGTATTGACGACGTTCGTCGTGACCGCCGTGTTGGAGTCCAAATTGAACGCCCCCACTTGCTGGACGGTCGTCTGAACGAGATTCGATGTGGCCAACTGAGCGTTACCGCTCGCGTCGGAATAGGTAGCGGACGCTTGATTTCCGATGACGGTGTTGGCGGGAGGCGGCGCAGAAAGTGCTGCCCCCGCTCCGAATAGGAGCCCGAGGCAGACGGTCGCGCGGGCCACCCATGATGAGACCGGCGCAAGGCCGAGCACACCAGGATTTGAAGAAGAGTTCACGTGGCTTTTTCCTACTGAATTGTTGAGATGTGACGAAGTGATCGGCTGACTAGGGATACCCGACCTGCGACGAGCGATGGGCACTGATCGGATCGAATGAAGAGGCTGTCGAGAAGCGAGACGTCAGACAGCCGCTCATTGCTTGGGGGCTCCGGGCACCTGCGTCGCAGCACCCGAAGCGATTGGCGCCTTGGGCACCACAATTTCAACGCGTGCGCGTGCACTGACGGCCGTGACACCACCCGCAGGCAACTGGCCGAGCATCCAGCGCAGCGCGCGATACTCGTTGTAGGGTCTCGGTTCTGTCTTGCCGCCCGGCAACGGGCGCAGCAATGGCTCTGGCGCAAAAACTCCGTCGTCGGCAGCAGCCTTCACCAGCGCAGCGCCTGGCTTGGCACTGCGCGGCATGTACTCCAGTCCCTCAGGAATCGGCAGGTTGCCGATCAGTCCGGTCACTGCCTTCGCAGACTTGTTGGTATAGGTCGCCCGGTACTCGATGACGTCCCCGGGATTGACAGCGGAAGCATCCATCCATTGCTCCTCGCCTTTCTCGTTCCTGACAACCTTGCGCTGCGTTAGCTCAACAGTGATGGCGGACGGAGTCGCCGTCCGACTGGCAACCGTTGATTGCGCACTCGCAGGCATCCATGCTCCGAGAGCCAAACTCAATGCAACCGCACCTCGCATCCCCCACCGATGCGCAAGCCGCCCGTTACCCGCAGTCAAGACTCCGCGAGTCAACGAGGAATAAAGTGAAACCATGAAAACTCCTGAATAGATCGAGTAATAACGAAACCAGATTTGTGCGGGCATCGCACGCGGCCAGGACGAACACACCCCTCCAACCCCACAAGAAGAGTTGGCGCAATGGTCGACATGAGAGAAAAGTTGATGACTGCAGAGCTCCCGATCTGCGGACATCACACCGAGTGGGTGCAGAGCACCGAACCCCTTGAAGATTTACTCGAATGACTTATTCATTTAGTGAAGGAGCATTGGTTTTGAATAGATCACCCCATCCCGATGAATCGAGCTCACACTTGCATACCTTTGTACTAGAAGCAAAATGTAAAGCGAACCCTTTCTCACAACCATCGAGTTGACAGTTCCTGAGAATTGAGGGCGGGGAATTTGTGAAAAAGTACCTACTGCCTTTGGCAGCGAGCTCGTGAGGCGACAAGACGGGCCTCTAGAGGTGCACCAGCGAAAGATGCGGCTTCAAGAGCTCCACTCAGGCCTTGAGGAGCAGACAGCATGCGCTGCATCCATAGCTGACCAGCTCCGCGGCAGCTACAGCCCCTTGCAATCGTCTCTAAGTGGCAATCACCGCTCATTGCAGATGTGCGTGTAGCGTGGATTGACTGCAGCCTGTCGAGGCGCCCACCGAGCCTCCTCATCGGATCATTCGGTCTACTGACGCCTTCTTGCCGTGCTTCAAACTGGTCACTTGTGCTACTTCGACTGCGTTTTTGTACCGAACAGGCGCTGATTCATGCTCAAGTAGCAATGCAAGCCAGTTGGCGGCCAACTCCAGCAAAAGTAGAGGCTTGCCAACCGGTCGATCAACTCATCGTCCGAAACAGGCATGAGCAAGTAGTCATTGCGCGCACCAGTCATGACGCTCGCGACGGCCTCAACCTGAGCCAACCCCAACAGCAGCATCAGCGGCGTCTGTCCTTCTGTGAAGGTTTGTATTTGATCCAGATCACTGCGCATCCGCGCGACACCACCTTGCAGGGCCAATACAAGCATGGCGAAGCGCCGACCAGCGCCAAGTTCAGCGATCAAGTCCGTGCTCTCGAGTACCTCGATCTTTGGCCCTAATCCATGCAAGGCGTAGCGCAGGCGATCTCGAGTCGACGCCTCCGATGCAACCAGCGCGATCGCTGGCTTGGCTTGATTCATGATGTCCTCTTTCGATTCAATGCGTCAGGTAACCTTGGTGTTCGCGGCGAACCAGAGGGAGCCGCGAGAACATTTCATCGAAACACTTCGACATCGATAAAGGAGTTTCCTTTTGTTCGAATCTAGAAGAAGATTTCACTCTTAACAATCGAATTGACACTGCATGACAATCGATTCGGCAGGGCGGGACAACTGTTAAGAGAAGACCGCATAGTTTCATCCTCTCTCACTTCGGAGAAGCAGTGTGTGATCTAGGCCCTTGGAAACACCAATCTGAACGCACTTCCGCGATCCGTCGTGCTATCAAGAAGCACCTGGCCGCCATGGCATGAACGACAGCCTTAACGAACGCAAGCCCCAATCCATCCCCGTCGACATCGTTGCACTCGCGTCCCCTGACGAAAGGCTGAAATATTTGCGTCTGGAGGTTTGCGGCAATACCGGGCCCCTGATCTTTCACCAGCACGGCCCACCCTGCTTCGTTCGACTCAATCGCGCATGTAATGATCGTCTCACTGGGAGAAAACTTGAGCGCATTTCCCAAAAGGTTGCCGATTGCGCGTTCGACCATCTCGCGATCGACCAAGCTCATTGCTTCTTGCGGCGATGGCGCCACGACGATGCTTATGCGACGTCGCTTCGTTGCCTCCCATGCACCATCAATGGATTCGAGTAACACCTCAACGAGGTTGCAGCGCTCTAGACGATAAGGCTGGGACTGCGCACGCACAAGGTGGATGAAACCATCCGAAAGCGCCAGCGCCTTTCGCGCATGGCGCTCGATACGCTCGTGGAGCTGCTCCTCGGTCAGCGCCGTCGGATTCTTCCGGTACAGCTCCAACGCCGTGAGGATGGCCGCTTGGGGGGCACGAAGGTCGTGGCCAAGAAATCGCATCGCAGTTTCACGCAAGCGCTGTGCCTGCCTCAGTTCGGTCAAGTCGATCAGTGACAGGATCCATCCCGTTCGCCGCCCCCCACTACTGAACGCAGGCACTCGCTTGACCAGAAGATCACGGTCTTTTCCATCGCGAGCGGCAATGCCGACCTCATCTGGCCCGTCGCTCAATGCTTCAGAAGTAACGACAGGCTGGCGATCAGCCTCCGACACCACGTCACGCATCAATTCAATGACGACTACGCCGTGCAGAATCTCCCCCAATGCAACGCCAAAATATCGTGCCGCCGCAGTATTTGCACGCAGCACGGTTCCCATCAGATCGCAAACAAGAATTGCATCTGGCAGCCCCTCCAAAATGTGGGCCACAGATCGACTAGATCTGGAACTGGACAGTTGCAGAGGCTCTAGCGGAGCATCGTTGGCGCGACGGCCAAAAAAAATGGGCCTGAAAGCACTATCGTTGGCCGGCACATCCATCATGCAAGAACTTGTTCCCAATTGGTTGATTTCGATGAAAGTTCAGGTGCATCACGTATCCATCCTGTTCGCTCCTTGGCGCGTAGTTCGAGGCGGGCAAGTCTCGGCACCAGGAGGATCAACAGGGATTTTGATTACTGCGTGGTGCACCCAGAGGTTTCAGGCGAAATTGTGTTCATCGGGATCAATAACGTCGAAACGGTACCCTTGGCCGTAGACGGCGGTCAGCCGATAGCCGTTGCTAGGCCGCAGGTCAAGCGTCGAGCGAACGCGCGAGATGTGCGTGTCCAGCGAGCGTGACATGAGATCCGTACCCAAAGGATTGTTGGTTCGCCATATGGACTCCAGCAAATACTGGCGCGTGAGCAAGCGACCGATATTGCGAAAGAGGATCAGGGCGAGGTCGAATTCCTTCTGAGTAAGCATCATCAGCTTGCCGTCAACCTCCAGTTGACCACTCGCCGGAACGAATCGAAAGCGCCCCCAAGTTTGAACCGCCGGCGCCGACTCCGTGTAGGCGCGTCGAAGCAAAGCCTTCACCCGCGCTGTCAACTCGCCAATGCGGATGGGTTTTGCCATGAAGTCATCAGCTCCAGAAGCCAATCCCTCCATGATGTCCCGCTCCTGGTGGCGATTACTCACAAAGAGGATCGGTATTCGGTCCTTCAGGTTGCTTCTCGCCCAACGAACTATGTCCGGCCCACTAATGTCCGGCAAATTCCAGTCAAGGATCAGCAGGTCAACCGTCTCTCGGCGTAGTTCGCGTTTGAGTGCGGCGCCCTCAGTGAAAACATGGCATTCATGCCCGATCGCGTGCAGCGTTCTCTGGATCAGGTCCAATCCATCGACGTCGTCGTCGAGTGCTACTACACGCATTGCGTCTTCCCTGCCTTAGACTTCAGCGTGGAATTCTCTCGCCAGTGCCACCCATCGAAGATATGGAGGAAGTCTGATCGGCGATCGAAAATCATGCCAAATCCGTCTATCCCAATCTCGTTCGACAGTGTTGAGAAACTTGACAGCCTCCTCGATGTAAATCCGTAGCGCTCATTCGACGTCGGCAATTCGGCCATCAGCAAGTCGCCGTCGTCCGTCATGGTTCGCGCGTTTTTTTGATCACACACCGAAACCAACGAGAGGTCGAATCGGCCCCTAGCCCACACCGCCGTAGACTGACTCAATCCACGCATCGCATCGGCACCGATCGTCTCACGATCCGAACCATCGAACATGGCAATCAAGTCGGCCAGTACTTCGCAATGAAGATAGGGCTCTCGGTAATTGAGATGAAAGAGAACCCCACCGGCAGACAACCGTGTCACGCGTGAGATACCTACGCCTTTTTCAGCCGCCGACCTCACCACGTCCGGACCCATGTCATCAATTTTCTTGCGAGACTAAGATCGATCCTTGCAAGCGCTCTCCGCGTCGACACAAAGTGTATCGAGGCCATCGGAACGTCACTTCTCATTCGCGCTTCCATCATCCCCCGGAGGATGGATTTTTAGTTGGTAGCCCACGCTGTATATGGAAAGCAACTCACATTCGCTGTGCGGGCCAAGATCGAGCTTCTTTCTTAGCCTTGCCACATGGACGTCGAGCGTCCGGGTCTCATCGTCGGAACGGTCGCGCCCCCATACGGAGCGGAACAGCGCTTTTCGGGCATGGATATAGCCTGGATTCCGGAAAAAACGGCACGCAAGATCGAACTCCCTTGGCTGAAGCTTGACCTCTTTCCCGAATAGATCGACCTTACGGCCTCTCGGGTTGAAGTAATAGCTGCCGCAGCGGAATCCCTCGTCCAGTTCGTCGGAAGATATGGAACGCTGAAGTGCCGCAAAGCGCGCCTCAAGCTCCAAGGGGTTGCACGGCGCCAGAATGAAGTCTACGTTCGCCGTATATGCGCTGGCGGCGACAATGTGAAGCTGAGCCTCTCGCACCATCAGCAACAATGGAACGGTGGACCCGGCAGCGAGCTTCAGAGCTCGCACATCGTCTGCAACCTGGCTTCCATCGCCATCAAAACTTGCCAGCAACAGGTCGAAGCGCGTCCCTCTGCGAAGCAGAGTGATCAGGTCTTCGCTCAACTCGAAGCCGACCGGCGTATACCCGAGAGATCTCAAGAGCTCGTGAGTGCACTCCCGGTTCACCGATCTTTTTTCGAGAACGGCAACCAACTTCGACTCTGCGATCTCATTCTTTTTGATGATCTCGAGGAGCTGCTCTTTTGGGTTTTCTATTGACTTGATCGTTGTTTCGGAATCGAATCTGTTGTCCAACGAGACCCTCGTCTGTGAACGCATTTCCAATCCCAATGTCGACGCCTGAATCAACTCCGCCCGTATCATCGAAACACTCATTCGTGCCCCCCTTTTTTGACTCCCTTCTCCAACTTCATTAGACGTTTTTCGGTTGATTACCTCCCCCCCCATAGAGGGTGGGTCGAACGAAGGGCGTAGGACGGGAGGCTCCCTCTGCCGATCGGATCGTCCAGGCCCTTCGCGCGTCCGCCCCCTGCGCGAGTGGAAGCAAGAGGAAATTCGGTCGGGGTGAATCCCCGCCGAGGTTCGATACCATCTAGAGAATTCGAAGCAGTTCAGGTGGCTCGCCTGTTTTGAACGCCGTGCGGCCTCACATCTCCACTGCAAAGGTGTCGAGCCCAGCGGCCGGGCAGAGACGCGTCGACGCATTCGTTTCCGTCGGATGGTTGACGCCCCTAGTGCTAGTGCGCAGCGGACCCGGACCAACATCTTCGAGCGAGATCACCGTTGCTACAGCTCTCCGGACGCCGACTCTAGGTGCCGTACTGCCCCCCATCTGGCGGCTACAGGAAGACGTCAGCCGATCTTGCGGTGAGATCAACCCAATGGTCGCTAGTGGTGCCTCGGGAGATCGTCGATGTGGTCTGTCGTGTGCGTGCGCGGGGTATGTGTTGTTGCTGAGGATGTCGCCATGGGCGTTGTCCTTGGACGCGAGGCTGCAGTGGTTGGCATACGCTCGGACGAGGGTGCCATTGACGCTGAAGCGCTTGTCAGCCAACTCCGACGATGATGATCACGTCGTGGGGCAGAGTTCTGATGTCAACGCGCCGCAGCAACAGGTGGCGCCTTCCTCATATCGGCAGCCATGACGACCAATGCAAGGCACGCGGACAGACCAAGCATGGAGGAGAACCATAACGCACCATCCCCCCACCGTTCCACGGCCGTGCCGAACAGAAATGGAGCGCCAGCTTGCACGACACGTGCCGGCACCATGAGGAATCCTTGGCGCTGTCCGTAGCCCTTCGTGCCGAAGATCAGCAAGGGAAGCGTCCCGATGGCGATGGTCAAGATACCGTTGCCCAAGCCGTGCAGCACAGCGAAGGCCACGGCGGCCGACGTACCGAACAGGCCAAGGCAGAGCGCGCCCAGTGGATGAGCGAGCCCAGCCAACCTGGCCGACAACAGCGGATGCGCACGCTTGAGAAAAGTGAACTCGATCAACCGGCCTGCCACCTGTGCAGGACCGACCAACGCAGCAATGCTCACGGCAGCCGCCATCGTCGCGCCGCTTGACAACAGCAGTTCGGGCAGGTGCGCCGCCATCGCAGTGCTGATGAACCAAGTCACGGCGAAGACGAAGGCCATCAGGATGGAGGCTCGGCGCTGTTGTGCCAACGAGAGCCTCGTGCCTGACTCCTGTTCGGAAGTAGCAAGCTTCGACGCCAGGGCCGCGTGAGAAGCTCGTGGCAGTAACATGTTGAGCGGCAAACCGATCACCAGATGCATGGCCGCCCAGGAAAGGCATGCGCCACGCCAGCCCACAGTGCTTTCCAGATAGGCGGACAGCGGCCATCCCACAGTGCTCGCAAAACCCGCGAACAGCGTGATGCCGGTGATCGTGCGTCGCGCATCTTGGCCGTGCAGTCGCACCACAGTGGCGAACGCGGCCTCGTAGAGTCCGCTGCCCATGGCCAAGCCCATCAATGCCCAGGCGGCGAATACGTGGCTGGCATGCGCGGCCTGGCTCAGTGCGGCCAAGCCAGCCGCAAACACCAGGTTGCTGGCAATGAGTACTGGGCGCCCGCCCAAGTGGTCGATGAGCCGGCCGGCGAAGGGGCCGACGCCAGCGGCGACGAGTAGCGCCACTGAGAAGGCACCGAAAACCATGGACGTGCTCATGCCGATGTTCTTGCCGATGGCCCCGGCCAGAACCGCAGGGAGGTAATATGACGAGGCCCACGCTAGGGTCTGAGCCACACCTAGCATCACCGTCGTCGTGGTCCTGCTTTGCACCTCGAGTTCGCTTTGCTCAGAGACTGCGCAAGTGGACACGCTTCGATAGAGCCTCTGCACTCTCGCGGCGTTCGCTATAGAGGTCGTTGTAGGGTAAGGGCTTCATGCCACCATTCTCATCGAGCGCAAGGAAAAGCCTTTGCCAGCGATGACTGGTTGGGAGTGGTGAGCATACGCATCCAACAGCCGAGAAACGCGCAATTGGTTCACTGCGGTGGCCCGCGCTTCGCTCGAGTGGAAACCAAACAGGACGATAGCGGTAACCACGGCAATCACGGCGAACTGGGCTTGGGTCTGATGCAAGCAGAGATGCGGTTGCCCCTTCAAGAATGCAGCCCAACCGTTGGCGAGCGCCCATCCGGCGGGGACTTAGGTAGCGCAAGGACTCGGAGGCAGCGCCTTCAGAGCCGCAAACCCCTCTTCCAAGGCGAGGTCAAACTCCGGAAAAGACGTCAGGGATTGAGCAATGCGGCTGTCGATAACACCCGAATCCTTGCGCTCCAACAGCGCCCATGCGAACGCGCCTGGGCTGACCTCTTCTACGACTACACGGAACTGGCTTGTCGAGATCACTACATGCTCCACTATGAACAAACTTCAGTGCGATGCCATGACGTTGACCTGATAGGACACGTCCAGCAGCTTTCCTCTGCGCGTGTAGTAATGGTCGATTCGCCATTCCTTCAGGATTTTCATCGCAAGGGAGAAAGTCTCAGGGTTCAGCGCATAGAGACTCGCGAGAGGAAAATCGAATTCGGATTCCAGCGCCAAGGCTAAACGGGCCAGAGTCCGGGACTCTTCGCTGCCGGGGCCGGCCGCGACGACCCGGCGGGCTTCTTTGATTGCGTTCATGCAATTGCTTCAAAGAACAGAAAATGGCAGCTGTCACGGCCTAGAAACGCAGTGCCGGCCTACTCAGTGCCATGCAGGTAGATATTCTTGCTTGTCAGGCAAGGAGTACCAAGGCACTCCTTTCTGCGCCGCAGTCTAGCACCGGCAGATTGCTGAGGATATGTGCTTTGCAGACTGAGGCTTATGCACCATTCGTTGCCGCAGACACGAACCTCAGCACCGTCGAGCCCGGCCGCGCACGCGATTCAGCCCTTGAAAACTTGTCGCGCGCACTGGCGCGCGAAGAGTCGGTGTAACTGATTGGGCTCGGGACTTCCGACGTTGCGAGCCATGCGGAGCGCACTGGCCGCAACCCGTCGACTGGTGAAGATAGTGACGATTGAGTCGAGCAAAGCGCCAAAGCTCACGGCCGGGCGAGTATTGAAAGACGCGGTCAATGCTGCAGGTTGGGTCACCTCCGGTGCAACCAACCGCTGAAGGCTAAAACGAGGAATATTGCAACACAATGGCATTGCGCAAGAAGACCGCGAAGAACCTGGCCTCCGACTCCAAGCTGTCTGGGAAGAGTTGCGGAGAATCCGCATCGATCCCCTGCGCTTTCTCTGCCAATCTCGTCGACCGCGAACCAGAGGGCCCGCCCGTCACGTGGCCTGGCGGCGCCGCCAGGCCACGACTGCCGGGTTACCGGCGCTGGATGTGGGACGGCCCGTTCTGCGACAGCAGCTAGTTCCGCTGGGAGCCTGACACCAACGCCCTGCCCGCCTACTGCCTCGGACACATCGGCTACGTTGTGGCGCCACGGAAAAGCGGCCCGCGCTACGCCAAGGCCGTGCTGCGCACGTTCTTGCCCGCGGCGCACGACAGGCCTCGACCATACCGACATACCGACATACCGACATACCGACATACCGACATACCGACATACCGACTGACACTGGCAACTTCGCATCGCGAGGCAGGTGATACGCGTCAACGTTGGTGCACTTGTCGACGAAATCTTCAACTGCCCGAACTTGTTGGCACGCCGGAGCTGAGGCCTCGCATCGATGCGTGGGATCTGAAGTAGAACTTGCCCAGGGGTTGCCCCGCTTTCGCGTGCGCTAAAGCGCGACCTGCGCCATCTTCTGAAGATAGTGCGCCAGCGACGGCGTCACCCTGCCCTTTACCTTGGCCAGGTCGTCGTAGCGTCGCACGCGCAGCGATTCCTCGGCGAACGGCACGTGCATGAATGCCTCCGCTTCTTCCAGCGTATGACGCCCGCCTTGCAGTACCAGACTGTGCTTCGACGCTGGTGATAAGGCGTCCCAATACCCCGCGTCGAGCGTGCACAGGCAGCGCTTGGCTTCCACGTGCTGGCGGATCGGCTCCAGCACCCCGGACGGAAACACCCCATGCAGGAAAGGAAGTGCTATGTACTGGTGCAAATCGTCGCACGCTCTTGGCGCAGCGGAATCCACCTCTGCACTCCCGGGAGCGAGCAGGTGACCGAGGTCATGCAGCAAAGCCGCCACCACGGTCGGTGTGCTCTCCCCCGCCTCTTCCGCCAGCGCCGCGCACTGCAATGCATGGTCCAGTTGGCTCACGGCTTCGCGGCCGTATTGCTGCTGGCCACGGACAGCCAGTAGTTTTTCAATGTCGTCAAGATTCAATGCCATCAGTTTGTAACTCCGCTTAGATCAGTACTTTCCGGATGCGGGCTGAAACCAGATCGATGACACTCGCGCTCACCACGATGATGATCATCACGGCACAAGTTTCGGCGTATTGGAAGCCCCGGATGATCTCCCACAGCACCACGCCGATTCCACCCGCACCCACCATGCCTACCACCGAGGCCGAGCGCACGTTCGATTCGAAACGGTACAACGCATACGAAATCCACAGCGGCATCACTTGCGGCAACACGCCGTACACGATCTCGTGCAGCGCGCTTGCGCCGGTGGAGCGGATGCCTTCCACCGGCTGCGGATCGATGGCCTCCACGGCCTCCGCGAAAAGCTTGGCCAATACGCCGGTCGTGTGCACCCAGAGCGCCAGCACGCCAGCAAACGGCCCCAGACCCACGGCCACTACGAACAGCATCGCGAATACCATCTCGTTGATGGCGCGGCAGCTGTCCATCAGTCGGCGCATCGGTTGGTAGATCCACCACGGCACGATGTTGGCCGAGGCCAACAGCGCCAGTGGCACAGCGGTAACGACCGCCAGCGCCGTGCCCCACAGCGCAATCTGCAGCGTGACCACCATTTCCTGCAGATACATGCGCCAGTGTGCGAAATTGGGCGGGAAGAACTCGGCAGCATAGGTCGCCATGTTGCCGCTGTCCTGGATCAGGGCGAGCGGTCGCATGTCGGCGCCTTTCCACGAGGCGAGCAGCAGAACCAGAAACACGGCCCAGGACAGTTGCCACGCAAGGTTTCGCTTGGGAAGCGCCGCCGGAAGCGGTGCACGGGTCATTGGATTCGTCGAGAACATGGCGTGCTGTCGGTCATTCGGTCGTGTGCTGGGAGGCGCTCACGCTCAGTTCAGCGCAGCCAATTTCTTCTCGATCTCGGCCAGGCGTGCCTTCTTATCAGCGTCGCTCAAGATAGTGTCGGCTTCGATCTTGTTGCGCTGGCCGAACAGATCAAGCTGACGGATCGGTATCAGTTGCTTGTCGCTCGAAGCCTTGAAGCCTGAGAGCTTGTAGATCTTCATCACGATCTCTTTCTCTCGCGCATCGGTCTTGGCATAGTTGATGAAGAAGGTCTTCAGCTTCGTCTTGGTGGCTTCCGGCAAGTCCTTGCGCATGACCAGCGGGTCCAACGGAATCAGTGGAGAGGTCCAGACAATCTTGATGTCCTTGAACTTCTCGGGAAATCGCTCTTTGACTTTCACGAGGTTCTCGCTGTTGTTGGTTGCTACGTCCACCTGTTTGTTGGCTACCGCCAACGCATTGGTCTCGTGATTGGCAGCGCGAGTGATCTTGAATGCTGTCTTGGCGTCGATCTTGTTCTGCGCAAAAACATAGAAGCCCGGCACGAGGTAGCCAGAAGTCGAGTTTGGGTCGCCGTTGCCGAAGCTCAAGTTCTTGGCGTTCTTCAGTACGTCTTCAAGGGTGTTGAGCGGACTCTCGCGATGGACGATCAGGTGCGAGTAGTAGCCCTGAACACCATCAGCGCTGACCATTTGCGCGAACACTTCGCCGCTCGCACGATCCACGGCTTCCATGGCCGACTTGTTGCCAAACCAAGCAAGCTGCACCTTGTTGAATCGCATGGCCTCAATGACGCCGGCGTAGTCGGATGCGAAGAATGCCGAAACCTTCAGACCAGTCTGGCGGCTCATGTCGTCGATCAACGGCTGCCAGTCACTCTTAAGGTTCTGCGACGCCTCTGTCGAGATGATGCCGAGATTGATATCCTGCGCGAACGCGCCGACCATACCGAGCCCGAGGGCCACGGCTGCACAAAGTTTCTTGATCATGGTTGACTTCAAAAAAAAGGGGAAAAGGAAAGAGCAGATGCGGCGGTAGGCGCGCGAGGTTCAGGCCGCCTTCGCCTGGCGTTCTGGCCAGGGAACGACGGCGGGTGGTGTCAACACATGCACGCTGGCGCCTTCAGAGGCCGGCTCCGCGGGTCGCAAGAGTTCTTCGGCCTGCACGCCATACAGTTCATGCAACAGCGCGGGCGTAAGTGCCGACGAAGGCCCGTCGAACACCACCCGGCCCTGGTTCAACGCCACCACGCGTGGGCAGTACTTCATCGCGATTTCGACCTGATGTAGCGAAACGACCACGGTGCAGCCGTCTTCGCGGTTGATGCGCGTCAGGATCTCCATGACATTGCGCGAAGACTCCGGATCCAGCGAGGCGATCGGTTCGTCAGCCAGAACCACCTTGGCGCCCTGCACCAGCGTGCGTGCAATGGCGGCGCGCTGCTGCTGTCCGCCCGACAAGGTAGAGGCGCGCTGCGCGTGACAGTCGGCAATGCCGACGCGCGCCAGCGCATCGAGGGCCAGCGCGCGCTCCTGCGCGGTGAATATGCGCATCCAGCTGCGCCACCGGGGCATGCGGTGCAGCGAACCCACGAGCACGTTCACCAGCACTGGCAGCCGCGCGACGAGGTTGAACTGCTGGAACACAAAACCGACCTGCGAGCGCACCTTGCGAATGTCACGGTGAATGCGGCCGCCCTGTTGCACACAGCGTCCATCGATCTCGACCAACGACTGCGTGGACCCATCGGCCGCCACCAGCCCTGCGATGTGCCGCAGCAGCGTCGACTTGCCAGAACCGGATGCTCCGAGGAGGGCCACCATATCCCCGCGCGCCACGTCGAGGTTGATGTCGCGCAACGCATGCTTGCCGTTGGCGAAGTGCTTGTTGAGTTGTTGGATGTGCAGGATGGTGTTCACGGCTGGCCTCAAAGTCGTCTAGACAAATGCAGTTTCGCCACCTCGTATGACGCAGCAGCGACATTTCAGCGACGGTCGCATGTCATACGGATTCAGATCACACGGCGGCCTTCGCGCCACACGCCGCGCACCAGCGCATGCCGCTTGCCATCGGGAAATGTGCACATACGCACCTGCACCAAGTCTGCGCGAAGGCCCGGCGCGAGCGCGCCGCGGTCATGTTGCCCGGTAGCGCGTGCCGGCGTGCAGGTCACCATGCCTACGGCTTGCGGCAGCGTCGCGAGTTCATCGTCCACCAGCCGCATCGCGGCGCCCAGCAGGCTGCTGGGCACGTAGTCGGACGAGATGATGTCGAGCAAGCCGTCGCGCGCCAGTTCGGCCGCTGCCACATTGCCCGAGTGCGATCCGCCGCGCATCACGTTTGGGCCGCCCATCACATTGGCCAGGCCGAGTTCGCGTGCCGCGCGTGCCGCTTCCATCGTTGTCGGAAACTCTGAAATGCTCGCGCCCTCGGCGTGGGCCTGCTCGACATGCGCCGCCGTGGTGTCGTCGTGGCTCGCAAGCGCCACGCCATGTGCGCGGCAGTAGTCGACGAAGTGACGCCGGTGCGGCTGCGCATACTCGGTCTGCAGTCTGCCGGACCGAGCCACCGTCAAGTTGAACTTGCTGTCGCTCCAGCCTTTCTTGCCGGTGTAGTAGACGCGCGCCAGCTCGATGTTCTCCCATTGACGCTGACCCGGCGTGTGGTCCATCAGAGAGATCAGCGACAACCGCGGGTGCTTGCGAAAAGGCTCGAAGAGCTCAATGGTGTTGGGTGCAGGCAACTCGCAGCGCACGTGCAGGTGATGGTCGACGCGCAGCAGATCCTGTGCAGTGCAGGCGTCGAGCGTTGACAACGCCTCGCCCCATGTGCTGCCGCGCAGGCTTTCGGTGTCGGCCTCGCCCACGCCGAGCGCGTCGAACACAGTGGTGATGCCGGCCGCAGCCAGTTCGGCGTCGTGTGCCAGCAGCGCGGACAAAGGACTCCAGTGCACCTTCGGGCGGGGCATCAGGTGCCGCTCGAAGTTGTCGGTGTGAATTTCCACCAAACCCGGCAGCAGGTAGTCGCCGTCGAGATCGACGGTTCCTTCGGCGCTCGGCCCGCTGTCGATCGCGTCGATGCGGCCACCGGCGACTGACAACGAACCCGACACCACCTCGTCCGCTAGCACCATGCGTGCGTTCGAGAACACAACGCGCGCGCTCATGGCTGGCTCCTGAACTCGCCGACGTTGACGCGGCGTGTGGCCACCGCGGCACCAACGTCCGCGTCATGGAAGATGCCGACCGTGGCGGCGCCACGCGCCGTGGCCTCGCGAATCAGTGCGATGACTGTGTCGGTGTTGGCTGCGTCCAGCGACGCCGTGGGCTCGTCGAGCAACAGCAGTGGCTTGGGCTTGATCATGTTGCGGGCGATGTTGATGCGCTGCTGCTCGCCGCCCGAGAAGGTGGCAGGCGGCAGGTGCCACAAGCGCTCGGGAATGCGCAGGCGCGCGAGCCAGCGGCGTGCCTCTTCGCGTGCAGCCTCGATGCCCGCGGGGTTGCCACCAGCATCCTCGGTCAGCGGCTCGGCCACCACGTCGAGCGCCGGCACCCGCGGAATCACGCGCAGGAACTGACTGACATAGCCGATGGTGTCGCGACGCAGGCTTACCAGCTCGCGCGGCGCCACCTGCGTCACGTCGACCGGGCCGTTTTGTGACTGCACCGTGATGCGGCCCTCACTTGCGCGGTAGTTGGCATAGATGAGCTTAAGCAGCGTGCTCTTTCCTAGACCGGAGGCGCCGTCGAGCACTACGCATTCACCGGCCGACACGCTCAGGTCGACTTGGTCGAACACTGACAGCTCCAGCTGGTTCTGGTGGTGAAGTGTGAAGCGCTTGGCCACGCCCTGGATGTGAAGCAATGGAAGCGTCATGGGGTCAGTACCGATGAAACGAGCAGTTGGGTGTAGGCGTGCTGCGGGTCGTCCAGCACCTGGTCGGTGAGGCCGGACTCGACCACGCGGCCGTGCTGCATTACGACCATGCGGTGCGCCAACAGCCGCGCCACAGCCAGGTCGTGCGTAACGACGATGGCGGCCAGCTGCATCTGCCGCGTGAGCTGGCGCAACAGGTCGAGCAGGCGCGCCTGCACCGACACGTCGAGCCCCGAGGTCGGTTCGTCCATGAACATCAGGCGTGGCTGCGTCACCAGGTTGCGCGCGATCTGTAAGCGCTGCCGCATGCCGCCCGAGAAGGTGCGGGGTGCGTCGTCGATGCGCTGCGGATCGATCTCCACGCGCTGAAGCCATTCGGCGGCTGAAGCGCGCAGGCGGCCATAGTGGCGCTCGCCCAGGCCCATGAGGCGTTCACCGACGTTGGCGCCGGCCGACACGTCCATGCGCAGGCCGTCGGCCGGGTTCTGATGCACGAAGCCCCAGTCGGTACGCGCCAGCAGCCGCCGTTGGGCCTCTGTCATCGAGAAGATGTCTTGCAGCCCGCCGCCGCGCACTTGGAACTCGACGCTGCCGGCATCTGGCTTGTCGCGCGCGGCGATGGCGTTGAGCAGCGTCGACTTGCCGGAGCCGGACTCGCCGACCACGGCCAGTACTTCGCCGGGCCAAAGATCGAATGATGCGTCGTGCAGCGCCACGCGGTCGCCGTAGCGCTTGCCGATGCCGCGCACGCGCAGCAAGGGAGGATGGGAGAGTGCGGCGTTCATGCAATGGCCTGTTCTTCGGAAGCGGCGGCCTGCCCGGCCGGCGCCTGCTGGCGCGACTGGCAGTAGTCAGAGTCCGAGCACACGTGCATGCGCGAGCCTCGGTCGTCGGTGATGATTTCGTCGAGAAAGCTGTCGGTTGCCCCGCACAGTGCGCAGGGCTCGTCCCAACGCTGCACCTCGAAGGGGTGGTCGTCGAAGCTCAGGCTCTCGACCGGCGTATAAGGCGGCAGCGCATAAATGCGCTTTTCGCGGCCGGCGCCGAAGAGCTGCAGCGCGGGGTTCATGTCCAGCTTCGGGTTGTCGAACTTCGGAATAGGCGACGGCGACATCACGTAGCGGCCATTGACCAGTACTGGGTAGTCATACGTGGTGGCTATATGGCCGTAGCGTGCGATGTCCTCGTACAGCTTCACGTGCATCAGGCCGTACTCGGCCAGCGCGTGCAACACGCGCGTGGTGGTTTCGCGCGGTTCCAATCGCTGCATCGGTTCCGGCACCGGCACCTGGTACACCAGCACCTGGCCTTCGGCTAGCGGCGCTTCAGGAATGCGATGGCGCATCTGGATCAGCGTGGCCTCGGTCGTGCGCGTGGTCGTCTCCACACCTGTGGTGCGCTGAAAGAAGCGGCGGATGTTGACTGCGTTGACGGTGTCGTCCGAGCCCTGGTCGATGACCTTGAGCACGTCTTTCGGGCCGATGACCGCGGCCGTGACCTGTATGCCGCCGGTACCCCAGCCGTAGGGCAGCGGCATCTCCCGTGAGCCGAAAGGCACCTGGTAGCCGGGGATGGCCACCGCCTTCAGGATGGCGCGGCGGATCATGCGCTTGGTGCGCTCGTCGAGGTAGGCGAAGTTGTAGCTGATGGCAGTTGTGGTGGTCATGGCTGTTCTCCCGTGGCTTGCTTGCCCGCGCCCGCCTTTTGGGACGTGCGCATCTTTCGCACGAGTTCGAGTTCGGCCTGAAAGTCGACGTAGTGCGGCAGCTTCAGGTGCTGCACAAAGCCCGAGGCTTCGAGGCTGTCGCTGTGCGAGAGCACGAATTCCTGCATCTGCGCGGGTGCCTCGATGGCTTCGCCGAGTTCTTCCGCGCGCAGCGCGCGGTCGACCAGGCTCATAGCCATGGCCTTGCGTTCGCTGTGCCCGAAGGCCAGGCCGTAGCCGCGCGTGAACTGCGGCGGCTCGGTTTTGCTGCCGGCGAACTGGTTCACCATTTCGCATTCGGTGAGCTCCATGTCGCCAACGGAAATGGTGAAAGGCAGCTCTTCGGGGGCCAGCTCCAGCTCGACGCTGCCCACGCGGATCTCGCCGACGAAGGGGTGGCTGTGTGAATAGCCGCGCTGCGTCGAATAGGCCATCGCGAGCAGAAAGCCCTCGTCGCCGCGCGCCAGGTTCTGCAGGCGCGTGGCCCGGTCGGCCGGAAAGCGCAGCGGCGTTCGCGTGAGGTCCACCGGTGCTGGGTCGCCGGCGGGCACCTCGTGGGTTTCAATCAGGCTTTCGTGGTTCAGCAAGTCCACCACGCGCGGCGTAATAGTGGGTGCGACGGAGGCGTTGGCTTCGGAGCGCGCACCGTCTTTCGAAGATTCTTCATTGGCCAACAACGTGAAGTCGAGCAGGCGCTGTGTGTAGTCGTAGGTCGCGCCCAGCACCTGCCCGCCCGGCAGATCCTTGAAGGTGGCGGAAATGCGGCGATCGAGCTGCATGCGCCCGGTGTCCAGCGCCACGCTGGTTCCCAGTCTCGGCAGCGTGGCGCGGTAGGCGCGCAGTAGGAAGATGGCCTCGACCAAGTCACCTGCCGCTTGCTTGATGGCCAGCGCAGCCAGTTCGGGGTCGTAGACCGAACCCTCAGTCATCACGCGATCAACCGCGAGCTTGAGCTGCCCGCGGATCTGCGATACCGACAGCTCGGGCATGCCCGTGTCGCCGCGTCGTTGTTCGGCCAGCAGCTCGTAGCTGCTGAGGATGGCGGCTTCACCGCCCTTGACGGCAACGTACATCTCAAGTCCCCAGTTCTTCGATGCGCGTGGTGCGCGGCAAGCCGACGATCTGCTGCGGTGCGGCCAGGAAGAGGTCGATGCCGCGCGGAAACCCGGCATGATTGGCGGCCCACTGGGCAATGAAGGCGGGAGCGCCAGCGCGCGGGAGGCCGGCGACCTCGATCCGTGTGCAGTCCTTGATGCCGGGGCCGCGTAGCGTCCAGCCGGCTGCGCCACCTTCGATCAGCGCGGCCACGTCGAGCACACAGGTGGCCGACTGGTCGGGATAGGCATCACTGCCATGGGCAAAGCGCTCGAGCGGCGGGCATTCGTCGCCCTGTGCAACCCATGCGAACTGCGCCTGGTTCGGCGCGTCAACCAACACGCAACCGGTGTGAAAGCGCAGCCACGCGGCCGCATCGCTGTCAGCCAGCGAGGGCGAGAGCCAAAGAGTGCAGTCGGGATCGAGCAGCGCCAGCAGCAGTGCGGCAGATGCGGCATGGCCGCGTGATGGCGCTTGCGCGTCGTGCGGCAATGCGATCACACGACCAGGGTGCGACAGCGACTGCAGTGCCGCGCGAAACACCGACTGGCTGCCCAGCGCCGCATCGGAGAAGCCCGCGCCGAGTTTGGAAAGATCGTGCGCGCTCATTCGTTCCCCTCTTCTTCGTCGGCCACGCCGGCTTCGCGGGCGACCGTGAAAAATTCGACCTTGCTGCTCTGCGCGCGGGCGTGGCGCCGTGCACGTTGCAGGGCGAGGTGATGGCGCACCGGCACCAGCAGTTGCGTGTTCAGCAGCTCCTGCCGCTCTGGGTCTTGCAGCAGCGCATCGGCCAAGGCGGCCAGTTGCGCATGGCGGTGCGAGCGGCCCAGAACGTAGGCAACGCCGACCGCCGAAGCCGTGTCGCCTCTAGCATCTGTGCCCCCGAGGCGCAGCGCGCAGCGCGTCACCGTAACCTCGCCCACGTTGAACCGTTGACCGGTTCCGCCGGCGCGTCCCTGCACCATCACGAGCCCCGTTTCGGGCGGGCGCAGCCAGTGCGGCGTGCATTGCGCATGGGCGCCCAGTGCCGGCTCTAGCAGGTCGAGCGGCGCCCGTGCCAGCGTCGCCATCCACTGCGCACGGTCGAGCGGACGCCCGGCCGGTTCCGTGTCAAAAGCATGAAACATGAAAGTGATATTCTGAAAGTTGTATAGACAAATTGAACAACCAGCGCGAGCTTAGAGAGCGCACAAGACGACTTCATGACAACCACAACAAGCTCTTCTGCATCGCTTCCGGCACGCCCGGCGCGCGACAGCTTCTGGACCCGCATCGCCGCCGATCTCGCCGACGCCATCGCGCGCGGTGTCTATCCGCCGGGGCAGCGCCTGCCCTCTGAACACGCGCTGGCAGAGCAGTTCGGCGTCAATCGCCACACGATTCGACGCTCGCTGGCCGACCTCATCAGCCAGGGCCTGCTGCGTGCGACGCAAGGTAGCGGCACCTATGTCGAAGAGTTCGCGGTGGACATCGCGCTGGGCAAGCGCCCGCGGCACCATCAGCGCCTCGCACAGGCGGGGCTGCGTGGTGCGCTGCACGTGGTCGCCTCCAGCACCGTGCGCGCCACTGCCGCGCAAGCCCGCGCGCTGGACGTGGCGGCGCGCAGCACGCTGCTGTGCCTGAACGTGATCGGCGAAGCGGAGGGGCAGCCGATGCACTTCAGCGAGCGCTTTTTTCCTTTGCCGCGCTTTGCCGGGCTCGAAGCCGTGGTGCGCGAGACGGGCTCCATCACGGCCGGCTTTGCGGCCCACGGCGTAGACGACTACACGCGGCGCGATAGCCGCATCACCGCGCAGATGCCCGAGGCCTCGGTGGCAGCACACCTGCGCCAGCCCGTGGGCCGGCCTGTGCTGTTCGTCGAAAGCGTGAACGTGGACACCGCCAATACGCCCATCGAATACGCCCGTGCCTGGTTCGCCGGCGACCGAACGACGCTGACGGTGAAGCACGATGACTGAGCGCGATACGTATATCTTGCGCAGAGCACATCGCTACGCCGCCTACTTCGCCCCCCCCCTCGAAAGTGCCTGGTGGGAGGCCGGCACCAGCTGGCTCGGTCGCTGCGCGGCCAGCGGCGAAGCGAGGCCGCAGCTGGTCTTCGACGGGCTGCCGGTCGATCTACAGCGCAAGGTCACGGCAGCACCGAGGCGCTACGGCTGGCACGCCACGCTCGCGGCGCCCTTCACGCCATGGCCACACATCGAGGAAGCGACCCTGCGCGATGGGTTGCAAACGCTCTGCCAGGTTTGGGAGCCGTTCACCATGCCCGCACTTGAAGTCGCGCTGCTCGATGATTTCCTGGCGCTGGTGCCGGCGCAGCCGAGCCCAGCGCTGAATGCAGTGGCCGGTGCCTGCGTGACGGGCCTGCATGCTTTTTCCGAACCGCTTTCGCCCGCCGAGCTTCAGCGCCGCCGCGCGGCTGGCCTCACGCCCGAGGAAGACGCGTTGCTGGTGCGATGGGGTTATCCGTTCGTGCTGGGGCATTTCCGCTTTCACATGTCACTGACAGGCTCACTGCGCGACACCGAGCCCGCCATGGTCGATGTCCTGCGCGTGGCGGCACGGCAGCATTTCGCGCCGCTGCTGGCATCGCCGCCTTTGCGCTTCGAGGCCATCAGCCTCTTCGCGGAACCCACGCCCGGCGCTGACTTCATGTGCCTTGAGCAGATGGAGCTGGGCCGATGACCGGGCGGCTCGTGTACGTCGCTGGCCCCTCGGGCGCCGGCAAGGACAGCTTGCTCGAGTGGCTGAAGGAACAGCTGAGACCCGACGCACCGGTCGCTTTTGCACGCCGCACCATCACGCGCGCTGCCACGAAAGACGGCGAGCAGCACGACAGCGTCGACATGCACGACTTCTTGCATCTGCGAGCGGCTGACGCCTTCGGGCTCGACTGGGAAGCCAACGGCCTTTGCTACGGCGTGCGCCATACGGAACTGCCGCCTCGGCGCGATGGCGCTGTGGTGATCGTCAACGGATCGCGCGCCTACCTGCCTGAAGCGGCGCGCCGTTTTCCGGACATGACGGTGGTGCATGTCACGGCCGGCGTTGAAACCTTGCGGAAACGCCTTATGGCAAGGGGGCGCGAGTCGGCCGAAATTGTAGAAGCCCGCGTGCAGCGGGCGCTCGCTTTTCGCATGCCGACGGGCTTTGCCTTCATCGAGATTCACAATGACCAGCAGCCACTCGCCAGAACCGGCGCGCAGTTGGCCGAGGCGCTGCAACCGGCCATCGGGCCGTATTTACGGCCTGGTTTGGCTCTCCATGGGAGTGGTAAATGATGCTGCTCCAACGAGCCAGGTTGCAAGAGATCCGATAACAAGCAGAAGCAGCCCCGGCGTTTCTGGCTCGCTTCACATGGGTCACGGAGCCGCAGGGCTTCAGCATGTTGCCATGGCCTGCTCGATCCGTAGATCAGCAACTACGCGAGTCTTGGCGATACACACACCTGGATTCGGCTACCACGCGAATGTGCCAACGAGGCTTGGGCGGGACCTGCAGCGGCAGCGGGTGCACCCGGCAATCACGCCGCCTGCGGCCTGAGATTCCATATGCGGACGATGGCATCGTTCAGGTCCAGACCCCCCCCAGTCATGGGGGGCGCGTGTAACACATCCACGCCATACCCTCCAGCGCCAGCAAAGGCGGCTGCCGATGTGCACCTGCCGACGTCACGCCGTGTGATTGCCCGACTCCTTAGTCATGTCCGCGTAGGCCGCTCTTGGCGCTACCGCACATGCTCGAAGTGAGCATTTATACAAGAAAGCATCCAAATCGATGGAGGAAAAATCTCTATGACGCATGCGCGCAAGCTCATGATCTTGGTCGCCATCTTGATCCTCTCTGCCTGTGGAGGTGGAGGTGGAGGTGGAGGTGGAGGTGGAGGTGGAGGTGGAGGCTCTCCTGGTGCCCCAGTTGGGGTTGATTTTCCGGTTTCCGGGACTCCTCCAGGCGCTTCGCCGGGCGCCACTGTCCCCTCATCCTTTCCCCCTGTAAGTCGTATCGATCTCGCACTCGAAAGTGGAGATCCCAGTGGGCTGCTGCCCGAGGATCGGAGCACGCTGTTGGAGCGCGCCACCCGCAAGGCCATAGAGTTGCGCCCCCGTCCACAGCAAATACTCGCTGACATCTACAACACAAAGGGCGAAGCCCCAAATCTTGCCCTCAGTGTCAACAACAGCAGCAGCAGCGCGCTGACACCCGCCGGCATAACCCAAGCGACCCCCTTCATCGTTTCGGACGACGGCTCGGGAATTGCTGCCATCACAGAACTGGGTAGTGGTCGGGGTATGGCGTATGGCGCGGACGTGCTCTCCTGGATGGCTGGAACTTCGCGAGAACAACAGCACCTGCCGCTGTTCACCCGCGCCTTCACCTGGTTGATGACTGGCCAAGCCCAAGGCAATCTGCCTGCGATCATCAGATTCAGCCAGTCGGGCTACAACTCGAGCGTGGTCAAGAGTTTTGTGACGAACCGCCTCGAAAAGCAGGTTCAAGAAATCAGTTGCGACATCGCTTCGCCTACCAACACCTGCTGGGATGACGCCGATCTGCTCGTGTTTGGCGCCAACGTTCCCAACAATGCTGGCCTGGACGAGTTGGTGCGGACTTACCTGAAAGCCGGCAAATCCGTGATCTACATGCACGGTGGCTGGTGGTACTCCGCAGGCGGCACGCAGTTGCTGGCCGGCATGGGCATGAATGTCAATGGTGAGCCCGGCAATTTCTTTGCCAGTGAGCCAACCTACACAGTGAGTGCAAACCGCACCGCCGCTGACGCCCTGGCGCGCGCAGACCAGCTCGGCAAGCTGGTGCAAGCGCTCCAATTGCTTGCGAAAGACAAGTACACCCAAGACTTCACGATTGATAGCGTCCCCATCGACGCCATCAATTTGGTCCGCAAGGACCTGTCGAACAATGAAACGGCGGGTCAGAAGGTGTTCAAGGCGGAGAATACCGAATTGCAGCGTCTGCTGGTGCTGTGGGCCGACGAGTGGCGTCCTGAGGTTGGCTACGGCAAGATTAGCCGTACAGGCGATGCCGCCAACTTCCTGCGCGCCTATGCATCTGATTCCTGGGAAGCATTCAGCCGCAAAACGACCACGACCAACCCCGGGGGCCAGGGCGACTACATGCCAGCTGTTGCCCAGAAGCTTGCCGCGAGCACCGACTACGAGACCATCGAGTTCACGCTCCCTCAAGGTAGCGGCAAGACGGCAATCGGTCGAGGCGCCATCCCTGCCAGGGCGGTAGCTCTGGAAATCGCCGATGCACCTGCTGGTGTCAATCTCGGCCTGCAAACGGGCTACATCCGGACCTCCGGCAACCCATTAAAGGAAGACAACTACAGTCGTCCGCGCCAAGCGCCCTCCTGGACCGTGCCGCTGCAACGCGATGCTGTCAACGACTTCGTCACGCCTTTCGGGGGGCCTCTGTTTCTAAGCTACAGCAGCGCCGCCGCCGGGCAGAAGGTCAAACTGCGCATCAGGGGCGTTGTCAAGTATGCACACTTCGACTTCAGCCAGGGTACACCTGCGCAGGCCGATCTGGATGCGGCGATGGCAGCGCTGCAGCGCCGGGATTATGGGTGGGCCACTTTCAAGTTCCGCGGCGGCGAACTTCAGCAGACCATCGCCAGCGCGCTCGAAAGTTTCAAATACGGTATGCCAGCAGGCACGCTGCGGACACCTCAGGACCTCGTCACCAAGCGCATCGTTGGCATCCTGATGGATACCAACCACATGTCAAACGGCTACAACGACATGGCGATGCCAAGCACAGTGTCGACGCTGTGCACCACCTTCGGCTGGGCTTGCGACGACGCTGTACACAACGCCCCGGGTGTTCAGCACTTCGTGAGTTGGCTTGCGGCTTGTGGTGGCGGCTGCTCCGGTCAGCCGATCGACAACGGAAATTGGTCGATGGACATTGGGTGGGGCTGGCCCCATGAACTGGGTCACAACACCGTACAGCCGTGGATGCACGTTGTGATCGACGGCAAAGGTTGCGACATCGAGTGCGACAACAATACGCTGTCGAGCGCTCACATGCTGCGCCGCTATGCCGTTCTCGGCGAGGATGCGAGCGGCGCGAATACCGACCACGCCGCCTTGTACAAGATGATTCAGGACAATCGAGGTGGTAGCCTGAGCGGTGAATTGCAGCGCGCAGACATGCAGGCTCGACTGTGGGGCGGTCCGGAACAAAGGCCGATGCTCGCTATGTACTTCCAGCTGGCGTATCTCTACACCCAGGCCCGGCATCCCGAGGCCGCCCAACCGACGGCTGCCAGCACCATCGAGTTTCTGACCCTCCTGTCCAAAGGAGGGCGCCTAGTTGCCAAGAAATGGAGCACCAACACGGCGGGTAACTACGGAATGAGCAGCTACACCAACAACAGCATTCCTAACCACGAATTGCTGTATGTGCTGAGCTCCAAGATCATCGGCCAGAACTTGCGCGACGTCTTCTTCATGTACGGCATTCCCCTGTCGCAGACAGCGCTCAATTCGGTGGCCGCCCTCAATCTCCCACTCGCTGCGCAACAGTTTTACGCGTTGGGCGCAGGAAAGGCCAATCAACTCGCGACCGGTCGGTGGTTGTCATTGCAGGGCCAGACCCCGGAATACCCGTAGTGAGCAGAGGTTGGCGGCCCACGGGTGATGTCGTGGGTCACCAGCTCTACGAATGCAATCGAGGAAGAAGGAGACCAAGTACTTGCACGAATCTCGGGCCTTAGCGTGGGAACTGTTCTCCATGGCTCGGCTGTTGTCTGGAACGATTGGGCATAGATGATCACCGCCAATCGAGAACTTCGAAAGGGAGTAAGAAATGAAGTCGGAATCCATTTTTTATGTCTGCAGTAGCTTGCGTGTTTCGCTGCAGCTGATCGACCGCGCCATTGCGCGAATAGATGCAAAAAAACTATTTCCCGAGGAGCAACATAGAACTCGACTTGCTTGCGCTATGGTAGAAATTCTTGAAGTTGTCGAATCTCTGCGCTCATCCACTCCGGAGCTAAGCCACGCGAGCGCAGAAGCAAGAAAACTCTCGTCCTCATACGACGACCTGTTCAAGGTCGCAGTGCTAGAAGCTCAAACCTTTGAAGCCGAGAGAAACTTTGGGAAGGCGGCGACCAGGTACTCCCAGTTTTTGGAGACTTGTGGCTCTCACACGTATCAAGTACTCGCGCGAGGCGAGCTCCAACGACTCCAATCTCTGGGCGACCTCTGACGGCCTGCACGTCGCCATAACGCGAATCGTTCCAGACTCAGTCTTCGACGGCAAGAATGCCGAGCATGCGGGCCCGAGCGACGGCATGCCGGCGACTTGACGCCCCCAGCTTCGCAAAAAGATTTTTGATGTGCCACTTGACCGTCTCCTGACCCACGGCGCTGGCAGCTGCAATCTCTTTGTTCTGCAAACCCTGTGACAACAGCCCCAAGACCTCACGTTCCTTGGGCGTTAGTAATTCGGTCGGTGCCACCATGTCCTCCCAGCGCGCAACGGACGCAGAACTGCGCTGCGTAACTGGGATGCGGCCATTTGAAACCAGATGCGCTACATCGTGCGACACATCGGACGCCAGACCAGCAAGCTCAGGATGCGTGTCGACCATGATCCGCTTGAGGCCGAGCACTCCTGCCAGATTGATTGATTCCCGCAAGAGCTCTCCCGTATCCTCGCCGAGTCGATGCATCGACAGTACCTGCAACAGCCTACACTCGATGTAGTCTTGCCCACGGCGCAGTTCGCTCGCTCGTGGCACTGCGCGCTCAAGATACCGCAGCGCCTCGCGAAACTCCCTGTTCGCAATACAGGTGTAAACCTGAGAAATGCACAGCCGAAGATCCAGCAGCGGCGCCAATGTCTTGGAGTTCAGCCGCAATGCGTCCGCATGGGCGGCGCTGGCGCGTTGCAACAAACGTGTGCTGGAATGGGCACGCCCGGCACGCGAATGCACGGCGATCAACTCTGAAAGCGCCTCTAACATCATCCAGGGTGAGTTCCGCGTCTCTGCAAGGGTACACAGGTAGTCGAGCAGATCCAGGCGCCTGGCCTCATGGCCCTCCCACGCCGCGATACGCGACGCGGTAATGAGCCCTCTAGAAACCAGAAACGGCAGACCTTCGGCCGCAATAACGTCCAAGCGATCGGCAAGCAGTGCGGCGGCGGCGTCGGGTTGATCGAGATCCCACAAAGCGGCAGCCAACGTGGTATCCAGCATGATGGAATACCTGTTTCGCCGACCCAGCTTCCTGCGCACATCGTCGGATGCAGGGCCGAGCACATCCGCTGCCAGCGTCGCTTTCCCCTCCCATAAGTAGCTCCGACCGACAAGATGAACACAGGCGATTCGTCCCGGGCTCAGTTCCTCCGTGACATGCGCGGGAGCACCTCTGGTACAGCGGTGTCGAGCCAGATGAGGCTGTCCTGTGAGCAGGAGAATGAGGCTCCCCTGGTTCAGGATGCGCTGATCCAAGTCGGCAGAACCAGTCGGATAGGCCTCCTCCAACTCTGCGACCAACTCAGCCGCCCGGTCATAGCTTTCCTGAACGAATGCCAAAATGATCTCGACAGCTACCGCTTCCCGCTTGATCTCTGCCGGCAGGTCGACTTCGGCGCGCACCGCCGCGATCAATTTTCCTGCCTGGGCATCGGGCTCGCCGAACGCCCTGACGAATGCACCTGCGAGCGCCAGCCTGGGTCTCGACAACAGCACTTCAAGAGGAATGCGATCCAGCTGCGCTCTTGCCCTGCCAACATGTCCGTCTAGCGCCAGAGAGTACAGGCAGCGCTCCGCCAACTCGTAGGCGCGATCCACTTGACCCGCTGCCAGAGCATGGTGCGCAGCTTGTTCATCCAGCCCGCGCCGAGCCAACCAGTCGGCCGCTCGCTCGTGAATGAGTTGAAGTTCATCAGGGGCGAGTATCTCCAGGGCCCGAACACGCAGAACTTCGCGGGCAAGTGGATGCATCTTCATCCAATCGCCGCCGACCGTCGCATCGAGAACGGGCGTCGACTCGCGCAATTGTTCCAGTTCGGCGGCACTCTCAGCCCGACCGGTCAGCTCGACACACAATCCCGGATGAATGGCATCCACCAATGAATTTCGGAGCAACAAGTCCACTGCGGTGTGGCTCAGTCGATTGAGCAGAAACTCCATGAAGTACTGCCCTCCCCCCTGCGCCGCCCGCTGGGCAAGATCCAAGGAGTGTCCAGCAGCGGCCTCTTGCTCAATGGTTGAGCTCATCAACTGCAACCCGAGTACCCAGCCTTCGCTGGTCTCGTGGAGCCTTGCAGCCATGTCCTTGTTCATGCCTTTACCAAAGCGCATGGCAAGGACTTCAGTCGTCTCTGCCGACGTCATTCTCAGCGCACGGGCATCCAAAGTACACCATGTGGAATTCCCGGCACGTCTGGCCACAGGCAATTCGATCTTCGTTCTTGAAGCTAGGGCGAGTGTCAGATTTGCGGGGGCATTGCAGACGATGTACCCAAGCAGGCTGCGTGCACCGGGATCTTGCAATGTATGAATGTCATCCAGAATCAACGCGAGCGGCGCAGCCATTGCGGCCACATTCGCAAGCCACCTCGTTGCAGCAGCCATAGCATCCTTGGCTGAGTCGATCTCCTTGACAGCCAGCGAAAGCTTCGACGATGCGGCGCTCACGGCGTACTGAATCGCCGAGATGAACCGCATCCCCTCGTCGCGCTCGTCGAGTGCGAGCCACGCGACCGAAACCCCACGTTGCAGCCATTGCCGACGCCATTGAGCTAACAGTGCAGTCTTACCAAAACCTGCCGGCGCTTCCAAAAGCAACACTTGGCAGTCTCGGATGCGAGGGGCATGCAAGCTCAACCGAACTCTCCCCACGATCAGCTTTCCGGATCGCGGAGGAATCGTCTTGAGAACGAACTCCGGCTCTGTCAATCGATGCGGCATTTCTCTGACGGAATACGTTACGGGCCACCGTTTAATGCTTGGATGAAACGAATCAAGTCGAGAGCCCAAGCGGATCACCAGATCGTCCGGGGCCTCGATTGGCAGCAGTGCATCTCACAGCTTTTTAGCATACACGGCCTCCATGCCGGCTCCTGCCAAATCAATCAACTCGCCAGGATCCTCATCGAGTGCCCACAAGTGATTCCGCTGACCCTCACGTCTCGCGCCCAGAGCGGCTGGATGTCGCCATCAACGAAAGGTCGATGAAGGACCGATACGTCGCTCCCAAGCGTGAAGTCGATGCACGCACGGCGACCAGGGGGCGAAGACGTCGACTAGGCACATTGCGCAGTGGCATGCTGGACCAGCGATTTGACCACAATGACAACGGCGCATTCGCCTGCGCTGGCGCGGGAACGTACTTGTGGATACGGTCGATAAAGAGCGCTTCGCGCTCCCAAACGCCTGCCAGCAAGTGGCCACGACACGAACTGGGCGACGACGCCGGCACCAAGCAGTAAACACCTGGTCGCGCCCTCATACCTCGATTGATCCGCCAATACAGCCAGAGGAAGTCCAGGGCGCCGCTCAAGATGTCGTGCCGCGCCGGCTTGCATGGCAGCGATCCGGCGTAGTGGCGATCGCAACGCAAAGCAGAGTCACAGATGCGGTCGAACTGCGGCGTCTTGAACGCGTTGGAACCCTAGCCTCCGAGTCAATGGCGATTCAGGCTGTCCAGCAGAATCACCACAGCGTTGCGCGGGCGGGTCAGTGATGCAGTCATTTTCATGGAGCAACCCTGATGGGGAAATGGCACGCAACGCTTCGGCCCGGAACAATGTCGCGCAGCAGAGGCGCTTCGGTGGCGCAGAGTTCTTCCGCACGGGGGCAGCGGGTACGAAAGCGGCATCCGCTAGGAGGGTCGAACGGGGACGGCGTCTCCCCCTTCAATGTAATCCGCGAGTGCTTGCCGATGCTGTTCATGTCGGGCGCCGCCGACAGCAGTGCCTGGCTGTAAGGGTGCGCGGGAGCTGCGAAGAAGCTGTCAACATCCGCCACTTCGCACAGTACGCCTAGGTACATCACCGCGACGCGGTCCGCAATGCGGCGTACAACTGCCAGGTCGTGCGAGATGAAAAGCAAGGCGAGCCCGCGTTCGAGTCGCAGATCCTGTAACAAATTTATGATCTGCGCCTGCACCGAGACATCGAGTGCCGACACGACCTCATCGCAGATCAGCAACTGAGGCTGCGCAGCCAGCGCGCGTGCAATCGACACTCGCTGGCATTGACCGCCCGACAACTGGTGTGGTTTGCGTGACGCAAATGCGGGATCGAGGCCGACGCGTTCGAGTAACGCTGTTGCTGTACGCACCTGCGCATTGACATCGCGATTTCCTGCATAGCGCAGTGGCTCGGCTATGGTTTCTCCGATATTGCGCCGAGGATTGAGCGACGATATCGGATCCTGAAAAATGATCGGCATGCACCGTCGCAATGCGCGCAGACCGCTCATTTTTAACCCCGTGACATCCGTGCCGTTGAAGCGGACTTCACCGGCCGTGAGTTCCACGAGACGCACGAGGGCGCGACCGAAAGTTGATTTTCCGCAGCCAGATTCGCCGACCAGGCCCACCGATTCCCCGTGTGCCACGCTAAGCGTGGCGCCGGCAACCGCGTGTAGGCGCCGTCCTCGAACTTTGAAGTCGACTTGCACACCCTTAGCCTCCAGCAAGGCTGGTTCATTCATCGCGAAACCACCAACGTCGGTTCGCCCACTGGCGCAGGGTGCCAGCACGCAAAGCGGTGAAGGGTTTCGAGGTCACCTGACAGCGGCGGCTGAATTGCACAGCGCGCGTCGGTGTGCGGGCAACGAGCGGCGAAGCGGCAACCCGCCGGGAGATTGTGCAAATCTGGAGGTCGGCCGGCGATGCTCTCCAGCCGGACGTGACGATCATCGTGCAGCCGCGGCAACGCGCGAAGCAGCGCAGCGGTGTAGCGCATGCGCGGCGTGACGAACAACGCTTCGCTTGGCCCGATCTCGGCGACGCGGCCGCCATACATCACGGCGACGCGGTCTGCATGTGAAGCGACGACGGCCAGATTGTGACTGATTAGCATCACCGCCATGCCTCGCTCGCGCCGCAAGTGATCTAGCAGATCGAGTACCTGCGCCTGCACAGTGACGTCGAGTGCCGTAGTAGGCTCATCGGCAATCAGTAACTTGGGTTCACATGACAACGCCAACGCGATAACTACGCGCTGACGCAGGCCACCGGACAATTGAACTGGATACTGGCGGGCGCGGCGCGTCGGATCTGGCATGCCGACGCGCTCCAACAGTTCCACTGCACGTCGCCGAGCCTCGGCGCGTGACAGGCCGCGTCGGCGCGTCAACGCGTGCTCAATTTGCTCGCCGACCGTCAATACGGGATTCAGCGCCGTCATTGGGTCCTGAAACACCATCGCGATGCTAACGCCACGCAGCGCTCGCCACTCACGTTCGCTTAGCGTTGTGAGTTCATGACCTTCAAAGCGAATCGAGCCTATGACACCCTCGACACTGCCAGGTCGACACAGGCCGAGCAACGTCCGCGCCAACACAGTTTTGCCGGCCCCCGATTCGCCAACGAGGCCAAGCATCTCGCCTGCGGCGATGTCAAAACTGACATCGTCGATCACGTGCGAAGCGGCGTCACCGTTGCGCAACCAGACGCCAAGACCACGAACTTGAAGCAATGCGCTCAAAGTGCGGCTCCTCGTGTGTCGAGACGCTTGCGCGATGCGTCACCAATGACATTAAGCGCGAGCACAGTCACAAACATCACCAGCGCTGGAACCAGGGCCACATGCGGAGCCTCCGCGAGCACGGGTCGCCCTTGCGCGATCAAGGCACCCCAACTGGCTGCGGGAGGTGGCACGCTCAAGCCGAGAAATGCAAGTCCACCTTCGGTGGCGATCGCAATGGCTACGCTGGTCAAGCCATAAGTGCCGACCGCAAGGAATACATTCGGCAGCAGCTCGCGCAGCAGCACGTCACGGTGCGATGCGCCGAGCGAATGGGCTGCAAGCACGAATTCGCGATTTGCATACCCAAGGGTGGCGGCGCGGGTCACTCGGGCGAACGCAGGAATCTTGATGAAAGCGATAGCCAGTGTCACATTGGTGAGGCTGGGCCCAAGCACTGCGCTGATCGTCATTGCAGCCACCAGTGGTGGAAGGGATAGGATCACGTCGATCAACCAGAGCACGGCCTCTTCATAGTAGCCTCGAAAATAGCCCGATGACAAGCCGAGCACACCACCGACGAACAGTCCGATCAAAGTTGCGCTCAATCCCACCGTCAACGAGATTCGCGCGCCCCAGATGATGCGCGAAAGCAGGTCGCGACCGACATCGTCCGTGCCAAGCCAGTGGGTCAGCGAGGGCGGAATTGACAGTTGCGTGTAGTCGGTATCGTTCGCCGGATCCGGCAGTGGAAGCCACTGTGCCAGGAGCGCCGCGCTGAGGAGTAGCGTCATCCAAAAGAGGGCCAATAGCAACCAAGCGTCGCACCGAAGAATCCTCAGTTTGGCGCTTCTCTCATTCATGACGGATCCTCGGGTCAAGCAGCAGATAGGCCAGGTCGACCAACAAATTGACGAGGCAAAAAGCGACAGCGATGCACAGGACCACCCCCTGCAGGAGCGGATAGTCGCGATTGAGAGTCGCATCGACCATGAGGCTCCCGAGGCCGGGTAGCGCGAAGAGGTATTCGATGATGACCGCGCCGCCAAGGAGCACACCAGTATTGACGCCGAACACGGTGATCATTGGCAGAAGTGACGGCCGCAATGCCTGCCTGAACAAGATGTAGCCTGCGCTGTGACCTTGGGCCTTGGCCAGCAAGATGAAGTCTTCCTGCAGCGTGGCGATCATGTCGCTGCGAACCAAACGCGCGTAGATCGCCATCGGCGTGGCAGCGAGAACGAGCGAAGGCAATGCCATGCTGCGCATGTTTGCGAGAGGGTCCGTACCGATCGAGGTGTAGCCAGTGGCCGGTAATAAGCCAAACCGCACGGAGACGACGTAGATGAGGATGATCGCAAGAATGAAAGCGGGCGCCGACAGTAGGCCGTATGCGCCTATATTGATCACCCGGTCCAGCGCGCTGTCTCGGCGCCAGGCGGCAACAACCCCGAGCGGCAGGCCAACAATAAGTGCTATCGCCTGTGCCATCAGCATCAGCTGAAGCGAGACCGGCAAGCGCTGCACCACGACCTCAGTCACCGGCTCTCTGGTCATCAGCGAGCGCGAGAGATCACCGTGGAGCGCCGACATCAGCCAGTCGAAGTAGCGCAGGAGCACCGAGCGATCCATCCCCATCTGGCTGCGCAGATCCTCAATCTGGGCTGGAGATGCCTGGTCGCCGAGTATCGAGACGACCGGATCCCCTGGAAGCAAGTTGATGAGCACGAACGTGAGCACAGTCGATCCGAAGAGCACGGGCACCAATCGCAACATGTGCCGGATGGAGGAATTCATCGCAAGAATCTCGCTCGTCTATTTTTTCAGCCAGATTTCCGTGGATCGAAAAATCTGTACGCCGGCCCATTCGGCTGGTGGCACATCCTGTACCGATGGTTTGTAGATGATGGCGCCGATTTTGCGCATCAGGAAGATGACCGGCGAATCCTCGGCAAGAATCTTGTTCACCTGTTGGTAGCTATCGAGGCGCACCTTAGGGTCCGTATTGACACGGGCTAGCTCGAGCAGAAAATCCACCTTCGGGTTCGAGTACTTCATGTAATTGAAACGCCCACGCGAGTGGAAACCTTCAAACAGGCCATCGGGATCGGGGTACTCTTGCGCCACCCAACTGGCAGCCTCGAAATTCTTCTTGGAAAGAACGCGTTCCGCGATCTGCGGGAAGTCAACTGCCGAAATTTTCACCTGCACACCGACCGCACGCCACATCTGCTGAAGAACTTCCGCTTGCTTGCGTCCGTCCGGGCTGGCGACCGTGAGCAATTCGAATGCGACAGGCTTGCCGTAGGCCGCCAACAATTCGCGCGCAGCCTTCTGATCGAATCCTGGCCATGCGGCCTTTCCGTCGTACGGTGAACCTTCACCCAACGGACCTTGGCCCGGCCTGCAGATACCGTTGGTCATTACCTTGACCAACGCCTCGCGATTGACGGCCAAGGCCAACGCGCGTCGTACGCGCGGGTCACTGAACGGCTCGCGTGAAGTGTCCAACACGACCATCTTCGAGCCCAGTCCCATGTTGATCCGGGCCTGCATGCCGACCGCACGCGCCTGCTCGGCTTGCAAGGGATTGATCGTCTGCATGAGATCAATGTCGCCGGCGCGCAAACTCTGCAGACGGGTTTGCTCGTCGGGTAGCGGTCGGAAGACGATGCGATCCAGGTAAGGCAGAGCGCTGCGCCAGTACGAAGGATTGCGCTCCACGACGATCCGGTCACCCCACGTGAATTGCACCAGCTTGAAGGGGCCCGTTCCCACGGGCCGGGTTCCATAGTCCGGTCCGTTGGCGGCGACCGCAGTGGGCGAAGGGATGAAGGCAAAGGCCGATCCCAGAACTTGCGCCGGAAACGAAGCCCAGCCGCTTGCGAGCTTGAACACCACAGTGTCGGTGGCCGGCGTCTCGATGGATGTAATCGCTTGCACGGTCGGCAAGCAGGTGCAGTGCGTGTTTGGATTGGCCAGACGCTTGAAATGTGCAGCCACCGCTTGAGCATTGAATGGCGTGCCGTCGTGGAAGCTCACACCTTGGCGCAGTGTGACTGTCCAAATGCGACTGTCCGGAGAGGACTTTACCTTGGTCGCGAGCGCGAACTTGTAGCTACCATCGCGCTGCATGTCGATCAAGGGATCATAAACTGCGTACATCACGGCCTGAGCGCCCGCATCGCCACTACGTCCCGCTGGATCAAGTGTTGCCGGTTGGGCATGCAGAGCCACGTTCAGCACTCCACCCGGTTGCGGCACAGCGGCGGCGATCAGAGGCAGCATCCAGGCTAGAGTCAACAATAAAAACCTGGTGCGCATGAGTCCTTGTAAAGGCATGGGATTGTCTTCTTGTCTTAACTTCTTGACGCAAGCCGGTATAACGAATCGACATCAAAGGCTTGCCTGCTTCAAGAATTATGTCGTGGCAAAAAACTGGCAGCACCTCGGAATTTCAGCACAAGCTTTCATCATCGCTGGTCAATTGCCACCGGCGGCGCAATAGCACTTTTGCCATGGCATCTGGCCCAAGGGTATTGGTGGTGGCCCGCCCCTCCTGCGCATATCTACTTCAGCTTCGGGCATTGGTATGCAGCAACTGCTCCAGCTCGTGTGGATTCGCACCATGTCTCCCGTGCGCTGCTATGCGAATAGCCCGCCGAGGGGATTTTCTGGGAGGCGGTGCGAAGGCTAAAGTCAACGGTCACACAGACCGTGATGATTGGCGACAACCCATGCACCGATGCAGCCGGCGCAATTGCCGCGGGGATGCCCTGCCTTCTTGTCGGCGAGGGTGACAGCTGCCACGCCATCGATTTGGTGCAACTACTGCTGCATCTACGATGCAGCGAAGCACTGCCCATCTGCTCGCCTCTTGCAGCAGACTCTTTTAGTATCGCTTGAGTGACAAGATATCGGAAGTGTGGCGTATGGTATTTACGGCATTGTCATAGTCAGTGAGCGCCAGGCAGGCGATCAACACGTCAATGATGGCAAGCTGCGCCAAGCGACTCGTCATGGCCTCTGTTCTAAAGCGGGTCTCACGCGCCATGGTCACGAGCGCGACGTCGGAATAGGCCAGGATCGGCGATTTTCCAAAATTGGTGATGCAGATCGTTTGTGCACCGGCCTCCTTCGCGAGGCGTGTCGCGGTGACGGTTTCGTGCGTGCTGCCCGAATGGGAAATGGTCAATACAGCAACACCTGGCCCTGTGAGCGCCGCACTGATGGCCTGAACATGCGAGTCGGTTTCCACCTTGACGTTCATGCCAATACGCAGCATCCGATAGTGCGCATCTTTTGCGATAGTCGCAGCACTGCCGATGCCGTAAATCTCCACGCGCTTTGCCTTTTTCAGGATCCGTACGGCACGTCTCAACGTTGCTGGCTCTAGCGTGGAGGACGTGTCGTGAAGCGTTTGTGCGTTGCTCTGGAAGATCTTGCGAGCGACCGTTGCGACGTCATCATCCGGCTCTAGATCTTCGTGGATCATGTGGACGGGGCGCACGATTTCCTGTGCCAACGCGATCTTGAGTGCTTGGAAACCGTTCGCACCTATTGCCTTGCAAAAGCCCACCACGCTCCCTTCGCTGGCGCTGCACCGCTCGGCAACTTCGCTGACCGACATATAGACCATCTGCTCAGGATGGGCGACGATGAAATCCGCGATTCGTTGAGCTGTATTTCCTAGTGAATCTCGTACGCTACTGATACGAGCCAAGATGGCGGTCAGGGCAGCTTGGCGTTCTGCTGGTTTGGGTGCTTTGCTTTTTTCGGGCATTGGGTGTTTGCGGTCAGTTGGCCCATCGATCCTACAGAATATGTGTGTCTGTTCACATTTTCCTTTTATGCCTAACCTGACCTCGGATCAATGGGCTTCAGGTCATATGGCTGTTGATTTCACCCCACTTCAAGCGCTGCGAAAGCATTCATTTTTCAAGCGACTTCGCATGCGATCTGCGCTGTCGAGACAGTTTCCCTCAGTAGGCCACGCTGGGTAGCACGCCCGCTATTCAATCTTCAGTTCAGCGATGAATCCCTCGCGCGGATCGAGCTCCCTCAACGCCTTCTTGCCCAGGTCGGCTCGCCACCTTGATCCCGACGGGTCCTTCACAGGCGAACAGCATGCGCACAGCGCAAGGGCCGCAGGCCTCGATAGCGAGATCGCAATCGAGGCCTGCATTTCGGGAGGCAACATCGTCTGGGGTGGCGCTTGCCGCACTGTTCGGCAAGGAGCGAGGCCCCTCCTCTTCGCGCAATCCCGCCAGCCTCTGAGGGGAACTCATCTCCGTACGCAGCCTAAATCGAGTGCGATGGCAAGAGGAAATTCACCTCCTATGTTGAAATAAAAATATCACTAGAATAGGTTTCAACATAAACGTTCTATATCAAGCCCATGCAAATCTCTGCCGGAAAGTTGTGGTCGATGCGTCGTCTCGCTGATGAGCGCGGCCTTTTCAAGATGACTGCCGTCGATCAGAGGCCGGGGGTCGAGGCGCTGGTGCGAAGTAAGCGCGGAGCCGCAGCCCCGCTATACGAGGATGTAGGCCGAGCCAAGCAGGTTCTGATCGAAACGCTTTCGCCCTGGTCGACCGCAATGCTGCTGGACCCCGGCTACGCCTATCCTTTCGCGGCACAGCAAACTGATCCTCGCCGCGGCCTGTTGATGACCTACGAACAGTGGGACTGCGAGGAAACCCCCGGAGGCCGCAAGACCTTCGGCTATCCAGATTGGTCGGTTGAAAAGATCAAGCGCATGGGGGCTGATGGCGTCAAGCTCATGCTGTGGTGGCGCCCGGATGCGAGTGAGGACGTCAAGGCGCACCAGCGCGAACTGGTGAAGCAGGTGGGCCGCGATTGCCGTCGACACGACATCGCGTTTCTTCTGGAGCCGCTTCTTTACCCTCTTGGCAGCGAAGGCAATAGCGCGCTCTACCAGGAAGACGTCACCAAACGCCCGGAAATGGTGATCGACACCGCACTCGAGTTTCGCGACGAGTCCTACGGCGTGGACATTTTCAAGATGGAGAGTCCTATCGCCGCGAATGCGGTACCGCACCCGGATGCTCCCGAGTCGGCAGCCTGCCAGCAGTGGTTCGACAAGCTGGGTCAGGCGCTCGACCGGCCCTGGGTCATGCTCTCCGCAGGCGCCGCGATGGAACCCTTCCGCCGCATCGTCGCGCATGCCTGCCGCGCGGGCGCCAGCGGGTATCTCGCGGGGCGCGCCATCTGGTGGCCGACCTTCGAATCCACTTTCCCTGACTGGGACACCATGCGGGCCGGCATCGTACGCGACGGAATTCCGTATGTGCAGACCCTGCACGCCCTGCTCGAGGAGTCGGGCACGCCCTGGACCGAATGCAGGGCCTTCTCGCAAGGCGTCGAGCTCGCCGACGCCCAAGCGGACTTCTACAAGCGCTATCCGGCTTCCTGAGCGCGATGGACTACGCCTTCCAGTTTGGTTCCGTCTGGGCGGCGCTGCCTCGCCTGGCCGAGGGCGCCCGACTCACGATCATGCTGTCCCTGGCCACCATTGGCATCGGGCTCGTGATCGGCATCGCGTGCGCGCTCGCCAGAACCTCGCATCGCGCGTGGTTACGCTGGCCGGCGTCGATCTACGTGGAAGCGATTCGCAATACACCGTTCCTGATCCAGCTTTTTCTGATCTATTTCGGCCTGCCTTCACTGGGCGTCCGACTCGATCCGATCGAGGCGGCGCTCATCGGCATGTCGATCAACTGCGGCGCCTATGCCACCGAAATCGTGCGCGCCGGCATCGACGCGATTCCGCGTGGGCAACTCGAAGCAGCACGCGCGCTGGGTTTTCCAGTGCCGAGCATCGTGCGACACGTGATCCTGTTTCCGGCCCTGCGCGCCGTGTTCCCGGCACTGGCGAGCCAGTTCATCCTGGTGATGTTGGGCTCCGCTGTGGTCTCGACCGTCTCGGTCGAGGAACTCACGGGGGTCGCCCACCTGATCGAAACCGAGAACTTCCGCCCCTTCGAGGTTTACCTGGTCGTGACGGCCATGTACCTGGCTATTGCTTTCTCGCTCAAACTGATCTTTGTCGCGATTGATCGCTTCTACTTTCAGACGCGGGGGCATGCATGATCCGCGACTTCGGAAGCGTCGAGTTCTTCTATTTGCTGGCCGCGATGCGATGGACGCTTGGCCTCTCCGTCCTCGCCTTCGTCTGCGGCGGGCTGGTCGGGCTGGTGGTTGCGTTGCTGCGCGTCGCGCCCGTGGCGCCTGTTCGCTGGTTCGCCGCCTGCTACATCCAGCTGTTCCAGGCCACGCCCCTGCTCATGCTGCTGTTCCTCGTGTTCTTCGGCCTGGCGCTCTTCGGGCTCAGCCAGAATGCCTTTCTTTCGGTCACGGTGGCCCTGACCTGCTACTCCAGCGCTTACTTTGGCGAGATCTGGCGTGGTTCGATCCAGGCTGTGCCGCAAACGCAGTGGCAAGGCTCCGCCGCACTCGGGTTTTCCTATCTCGAGCAGATGCGCCATGTGGTGTTGCCGCAGTCGGTGCGCATCGCAACCCCGCCTACCGTTGGCTTCATGGTGCAGCTCGTCAAGAACACCTCGCTGGCATCGATCATCGGCTTTCATGAACTTACCCATGCGGCCCAGTACGTCAACAACGTGACGCTGAAGCCGATCCTGGTCTACAGCATCGTCGGCGCAATGTACTTCGCCGTCTGCTTTCCCCTTTACCTGCTGTCGCGGAAGTTGGAGAAAAAATTCAATGCCGATCGTTGAAATCTCATCGCTGCACAAGCGTTTCGGACACGCGACGGTGCTCGATGGCGTCGACCTCGACGTCGCCGAAGGAGAGGTCGTGGCCGTCATCGGGCGCTCCGGTTCCGGAAAGAGCACGCTCCTGCGCTGCATCAACGGGCTCGAGACCATCGACGGGGGCACGATCGTCGCAGACGGCGTCACCGTCCAGCCTTCGAAGCTGCGCGAGGTTCGCCGCTCCGTGGGCATGATCTTCCAGAGCTTCAACCTCTTCCCCCACCTGAGCGCGCTCGAAAACGTCGCGCTGCCTCAGATCGTGATGAACAAGACGCCCAAAGACCTTGCGCTGGCGAATGCCGCTCGCCTGCTCGATCGGGTCCAGCTCTCCTCGCGGGCCAGTGCCTATCCGTCCAAGATGTCCGGTGGGCAACAGCAACGCGTAGCAATTGCGCGCGCCCTGGCGCTCGAGCCGCGCGTGCTGCTGTGTGACGAGATCACCTCGGCGCTCGACCCCGAAATGGTTGGTGAAGTGCTCGACGTCGTGTCCGAGCTCGCAAGAGGCGGCATGACCATGATGCTGGTGACGCACGAAATGGGCTTCGCCCGCCAGGCGGCGGATCGGGTCGTGTTCATGCATGAAGGCAAGGTCTGCGAACAAGGAACTCCGGCGGAGCTTCTGGACGCACCGAAAACGCCGCCGCTGCAACAGTTCGTGCAGTCAATCCGAAACAAGGGCTGAACGCTGTTCTTTATTTTTTCAAGGAGACAAGACCCATGACTTCCAACCACTTCTTCCGCGTGTGGCGCGCACTGGCCGCTGCCGTGCTCTTGATCACCGCGCAGGCGGCAGGCGCCGTCACCGTCGACGAAATCATCAAACGCGGCAAGCTGCTCGTGGCAATCGATACCAACAATCCGCCCTGGGGGCAGATGGATGCATCGATGCAGCCCGAGGGCATCGATGTTGGTGTCGCCAAACTGATGGCCAAGTACATGGGCGTACCGCTGGAGATCGTGCCTGTCACCAGCCAGAACCGCATCCCCTTCATCGTGACCGGCAAAGCCGATGTGGTCATGGCCACCCTCACGATCACGCCACAGCGTGCGCTGCAAATCTGGTACTCGATTCCCTATGCTTTGCAGGACAGCGTGATCATGACTGCATCCAATAGTCCGATCAAGAGCTTCGAGGACCTGAACGGCAAGAAGGTATCGGTGGTCCGAGGAGCGATCCAGGACGCACTGGTTAGCAAGTACGCCCCGCGTGCGCAAATGCAGCGCTTCGATAATGACGCCTCCACCATCCAGGCCCTGGTGACGGGACAGGTGGACGCAACAGCCACCGGTTTCTTGATTCCTGCGCAGACGACCAAAGCCAACCCAGGCAAGACCTACGTCTCGCGTCTCAAGCTGGGCACACAGCACATCGGCATCGGCATGAAGCGTGACAGTGCGGATCTGCTGCAGTGGACCAACACCTTCATCTATCACGTCCGTGCCAACGGCGAGCTGGCCGAACTGTTCAAGCAGTACTTCGGCATGACCTTGCCGGAACTGCCCTCGTTCTGAATCCCTCACACCGTGGTGTCCACTTCAGACAGGCCCGTCCGCGTCACCAGCATCGGCATGAGCGGCCTCGACCGCATCATGCGGGTCGCGGCGTTCGCCGACGGCGGCAACAAGATCTATGCGAGCGGCTACGACGAAATCGGGGGCGGCCCTGCCGCCACGGCAGCGGTGGCAGTGCAACGTCTGGGGGGGACAGCGCGGCTGATCGCCCGTGTGGGAGACGACCCCACGGGGGATGCCATTCGCGGCGAACTGGCGGCGCACGGTGTCGACTTGTCTCTGATGCGAACCCTGCGCGGCGCCCAGTCGGCGGCGAGCAATGTCATGGTCGACGACCGCGGAGAGCGTCAGATCACGCACTTCGCAGGGGAAGGTCTGGATGTCGAAGCCGAATGGATCGATGGCTCCGAACTCGAAGGTACTGGCGTCGTGCTGGCGGACATGGGCTGGGGGCGTGGCGCGAAACGCGCGCTCACACTCGCAGCGGCGGCGGGCATTCCCACCGTGCTCGATGCCGACATGAGCATCGACCCGCTCGCAGGGGAACTGCTTGGCCTGGCCGACCACGTCGTGTTCTCCGAGGCAGCGCTGAGCCGTATGAGCGGGCTTTCCGAGCCTGCCCAAGCGCTGCTCTGGGCGCGCGGGCGCGTACGGGGGCCGTACGTGGGCGTGACGGTGGGTGCCCTCGGTTACCTATGGCTCGCCGGCGAGACACTGCATTCCATGCCCGGCTACCCGGTCAAGGCCATCGACACGCTCGGCGCGGGCGATGTTTTCCACGGCGCATACGCGCTGGCACTAGCCGAGGGTCGGGATGTGGCCGCTGCGGCACGATTCGCCAATGCCGCAGCCGCTATCAAGTGCACCCGGGCGTCGGGCCGCCGCGGCATTCCACTTCGCACCGAAGTCGACGCCTGGCTCGCGCAGCACCACTGATAACTTCACTGACAACTCAAAGGGCTCCCATGATCCGGCGCATTGCCTTCATTCACACGGTCGCGATGCTTGTCGAGCGTTTTCGGCCGCGATTCCAGGCGGAACTTCCCGATGCCGACTGCTTTCACATGCTGGATGAAAGCGTCCTGCAGGATCTGATCCGGCATGGCCCCTCTGTCGACGTTACCCGCCGCATCGTCACACTCTCGCAGCTGGCAGCGGACGCAGGCGCCGAGCTGATCGTTTTCACGTGCTCGTCGACTTCGCCCGCCATCGACGTCGCGCGCCAGATGATCAACGTACCGATCCTCAAGATCGACGATCCTCTCTACGCTCGCGTATCGAGCACGCCAGGCCGTGTGGGTCTGATCTGCACGACGTCGTCGACGGTCGAGCCCAGCCGAACGTTGCTGGCCGCGCATGCACAGGCTGCCGGCCTCGACATCCCCTCGGAGAGCGCGCTGTGCGCGGCGGCGTTCCAAGCATTGACAAGCGGCCAGCGCGACTTGCACGATCAGCTCGTCCGCGAGACGGCGGCGGAAATGGCGCCACGCGTGGACCGCATCGTGCTGGCGCAAGCTTCGCTAGCGCATCTTGTCGAGCCGCTCGCCGAACAGTTGGGGCTGCAGGTGTTCGCAAGCCCCGAACTTCTGGTGCAGGACGTGGTCGCCCGCGTGCGTGATTCGGCCTGATACTTCACCGCCATGACCGAAGCTGTTGCACCCATCACGCTTGACGCCTTGAGGAAACTGATCACGGAGCGTTTCGACAACCTGCCGGCGCGGCTGCAGGCCGCCGCCCGCTACTTGATCGATCACCCTAGCGCAGCTGCCGTTGACACCATCAAGTTACTATCCGAAGCGGCCGATCTGCAGCCGTCCGTGTTGATGCGCCTGGCCAAGACGCTTGGCTACTCGGGCTTTTCGGAAATGCAATCGGTTTTTCGAGACGCCCTGCTGTCTCAGACGCAGAGCTACGGCGAAAGGATGCGCACCCAGCACGCCAAGCGCGCCGTAGCGCCGCACGCGTCGGATGACATGCTCCGGCTGCTGTGCGATGGCTCCATCAGCTCACTGCAGGGACTGCAGGAATCCACCAACGCCGAGGCGTTGCAAAAGGCCATTCAGTTGCTCGCAGGCGCTCGCGCGATTCACGTGGTAGGTCTGCGACGCGCATGGCCGATTGCCACCTACCTCACTTACCTGCTCTCTCGCAGTCGGCGCTTCGTTCGCCTGCTCGGCGGGATGGGCGGTATGCTGACGGACGAAGTGCAGGCGCTGGGCAAGAACGATGTGCTCCTAGCGATCAGCTTCCACCCTTTTCATGCGGACACTGTCGCTGCAGTGGAGCGCGCGCGCGCCCAGGGCGTTCCTGTTCTTGCGCTCACCGACAGCGCGCTGTCGCCGTTTGCGCGACACGCACAGGTTGTGCTTGAGGTCCGCGACGCGGAGATTGCTGGCTTCCGCACGGTCGCCGCGTCGATGGCGTTATGTCACGGTCTGGCCGTGGGGCTGGTCATGGAAGAGGAATCCAGAGCTCAGCGCGGCGCGAGGAAAGCGGCGCGGTAGTCTTTCTCCCCTTCCTGCGATCCCGCCCGCCTGGGCATCGAACTGCCCTCCGCCGTCAACAATGAGCAGTGATCGCGATCCTACTCGCACATCATTGCGCCTCGGACGTCCGAAGGTACTGAAGACCGACGCCATATGCCAGCCAGCGCCCTGACCAGCTCTGCGACTTCCTGCGCGTAGATCCATCCAGCAGCGCGCTGTTGATCGAGGTTTTCATGTTGGGCAATCCGTCGTCAGCGCTGCTCCAGACGTTGCCGTATTCGTCTGTCGGGACGCCGTTCGGCAGGCCGCAGTCAAGGACCGCGAAACTCCCTGCGTCTTGCACATATCCACTATCGTGAACCACGAAGCAACGAAGCTCTCAGATAGCGTGTCTGCAACGCGCAATGCGCCGCTCTCTGCCACATACAGTCAACGGTGAGCCACAGCACTACATAGCTCGATTCCTAAAAATGAGCTGCACAAATTGCTCGAATGCTCGGCGTGCGGCGTGCCTGCCCTGCCAGCACCTGTGATGCACTCTCTCCAAGGGCGCCCTTCGGCCGCCAACAGAACCGGCAAAGTCACTGCCGCTCAACTCCGCAGCCACCGCGAACTGCGCGCTCTGGTCCACCGCCGTAGGGGATGGCCGCGATGTCCCCCACGATCCACCGCAGTCGACTGCGCCTATTTTCTCTTGCGTTGCCATCGCTACCGGTTCTCGTATAGAAACATGACCCGCGATCGTCACGCCAGTTGATTTTGTCAACATCCTCTAAACCCCAGTCCACCGGTGCAGCGCGGGGAGTGCACTCAGGTCCAGCCCCCGTCTACAACGAAGCTCTGTGCGCTGCACATGCGTGAATCGTCCGCTGCCAGAAAGAGCGCCATGGCGGCAATGTCCTCGGTCATCACGCGGCCGGCCAAGCACTGCGCGGCGTCGATCTCGGCTTCGGCCTCGGGTGTTACCCACAGGCGCACCTGGCGCGGTGTCATCACCCACCCAGGCACCAGCGCATTGACGCGGATTCCCTGCGGTCCCAACTCGCGTGCGAGAGAGCGCGACAGGCCATGAACCGCCGATTTGCAGGTGGCATAGATCGGGTAACCACGCCCCTTGATCATCCAACTGGTCGAGCCCAGATTGATGATGCTGCCGCCACCAGCCGACGCCATGGCCGGCGCCACAGCTTGGGAAGCGAAGAACTGGTGGCGCAGGTTGACCGCGATCGTGTGATCGAAGAACTCGGGGGTCACGTCGGCGACTGCATGCCTGACGTCGTTGGCTGCGTTATTGATCAGCACACGGGGCGCCCCGTGACGACGTTCACCTTCCGCCAGGCAGACGCGCAGTGCGGTGACATCAGCCACGTCGCAGGCTTGGTAGAACACTTCGGCACCGTCTCGGCGCAAGGTCTCGGCCAGATTGGTGCCAGCCTGAACGTCAAGATCAATGAAGGAGACCTTCGCGCCCTGTGCAGCAAAGGCCCGCACGAAAGCCTCGCCGATGCCGCTGGCACCGCCGGAGATGACCACGGCGCGCCCGGCCAAGCTGGGATAACGGGTTTCAATCATACGAAGAGAGATGAAGTTGTTCAGCGTGCTGATGGTCCGCCACGCGCCAGTCTGGCTTGCAGCACCACCACGGCCAGCAGAAACGCTCCGCGCACGATGGTCTGCCAATAGGACCCCAGCGTCAGATGCGGCCCGTCGGTGTAGCCGTTCTCGAAATTGATCATGTTCAGGATCACGGCCAGCAGCAGTACACCTGTAAGGGTGTTGAGGATCGAGCCTTCGCCGCCGGTAAGCAGCGTGCCGCCAACGACCACTGCAGCGATCGCAATCAACTCCCAGCCCGCGCCCTCAGTGGGCGAACCCGAGGTCTGCGCGGCCAGCAGGACACCGGCCAAGCCGGCCAGGCAGCCCGACAGCGCGTAGACCGTGACCTTGATCCGCTCTACCGGCAAGCCCATCAGGCGCGCAGCTTCCTCGTTTCCACCGACCGCCAGCACGCCACGGCCAAACCGCGAAAAACGCAGGGCCAATGCGCCCAGCGCGAAGGCCAAGCCGGCAATCCACACCGGCGTTGGCACACCCAAGAGCATGCCGTCTGCGAGCTGATCAAATCCGGTCTCATAGCTGATGGCGACGGTTTCTCGATTGGATACGACCAGAGCCAAGCCGCGCGCCGCTATGAAGGTGCACAGCGTGACGACGAAAGGTATCAGCTTGAATCGTGCAATCGCGATGCCGTTGAACAGGCCCGCCAGCAAGCCAACGGCCACTCCGCCCGCCAACGCCGGGACAACGCCGTGGTGTGACAGGTGGGCCGCTACCACGCTCGCCAGCACCGCCACCGTACCAACCGACAGATCGATGCCACCGGCCATGATTACAAATGCCATGCCAATGGCGATCAGGCCGAACTTAGACGTGCTGGCCGACAAGAACACGATGTTCTGGGTTCCCAGAAACTCGTCGTAGCGAAGGCCGCCGAACAGAAGGAGCAACGCCAAGGCTGCCAGTGCACCCTGCGACTGGAGGCGTCGCTTCCAAACAGAGGGCTCCTGTGCCGGCCTCGCAACGGGCGACACACCGGCACCTTCTTGTGATGTACTGCTGGAAGATTGCAAATTCATCGTGAGTTCTCGATCGTCGGCGTCTACTTGCCGCGCCGCTGCAGAAACACTGCCAACAGGATGATCGTCGCCTTGGCGATCAGCGCGTATTCATCGGCCACCCCGTGAGCAAGCAGGGTGTAGTCGAGCAATTGGATGGCGAGTGCTCCCAGTAGCGTGCCGAAGATGTCGACCCTTCCGCCGGAGAGCAGCGTACCGCCGACGGCCACCGCCGCAATGGCGTCCAGCTCGATGTTCAGACCGATCTTGGCGGGATCGGCGGCCGAAATCATGGCCACGTTCATCAGGCCAGCCAGGCCGGCCAACGCTGCGCAGGCGCAGTAGGCGATCAGCTTTACGCGGGCCACCGGCACCCCGGCAAGGTGCGCTGCCCGCGCATTGCCACCCACGGCAAGCAAGCGGCGCGCGAACAGCGTTCGCCGCACCACCCAGACGGTCACAGCGACCACCGCCGCCATCAGCCAGGCTTGGACCGGTAGGCCGAGCAGATTGCTGCGCAGCCATTCCAGCCGCTCGGGAGCAAAGGCGCGCAGATTTCCGTTCGTGAGCATTTCAGCGAGCCCGCGGCCGGCGATGAATAGCACCAGCGTGGCCACGATGGGTTGTACTCCGCAACGTGTGATCAGGAGCCCGTTCATCCCGCCGAGCAACGCTGCGGCTAGCAAGGGCAATGCAAGCGCCGCCAGCACTGCTACCCCGGGCTGCACAAGTGCACCCGAGTCTTGGGCCAGCAGAACGGCAGCCAGGGTACCCGCAAACGCCGCCACTGCGCCCACCGAGAGGTCGATACCTCCGGTGGCGATGACCAACGCCATGCCCATTGCCACCACGACGACCTGTGCCACTTGCGAGAGGTTGATATTCAGTGTCTGCAGTGTCAGGAAGTCGCGCGTGAACAGTGCATTGAACGCAAGCAGCGCCACCAACGCAATCAGCGTACGCCCACCTTTTAGGCACGCCCAACCGCGGCGCTCGGTGCCGCTCGTCGTCAGCGGGGTCGATGCGGGGGCTGATTCAGCCATGTGCCACCTCCGGAACTTCCGTCTGCTTCGCCGGTTCGTTGGCCATTGCTGCCATAACGGCACCCTCATTGACGTTGCTGCCGGTCAGCTCGGCCACTGTGCGGCCATCGCGCAGCACCGCGACGCGGTCGCTGGCGGCAACGAGTTCTTCCAGTTCGCTGGCGATGATCAAGACGGACAGCCCTTGCGAATCGGCCAGGCCGCGAATCAGTTCAAGAATCTCTGCCTTGGCGCCAACGTCTATGCCGCGCGTGGGTTCGTCCAGCAGCAGGAGGTCGATACCCGCAGCCAGCCAACGTGCCAGCAGCACTTTTTGCTGATTGCCGCCCGATAGTTCCCGGATCGGCTGATCCGGCCCGGCGCAGCGGATGTCCAGCTTACGGATGAATTCCTCCGTGATCTCCTGCTGCCTTCGGGTATCAACGATGCCCAGTCGCGCCAGGCGGGGCGACAGAACCAAGCACAGGTTTTCGCGGATCGAGAGGTCGGCAATGATGCCCTCTGTCTTGCGATCTTCCGACAGGAAGGCCACGCCGCGCGCAATGGCGTCGGCCGGCTGGTCTAACTTGACGAGCTCGCCTTTTATTCGGATTTGCCCGGCATCGACCGCGTCGGCGCCAAACACCGCGCGCGCGAGTTCGGTGCGGCCCGAGCCCAGCAAGCCCCCCAAGCCGACAATCTCTCCGCGTCGCACGGCGACACTGGCATCCTTCACGCGTGTGCCGCTGCGCAAGTGCTGGACGCTCAGCACCTCGGACATCGACGGGTCGGGAGCAGCACGGCGCGCGCCCTGCAGCACCGACAGCTCCTTCCCGAGCATGGCAGCGACCAGGTCCAGCTTTGGAAAGCCCTCCATCTCGCGCTCGGCCACTGTCTGGCCATCACGCATGACGGTGATACGGTCGCACACGGCGTATAGCTCGTCCAGCCGGTGGCTGACGAACACGACCGAAGTGCCGTCGGCCTTGAGCTTTCGGATCACGCCAAACAAGGTGCTTACTTCGGTTTCGTCCAGCGACGAAGTGGGCTCATCCATGATGACCAGTTTGGCGCGCATGCTGACGGCGCGTGCAATGGCCGTCATCTGCTGGGTGGCGGTGTTGTACGACAGCAGCGGCCGCCCAACATCAACCGACATGCCGAAGCCCGCCAGGATGCGCGCACTCTCGGCCTCCATGTGGCGCCAATCAATCAGGCCAAAGCGGGTTGGCTCGCGACCGAGAAAGATGTTCTCGGCAACCGAGCGCTGCGGCACCAGATTGAGTTCCTGGTAGATCGTGCTCAATCCGGCGCGCTGCGCTGCAATGGGAACTTTGAAGTCGACTTCCTTGCCATCGAACACGATGGTCCCGGCGTCGCGCGCGTAGGCCCCCGTCAGGATCTTGATCAGCGTGGACTTGCCTGCGCCGTTCTGCCCTATCAGGGCATGCACCTCGCCACGGCCCACGCACAGCCTGCTTTGGCGCAGAGCCGGCACACCGCCGAAGGCCTTATCGATGCCGCGCATCTCCAGCAGCGGCGTCCCGGGGGCGTTCATGCTCATAAACAGCCAGAAGAGATCAGTCAGTAACCGTCGGCCATGCTGGCTTGCGCGTTGCCCTTGTCGTAGAACTTGTCTTCCACCTTGACCCAGCCCGGAATTTTTTCGCCCTTGGCGTACTTCCTTGCGGTCTCACAAGCGATGGGGCCGAAGAACGGGCTGGACTGGACGGTGGCCCCCATCTTGCCGGACGCGATCGCCGTCAGCGCATCCCTGGTGCCGTCGATCGACACCACGATGACGTCCTGGCCAGGCTTCTTGCCGGCCGCTTCGAGGGCCGAAATCGCACCGATGGCCATCTCGTCGTTGTGCGCGTAGACGGCCGTGAGATCTGGATGGGCCTGGAGCAGGGTCTGCATCACCTGGCGGCCCTTGTCCCGGGAAAAGTCGCCAGACTGGGAAGCGACGATCTTCAGCCCCGTGTTTTTGGCGATCACGTCGTCAAAGCCCTTCTTGCGGTTGTTGGCCGGCGATGAGCCCGTGGAACCTTCGAGCTCGACGAGCTTGCCTTGGCCCTTGGAAGCCTTGACCAACCATTCCGCAGCGCGGCGGCCCTGGTCGACGAAGTCCGAACCGATGAACGTGACATAGTCGACGCCCGCCTTGGCGAGCTTGGGATCGACGTCGCGGTCGATCAGGATCACCGGGATGCCTGCCTTTTTGGCCTTCATCACAGCCGGGATCAGTGGTTTTTCCTCGCGCGGGGCCAGCACGATCAGATCGACCTTCTGGGCGATCATGCTTTCCACGTCCGCCACCTGTTTGGCAGCGGAGCCAGCCGCATCGGTGTAGACCAAGTTCCAACCGCATGTCTTGGCTACATCCTGCATCGACTTGCTCTCAGCAATGCGCCAGGGATTGTTGCTTTCGGTCTGGGCAAAGCCGACCTTGTAGGTGTCCTTCTGCTTCAACTTGGGCAACTCGGCGTAAGCGGAGACTCCGAAAGTGGCGGCCAAAGCAATTGCGGTCAACGAAGCGAAGCGCATGACGACTCCAGTGAGATAGAACGATGGGGAACTGCCCCTGCAGTTGGCCGCCTAATATCGCCGACCTCACCCGAGTTTACTTATTGAATATTAATTAATAAACAAGGGAAATCACCTAGTTATGAATCACTGCAGGTCGACACTGACTGGCGCTCGACCAGCGGGCAGTCCATCTTGATGTTCCGCAATCCAGCGGCGCCATCGGCTCCGTTGGCCTCCTCAATCAGCCGCTCGACCGCCCATTGACCCATGGCGAAGTTCGGGAGCAGCACAGTGGAGAGCGGCGGGTGCGCATGGCTGGCCGCCTCTTGGTCGTCGTAGCCGAGCACCGAAACATCGCCGGGCACCGTCAACCCCAGGGCTTTAACGGCCTCCAGCGCGCCCAGCGCCATCGGATCGTTGGCGCAGAAAATCGCCGTCGGCGGGCGCTTGAGCCGCATCAGTCCGGTGGCATGATCGAAACCGGAGCCACTCATCCAGTCGCCGTCGCGCACCAGATCTGCGTCGAATGGCAAGTCGGCCGTGGCCAGCGCCTGGCGGTAGCCACGCAGGCGATCGCGTGCCGCATCCATCCAGGGCTCACCATTGATGAAGCCGATCCGGGTATGGCCGCTTGCGATCAGATGCTCGGTTCCTGCGAATCCGCCGCCCACCTCGCCGGGAACCACGCTGGAGCAGCGACGCAGGCGGGTCGTGCAATTCAGCAGCACGCACGCCAAGGGTCCGTTCTGCAATGCGCGCGGCAGCTCGACTTCGCGCGTGAAGATCGTCGCGTACACCACGCCCAGAACGGTCGGGTTACTCAAGGCCGCCTCCACGAGGGCATCCTCCAACTCGCGGTCGCCGCCCGTCACCTGCACCGATAGCAAGCAGTTGTGCTCCCACGCCGCGGTGCGCGCGCCGTCGATGCTCAAGGCCGGATGCGGCGATGTGGAAATTTCGTCGGCGATATAGACCACCATGTTGCGACGCGCCCCGCCAACCGAAGGCGGCGCGGCAGGCAGGCGGGTCTTGCGCCGCGGTAACTCGTAACCAAGCTCGGCCGCAATGGCAAACACTTTGTCGCGGGTCGCCTGCGCCACCTTGGCGCCAGTCATCTGGTTGAGAACCAACGAGACCGTCGATTGCGACACGCCAATTTTTTTGGCGATGTCGGTCATTGTTGGGCGCTGTTTGGGCTGGGCGGTGGTGCTGTCGGTTTTATTCACGACGCCATTATTCATGCTGCCGATGCACCCATCTAGGTAATAACCCGATGGCACGCAATAAATATGAATTATAAAGTAGGGAGATCTGAGCTAATATTAATTCGGAGTTCGCATGCGCTACACCCCAGCCCAGCACGATGCCTTTGCACGCGATTTCAATCGCGACAGCCTCGTCATCCTGCGCAACCATATCCCGCGAGACAAGCTTCAGCGTTGGCGGGAAGCCTTCCAGCCCCTGCTAGACGCAGGCGTCGAGGCCGAACGCGGCAAGCCCAGCCGAGGCACGGAGCGCTACTACGTCACCTTGCCATTTGTTCCGCCGTTTGCCGATCCCGAGATCTACGAGGACCTCGACATCCTGTCCATCGTCGAGCGCGTAGCCGGTCCGGAGCCAGTGCTGTGCCAACTGGCAACCGACACGCCACTCAAAGGATCCGACTACCAGCCCTGGCATTCCGACACGCCACCGCTGTTCCCGGAACTCAACAACAACGACACACCCTCGTTCCAGCTGGCGGTCAACTTCCCCCTGTGCGACGTCACCGACGACAACGGCCCGTTCGAGACCACCTTCGGAACACACCGAATGAACAGGACCGAAGCGATGGCGGGCTTGAAGGACGGTTCGTTGCCAGTGCATTCACTGAAGATGGCGCTGGGCGACGTGATGATCCGAGACGTGCGTGCCATCCACCGCGGCACGCCCAATCACACCGAGACACCGCGGCCGATGGTGGTATTGGGCTACAGCCGCCGCTGGCTGCATCGTCCAGAGGTGCATATTCGCGTGCCGCGCGAGGCATGGAGCACGCTGTCGCCGATCGGCAAGCAATTGCTGCGCAACAACCCGATCGTGGACGAAGCGAACCTGCGCGAGGAAAGCGAAAGCTATCGCGCGTTCGCATACTGAAGCCGGTGACGCGAGGTGGTGGAAGACTTCATTGAACTGACGGCCGGCGAATTGCGCCTAGGCCTGAGTCCGACGGTGGGCGGTTCCATTGCGCACTTCAGCCGCGAATGGCGCGAGGCGGGTGCGTTTCGCCGGACGCACTGGCTGCGTCCGGCCACAGTGCAGAGCATGCTGAATGGAGAGCCACTGGGCATGGGCAGCTTCCCGCTGGTGCCATTCTGCAACCGTATCCGCAATGGCGCGGCGATGTTCGCCGGTCGCGAGATCCGCATGCGCCCGAACCATCCAGCCAGCGACTCGCCGCATCCACTGCACGGTATCGGTTGGCAGCGCCCCTGGCGCACGGTTGTAGCTTCGAACACGCAGGCGACCTTGCAATTGGCGGTCGAAGCCGATGCCCAATGGCCGTGGTCGTTCAGTGCGTCCCAGACTTTTGAGCTCTCCACCAACGCGCTGACGGTGTCGATGACGGTGACAAACCGGGACACCGTGCCTATGCCGGGAGGCATCGGACATCACCCTTACTTTCCGCGCGACGATCGAACCCGCATCGCAGTTCGTACCAGAGCGATGTGGGAAGGCGACCAGGACGTCCTGCCGGTCGCGTTGTCGACCCATGAGGCAGTTGCCCGCTTGGCAGGTGGCACTGCCGTAGCGGATCTCGTGCTGGACAACAACTTTACCGGCTGGGACCGCGAGGCATACATCGAATGGAGTGACGACGCGAATGGCCCGGCGCGGTCGCTGGTGATGCGGGCGCAGGCCCCCTTGGACTTTTTCGTGCTGTACAGCCCGTCGCGGGCGGACCACTTCTGCGCAGAGCCGGTCAGTCAGTGCACCGATTGGGTCAACCTGCGCGCCGAGCATTCCGCATCGGACCTGGGCGGCGCCAGCTTGGCGCCGGGCGAGACGCTTGTCGCCCAGTTCGTCTTGCTGCCTCGCTGGAGTTGACCGTGTCCCGGCTCTATCTCACTCTGGATGCGCGCTTCCGCCAGTTGGTCCTGCCGAACGCCGAGCTGGAGTGTCTGTATGAAGGTGGCCGCTGGCTGGAAGGCCCGCTGTGGCTTCCCGACGGCGAGCAGCTCCTTTTTTCCGACATCCCGAACGATCAAGTGCTGCGTTGGGTGCCAGGCGTCGGCGTCGGCGTCGGCGTGTTCAGCCGGGGCGGCTTTCAGAATGGCCGCGCGCGCGACGGCCAAGGCCGCGTGCTCGCTTGCGAACACGGCAGTCGAAGCCTCGTCGCACGCGACCTGAACGGCAGCGTCAGCGTGCTGGCCAGTCACTTTCAAGGCAAGCGCCTGAATTCGCCGAACGACGTGGCGGTGCATGGCGATGGCAGCATCTGGTTCACCGATCCCGACTACGGCATCCTGACGGATTACGAAGGGCATCGCGCGCAACGAGAGCAGGAAGGCTGCTGGGTCTTTCGCCTGGGCGCCGGGGAGCGCGAACCGCGGGCGGTGGTGACCTCCATGACCAAGCCCAACGGGCTGGCCTTTTCGCCCGACGGCCGCACGCTGTATGTGTCCGAGAGCGGTGGTTCGCACGTGCCAGACACGCCGCCAGAGATTCGTCGTTTTTCGGTGCGCGGCGCCGAGCTCGAGCCCGATGGGGTGCTGGGCACCCTCGACTGCGGCTTGCCCGACGGCCTGGCTATAGACGAGGAAGGCAACCTGTGGAGCAGTGCCGGTGACGGGGTGCACTGTTTCGCACCGGATGGCACGCTGTTGGGCAAGCTCGTGCTGGGCGGCGTCACCAGCAACCTGTGTTTTGGCGGCGCGAAGCACGACCGGCTCTTCATCACGACCGCGCGACGGCTGCTGTGCTTGGCCGTTGCAGTGCGCGGTGCGCGGCTCCTTACCAGCGCAATCGCTGCCAAACCTTCAGCAACATCATGACTATTCCGACCGCTCCCTCCATTTCAACCGTTGCTCCCATGCCATGGCCCACCGTTGTGCCACTGATCGCCATCCTTCGCGGCATCCATCCCGACGAGGCCGTGGCACATGCGCGCGCCCTGCTTGACGCCGGCTTCGAGTGCATCGAAATTCCAACCAACTCGCCCGCGTGGGAACGCAGTGTGCGCGCCGTGTCGGACTTCGCTGGCACGCGCGCGCTGGTAGGTGCCGGCACGGTGGTGGAGATCGCCCAGGTTCGTGTGTTGAAGGCCGCCGGCGGTCGCATCGCGGTCGCCCCCGACACCTGCCCCGACCTGATCGAGCAAGTGATACACGAAGGCATGGTCGCTTTGCCAGGCGCGATGACGGCAAGCGAGATCTTCACGGCTCGCCGCGCCGGTGCGCATGGCGTCAAGATCTTCCCGGCGGCCTCGCTGGGACCGGACTACGTGCGCGCTCTGCGGGCCGTGGTGCCGAATGACTTCCCGCTATTCGCCGTCGGCGGCGTTACGCCGGAGAACCTCGAAGCCTGGTTGGCCTCGGGTTGCTATGGCGCGGGCTTGGGCTCTGACCTCTACAAGCCAAGCCAGTCCAGCGCAGACACCGCTGCGCGAGCAAGGGCGTTCATCCAAGCTTGGTACTCATCCATCAAGAAAGCCTCATGAAAATTACTCGACTTACCACCTATCGCGTTCCTCCGCGCTGGATGTTCCTGAAAATCGAAACCGACGAAGGCATCGTCGGTTGGGGCGAGCCGGTGCTGGAGGGGCGGGCACGTACCGTCGAGGCAGCGGTGATGGAGTTGTCGCACTACCTGATCGGCCAAGACCCGCGCAACATCAACGACCTGTGGCAAGTGATGTATCGCGGCGGTTTCTACCGCGGCGGCCCGGTACTGATGAGCGCCATCGCCGGCATCGACCAAGCCCTCTGGGACATCCTGGGCAAGTCGCTCGATGTGCCGGTTTACCAGTTGCTGGGCGGCAAGCTGCGCGATCGCATGAAGACCTACTGCTGGGTTGGCGGCGACCGCCCGGCGGAGGTGGTGGAGGCGATCGGCGCAGCCATGGCGCGCGGCTTCGACACCTTCAAGATGAACGGCACCGAGGAATTCGGCATGGTCGACACGCACGCTGCGGTAGATCGCGCGATAGAAAAATTCGGCGAGATCCGCGCGACCTTCGGTTCGGAAGTGGACTTCGGGATCGACTTCCATGGACGTGTCAGCTTGCCAATGGCCAAGGTGCTGCTGCGCGAGCTAGAACCGCTGCGGCCGCTCTTCGTGGAAGAGCCGGTGCTGGCCGAGCACGCCGAGCATTACGCGCGGTTGGCCGAGCACACCGCCATCCCTCTGGCGGCCGGCGAGCGCATGTACTCGCGCTACGATTTCAAGCGAGTACTCGCCGGCGGCGGCATCGCCATCCTGCAGCCGGACGTTTCACATGCCGGCGGAATCTCCGAGTGCGTACGCATCGCTGGCATGGCCGAGGCGCACGATGTGGCCCTGGCATTGCATTGCCCTTTGGGCCCACTGGCTCTGGCTGCGTGCCTGCAGGTGGACTTCGTCTCGCATAACGCTGTGTTCCAAGAGCAGAGCATGGGCATCCACTACAACCGCGGTGCGGACCTGCTGGATTACATCTCCAACCCCGAAGATTTTGCGGTGAAGGACGGCTTCCTGACGGCCAGCTCCCGCCCCGGCCTGGGCGTGGTGATGAACGAGGAACGCATTCAAGAAGCCGCCAAGGACGCGCCCGATTGGCACAATCCGGTCTGGCGCCATCCTGACGGCAGCGTGGCCGAATGGTAGGGGACACGCCGCGCCTCATCGCGCTCGACTGGGGTAGCACGTCACTGCGTGGCTATCTGATGGACAAGCAGGGTGAGGTGGTCGCCCAGTGCTCCAGCGAGGCCGGGGCGAGCAAACTGGACGGCGGCGCTGAGGCGTTCGAGTCCGCACTGCGCAGCCTGGCGGGCGACTGGCTGGCCGCGAATCCGGAATTGCCCATCGTGGCCTGCGGCATGGTTGGCAGCAAGCACGGCTGGGCCGAGGCGCTTTACGTGAGCGCGCCCGCGCCTCTGAGCGAGCTGGCCGCGCATGTCCGGTCGGTGGAGACCACCAGCGGGCTGCACGTGCGTATCATCCCCGGCCTTTCGTGGCAACCGGCCGAGGGCGCGCCCGAGGTCATGCGCGGCGAGGAGACCCAAGTGGCGGCGCTGCTGGCCGCACAACCGGAACTGGCCACGGGTTGCCGCATCGTGCTGCCCGGAACCCATTCCAAATGGGTGCTCACGCACCAATCCGCCGTGCAATCGTTTCATACCTACATGACCGGCGAGCTGTTCGACGTGCTGCTGCGTCATTCGGTGTTGGCCCGCACAACCCGGCCCGGGGGTGCTTTGGACACGTCGGCGTTCGAACGCGGCGTGGCTGTTGCGCAAGCACACGGCGGCGCAGATCTCGCTCGGCTTTTATTCGGTGTTCGCACCCTCGGCCTATTTGAGCGCATGACCGGCCAAGCCTTGGCGGACTACACGTCGGGCTTGCTGATCGGAAGCGAAGTTGTTTCAGGCACCAACTCGGGCCCGGCGTCGGACGAGCTGCCCATCCGGGTCGTTGGCGCCGACGCTCTGATCGAACGCTATCTGGTCGCGTTCGGCCTGTGCGGACATGCTGCCGAGCCGGCAGCAGTCAGTGCGGCCGCAGGAATCTGGCAGATTGCACAGGAAGGCGGGTGGATGCGCTAACGCCGTGCGCGTGCGGCGGGGGCGCAAGGGGCTTGCCGCCGAGCGACACCATTAATTCTGCCGCATACAGACCCATGCTGCTCTCTAGCATCGAGGCTGGCCGGTGTCGACATGCTGCAAGCTTGAGGTGCTGATCCACGTTCTGCTGGTCGCCTTCCAGGCCATGAAGCGGCTGAATGCGACGATGCAGTTCACCGAGGGCGTGCCGCCAGACCTCGTCGCGCAGATGATCACGAAGTTCTGCGTCGACCACCCCGAGCGTTACCTGCTGGCGTTTGTGTATGGCCACCTTGGCCAGCACGACCTGCTGCGCGTGCGAACTGATGCCGAGAAGTTCTTGCTGTCGGCCGCCCTCAACCTCGTGGAACGCGTTGCCTACGTTGGAGCACAACTGCAGTCCAGGTGACCCGCGTGCGGCCGGTCAAGATGGGGTGATTGGACGCTCACGGTAGTGCTCAAGGGCAGTGGAACCGTCAACGGCTACCTGCTATTGGCGAACTGGGGATGCGGATAAAAATTTGGACAGAATTTATGCCGTAAGTCCAAGTCCCGCTCGGTATGCGATGGGGCTGAGAGAGCCAAGTGAGATATTGATCCGTTGTTCGTCGTTGTACCAACGGATGAAGGAGTCCACAGCCTGTATGAACTGCTCAATGGTTGTGGACTGCCAACTGCGCGGAGAAAACAGCACACTCCCATACGATTTCGTTCACGGCGCGCTCTCTCAGAGGTTACAGCTGACTTCGTGCACATCAAATGTGGTGCTTTGGTACTGCTGCAGGAAAGTGGAAAGTCCCTTCGTATTCATTACTCCAAGGCAACCTGCGAATCAGCCCTCCGCTGCAAGCATGCCCAGCATGCGAGCGCGTGCGACGGCATGCCGACGGCTTGATACCCCAAACTTGGCCAGCAGGTTCTTGACGTGCCATTTGACGGTCTCCAGACCCACTGCACAGGCATCTGCAATCTCCTTGTTCTGCAGGCCTTGTGCCAATAGGCCTAAGATCTCTCGCTCCTTCGGCGTTAGTAATTCAGTTGGTACTGGCACCTCCTTCTTGCGTACAACGGGTTCTGGGCCGTATTGCGCAGTCGAAGGCCCGCTCAGTGGGGCGAGTTGCTGCAGGTTGGACATTAGACCGACGAGTGCAGGATGGGTGTCGATCAAGATCCGCTTCAGACCCAGCACTCCAGCCATGTTGGTCGATTCGCGCAGAAGGTCCTGGGGGTCCCCCCCGAGCCCGTGCGTCACCACCGCCTGCAGAAGTTTGCACTCGATGTAGTCTTGCCCCCGGCGAAGTTCACTCGCTCGTGACAGTGCACGCTCAATATGCTGCTGCGCACCGCGAAAGTCTTTGCCCGCAAGGCGCCCATATATCTGACATACGTCCAGTCGGAGGTTCAGCAGCGGCGCGAGCGTCTTGGAATTCCGCTGAACTGCTTCGATATGGGATGCCATTGCACGTCGCAACAAGCGATTGCAGGATTGAGTGCGCCCTGCACGTGAGTGAACGGCAATCATCTCAGTCAATGTCTCCAGCATCATCCAAGGCAAGCCCCGCGTCTCGGCCAATGTGCAGGCGTAGTCGAGCAAGTCCAGGCGCTTAGCCTCATGACCTTCCCACGCGGCAATACGTGATGCGGTAATGAGCCCTCTGGAAATCACGTGTGGCAATCCTTCAGCGACAACAGCGTCCAGTCGATCCGCCAGAAGCGCGGCAGCAGCTTCCGGTTGATCGAGCTCCCACATCGCCGCAGCCAACGTAGTGTCCAGTAGGAGGGAATACCAATTTCTTCGTCCCAGCTTGCGTCGAACCTCATCGGAGGCTGGACCAAGAACCGCCGCAGCAAGCGTCACTTGGCCTTCCCACATATGGCTCCGGCCAACGATGAACGTACTCGTGATCCGTCCCGCGCTCCACTCGCCCAACACATGCGCACGCCCACCCTCGGTGCAGCGGTGTCGAGCCAGGTGAGGGTGCCCCGTAAAAAGGAGAATGGCAGCGCTTTGATTCTGAATGCGTTGATCCAAGTCGGCGGAGCCGGTGGGGCAGTCTTTCTCCAACTCGACGATCAACTCAGTCACTCGGTCAAAGTTCTCCTGCACGAAAGCCAAAAGGATCTCGACCAATGTGGTTTCTCGTTGAGTTTCTACAGACAGATCCGTTCGGGCACGCACTGCCGCAATCAGTCCTTCCGACTGAGCATCGGGCTCGCCGAACGCCATGACGAAGGCAGCTACCAATGCCAGCGGGGGTCTCGAGAGCAATACCGCGAGTGGAATGCGATTGAGTTGAGCCCTTACCCTGCCGAAATGCCCTTCCACAGCTAGTGAATACAGACAACGTTCTGCCAGCTTGTAGGCTCGATCTTCCTGACCGGCAGCCAGGGCGTGGTGCGCGGCCTGTTCGCTCAGCTGCCGCTTAACGAACCATTCAAGCGCACGCTCGTGGATAGTCCGAAGTTCAGCGCTGGAGAACACCTTCACGGCTCGCGCGCTCAGGACTTCGCGAGCCAATGGATGCAACTTTATCCAGTCGCTGCCCACCATTGTGTGGAGCACGGGGGTTAACTTGCACAGGCGCTTCAGTTCCCCAGCACTCTCGGGTCGTTGGGTCAACGCGACGATCAGTTCGGGACTGATGGCATCCACCAGAGAAACGTGTAGCAATAGATTCACCGCCGCTGGTTCCAGTCGATTGAGCAGGAATTCGCTGAAGTACTGCTCCACCCCATGCTTGGCACGTTCGGCAAATTCCAACGCGAGGCCGGAAGTCGTGCCCTGCTCGATGGTCGAACTCATCAGTTGCAGGCCCAAGGCCCAGCCTGCACTTGTTTCATGGAGCCGCGCCACCAAGTTCTTGTCCACGCCCGATCCGAAGCGCGCAGCAAGGGCTCCTGTGGATTCTGTTGGTGTCATTCTCAGCGCCTCGGCGTCAAGCGTGACCCACGACGGGTTGCCGACCCGCTTGACCACCGGTAGTTCGATGCTCGTCCTCGACGCGAGTGCGAGTGTCAGGTTCGCGGGCGCATTGCAGATAACGTACTCAAGCAGTTGGCGAGCGGATGAGTCAGGCAACGTATGGACGTCGTCCAGGATCAACGCGAGCGGCGCGGCCATTGCAGCCACCTCTGCAAGCCACCGCGTCGCAGCGCCCCTCGCATTGCTTTCCGAGTTGTCGTCGCTCGCCTGTGTTGAGCGTTTCAGCAAGGCGATACGCAGCGAAAAACGCATCGCCGCGATGAGCCGCATCCCTTCGTCGCGTTCATCGAGAGTGAGCCACGCAACCGAGATTGCGCGTCGCAACCATTCGCGCCGCCACTGCGTTAGCAGTGACGTTTTCCCAAAGCCCGCAGGCGCATGCAAGAGCAGAATCTGCCCCCCCTGCATACGAGGGGCGCTCAGACTCAAACGGGTCCGCTCGACAACCAGCTTTCCAGATCTTGGAGGAGTTGCCTTGAGAGAAAACTCCGGGTTACTCAATTGAAAAGACATATTCTTCAGACTGCAAACGAGGTGGGACCTGCAATGCAACCCCTGGTTCCACACCTGATGGCGCCAGAGCCTACTAAGAGTACTTAGCGCCGACCTGAACGGCGCCCGCCGCATAGTTGCGCGCACCGACCTCGAATCCGATCGCCCTCACACGCCCATAGCCTTCGTCACGTTGCCATCAATGGCAGATTCGACATTGCTTCGACTTGGCCGCAATTACTGATGGCGAGCGCTCCCGAGCCGTCGGTCCCAACTGTGATCCCTGAAGTCGATTGTGCCGTGGTCAGAAATTGGGAACCGGGGCTATTGACCCTCACCTTCCCGGTGCCACCGCCGTTCTGGCCAATGTTGACAAACACCAAGCCAACCTTGCCAGCATTTCTGATGCCCAGCATGCAGGCACCGCCGCCGCCCCCGGCGGTGGTGCTTGCGGACAGAACGTTGCTCGCCTTCCCGTGCCCCGGGGAGCGCCGGCATGAGCGCGCGCCAGCTTGGATCCTGCCTGCGCAACACCTTGCGCTGTATTCCAGGCAACGCGATTCAATTTTTTCATTCCTTGTTTCCTGTGTTTTTTTGACGTCAAACCCAATTCGCTAGAGATTGACTTGTACTTCGAATTAATTAATTTTCGATTCCGAAAAAGAGATTTTACTTAATTTAATTACACAAAATTCAGCCATTTTTCGCCCCACCATCAAGAGGTGGGCGCATCATATGTTCGCGTGAAATAATTCCTGATGTCCGGCCAAGCAATCGCGGAGGATTTAGTGTGCCATCGTCATTGCTGCCTGAAGGGCCGCTCTTTAGATTTGACTGCTCACTCACGAGGGGCAGCTCCATGCGAAGTAAATTTCACTCAATTAAAAAATGCTTGACGTCCTGGGGTTTCATAATCTGATATCAATGGCGGATGGTTGTCTGGCCAAACCTTCAAAAAATCTACAATAAATCACAAAAAACAAGCGAGCCCCCCCCCCTGTCGAGAGGAGGTGTGGTTTCAGATATTTTTTGTAGCATATGAAATATCAAAACCCCAGCAAGCGCTCTTACTGTTTTGCACGCCATTGTCTCTGGACTTCTTTTTCTTCTGATATTTATCTTGCTTTTAATTTCCAGTTGGAAGGCATTGAAAGCCAAGAGATCCCGATTGTTTTATTGGCGAATCAGCGCAGGGCTGTTGTGGCCAGGCGTGCTCTGCCTTGTTATCGCTGCTGCGAATGCGCCCGCAACGGATGCAAGTGGAGTTCCAATTGAATCCAACTCAAGGCATATTTTTCTCGGTCTGATTTATCTTCTTTTGGGAATTTTCAGCATCCTCCTGCGCATAGTTCTCGATGTCATTCACAGATGGAAAGGGAGAGCACGCTGAAGAAAAATTAAGGAAACCCTCGTGGAGGTTTGCTGTGCACAAATGCTTGAAGGCATCGATGTCGGCGTATTCGTTGCCAATACACTGTTATCGCCTCGGCCACCTGAATCAACAACTTCGCTTGAGTCACTGCCGCTACGCACGCGCGACGGCTAAGCATGCGCACGGCGACCGATCGCAGCAACAACAATCGGGGCTCAGGACCAGGATTCATGCTGTATTGCGAGCGCTTGCTCTTTGATCCACGATTGCTTGAAGGCGAGTGTGCGCGGAGCCGAAGGCCGCGGGCCGAGCATGGCGCGCGTCGCCTCGCTACGGGTGCTGTGGCCTCGCAAGGACAGCAGAAAATCCGACGGCCACCAAGCCGGGCCGGGCGAATGGGAACGTCCCAATGCCTCGCGATCTAACGTTATCCCATCCGACCTGCTGTGGATGCGCACGCTTTCGGGCGGGCACAGCGCCTTGTCACACGGCTCATTGTTCGGCAAGCAGGGAATGTGTTCAACCTCCGGAACACCGAATTTGGGCATCGATCGTCCACGCGATACGCGTGCTTCGGGTTGAGTCGATCTGCCGTGCCAGCGGCTGTAAGCGCTGGTTCTCGGCCGGCCTGTATTTCTTGGGCTACCCGGTTTCCAGGGCAATGTCAGTTCAAGGATGGGGAGAAGCTGTCTATCCGACCAGAGAAGGCTCAGCTTGATCTGCGTTGAGTCGAGGCAGGATCATGAGTTGATAGCCTACGTTGTGTACGGAGCGCAGTGCGTATCCACTGCAAGGGCCGAGCTCGAGCCTCTTTCTCAGTCTCGCAATATGGACGTCGAGTGTCCGGGTCTCATTGTCGAGTTGGGCTCGCCCCCAAACGTAACGAAAGAGCCCGCGTCGTGAATGAATTACCCCAGGGTTGCGGAATAGTCGACATGCGAGCTTGAATTCCAACGGCTTGAGCTTGACCTTCTTCCCTTGAAAATGCACGTTGTGATCAACCGGGTGAAAGCGGTAGATCCCGCACCGAAATCCATTTTCCCATTCTTTGCGCGCCGTGGAATTTCGCAGTCTCATCAATCGAGCCTCGAGTTCCAATGGGTTGTACGGCGCCAAGATGAAGTCCGCATTGGCTGTGCTCGCACTGGTAACGGCAGTGTGAAGGTGGAGCTCACGCACGATCAGCAACAATGGCACATCTGTGCCGATGGCACTTCGGAGGGTCTGCGCGTCGACCGACAGCTGACGTCCGTTTGCATCGAGATTTGCTACCAGCAATTCAAAATAGATCCCTTGATACAGCGAGGCCATGAGATTTTCGTTCAATTCAAAGCCGACGGGCTCGTAACCCAGAGATCGCAGGAGATCGCACGTGCGATCTCGATCGGTGGCGCTGCTCTCGAGAACGGCAGCCAACTTCGACGCGGCGACGCCTTGTTCTTCGACGAGTGCGAAGAACGGGGTATCTGAATTTTCTCGCACCACTGCCATTGCCTTCGAATTGAAGGATTCATTCGGTGACATGCTTGTTCGAGAATTCATGAACGACTCGATGCTCGTGTTGAACCAGACTCTGCTGTCGTCGCTGACACACGCATTCGTGTCCCTTTCCTTTTTTCCGAACTGCACTTCTATTAAACAGGTAATGAATGGATATGTCCCCCCTAGTGAAGAGTAGGCAGAGAAGGCGGCCTCATAACTTTTCACACAAATTCTTATGTTTTTGAAGCATTTCCGCTGAGCCAACATGGGAAGCTGCACTGTCTGCACCAACAGCCTGGATGGAAGGCTGCAAACCCTTCATACCATTTCACCGTAGAAGCTTGCTTTCCTTGGGTTGACCATGTGGGGCGATTCGGCAGACATGAGCAGCCTCCAAGTAGTAGCCCAGATTTCCGTCCATCCCCCCCAACATGAGGGAAGACAGCGCCTTTCAGAAATGCGAAGCTTCACAAGAAAACTGATCGCGGTATCGTTATGGTGGAATTCATCGACGAATTCAGACTATTTATCAACGACTCCCTAATCCAGCACGCGCCATCCCATCAATGGAAGTCCATGTGAATTTCGCGATATGGAGTCCACGCCCCAGCACTAAAAACTACTGAGACTCTCTTTTGTGGGAACTTTTTCCTTCGTCGTTGTTTGTGTGCCGTGAATACCTTCAAGTGAGTGTGCGTTATATGTCTGTATGGGAAGGTCTCCTCGGATTTGCATTTTTCGTTGTTGCATTCATCATGCTTTGCGCCTTTATCGGCGCCTTCAAGCGTGAGCGTCGCGAAGGGGCGCAACGGAGTGCAGAGGAGCAAGCCAAAGAAAGGGAAACAATGTGCAAGAGCCAAACGAATTACCACGAGTAAGGCGATCGTCAGTGGCGTTGATGTCCCCCAGCCGTCAACAACGGCCTTGGGCGGACTATTACTCAAATCCTGTCTTCGTATGACTACACGAGCAACCTCCTGGCAGGCCAAGTTCTTGTGCGCATCCCCCTGCGACACTTCGCACTCGATTGTTGGTAGCCAAGGCTCAGGTGTGTTCGAGTATTTGATGCATGGATTCGAACAATCTCCATGGCATGCCGAAGTTGTCAACGGTGATCCGAGCGCCTAGTCTCAGGATCGGCAATTCAAGGATGCTGCAGAAGACTTCCGCGAAGGCGTCGACAACCCGTGCCGGTCGCGCTGGTGAGATGTGAACGGATCTTGGATCCACTGCGACGACAAAGGGATCGCCTATTCGTTCGTCGAGGCCCTGAGCTTGCAGACGTCAGCTTTCTGGATGGCCCCCGAACGATCTGCCTGCTGACGCATGGCGCGGAGAGCTTCCTGCGGAGCGTGCGCGTGACAGCGCAGCGTTGCCGGCGTCGCTGCGGTGCCATGGGAGCGAGCGTCTACGCCCTCACACGTGGGGCGGGGTGACCATCAACGGCGCCTCCAACTCTTACGCCATATTTCGCCGTCTCCGGGGGAACTATCGCGAGACCAATCATGTCGTGCCTGCTCAGGCAGTTTCCGGCGCGTGCAGCGCCTCAAGCTGGCTGTAGAAAGCATCGACCTGTTGTTGCGCGCCCTCTCGCATCGCCGCATTGCGCCGAGCGCAGCTTGCCGCATCTTCCATCGCGCCCGCCTCGCCCACCTTGTGCGAGGCGTCCTGCACGAGGCGGCACATCGGGTAGCGGCGCTCGCCGAAGGCGCGCAGCGTGGCGTCGGCGATGCCGTGCCGCGCGAGCACATCGGCCAGCACCACCGCGTCTTCCACCGCCATCGCCCCGCCCTGCCCCATGAAAGGCGTCGAGGCATGCGCCGCGTCGCCGATCAGCAGCACGCGGCCGGCATGCCAGGGCAGCGGCGCCTGCACCTCCTCGACAGCCGTGTAGAGCACTTCGGAATCCGCGCCGAGCTGGTCCAGAAACTGCCGCGCCGGGCCGCCAAATTCGGTGAAACGCTCGCACATCTGCTCCGGCCAAGTTTCTCTCGGATACCAATTTCCGGCGGGCTCCTTGACCGTGCCGAAGATGTAGAGCCTGTCACGGCTGATCGGCATGATGCCCAGCCGCTTGCCGATTCCCATCATCATGATCTTGGCGTCCAGCGCGCGCGGTCGCTCGTGCACGCTACGCCAAACGCCGAAGCCCGTGTAGCGCGGCGCGAGCGGGCCGGCGACGGCCCCGCGCACTTGCGAACGAATACCGTCAGCGCCGACGACGAGGTCGAAGCGCTGTGCCGTACCGTCGGAGAACACGACTTCCGCATGCTCGCAGCCTCTCGGCGAATCGATCTTTGCCACCGTCGTCGCCAGCCGGATCTCCACGCCCAGCGCATCGAGCCGCACGGCCAGGATGCGGTGCATCTCTGCGCGCTTAATACCCACGATGGGTGACGCGCCGCCGCTGGAGCGTGGATAGAACACGTCGACGATGGGCTCGCCGTGATGATCGAGATAGACATTGCGGCCGTCCTCGATGGCAAAGCCCGCTTCGAGAATGTGCGGCAGCACGCCGACCTTGCGTAGCGCTTCGAGCCCGTTGCCATAGATGAATATGCCCGAGCTCTGAAAGCACCACTCGGCCTGCTTTTCGACCAGCGTGACGCGAAATCCTCTGTCGGCCAGCGCGATGGCGGCCGAGCAGCCAGCAATGCCCGCACCGACGATCAACACCCTTGCCGCCTGCGTCATGCCACCCCCTCGTCGGCGCACACCTCGGCGAGTGCCTTGCACACATGAGCGATGTTCGACTTGTTGAGCCCGGCGACGCAGATACGCCCCGACTCCACCACGTAAACCCCGAAGCGCGATCGCAGCGCCCCGATCTGTGCCGCCGAAAACCCCGAGTAGCTGAACATGCCGTTCTGCGCGACGAGAAACCCGAAGTTTCGCCCCGGCAGGGCTTCGGCCAGCCTGCAGTGCAGGTTCGTTCGCACCTCGCGCATGCGGCCGCGCATGGCGTCCAACTCGGCACGCCATTGCGCGTTGCGCGCCGGGCTGGAAAGAACCGCCTCCAACAACGCCGCACCCTGCGCCGGCGGGCACGAATAGCTGCGGCGGATCGCCTGCTTGAGCTGACCCAACAGCCGCCCCTTGTCGGCCGAAGGCGCATGCACGCTCAGCGCGCCTACGCGCTCGCCGTACAGCGAGAAGATCTTCGAGAACGAACTGGCCACCAGGCAGGCGATGCCGCGCTGCACGCATTCGCGCACGGCCCATGCGTCTTCGTCCACGCCGTGTGCGAAGCCCTGGTAGGCCATGTCGAAGAACGGTAGCAGGCCGCGCTGCGCGATCACGTCGAACAGTGCCTGCCACTCGACCTGCGATGGATCGACGCCGGTTGGGTTGTGGCAGCACGGGTGCAGCAGCACGACGCTACCGGGCTGGAGCTTCTGCAATTTGGCAACGGCGCCTTCGAGGTCGAAGTGACCCGTCATCCTTGCGTAGTACGGGTAGTTTTCGACGCGAAATCCCGCACCACTGAAGATTGCTGCATGGTTGACCCAGGTCGGGTCGGGCATCCAGATCGCGGCGTCGGGAAGCACGCCTTTGAGGAAATCGGCGCCGACCTTTAGCGCGCCCGTGCCAGCTACGGTCTGCACCACCACGATGTCGCCAGAGGTGTTGCCAAACACCAGGCCGCGCACTGCATGCCGATAGGCCTCAGTGCCCTCACTCGGCAAATACACACTGGGGCCCCGCGCACCCACGCCTTCGGCACGCGCGGCACGAACCGATTCGAGCACCGGCACCTGCCCCGCTTCGTCGCAGTAGACGCCGATGCCCAGGTTGACCTTGTGCGGCCGCGGATCGGCCTTATAGACATCGAACAGGCCGAGGATGGGGTCGTCGTGGTAGGCAGGCAGTTGATCGAACACATACGCTCCAGGAATGAAGTGCAAGCTCACAGCTGCGTCCGAACGGACCACAGCTCGGGAAAGAAGCGATGGTCGACCACGCTGCGCAACCATCCCACACCGGCCGAGCCGCCCGTGCCCGGCTTGAAACCCAGGATGCGTTCGACCGACACGAAATGCCGCCAGCGGTACTGCGAGAACACGTCGGCGATGTCCATCAACGCCTCCCCGAGACGGTAGAGCTCGTTCTCGGGCGTCGGATCGCCGTACACCCACAGCCATGCCGCCTCGACGCCCGGGTTCGGCACGTAGGGCATTGACCAGTCGCGCGCCAGCGCCTCGGGCGGCACCGCGATGTCGCGCCGGTGCAGCAGCGCGAGTACGTCGTCGTACAGGCTCGGCGAATTCAGCGCACGCTCCATGTAGAGCCATACATCGGCGTTGTTGGCATGTGCGCGTGCCAGGGGAATCGACTTGTTGCCAAGAATGAACTCCACATGCCGGTACATGTACGACTGCTGCCCCGACGCAATGCCCAGCGTATTGCGGAACTGGTTGAACTCGTGCGGGGTGATGGTCGAGAGGACGTCCCAGGTCTTGCCGAGGAATTCGAGTATCGCGCGCACGCGCGGTAGCAGTTGCAACGCACCGACGACGTCGTCGGCCTGGATGCGTGCCTGCATGTTGACCAGTTCGTAGTGGAGGGCCTTGAAAGTCAGTTCCTTGCAGTGGGTGATGCACATGAAGACCATCTCGTCGTGGCCCTCGCTGCGCATGTGCTGCAAACTCAGCAGCAGGTCGTTGCGCTGGTGCTCCAGGTAGGGGTTGCTGCTGCCCTCGAAGGCAACCAACGGTTCACCTTCGGTGTTGCGCACGGTGGCCTCGCGCTGCTGGCTGTCGCCGGTGGCGATGGGCTTCACCAGCGACAGCTCGAGCGCGGGGTTGCGAACTTCGGGGATGACTCTTTTGTGTAGGGTGGCCATGCGTCGATTGTTCGGCGCGCGCGCTGGCGCCTCAACCTCCGGCACGCCGGATCTGGGTACCGAGCGTACGGCGCAGCTGGATTCAGCCCGCTTCGGACGCACCGTGTTGGCGGGCGTACACGCTGGGGGTCATGCCCGTCCAACGCTGAAAGGCGCGCGAGAACGCCTTTTCCGACGCGTAACCGACCGCCTCGGCCACCTGATGCAGGCTCAGCTGCCGGTTCTTGAGCTTCTCGGCCGCCAGCGTCATGCGGTACGAGCCAAGGTAGTGCATGGGCGTCACGCCCACCAGCGCGCGAAAGCGCTCACTGAAGATGGTGCGCGACAGGTAGCTAGCCTGTGCGAGCGTTGCAACCGACCACGGATGCTCGGGCCGCTCGTGCATCAGCGACATCGCGCGGGCGATGCTCTCGTCGTCAAGCCCGCGCAAGCTTCCTAGCTGCCCGCTCTGGTTCTGCGCCTGTGGCTGCGCATAGAGATGCTCGCACAGGATATGCACCAGCAACAGGTCGGCCATGCGCGCCGCCGACAGCTGCCAGCCCGGGCGCTGGGCAACGGTTTCGTTCACCAGCGACTCCATGGCCTGTGCCAGCGAAGCAGTGGTGGGAATCTGCGCCTGGCGCAGCACGATCAGCGGCGGCAGGCTGCCGATGATCGAGCCCAGCCCCTGCGCGGGCATCCAAAGGTGCAGCGAGAACAGTTCGGTGACCGGTCCGCCGCCGCCGTGCGAGAACACGAGGGGGTGGTCGCCATGCCGGCCGACCGAGTGTGCCTCGATCAGCATGCGAAAAGGCACCGCCTCAAGCCCCGGCGCGGACGACACAGTGTGCGCCCCGCCCTGCGGCAGCATCGCGATGTCGTGCGACGCTACTTGCACCGGCTCGGCGCCGTCCATTGTGATCCAGTACGGCGAGCCGGTGCACATACGGATCAGGGGACCGTCCACGCCGGTCGAATGCAGCGCCCAGGGCGCGGACAGCGAAAACCGCGCGGTCACCGCCCTTTCGGACCTGTACGTCGCAAGCACATGGCTGAGTCCGTCGCCACCCCGCTCTGTGTCCATGCTGTTCCTGCCGCCCGGTGGGGTGTCTCGATGGCGGCGATTATCTGGCATACCAAGTGGGCAATCGCGCCACGCTCTACGCTGAGTTCGGCGGTCGCCGCGCCCACTCAGTCGCGCGGGGAAAACGTCGGCTCGCCCAAGTTGAGCATCAGCCGATTGGCCCAGGCGAAGATTGCCACCGCATGGATGGTGTCCAGGATCTCGAGATTGGTGAGACCGGCTGCGCGCACGCCACGCAGTCGCTCCGCACCGAAGCCAGCCGGGTTGCGCGTGAGCTCAATCGACAGGTGCACGATGGCGCGTTCGCGCGCCGTGGTGCCCGCCGTCTCCGGATCGGTGAAAACCTGAGCAATCACGTCATTGCGCTTGGCCAGCTGCTCGAAGCGCTGCGCATGCACCGAGGCGCAATACACGCAGCCGTTGATGCGCGACACCACCGCACTCGCCAACTCACGCTCGGCGCGCGACAGGCCGCCGGGCGCGTACATGATGGCGTTGAACACCGTGGCACGCTCGTGCAGGATACGCGGCTGGTGCGCCAGCAGAAGGTAGTAGTCGGAACTGCGCGCCTTCGGGTGGCTGGTGTCCAGCACTCGCATCTGTTCATCCGACGCCTGCGTCAGGTCGATCACCGGCAGCCACGCTTTCCAGCCCAGCGTTTCGCTGGTGTAGCCGTTGATGCGCAGCGGCTCGCCGGGCGGCGGCAGGTTGGCCGGGTGGACGAAGGCCGACGTGCTCTCCAGCGCGGCCGCCGCCTCGCTATCGCCGCCGAGTGCGGCCAGTGCCTGCAGGCCGGCAACCACGCGCACCTGGTAGGCGACGAAGGCAATCAGCTGCGCCAGCGCCACAACCTCGGGCGTCGCCAGCCCGGCGGCCGGCAGCTTGAGCAAGGCCTCGCGGTCGCCTTCGACCGGACGATCGGTCAGGGCGCGGGTGAATGCGAGCACAGCCTGCAGCCGAGGATCTTCGCCGACCGATTCGAGCGGGGCGCCCTCGGCCGCTGCCTGCTGCGCCGCGCTCAGCGACGCCAACGCATCGAGCTGCGCGCGGTAGTGCGCCTGCAGCGCGACGCTGCCTGCGCTTCGCGCGATGGCATGGGCCGCAAGCAGCCGCTCGGGCAGCGGCGGGCCCGACAGCGCAGGATCGAACAGGGACTCGTAGCTGCCCTGCGTTGCGGCCACCACCTTGTCGCGCTGGTGGCGCACTGCATGAACGACGCCGCCCGCGGCGAGCGGCACAGAAGCGTCGACGAGATCGGCGGAAAGTTGTGAATCAGTCATGGGCGGTGTCTCCGGAAGATGCACGGCGTGCAGAGACGGCCTGCGCCAGGAAGCGCAGCACGCCCTGCCAGGAAGCCTCGTTCGCATTCGCGTTGTTCGCGGGCGTTCCGCCCGAGGTGCTGCGCCGGCCAGACACCGGATGCGCATAGCCGAGCTGCGTGGTCGGCACGTAAGGGAACAGGATCGAATGGCCTGCGCCTTCAAAATCGAGGTGGGCCACCACGTGCGGATGCCCGAACTGCGCAAGGCGCTCGGTCACCATGCGGCTGTAGAGGCTCGACGGCCAGGAGCCGTCGTCTGTCGCGGACAACAGCATCACTGGGCCGCGGATCTGTTCGACCCTGATGCGTGCGCGCTCGACCGCCTCGGGGTCTTGCAGAGCGGTCAGCAGCGCATTGGCATGACGACGCGGCTCCGGGCCTGTGTCCCAAGGCGCCCAGGTTGCGGTGCGGTTGTTTTCCCACACATGTGCCAGCGGCTGCCCGCGGAAGATCCAGGCGGCCCCCTCTCGACCGAGCGCCGGATCGCAGGCGTTCTGTGCGCAATGCACCACGGCACCGGGCACGTAGCCGACCACGGCCGAGATCGATTCGGGAAACAGCGTGCCCAGTAGCAGCGCCAGCTCGCCGCCGCGCGACTGGCCACTGAGCGCGACGAAGCCATGCGCCGGCCGTACCGTACGATGCAGCCAGGCTAGCGCGGTTTCGAAGTACTCGATCCGGGTGTTCGAGATGTAGTCGGACAGGCCCTGCGCCTTGAAGTACGCGAGCGCGAAGGCGGCATAGCCGTGTGAGGCATACAGCGCGGCGCGTGGCTCGTTGATGCCGCCCCCGGAGCCGTTGAGGATCATCACGGCCGGATGCGGCCCCTTGCCTTCGGGCAGGTAAAGCGTGCCGACCAGGCCCTCCTCGCACACCTCGCGGCGCGTCACGCCCTCGCCCACCAGGCGCTGCACGAAGCCACTGCCGACTTCGGCCGCGCCGCCGCCGCGCCGCACGGTGATGTCGGTGCGCAATGCCGCGCCCGGCTCGGCGCCGAACTGCTCGCGCGCACCGCCTGTGTCCGGCACCTGGGACCAAACCAGACCCATCGCCGACACGCCTTCGTAGCTGCCGCTGATCGGTGCGTCACGCTGCAGGTCGACCTCGCCTCTCGCGTCGGCCACGAAACACGCCGACGCGCGCCACGGCACATCGGACCCGCGCCGCGTGCAGCTGGCGATCTCGATCTGCTCGCCCGGTGTCAGCCCATTGACCGCGATGCGCCGGGGCACGTCGATGAGGGCGTCTTCAGGGGTGATGCTCAACATGGGCGCGCCCTCACTTGACCTGCGTGACCTGGATCGCTGTCGTGCGGTCGCTCAGCAGCGGCACGACCTTCAGGCCCTTCTTTGCGGCCCAGATGTTCTGGTAGTGGTAGAGCGGGATCTGGCCCACGTCGTCGGTCACCAGCTTGGCGGCATGGCGGAAGATGGCTTCGCGGCGCTTGGCATCGAACTCGACGGTGGCGGCGTCCAGCGCCTTGTCGACCGACTCGTTGCTGTAGCGGCCCCAGTTGTTGGATCCGCGGCCGCGCTTGGCATCGGGTGTGGTCAGCGTCTGCAGCAGGCCGTAGCCGGCTTCGCCGGTGCCGTTGCCCCAGGCGATCACGCTGACCGCATATTCATTCTTGTTCGCGCGGCCCGAGTACACCGCCCACGGTACCACCTCGACCTTGGTCTTCACGCCGATGCGGCTCCAGAACTGCGCCACGGCCTGCACCGTCTCGGGCGCCTGTGGGTAGCGGTCGCCCGGCACATGGATCGCAATCTGGAAGCCCTGCGGAAAACCGGCTTCAGCTAGTAATTTCTTCGCTTGCTCGAGGTTGTAGGCGATGTCCTTGACGTCGGGGTTGTAACCGAAGCTGCTCTTGGGCATCCATTGGTTAGCCTCGGTCACGGTGCCCTGCAGCACGCGATCGACGATGGCCTTGCGATTGATGGCCAGCGACAGTGCCTGGCGCACCTTCACGTCGAGCAGCGGGTTCTTTTCGAGCGGCTTGCCCGCGTTGTCGGTGATGAACTCGTTCGGGCCGACCTTGAAGCTCGGTTGTAGAAGCAGCACGCGCAGGCCCGGGTAGGTGTATACGCTGACCTTCGGGTCCTTGCGCAGCTTCTCCACGTCGGTCACCGAGACCTTGTCGATCACGTCCACGTCGCCAGCCAGCAGCGCCGCCGTGCGCGCCGCGCCGTTGTTGATGAAGCGGAAGTTGACCTTCTCCCACAGCGGTTTCGGGCCGTAGTAGCCGGGGTTGCGCTCGAAGACCGTGCGGTCGCCCGGCACGTAGGAGACGAACTTGTAGGGTCCGGTGCCGACCACAGCGCGGCCCGCGTTGTAGTCCTCGGTCTTCGATTTCTCGCCGACGTGTTTGCTCACGATGTAGATCGATGCAATCTCCAGCGGCAGCATCGGGTTGGGCGTGGTGGTCTTGACGATCAGCGTGGCCGGGCCCTTGGTCGTGACGGACTCCACCGTACGCAGAGCGCCAGAGTACGAGGCCACGCTGCCCGGCACGTTGCGCGCGCGCTGGAAGGAGAACACGATGTCATCGGCCGTAAAGGGCGTGCCGTCCTGCCACTTGATGTCGGTGCGCAGCTTGAATTCCCAGGTCTTGTCGTCGAGCGCCTTCCAGCTCGATGCGAGCGCGGGCTCCAGCTTGCCGCCGTCGCGCGAATTGATGATCGAGTCCCAGAAGTGCAGGGCGAGCGAACGGTCGCCCGCATGGTTATTCAGCTCAGGGTCGACCGAGGAGACCGGGTCGGCGAAGCCGATGGACAGTGTCTGGGCGCAGGTGGAGACGGACGCAAGGGCACCGGCAACGAGCAGCGAGACGGCGGCGACGGGAAGCAGGCGGTTCATGAAGATCCTTTGGCGAAGACAATGAAGCAAGAGGTCAGTTCGTGTCGTACAGGTGGCAGGCCGTGGCATGCCGGATCGCGATGCCGCGCAGCTGGGGCACCTCGGTGCGGCAGCGCGGCATCGCCTGCGGGCATCGTGGGTGAAAGTGACAGCCCGACGGCGGTGCGATGGGGCTTGGAATCTCGCCGCGGATCGCGCTGAAGGTCGTGTGCCGCGCGCCTATGCTCGGAATCTCGGCAAGCAGCGCCTGCGTGTACGGATGGACCGGTCGGGCGAACAGCTCGGCCACCGACGCACTCTCGACCACGCGCCCGAGGTACATCACGACCACGCGGTCGCACAGATGCTCGATCACGCCGAGGTCGTGGCTGATGAAGAGATAGGCCAGCCCGAGCTGGTCGCGCAGGTCCATGAAGAGGTTGAGAATCTGCGCCTGGATCGACACGTCCAGCGCCGCCACGGCCTCGTCGCACACCAGCATCGAAGGCTGCACCGCGAGCGCCCGCGCGATACCGATGCGCTGGCGCTGGCCGCCGCTGAATTGGTGCGGGTAGCGATGGCGCAGTGCAGGGTCGAGTCCGGCGCGCTGCAGCTGGGCGCACACAAAGTCGTCTTGCCCGGCCGCATCGGTCAGCCCGTGCAGCAGCGCGGCCTCGCTCACGATGCGCGAGACACGCAGGCGCGGGTTCAGGCTTGCATACGGATCCTGGAACACCATCTGGATGCGCAGCCGCGCTGCAAGTTGCTCCTCGGCCGAAAGGCTTGCCACCGGCTTGCCGCCGACGATCACTTCGCCCTCGCTCGGCACGAGCAGGCCTGCGGCGATACGGCCCAGCGTCGACTTGCCGCAGCCGGATTCACCGACCAGGCCGACCACCTCGCCGGGCCGCACCGAGAGGTCGACAACGTCGACCGCATGCGTGACCACTGGAGGCTTGCCAAAGCCAACACTGCGCAACGCGCGACCCACGGCACCGGGCGCCGGCGTGGCGCCGAAGCGCTGAGCGACTTGGCGCAGTTCGATCAGCGGTACATCGTGTTCCAGCGCGGGAGCGCGCTTGACGGCGGGCAGCGCGACAAGCTCTGTGGGCATGGGCTTGTCGCGCTGCGGATGAACGCAGCGCACCTCGTGCCAGGGTGCGTCGTGCCGCGGGCGGGAGATCTCCGGGCGCACTTCGCAGGCCGCGTCCGCATGCGGGCAGCGCGGTGCGAAGGCACAACCGGCCGGCATCCTGAGCAGGCTCGGCGTCATGCCCCGGATCTGCCGCAGCCGCACACCGCGTTCGTTCGCGCTTGGAAGGCTGTCGATCAGCCCGCGCGTGTACGGATGCTGCGGATGGTCGAGCACGTCGGCCACCGTGCCGTGCTCGACGATGCGGCCGGCATACATCACGGCGATCTCGTCGGCCAGGCTCGCCACCACCGAGAGGTCGTGGCTGATCCAGATCAGCGAGGTACCGGTGTCGCGCACCAGCTTCTGCACTTCCGAGAGGATCTGCGCCTGGATCGTCACGTCCAGCGCGGTGGTCGGCTCGTCCGCAATGATCAGGTCCGGCCCGTGCAGCATCGCGATGGCAATCGCCACGCGCTGACGCATGCCGCCCGAGAGCTGGTGCGGATAGGCATGCAGCCGCTCCTCCGGGCTGGGGATGCCCATCAGCCCCAGCGTGTCGCGCGCATGGCGGCGTGCTTCCTCGGTGGAGACGCGCTTGTGCGCCTTCACCGCCTCAATCATCTGCGTGTCGACCCGCAGCACCGGGTTGAGCGTGGCCATCGGGTCCTGGAAGATCATCGCGATGCGGTTACCCCGCAGCTCGCGCCGCTCGGCCGCCGGAAGCCCCGAGAGTTCGCGCCCCTGGAAGAGCACCTGTCCACCCTCGACCTTTCCCGGTGGGTCGACCAGGCCCATGATCGAGAAACCCGTAACCGACTTGCCCGAGCCCGACTCGCCCACCAGCCCCAGCACCTTGCCGCGCCCCAGCGTGAAGGACACGCCGTCGACCACCGGCAGCACGCCCGCGCGCGTGTGAAAGCGCGTCTGCAGGTTCCGCACCTCGAGCGTCGGCACCTCGAGGTCTTGCACGGGAACGGCGCTCATTTTTGCAACCTCGGGTTGAGCACGTCGCGCAACTGGTCGCCGACAAGGTTGATCGCGACGATGGCGGCCAGCAGGGCTACACCAGGGAAGAAGCTGATCCAGTATTCGTTGGACAGCAGGTACTGGTAGCCGTTGGAGATCAGCAGCCCGAGCGAGGGCTCGGTGATCGGAACGCCCAGCCCCAGGAAGGACAGCGTGGCCTCCAGCGTGATGGCGCGCGCGATCTGCAGCGCGCCGATGACTAGCAGCGGCGGCAGGCAGTTCGGCAAGATGTGGCCGGTGACGATGCGCCAGCGCGGGATGCCCTGCCCCTGCGCTGCCTCCACATACTCGCGCCGTGCCTCCACCAGCGCTTGGCCGCGGGCGGTGCGCGCGTAGTAGGCCCATTCGAGCAGCACCAGCGTGAGCATCACGTTGCCCACGCCCTTGCCGACGTAGGCCAGTATCATCAGCGCCATCAGGATGGTTGGGAAGGACAGCAGCAGATCGACCAACCGCATCAGCAGCGCGTCGACCTTGCCGCCGGCATAGGCGGCAACCAGGCCGATGAGCGTGCCGACCACCGCGGCGATCAGCGCCGAGCCCACACCGACCGTCAGGCTGATGCGAAGCCCGTAGATGATGGCCGAGTACAGGTCTCTGCCCTGCCCGTCGGTGCCGAGCCAGTAGGTGTAGCCGCCTTCGCTGCTGCGCGAGCCCGGCGGCAGGCGCGCGTCGAGCACGTCGAGCTGCAGCAGGTCGTAAGGATTTTGCTGCGTGATCCACGGCGCGAGCAATGCGGCCAGCACCACGATGCCAAGCACCACCAGTCCACCCACCGCGATACGCGAATGCAGGAAGTCGGCGGCGACGCGCCACCAGATCGAGCGCTCGTCGTAGCTTTTCACTGCACTCACTTCGCGCCCTCCAGCCGCACGCGCGGATCGAGCAATTTGTAGAGAAGGTCGACGATCAGGTTCAGCGTCACGAAGATCACGACGACCACCATCAGGTAAGCCACCACCACGGGCCGGTCGAGTGAGTTGATGCTGTCGAGGATCAGCTTGCCGGCCCCCGGCCAAGCAAAAATGCTTTCGGTGACCACCGCATAGGCGATGGTCGCGCCCAGCTCCAGCCCCAACACTGTGACCAGCGGGATCATCGTGTTGCGCATCACGTGCATCAGCACCACGCGCGTGGGTTTGAGGCCCTTGGCGCGCGCGAACTTCACATAGTCCTGCGGCAGCACTTCGCGCACACCGGCCCGCGTGAGCCGCAGCACCAAAGAGATCTTGAACAGCGCCAGGTTGAAGGCCGGCAGCAGCAGATGCTGCCACCCATCGAACGTGAGCCAGGACCACTTCACGCCGAACAGCTCGTGCGTGGCGCCGCGCCCGCTCGCGGGCAACCAGCCGAGCTGCACGCTGAACACCATGATCAGCATCAGCGCGACCCAGAAGGCCGGCAGCGAGAAGCCCACGATGCTGGTGGCCATGAGCGTACGCGACACCGGATGCTCGGGCTTCATGCCCGCGAACAGCCCCAGCGGCACGCCCAACACGATCGCCATCAGCAGCGCCGCGAAGGCCAGCTCCATGGTGGCCGGCAGGCGCTGCAGGATCAGGCGCACCGCGTCTTCCTGGTAAACGAAGCTGCGGCCTAGGCTGCCGTGCAATGCGCCGTCGACAAAGGCCAGGTACTGGCGCCACAGCGGCTGGTCGAGTCCGAGCCGCGCGATGGCGGCGAGCCGCTCCTGCTGGTTCATATCCTCGCTGATCAAGATGTCGATCGGGTTGCCGATCGCATGCAGGCCGATGAAGACGATCAGCGTCATCGCCACCACCACGCACAGCGCCTGCAGCAGGCGGCGCAGCAGCCAGCCGGTCATGGCGACTCCTCCTGGCCGGTCGCTTCGACATGTTCGATGTAAGGCGGCAGCGCCGAGGGCGTCCATTCGTCGCCGTCAAGCTCGGGCTCGGCATAGCGCTGCATGGCGGCGAAGTGCTGGTCGGTGTCCTCTCTGAGCAAGCTGGCAGCGAGGCCACGCGCCAGGCGCTGAGCGCCGTCGGTGATCTGCGGAATGTCGCCAGCCGCAGCACCGTGCGAGAGCGAGGCGGCGTAGTTGAAGCAGTGCACGCGCTCCAGCCCCGGGCAAGCGCCTGGTGTCTTTTCCTGGAATTCGAACAGTGGGCCGAGGTCGGGCGATTCTGCCAACTCGCTGTCGGCCATGCCTTCGGGCGGCGCGAAACGGTCTTGCCAGACGCGCACCTGTTGGGAGAACGCGGCAAACTCGGGCCGCAGCGCCCAGTCGGTGCGAAAGCCTGTACTGAACACGACGAAGTCGGCCGCCAGCGGCCCCTTGGCCGTGTCGAGCCGCAGCGCGCCGTCGGCCCTCTGCGCGGCGCCATGCACCGGCGTGCCGAGCTGGAAATGCGCGTTTGCATGGCGCGACACGCGCAGCGTGCTGCCGTGCGGCGGCGGCACCTGCTGCGCGTTGATGTAGTGGCGCATGCACCATTTCCATTCGTCCGGCAGTTGCCAGAAGCCATGGACCATGCCCGGGCTGCCCGCGCCCTTGCCCTTGTTGACGCGCGGCAGGTCGGCGCGGCGGATAAGCAGGTCGACGCGCGCGGCGCCAGCCTCAAGCGCGCTCGCGGCGGCATCCATTGCCGAGGCGCCGCCACCGACCACGGCGACACGCTTGTCGCGCAAGCTCGCGGCATCCCAGCATTCTGACGAATGGCCCCAGCGATCGCGCGGCAGCGAAGCGGCCCAATCGGGTACCCAGGCACCGCCGAGGCCGTCGCGGCCGGTTGCGAGCACGACGTGGCGCGCCTGCACGCTGTAGTGGCTGCCGCCCGCGGCGAGATCGACCAAGTCAAGCTGCACCACGCCATCGGCGCGCGGCAGGACAGCCCTCGTCAGCTGTTCGTTGCGCACGTCGAGGTCGAGCACGCGGCGATACCAGCGCAGATACTCGGCCCACTGCAGGCGCGGGATTTTGTCGAGCGCGTCCCACGCCGCAAGGCCCCACTGCGCCTCGAACCAGGCGCGGAAGGTCAGCGCCGGCAGGCCGAGCGCGGGGCCGGTGAGTTCCTTGGGCGAGCGCAGCGTTTCCATGCGGGCGGTAGTGGCCCAAGGGCCTTCGAAGCCCGTCGCAGAGCGGTCATAGATGCGGGCGCGCACGCCGATATGTGTGAGCGTGGCCAGCAGTGCCAGACCCGCCATGCCGCCGCCGACGATGGCGACGTCCAGCAACGCCTCGCCTTGCACCGGGTTTGGCGGCACCCAGAACTTGGCCGGCAGGCCGAGCCACGACAGGTCTTGTCGCAGGCGCGCTTCGAGCGCCGACAGGCCGATGGGTTCGTCTCCCGCGGGCTGTTCGGTGGGAAGGTTCATCGCAGGGTCTCTCAGGAAAGGCTGTCGTCGCCGGCCGCGGCATCGTCTCTGCCGTCATCCTCGTCATACAGGGTGCGCAGCAGCGCGGCATGGGCCGACACGTCGTGCTGCACGAAATGCGGCAGCGCACTGGCGGTGGCCAGCAGCGCATCGACCAGCGCGCGCACCTGCGGCGCGATGGGCTTGGCCTGCGGTGTGACCACGCCAAAGACGAAGGGAATGTCGGTATCGAGCGGCCGCACGGCCAGGCCTTCGAGCGGCGCGCCGTGGGCGGTCAGCGGCTCGAGCACGGCCACGCCGAGCCCGGCGCGGGCCAGCGCCTGGGCATTGACCGACGAATTGGTCTCGATCAACGCATCGCGCCGCGTCGGCAGATGGCCGGCACGTGCCAGCGTCGCGTCGAGCCGACGGCGCAGACGAAACGGGTTGCTCATCGTGATGATGCGACGCTGCGCGAGCATTGCCAGCGGCACCACCTCGTGCGCCGCGAGCGGATCGTCCTGCGGCAGCACGGCCACACAGGGCATCTGCCCGATCCAGTGCACCTCCAGTCCGCGGTGCTCCAGCGGCAGGCTGCTTGCACCAAGTTGTACCGCACCGCTGAGCACCGCATGCACGACCTGTTCAGGTGAAGCACTTCGCAACTGGACGGGCACGCTGCCCCCCTGCGCCTCCCTGCGCCGCAACGCCTGTGGCAGCAGCCCGACTGCCAGAGCAGAAGTGGCGGCCAACAGCAGCGGCTGCGCATCGCCACGCGCGATCTCGGCTGCACGCAAGTGAATCTGCTGCAGGCTGCCAAGGGCGCGGTCGACATCTTCGTAGAGCAGGAAACCCTGCTCGGTCGGTGTGACACGGGGGCCGTGGCGGGTGAACAGCGCATAGCCGATCTCGGCTTCCAGCTCCTGCACCAGGCGAGACACCGCCGGTTGTGAGCGCGCCAGCAGCCGTGCCGCGCCGGTAACGCTGCCAGTCGACATGACGGCGGCAAATGCTTCAAGCTGCCGGAGTTCCATGAGCCTCATCATCCATTTTTATGATCATGAGGCATTTATCATGCAAATTGCAAATACTTCTTGCACATATGCATAGACACGAGGCGCCCAGATGCCCTGCGGATGCTGCGCTCTTCTGGACCACGCGCAGCTTCAGTCGCCTCGATCCAGATGCCGACTGACACGCTCGCGCCAAGCACGGCAGCCGCAAAGCGTTGGTACTCCAGCACGCCAGAACGGCAATGTCAGCGGGTTGGATATCCCATTACTTCGGCCAACACCCAACAACAGCCTCAGACCAACCGTCGCGGGCGCCATCGTCAGGGCACGTCACTAACCTCTTGGGTTGCTGAGGCGGTCGACCACAGAGCCAGCCCACCGGCCAGGCTCCAAGCCGCTGCATGACCCAGCCGTTGCATCGCCTGAGCAGCCTGGGCGCTGCGGTTTCCGCTGCGGCAGAAGAACACCACCGGCGTCCCCACCGGCAAGGCCAACCAATCAGGCAGTGCATTGAGCAGCCTCGACAAAGGCACTGCGTGACAGTGGATCGGATCGCTGACAGCAGGCGCCGCGCTCAGCCGCTGCTCATAGGGTTCACGTACGTCCACCAACAACAATTCGCGGTGGTGCTTAAGCAACCTCTCCAAGTCAGCGCGTGTCAGCTCGAATTGAACCTCCTGGCAAACGCTGTCGACGCGTGCGCCGCAGGCCAGGGTTTGGTACTCGGTCAGAGCCAGGTCTTGCTCGAGGCTCGCCTTAGCCGCCGCGAAGCCCTCAGCATCAAGGCTTCCGGCAAGCATGTGCGCCAGGAGCGGCTGGGCCGCGCATTCGGTGGTCAGCGTGCTCGCAAACCGGTGGTCGTAGTCATGGCCTGGCAGCAGCAACGTGCGCGGTCCAACGACTTCTTCCAGCGCGCGCAATGAGGGGCCGAAGGCCAATGGCTGACTCTGTGCAAAATCGCTACGGCCCAGGGCACCGGGCATCACGGTGTCACCGACGAACGCAAAGCGCAACTTCTTGTCTGCATCGGTCAGGAGGTAGGCTGTAGAGTCGGCTGTATGGCCTGGAATGGCCAGCTGGCTCAGTCGCAATTCGCCCAGTTCGATTTGAGCAATGCCGGTCGGCCAACCGAGCGGGCCGACATTGCTTGATTCCACGAGCTCGGCAGACAGCGCGACCCGCAACTCGGAAGCTGAGGACGCATGGTCGCCGTGGCTATGGGTGTCCAACACCGCCGCCAGTGTGAAATTCTGGCAGGTGAGAAGCTGCGCCAGGCGCTCCGTGAGCTCAGGCAATGGGTCGATGACGACGCAGCGGCGGCTGGCGGCATCAACCAGCAGGTAACAGCATGCTCCATCCACGACGAATCGCGTTAAACCTTCGAATCCAACTGACTGACTAGACTGACCGGCGCTCAAACAACTTTCACGCAGCGAAGCGCCGCAGGCGCGAATCCGTGCGCAGGCCTCCTCGATGAATGCGTCATCCGAAGCCGGGCCAAACGAGAGGCGCACTGCTGATGCCGTTTGCCAGTCTGGCAGACCCATGGCCTGAAGCACGTAGCTTGGCAGTGCCTTGGCGGCACTGCATGCGGAGCCACCGCTTACGCGCGTGTCGGCTGCATCGAACAGATCCAGTAGAAGCTTGGAGCTCAGGCCTGGCACCGAGAAGTTCAGTGTGGTGGGCAAACTCAAGTCCATCGGAGCGTTGAACACCAAGCCCGGGAACGCGTCGGTCAGCGCAATAGCGAGGCGCTCTCTGAAGCTCTGCAACGTGCCCTGGTTCTGAAATGTGCGTCCGTCTTCCAGGTCTGCCAACACGGCCCCCAAGGCCGCAATTCCGGACATGTTCTCGGTGCCGGAACGTTGAGCGCCTTCCTGTCCTCCTCCGGCCATTAGCGGCGTGAACGGCGCACCTTCTCGGACGTAGAGCAGACCAATGCCCTTAGGGGCATAAAGTTTGTGCCCCGAGAACGGCGCGTAGTCGATGCGGCGCTGGCCCAGGCTCAGCGTCAACTTGCCGAGCGCCTGCACGCTGTCGACCATCCACAGAGCCGGGCTACCTGCCAGCACGGCTTCAATGCCGTCAAGGTCGCTGATGACGCCCGTTTCGTTGTTGGCAGCCATGGTGCACACCAAGCCGGCCTGAGATGCATGAGCCTGCAGCCAGGTGAGGTCATGGCGCCCGTCCTTGTTCACGGGAATTGCCAGCACCTGCATGTCCAGCGAAAGCAATTCATTCCAGTGCTTGAGGGCTTCAGGCACCGCTTTGTGCTCGGTAGCGCCATACAGGAGGAACTTGACGTCGCCCTTGTTCTTGCGGAGCGCGCTCAGCGCAGACAAAACCGCGGTCTGGATGCCTTCAGTTGCGCCGCTCAAGAAGAGCAACTGACCGCTGTCGACCCCAAGAACCCGACGGGCGCGAGCACGCACTGAATCCAGGAGTGCCCGAGCCTTGAGGCCAGTGCTGTGCACGCTGCTCGGATTGCCAAAGTCTTCTGCCATCGCCCAAAGGGCGGCAGCGCGAGCCTTGCCAAGGACCGGGGTCGTGGCGTTGGCGTCGAGATAGATTTCCATGAATTGGTCACTCAAAAAAAGACCTCGGGCCTTCAATTCGTGGCCCAGGGCACACCAGAAATTGTGTCTGTCACCCATGGAAATCGACGTTCGTTCTACGGCACCTCAAGGCATAAAATGGAAATTTACTTTCTCCATGGCTGCGAATTGTGGAAATTGATTCCCGCGACATCAAAATTCTTGAAATTCTGCAGCAAGACGCTGAGCAGCAAGTTGCCCAAGTTGCTGAACAAGTCGGACTATCGACGACCCAGTGCTGGCGACGTATCCAGCGCCTAAAAGAAGCCGGTGTCATCACCCGCCAGGTGATGCTTCTGGACCCGCAGAAGGTCAATGTTGGGGTCACTGTTTTCGTTTCTATTCGAACCAGCACGCACACGCAGGCGTGGTTCGACAGCTTTCGCGCCACGGTGCAGGCGATCCCAGAGGTGGTTGAGTTCTATCGCATGAGCGGCAACGTGGACTATCTGCTGCGCGTCGTCGTACCGGACATCGTTGCCTATGACGCCGTGTACAAGCGTCTAATTGCCGGAACAAACTTGCACGACGTCAGCTCAAGTTTTGCCATGGAGGAGTTGAAACTGACCACGGCGCTACCCTTGAATCATGTGAAATGACATGGGCGGCCTGATCCTTGGTGGCACGGTTGACGATGCTTCCTATCTCAGTCACTCCGGGCGGGCGGATGAAGCATGGCAACACCGGTAGAACGCCGGCGGAAGGACGGAGCGGGCGCAAGGCCGATGTCGGTTCTCGTGAGATGGATGTGATTGGGCATAGGGCAGATGTAGAACAGCCCGCTCAAGGCGGGCTCGTGGGACGAGTAGGGAAATTCCGGACATGGCCGCTGGCCATTGCGCGGCAGTTGTGCGCGCTTGTTGTCGTTCAAGGGCGACAGGGACGGCACAATCCCTCCATGACGATCAAGGAGATGCTGACCGACGAGGAACTGGGTGCCCTGGCGAGCGATTGGCGCAAAAAAGCGCTACAAGGGGATCCCCGTGCGCGCGGCATTGCCCATGAATTCGAACGTGAGGTGCGCCGGCGCACTGGCGCACCGCTCGCGAATTACGACGCCTTGGATTTGCGCCCTCTGGAATTGCGGGTAGCAATGCAGCGTCGGTGGTGGAGGTTCTGGCGAGTCCAGGGGCCATAGACCTTAGCCAGGAGGCGCCGGGGGTTCACGGTCAAGGCATGACCTCCTCACTTCGAGCAGGCGGTGCCTGGTCAAACTCGACGCAATGCCAGAACGCAAATTCGGCGTCGATGAGCCGAGAGATCTTGGCCTCGCCGCGTTCGACCCGGTGGATCTGCAGGTCCTGGCCGCAGATCAGGGCCAAGACATCGATGGAGCGGGATTATTGGGCCAGCAGATCAGGCGTGCGTTATTGACGGCTTCGGTGGCCCGGGCGCGCCACGATCACGATCGGCTGGTGGTACAGCGCCTCGATAGCGAATCCAGAGGTGTCGTCGCCGTCAAGCACTCGGCCGATGACGCAGTCCAGCCTGCCGTCGCGCAAGGCGCTGCCCACGGGCTGTCGCTTCCGCACGCGCTGCCCTGGCGCGAAGGCGGCATGCGCTGCGGCGGAGCCGCCATTGGCTGCGCTCGCGGACAAACGCCAGGTCGCCTGCCACTTTCCGTTTTCGGTGGCACTGCCTGCAGCCGCCGCCATCGCGCTTTCGAACCCGAGGAAATCGCTTCATGAACACAACGCGCCTGCCGTTGCTCGCGGTTTTTTCTCGCGTCCTGCGTGCTGACCTTCGCCCTGCCCTCGCCTGCGGCCCATGCGCAGAAAACGGGAGCACGCCGTGCACAGCGCTCCGGCCGATGCCTGCTTGGGCGTGCGTTCGCTGCCGCAGCGCGCGCTCGACCCGCAGTACTACTTGCAGCAGAACGACGTGACCGTACGACCCACTCCGTGTGAGTGACGGGCCTTCGCCATCACTCAAGGGCGCGGCAACCTCAACCCTTCACAGTACGCTGTTTCTGTGTTCCAAGGCCTTCGATGCCTAGCGCGATCTCATCGCCCGCCTTCAGATATACCGGTGGCTTCATGCCCATGCCGACGCCTGGCGGCGTACCGGTAGAGATGATGTCGCCCGGCTGCAGGCTCATGAACTGCGAGAGGTAGGCAACCAAATGCGCCACCCCATAGACCATGGTGGCGGTCGAGCCGTTCTGCCGCCGTACGCCATTGACCTCCAGCCACATGCCCAGTTTCTGCGGGTCGGCCACATCGTCGCGCGTGACCAGCCACGGCCCGATGGGGCCGAAGGTGTCAGCGGACTTTCCTTTTGTCCACTGGCCTTGCCGCTCAATCTGGAAGGCGCGCTCTGAGACGTCGTTGATCAGGCAGTAGCCGGCTACGTGCGACATCGCATCAGCCTCGCTCACGTATTTGGCTTTCTTGCCAATCACCACGCCGAGTTCGACTTCCCAGTCGGTTTTTTCAGAGCCCCGCGGGATTTCGAGGTCGTCGTTCGGGCCCATGATGGCCGAGGTGGCCTTCATGAAGATGATGGGCTCGGGTGGCACCGTGGCGCCGGTCTCGGCCGCGTGGTCCGAGTAGTTCAGGCCGATGCATATGAACTTTCCGACACCGGCGATGCACGGCCCGATGCGCGGCTCGCCTTCGACCAGCGGCAGGCTGCTGATGTCGAGCGCGGCGATGCGCGCCAAGCCTTCGGGCAGCAGCGCGGCGCCGCCTATGTCCTCGACCTGCGCCGACAGGTCGCGGATGCGGCCCTGTGCGTCGAGCAGGCCGGGTTTTTCCTGGCCAGGAGGGCCATAACGAAGCAATTTCATGGGAGTCCTTTGGGAGAAAAAAAGACGAATCGACCAAGCGCAAAAACTCATCTGCGCGTTCTAGGAGTCAGGCTCGCAGGATCAGGCGCTGCAGCGCGTCCTCATCGACCTCAACACCGAGTCCGTCACCTTCGGGCGCTGTCACGAAACCGTCGGCTTGCGACACCGGCGCCTTCACCAATTCCTGTTGCACTGCGACCGGAAACGGCTTGAGTTCGAACAGCCGCGTGTTGGGTGATGCGAGCGAGAGATGCAGGCTGGCAGCTGTAGTGATGGCCGTGCTCCAGGCGTGAGCGTTGACCGTCAGGCCTGCCGCGCCGGCGCACTGGTCAATGGCCCGAAAGCCGGTCACGCCCTCGGCCCGCGCCGGGTCAACTCCGAGCACGTGGACCGTACCGCTGTCGATGAGACGCTGGTAGCCACTAACCGTCCATTCGCGTTCGCCGCTGGCTATCGGCACTGTCACGGCCGCCTTCAGTGCACGGTAGTCATCGAGGTGTGTCGGGTAAAACGGCTCTTCGATCCAGCCGATGTTGTGTTCGGCCATACGTTGCACGGTGTCGGTCGCGGTGGCCAAGTCCCAGCGCAGGCCGTTGCCCACGTCGACCAGGATTTCCAGGCCGGGGCCGGCCTCGCGCCGCAGCCCCGCCACCAGCGCGATGCTGCTTTGCGGGTCGTGGCCAATGGTCGAGAGCGACTTCTTGCCCAAGCCGAGCTTGATGCTGCGGTAGCCGACAGCAAACAGGTCCAAGGCTTCGTCGATGCAGGCCGCAAGGCTCTGCTTGTTCACGTGGCAGCTGGCATTGGCCGGCAGCTTTTCCTTCGCGCGACCCCACAGTTCCGAGAGCGGTTGGCCCTCAAGCTTGCCATGAATGTCCCACAGCGCCATGTCCAGAGCACTGATCGCAAACGAGGCTATGCCGCCTTCGCCGTACCACCAACTGTGCTCGCGCATCTTCTGCCAGCAAGCCTGCACTGTGGTTTCGCCGGTTTCGATCAATAGCGGCGCAAAGCCCTGCTCGATGAGCGCCACCACGGCTCGACAGGCCTCGGGCCACATGGCGATGGCTTCGCCCCATCCGGTCACGCCGTCGGCGGTCCGTACCCTGACCAGTACGGTCAGGCGCTGTCGATTGAGGTCATTGGCATCAGGGTAGGAAAGGATGTAAGCCTGAACATGGGCCAGCTTCATGAGGTCTCCGGGTTTTTTCATTTCAGACTTGACATGGAAGGTAAAAAGTATACATTTAGCTGGCCAAGTCATCAAGTGGACAAGTGGCCTGTCCACTTTCAAATGGTTCAAGCCGAGCACGCCGGCCTAGCGTGGTATCCGTCAACGGTTTTTGCATGACTTCACAACAAGTATTTCAAGTGACCAATGTCGAGCGCGACCCGGTATCTGAGCAGGTCGTGGCGCAACTGCTTGGCATGGTGCGTGTCGGCAACCTCAAGGCTGGTGACCGTCTGCCCTCCGAGCGTGACCTCGCCCAGTCTTTCGGCGTGAGCCGTCCCACGATCCGCGAGGCGGTACGCGCCTTGGCCGTGCTGGGCGTGCTCAAGGCCCGCCATGGTGGTGGGATCTATGTGTCCGCACTGCGGGCCGAAGAGCTGCTCGGCCCGCTTCAGTTCTTTCTCTCGCTGGAAGAGACCTCGGTCGACAGTCTGTACGACGCGCGCCAGCTCATCGAAGGCGGTATTGCTGCGCGAGCGGCCGCCGCAGCGACCCCAACCGACGTTGCCAAGCTGCGCGAGCTGACTGTGAAGCAAAAGGCGGCCATCGACGACCCACACACCTATCGCCTGCTCGACATCGCTTTCCACGAGTACATCCATGCGCTCGCAGCCAATCCTTTTCTCTCGCGCGCTGCCACCAGCCTGAACACACTGGGTCTGGAATTTCGCACTGTCGCTTCCGAATCGACTCAGGTCATCGCTCAGAGCCTGCTCGACCACGCCGCCATCGTTGCAGCACTGGCGTCGAACGACGCGAATGCGGCTGAGCAGGCCATGCGTCAGCACATGCGCAATGTGCTGCACTCGACCGCCGAGTCGATGGTGCAGGCCCGTGCGGCCAAGACGGCAACTGCCGCCGCCGAGGCGGATAACGCCAACGGCAACAGCGCAGAAGGCCAGTCATGAATACGTTGCCAGATTTGCAAGGCGCTGTGGCCGTGGTCACGGGTGCAGGGCGCGGCATCGGCGCGGCCATCGTCAAACGGCTGCTCGAAGCGGGCGCCTCGGTGTTTGCCGTGGTGCAACCTGGCGCGGCGCTCGCGCCTGAACTTGACGACCTGGTGGCCTGCGCGCACACGCGGCTGCAGGTGTTCGCGGCCGATGTACGCAGCACGGCCGACATGGCGGTGGCCGCTGAAAAGGCACTGAGTAATTTCGGCCACGTCGATGCGCTCATCAACAATGCCGGTGTGATCCAGCCGATCGGCCTGTTGGGCGAGGTGGATGCCGATGCCTGGGCTGAAGTGTTGGCCGTCAATGCGGGGGGCGCCATGCGCTGCACCGGAGCGTTCCTGTCGCATCTGTTGGCGCGACGGGGCGTCGTCGTCAACATGAGTTCGGGTGCTGCCTACCGTCCGCTCGAAGGCTGGAGCGCCTACTGTGCCAGCAAGGCCGCGCTGGTGATGCTGTCTCGCAGCATCGACCTTGAATACCGCAGCCGTGGCTTGCGGGTGTTCTCGCTTGGCATTCCACCGACCGATACCACCATGCAGGCCAGTATCCGCGCCTCCGGCATCAACGACGTCAGCCGCATTCCGCAGCAGAACCTGACGCCACCTTCGGTTACAGCCGCCGTGGCGGTATGGCTGTGTAGCCCCGCTGCGCGCAATGAGATCGAGCAACTCGAAATCGATGTACGCGACCCTGTATTTGCCGACTTCAACCCAGCAACTCCATGACCGAGATACGCAAGACCCGACCGCGCGTGGTCGTCACCGACTACACCTTCCCCGACCTGGCCCGCGAACAGGCCGCCGCCGAGCGCCTGGGCGCCGAATTTGTAGCCTGCCAGTGCAAAAACGCCGAGGACGTCACCCGCGCAGTGGCCGGTGCGACGGTGGCCGTCGTGCAGTTCGCGCCACTGACTGCCGCCGCCATCGCCGGGATGGCCGCAGGTGGCGGCATCGTGCGCTATGGCATAGGCTACGACAACATCGACCTGCCTTCGGCATTCGGCCGTCGTCTGCCGGTCGGGTATGTGCCCGATTACTGCACGGCCGAAGTGGCCGACCACACGGCGTCGCTGGTGCTGGCTTCGCTGCGCAAGCTGCCGCAGCTCGATGCGTCGGTGCGCGGCGGCCGCTGGGCAGCCGTCGCGGTGGCCAAGCCAATCAAGCCTTTCAGCGAAACCGTTGTCGGCTTCCTCGGCCTCGGCCGCATTGGCTCCCTGGTATTGGCTCGGCTACAGCCTTTCGGATTTCGCTTTTTGGTCGCCGACCCGCAATTGGACGACGCCCGGGCCAAAGCGCTCGGTGCCACTCGCGTGGACATAGCCGCGTTGTTCCGTGAGGCCGACGTGCTGTCGCTGCACGCACCCGCCACGCCCGAGACGACCCACGTGGTCAACACCGGCAACCTGGCGATGATGAGGCCGGGCGCGGTCATCGTGAACACCGCGCGGGGCAGGCTGATCGATGAAGCGGCGCTGGCCGATGCACTGGCGCGCGGCGTCATCGGCGGCGCCGCGCTCGATGTGTTCGAGACGGAGCCGCTGTCTCCCGAATCACCGCTGCGCACGGCCCCTAACCTCATCCTCACGCCGCATGCGGCATGGTATTCCGATGCCGCCATCGTGAAACTGCAGGAACTGGTGGCCGACGACATCACCCGCCTGCTGCGTGGGCAGCCGCTGCGCTGCCCGGTCCCCGGCTCCCCGGCCTGACCTGGCGATCGCACTGCATCTCACCGTACCCAACACCGGAGCACGCCATGCCCCAATACACGGCGGCCAAACGCCGCATCACGCTTGAGGAGATCCGCGCAGGTGGTTTTTCGACCCCGCTGGATGCTCCCATGATTCCGCCCTTTCCATTCGACTTTCGCAACGTCGAAGTGCTGACGCTGGCGTATCGCTCCGACGCTGCCGCGATGGCGATGTTGCTGCCGCCGCCACTTGAGGTCGCCGGCGACGTGGTGTTGATCCACATCTACAAGATGAACGACACCGACTGGCTCGGCCCCTACAGCGAGGCGAACGTGATGTTCGGAGCGCGCCTTCCTTCCAGCGGCGTCGCGGGTGCGTACTCCCCTTATCTGTATCTGAGCTCAGACGTCGGAGTGGCCCACGGCCGCGAGATCCATGGCCAGCCCAAGAAGTCGGGCCTGCCCAAGCTCGAGGCACAGATAAGGGGAGTACGCACCA